>Ga0210384_10006861_pt1 | contig 12071 bp, 8 predicted proteins | sample IncBWH2MmetaG_FD_160574 | JGI IMG/M metagenome (GOLD analysis project Ga0210384, IMG submission 160574) | Forest soil microbial communities from Barre Woods Harvard Forest LTER site, Petersham, Massachusetts, United States - Inc-BW-H-2-M | ecosystem: Environmental > Terrestrial > Soil >... | reverse complement strand
CATCGCCCGTGTCAATCGCGGCCTCTGGCGGTTTCTGTCTGCCGCCAGGAAAAACGAGACAAGCGCCATTTTTACCTCCGGCGGCCCCGTGGCCGTATCCGTGCAGCGCGCATTGCACCTTTCGCCGCAGGACACTCTAGAAGTAGCCTGGATGCCGCGCAACTGCTCGTACAGCGAATTCGTGTTCTCCGGGGATCGTTTCACGCTGAGCACGTTTAACTCGTTTCAGCATTTGGACGATCCCGCATTGCTGACCTATCGCTAGAGGAGAGCTCGCGAGCGAAACATGCCTGGCTCCGAAGATCAAACGATCGCCGTTCGCCCGGGAGAAGAGCTCGACCTCGCCAAGCTCGAACCCTTCCTCCGCGCTCATTTCCCAGGCGGAGCTGGAGGGCTGAGCGTTCGGCAATATCCAGGCGGCCACTCGAATCTTACGTATTCTCTGCAATGCGGTTCGCGCGCAATGGTTCTTCGGCGTCCGCCGTTCGGCAGCAAGGTCAAAACCGCACACGATATGGGGCGTGAATTCCGCGTACTATCAAAACTTCACGCTTACTACTCCCCGGCTCCGCAGGTCCTCGTCTTTTGTGACGACGAATCCGTGCTGGGAGCTCCGTTTTATCTGATGGAACCGATCCACGGCGTCATCCTTCAGAGGGATGTTCCGCCGGATCTGGTTTTCGCTCCGGAACTGGCGCGGCGTGTTTGCGAGTCTTTTCTCGACAATCTCGCGCTGCTTCACGGCCTCGATTACAACTCGATTGGCCTTCGCGATTTGGGCAAACCGCAGGGTTATCTCGAACGGCAGGTGCGCGGCTGGATCGAGCGCTACCACGGTTCCAAGACGCACGATATTCCGGAAGTCGAAACAGTCTCCAGCTGGATTCAGCAGCACATGCCTGCTTCCAGCGCCGCCGCGCTCATCCACAACGACTACAAATACGACAACGTCGTTCTCGATCCCAACGATCTCACCAGAATAATCGGCGTACTAGATTGGGAAATGTGCACTATCGGCGACCCGCTCACAGATCTGGGATCGGCGCTGGCCTATTGGGTCGAGCAAAGCGATCCGCCGGAGATCCTCGAAACCCGTTGGGGACCTACGAACTACCCGGGCAGCTTGACGCGCGCCCAACTCGTCCAGCGCTACGCGCGAAAAACGGGCCGTGACGTTTCCGAAATGGCTTTCTACCTGGTGTTTGCGCGTTTCAAAATCGCCGTCATCGTCCAACAGATTTACTATCGCTATCACCAGGGCCTGACCCACGACGAACGCTTCGCCAGCATGCCTAAGCGTATCACCCTGCTCCTACGCGCCGCTCTCGGAACCGCCGAAACCGGCGTAATCTAGTACTGCTCTTCTTTGGTAGTCTTCAATTCCCGCGAACTGCGCTGGCAGTCAGACGTAATAGCGCACAATCGATTCGGCGACGCAGCAAGGCTTCCCGCCGCCCTCGCTCTCGACAGTCACGGAAAATACAATCTCGTAGGCGCTAGGAATCTCTTTGACGCTCAGCAAAGTGACTCGCGCACGAATCGTTGAATCGGCGCGCACAGGAGCAGGGAAGCGCACGCGATTCAGCCCGTAATTGACCGCCATCCGGATCCCCCTGCGAACTTGAATCACGTCCTTCATGAAGCGGCTAATCAGTGACAGTGTCAGAAAACCATGAGCAATGGTTGTCCCGAACGGCGATTCTCTCTCGGCCCGCTCGCGATCAAGATGGATCCACTGCCGGTCTTCAGTAGCTTCCGCGAATTGTGCGATACGTTCTTGTGTAATTGTGAGCCATTCGCTTACACCGATTTCTTTTCCCACATGTTCTTTCAAAGACTCCGGTGTTTCCACGACGACTGTCGCCACACCACCCTCCTGAAGGGGAACACCAACAGAGAATCAAGTCCGAAGACGCATTAACGCGAATGCCCCTGTGCCCGCGGCTTTTCCCATTTCGCGAGTTCCCACTTTGCGATCGCTTCCCGATGCACTTCATCCGGTCCGTCCGCCAGCCGCAAAGTCCGCACATTCGCCCAGGCGCTGGCAAGAAAGGTGTCCCCGGATACCCCCGCTCCGCCATGCGCCTGAATGGCCCGATCCAAAACGCGCAGAGCCATGTTTGGTGCCACAACTTTAATCATTGCAATTTCTGCCCGCGCTTGCTTATTCCCTAAGGCGTCCATCATGTACGCCGCCTTGAGCGTCAACAGCCGCGCCTGCTCGATTTCCATGCGCGAGGTGGCGATATCGGCGCGGATCGTTCCTTGCTCCGCGATGGTTTTTCCAAACGCCACGCGCGCTTGCACTCGTTTGCACATGGTTTCCAGCGCGCGCTCGGCAACTCCCATGCATCGCATACAGTGGTGAATACGTCCCGGCCCCAGCCGCCCCTGCGCAATCTCAAATCCTCGTCCCTCGCCAAGCAGCATGTTGGACGCGGGAACCCGCACGTTTTCAAAGGCAATCTCCGCATGCCCGTGCGGCGCATGGTCGTAACCAAACACCGTGAGGAGGCGCACGATCCTGACTCCCGGTGTTTCCAGCGGCACCAGAATCATGGACTGCTGCTTGTGCGTCGGGGCCCCGGGATCGGTCTTGCCCATGAAGATCGCGATTTTGCATCGCGGGTCCCCGGCTCCGGACGTCCACCATTTCCTGCCGTTGATAACGTATTCGTGCCTATCGCGCGTGATGCTGGCGCGAATGTTGGTCGCGTCCGATGAAGCCACCTCCGGCTCGGTCATCGCAAAACAGGATCGAATTTCGCCTTCGAGCAGCGGCTTCAGCCACTTCTCCTTTTGCTCCGGCGTTCCATAGCGCGCCAGCACTTCCATGTTTCCAGTGTCTGGCGCCGAGCAGTTGAAAACTTCGGGGGCCATCACGCTGCGGCCCATGATCTCGCATAGCGGCGCATATTCGAGATTCGTCAGTCCCGCTCCACGTTCATCATTCGGCAGAAAGAGGTTCCACAGCCCCGCCGCCCGGGCTTTTGGCTTCAGATCTTCGATGACTCGCGCCGGCTTCCAGCGATCGCTATCCGTTTCTTCCGCGAACCGCTGCTCATTCGGATAGATCTGCTCGTCCATAAACGCTTGCAACCGCCGTTGCAGATCTTTGGATTTCTCGCTGAATTCGAAATTCACGCCAACCACCTTTCGATCACTTCGACCTGCTTGATCGACTCACCCGCTACAATTTTTTCATGGCCACTTGCTTAGCGAGATGATATAGCCTTTCTTGATCCTGTGGGAGCGCCGCGATTATATACGACATTCTTTTTTTGAACCGGCCACCAAGTCACCTCGCATGTCGTGGGGAAGTGAGTTCATCATGAAAAGTCTTGCCAGTTTCATTCTCACAGGCTTTTTCGTCCTTCTCGGTTTCAACACGCGACGGGGGGCTGAACCTTCCTCTGACTGGTTTTCCGTGCCGCATCGAAAGCTCTGCGTCACCGAAGGTGCCATCGAGCAAGCCTCCGGAAACCGCATGTCCGTCAACCTGCCCAAGATGCGCGCGTTCGTCACCGCCGCCACCACGCAAGATGTGGAAGCCCGTTTCACCTATTTCGGCAAAACCGCGGGAGAAAAGCCGCTGGGCTCAGGCGAGATGCGCCGTCAGTTTGGCCTCAAGCTTCGTGCCCAGGACGCCTGCAATCTCGTTTACGCGATGTGGCGCATCGAACCGGAATCGAAGCTTGTCGTCTCCGTCAAAAGCAATCCCGGCCAGCACACCAGTCCGGAGTGCGCCAATCGCGGCTATCGCAACATTAAGCCCGCCCGCAGCCGGCCGGTGCCCGTCTTGCGACCTGGCGTCACGCACACGCTGCGCGCCGAGCTGCACGAAGCGGAAATGCGCGTCTATGCAGATAACAATCTGGTGTGGGAGGGGAATGTTGGGTCTGAAGGAGCACATCTCGACGGTCCCGTGGGCATCCGTTCCGACAACGCCAAACTGGAAGTCGAACTCCGCGCCAGACAGTCAAGCGGCCCTCATTCCGATGATCAAGTATCCTGTCGCCCCGGCTCGGGCGAAGTCGAGTAACTCTGCCCCGATTGCTAAAGCCACCCTCGCGCCCCGGCACAAACTTGGTTGTCCGTCAGGAGATCCGCTCAAGGAGAGAGATTAATGATCGGCCGCGGCTGTTTTCGCTCGGCTGCCTGGAAAGATACTCTTGACAATCACGTAGAGGACCGGGATAAACAGCAAGTTGAGGGTGGTCGCAGCAATCATTCCGCCAAATACCGTCGTTCCCACGGAAATCCGTCCCGCGCGCCCCGCTCCTCGCGCCAGCACCAGCGGCACCACGCCGAGGATAAACGCGAACGACGTCATCAAAATCGGCCGCAGCCGGATTCGTGCCGCTTCAATCGCTGCCTCAACAATCGACATCCCCTGCTCGCGCAATTGCTCCGCAAATTCCACAATCAAGATCGCGTTCTTGCTCGCCAGACCGATCAACATCACCAACCCAATCTGGCAATAAACATCATTCTCGAGCCCGCGCATGGCCTGCGCCCCGATGGCACCCAAAATCGCCACCGGCACAGCCATCAAAACGATAAACGGCAGCACAAAACTTTCATACTGCGCCGCCAAAGTCAGGTACACCACAATCAACCCGAGCCCGAATAGAATTAGCGCCTTGCCCCCAGACTGGATCTCTTCGAGCGAAAGCCCGCTCCATTCGAACGCCATACCCTGTGGCAGCGCCTTCTTCGACAGATCCTCCATTGCCGCGATCCCTTCGCCGGAGCTGTGTCCCGGCGCCGCCGATCCATCAATTTCGGCCGACCGAAAAAGATTGTAGTGGCTGATAACCTGCGCGCTCGCCGTCGGTTCCACGGTCACCAGATTGTCCAGCGGAATCATCCGGCCAGGATCGGAACGCAAATAATACTGACGAATATCCTTCGGCTGCGAGCGATACTTGCTGTCCGCCTGCACATACACGCGATATGACCGGTTGTTGAAATCGAAATCGTTCACGTACACCGAGCCCATGTACACCTGCAAGGCATCTGTCACCTGGCTCAACGGCACCTGCAGGCTCTTGGCTTTTTCGCGATCGATCTCGACCAGATACTGCGGGTCGTTCGCGGTAAAGCTGCTGAACAAGCCCACCAAATCCTTGCCCGAGTTGCCCTGCGCCGCAAGCTTCTGGGCCGTATCCGCAATCGTTTGCAGCGAATTCCTCCCGAGGTCTTCCAGCTCATACTGAAATCCGCCGAATTGCCCCAAGCCTTGCACGGCCGGCGGATTAAAGGGAATGACCAGCGCTCCCTGAATCGCAAAAAGCTGCCCTCGCAGCCGCTGAATCACGGCCCTCGCGGAGTGTTGCTCGCCCTTGCGCTCCGCGAACGGTTTCAGGCTGCTGAAGACCACCGCGCGGTTTGGCGCTCCGCCGAATTGGCTGAACCCGGGCAGCGAAAAAGCGCCGGCAATCTCCGGGACGTGCGAGAGGGTTTCCTCCACTTTTCCGCAAATCCCCTGGGTGTACTGCAGCGACGCGCCTTGCGGCGCCTGCACGGCAATGATGATGTATCCCTGATCGTCTTCAGGAATGAACGCGCGCGGAACTTTGTTGTAGACCCAATACGTCAATCCCAGGGCCGCGAAGAAAACCAGCACCGCCGCCCATCGCCAGCCGAGAACGTGCCCCACGGCACTGCGATACAGATTCGTTCCGCCCGTCACCATGCGGTTGAAGGCATGAAAGAATCTGCCTTCCGCGCGCTCGCGGTGCCGTCCCAGCAGAATCGCCGAAAGCGCCGGCGTCAGAGTCAGGGCGTTAAAAGCCGAAATGGAAACCGAGAACGCAATGGTCAACGCGAATTGCCGAAATAGGATTCCCGTAGTTCCCGGGAATAACGCAACAGGTACGAACACGGCCACGAGCACCAACGAAGTAGCAATAACCGCACCAGCCACTTCTTTCATCGCCACGGACGCCGCGTTGTGCGGCTCGGTGATGCCCTCCATGATGTGCCGCTCGACGTTCTCGATCACCACAATGGCGTCGTCCACCACTAATCCAGTAGCCAGGGTGATCCCGAAAAGCGTCAGCGTATTGATCGAAAATCCCAGCAGCTTGATGAAGACGAATGTCCCAATCAGCGAAACAGGAATCGTGACCGCGGGGATCAGCGTGCTCCGCCAGTCCTGCAGAAACAAGAAAATCACCGCGATGACGAGAACGACGGCTTCCACAAGCGTGATCAACACGTCCTGAATTGATTCGCCGATCACCGTCGTCGAATCAAACGCCACCGCATACTTCAGTCCCGGCGGAAAACTCTTCGAAAGCCGCAGCAATTCCGCTTTCGCGTTGCGGTCCACGTCGAGCGCGTTCGCTCCCGGAAGCTGCGTCACTCCAAACCCGATGGCGTCGTGTCCGTTGAACCGTACGGCGATGTCATAATTTTCAGCGCCCAGCTCCGCGCGCCCCACGTCCTTCAACCGTACGAGCGTGCCACCGGCCCCGGTCTTTAGAATAATATTCTCGAACTCCGCTGGACTCGTCAGCCGCCCCACGGCTCTCACGCTAATCTGAAACGCTTGCTCTCCCGCGTTGGGCGGCTGTCCGATCTGCCCGGCCGCCACCTGCACGTTCTGTTCTTGCAGTGCGGCGATTACCGTTGTCGCCGTCAGCGCGCGCTCCGCCATCCGCGACGGATCAAGCCATACACGCATGGCGTACTTGCGCTCTCCAAAGATAAACGCGTCATTCACTCCCGGCACGCGTTTCAGCGCATCGCGCACGTAAACATCAATGTAGTTGCTGAGAAAGAGGCTGTCGTACTCCCCTTGCTCTGAATAAACTCCCGCTCCAAACACGAACCCGCTGGCCTGCTTGGTGATAATCACGCCGGTATTTTTCACTTCATTGGGCAGTCGCCCCAGCGCCTGGCTCACGCGGTTCTGTACGTCGACCGACGCCAGATCCACGTCGCGCGTTACGTCAAACGTCACGGTAATCGTGCTCACGCCGCTGTTGCTGCTCGTCGACGTGATGTACTTCATGCTAGGCACGCCGTTGATCGCTTGTTCCAGCGGAATGGTCACCGCCGATTCCACCGTTTGCGCGTTCGCACCGATGTACACGCTCGTAACCACAACCTGCGGCGGTGCCAGGTTCGGGAATTGCGCAATCGGCAATGAGGGAATGGAGATCGCACCGGCGAGAATGATCATCAGCGCGCACACCGTCGCAAACACCGGCCGCCGTATGAAGAAATCAACGAACAAGGCCGGATTCCACCTTTACTTGGATTGGGAGGGAGCCGCTCATTAGGTTGACGGCGCCTAGCGCTTCGCGTCGCTCTTGCCGTCGCCCGGCTTCACGTTGGCTTGAATCTGCTCCAGCACGGGAGCGCCATCCTGTAGGAATTGCGTGCCGGAAAGAATGATGTGGTCTCCGGCCTTCAGTCCGTCCAGCACCGTGTAGTTGTCGCCGGTGGTGTCGCCCAACTTTAAAAGCTTCTGCCGCGCCACCGTTCCTTTCGCCTGATTCACTGCGACAAACACGAACGCTTGTCCGTTGATCCTCAGCACCGCAAGCACCGGAACAACCGGCCCGTCGTGCGAGCCCCACGTCACTTGCGCGCGCACCTGTTGCGCGATGCGCAGCCTGGCTCGCGCATTCTCGACAGCCGCTTTCGCGAGTACTGTTTGCGTATCCGTCTCGACTTGCGGCGAAACAAACGTAATGTGCGTATCGGATACCGATTCGCCGGTTTCACCAAGCAATTCGACCGGCAAGCCCAGCCTTAAATCCTTCGCGCGGTCCGCCGGAACATAAATGTAGGCTTCGAGCGCCCCCGGCAGATCCACGGTCGTCAGAAGCGTCGTAACCGTCACGCGATCGCCCACGTGCACCGGAATGTCCCCGACAATTCCATCCGCTGGTGCGCTCACCTTGTAGTAATGCAGCTCCACCTTCTGCTGCTCCACTTGCTGCTCGAGCGCCTTCACCTGCGCCGCTATGGCATCGTAGTTGGACTGCGCGTTATCAAAATCCTGTTTGCTGGTGACTCCCGCCGCGTAGAGCTTTTGCGCCCGCTCCAGCGAGATTTTCGCCAGCCGCAGGTTGGCCTCCTGCGACGACAGCGTGGCCGCCTGGCTATTCAGCGTGGCTTCCTGCTTCAGGGGGTCGATCTGCAGGAGCGGCGTCCCCGCGTTCACTTCGTCGCCGGACTTCACAAATATCTTTGTGATTTGTCCTTCCACCTGTGGGTTGATCACCGCCGACTGGCGCGACTTCAGCACCGACAAATACTCGGTGGTGTCCGGGATTCGCACGGACTGCGCTACCTGCACCTGGACAGGCATGGCCGGCGGCCCTCCGGCTCGCGGTCCACCCGCAGAGGTCTTTTGGCCGCAGCCCATCCCCCAGAGCCCCGCGCCCGCCACTAGAACCAGCGCAGGCCTTCGCCACGTATGCGTCTTTCTGTCGGAACCAGGCATAGTTGACCGCATCTCCCCAGGAGCGCTACGGCAAATTTTACGACACCTTCCCGTGACCACCAAGGCGCAAAACAGACGTGCCCGTTAGACGCTCATAAAACAGGACGGTTACATTCGACGCGAGTGGCCTATCTCAGTAAAAATCGCTCGGATCGATTCGCTTGCCGGAGAGGCCGAGTTGCAGCACTTCCATCTGATTCTGCCGATCAAACACCTTGCCGGGAAAGAATCTCTTGGTCACCACACGCACGCCGCCAAAAGCAATGCCCAGCACCACCGCCGCCACCATGAAAACGCCAGTTCCGATAAAGATTTTCACCATGATACTCGTAATCGGAGGATCCGTGGCTGTCTGGCTCGCCTCGTTCCAGGTCACTTGCGTCTCGTAGTCGACCGCCTCCCGCAAGTTTTTCGCATATTCCGCCGAGCTGGGAGACAACACCACCGAAAGCAGCGATCCCTTCCGCTCAATCACTGTCCCCGCCTGTTTCGCTCTGGCCGTCAGCAACTCATCCAAGTGATGAATGTGCTGCTCGGCAAGCTGCGGCGTAGGGTATTCCAGAAGCAGCAATACTCCGCCGTCCTTGCCGCTGCCCGCATACCGCGCCAGCATCGCTTCTGCCCCAGCGGAAAATCCCGCGGCATCGGCTATGGCAGCTAGTTCTGACTGCCCAGATCCATTCAGGGCGGCCAGCATCGCCTCCGGTCCGAGCGCATATCTCTCAGACCCGAGCACCCGTCCGGCTCCAGGAAGATACGTCCGTATTGGCGGCAGCGGGGCCATCTCGCTGCCTGCTTCGACCGCCTTAACCAGCGCGCCCAGGTCTTCCTTGGATATATTCGCCGTCGAACCCAAAACGAGGCTGCCTTGAAGAATGAGAACGCCGCCTTTGTCGAACGAAGAAACTTGGCCCAAGTTGGTGGGAACCATGCCGGCCCTGAGTGCACTCGTATAAACCTCAAACCCGCTGCTGGGGTCGTGGTACCGGCCGACCCAGACTCCAACAACCTTGTCTCCTGACTTGTACTGACACGTGCTGTATTCCCGTTCGCCGGTCTCTTTCCCGAAGCTAGAGTGCGGCCCAGGACCGCAGCTCGTCAGTTTCCAGTCGCGGAATTGCTTCGGAAGGAGATTCCCCTGGGGAAAGAGGGACGAGGCGCTGAGCAGCGCAATACCGCAAACGAACAGGAAATGGCGTAGCATCCCTAGCCTTACTTAGACACCAACAGATTACCGTTGGTTCCGCGATTGTTCAACTGGAGCCGCCACCGCCGGCCGGCTTGAGGCACTTTTGCCAGGCAAGTTCAAGGTCATGCTATTCAGGCTCTGCAGATAGCTGGCCACGCCCTGATAAAGTCCTTCTGCCACCCGCTGCCGGTATTCCGGCTTCTTCAACAATTGTTCATCCGCAGGATTGCTGAGAAACGAGATCTCCGTAAGTATCGAAGGCATATCCGCCCCGATCAGCACGACAAACGGCGCCTTCCGCACGCCCCGGTTCTTTACCGTCTTGCCGACTTTCAGAACTCGCTTCGCCAGCGAGTCCTGAATATCCTCCGCAAACTCCTTCGATTCGTCGATCTTCTCGTTCCGCGCAATCTTCTTCACCAAATCCTCGAGGTCATGGACGCCCTGGTCCGACGACGCATTTTCCCTCGCCGCCACTTCCATCGCTTCCGCCGAGCCCTTCAAGTTCAAATAGTAAGTCTCCACGCCCCGCGCCGCGTGGTCCTGGCTGGAATTCGCGTGAATGGAAATGAAAAGATCGGCCTTCGCCTCGTTCGCGATGTTGGTCCGCTCTTCGAGCGGAATAAACGTGTCGTCTGAGCGCGTATACACGATGTCTGCCCCGGGCAACCGTTGCTGAATAATCTTCCCCAGCCGCAAGGCGACATCCAGGCACAAATCTTTCTCCATCAACCCGGTCGGCCCGATCGTCCCGGTATCATGCCCGCCGTGCCCCGCATCGATCACGATGCGTCCAATCTTCAGGCCCAGCGCTCGTGTCAAAGTGGACTGCCCGTCTCGCGTAGGCTGCGGCGCGCTGCTCGGCTGTATCAAATCAGGCTTCGTATTCGCCTCCGAATTCCTACTCGACGGACTCAGCTGCTTCACGCGGGAATTCTTCCCGGCCGCCGCACTTCGCGTCATGGCATTCGACGGTGCAACACCCGAATCCAATCCTGAGGTTCTCTCCGAGACACTCTTCACGTTTCCTGAATCGTCGGAAACAGCCCTGGCGTCCTCCGCTACATCCCCCGGACCAGCTGGCGGCTTTGCGGATTTTGCTCTGGCCGTCCGCACGGCCGCGCCATTCCGCGCCGTCGAATACAAGAGAATCACCAGCTGCGGCGGATTACCCACGAGCGACGCCGCATAATCTTTCACACCATTTACGTCCATCACCACACGCACCACGCCCGCCTGATTCTGCGCCACGCGCACCGCCGTCAGCAGACTTCCGATGACCTGGACGTTCCCTCGCGCGACTTCTGGCGTAAGCCGCGCCGAGTGCAAATCGAAGAATATGCGGTCAGGGTTGGCAATCCGTGCCGAGCTGTACTGCACCGTGTCGTCAAGATCAATCGTCACCCGCGTGGCATCGGCATCCGCGCTCGCGCTGATTCGCCGGATGCGTGGAACACTTTCGGGACCGCCGCGCCTTGTGGCCTCGACTCCGCCGCGAACCGGTCCAGGCACTTCCGCACCTGCCGGCGCCGCGGGGGGAGCCGATCCTGCGAGCGGAACATTACTCGCAGCCTCCGGCGCATCGCTGTGTTGCAGCAGCGCCAACTCCGCCAGTTCTTCCTGCGCCTCGCGCCTGCGCGGGGAATGCGGATACTTTTTCAAAAAATCTTCGTACGTCTTGGTTGCCAGCGCGCTGTCGCCCAGCTGATCTCTCTCGAGTTTCGCAATGCGCAGCAAGGCGTCCTGGCTGTACTTGCTGCCGGGATATTCATGGACGAGAAACTGGTAGGAATCCACCGCTGACTGGTAATAACTCCTGCCGAAACGGTCGCCCATCTCGGTGTAAAGTTCCGCGACGGACAACAGGGAATCCACGACTTCGGGAGCTCGCGGCGTAATCAAGTACACGCGGCGATAACTCGCGACAACCGTCTTGTACTCCGCGAGCGTGCGCTTCTCCGCCGGCTTTCCATTCAAATTTGCGCGCTGCTCTTCCGCCCGCGCAAATTGCGCTCCCGCAGCCTCGCGCTTCACGGCCCTAGCTGTTGAGGTGTCTCCCGCTCGAGCCTTCGCAAAACTCGCGCACGGATTTCCACAGACTCCGGCCGCGGCAATCCCCAAGACCACAAAAACTGGCGAAAGCCGGGCGAATCTTCTGTTCAAAATTTTTCGGTCCCCCAACATGCCCGCCCTACATTCCTCGAAACCACTTTATTGTAATGGAAAAACCGCAGTCCTCGCAGGCTTTCACGCCTAGGTCGCTAAGCGATTACCCAGCCGCTCGGCGGCCGCTCGAGGCACTTGCGAATCAATCGTTCTTGAAGATGATGCGTCCGGAAGGATCGACTTCTCGATGGATGGCGCGCGGATTCGAAAACGCGCTCTCAAGACGCCCCGATCCAGGCCTGAAATACGCAT
>Ga0210384_10006858_pt1 | contig 12072 bp, 8 predicted proteins | sample IncBWH2MmetaG_FD_160574 | JGI IMG/M metagenome (GOLD analysis project Ga0210384, IMG submission 160574) | Forest soil microbial communities from Barre Woods Harvard Forest LTER site, Petersham, Massachusetts, United States - Inc-BW-H-2-M | ecosystem: Environmental > Terrestrial > Soil >... | reverse complement strand
TTTCTACATCCTTCCCACCAAGGCCGTCCCCACACCCGCTAAAATCCCGAGCGCGGTCACGGCAGCAAACACCCGTGCCGCCGTCTTCCACGACATCGTTCGCCCGACGATCAGCATGGGATACACGCTGAACGCGCCCAGCGTGCACAGCAATACCACCACGTAGGGCAGAGGCAACCCGCGCGACATCAGAATGAACGCAGCCGCGACATCAAACGCCATCGGCACCGGAAGAAAGGCGCCTGCTACTGCCACCAGCACGATTCCCAGAAAGCTGACGTGCGAAGGAATCACCTGCGCCGGGAGCAACTCCGCTACGATCGCCCCGAGCACCGCCGCCACGATCATGAACGGAATCGTCATCATCGCCAGGCGCGCGAGGTTCTTCAAGTATTGCTTCAACGTTCCGGTCGCCGGCACCAGCCAGCCCGCCGCGGGCACCGGGCACGCCACTTCCACTGGCTTCACTTGCCCGGCCAGCCATGGCACCAACGCAATCAGCGCCAGCGGCACGGCCACCCGCAACATCGCCACGCCCGGGGGAAACAGCGCGAACACCATGGTCAGCACCACCACGTTCAACATCGGCGACGAGATCATGGTCGCCAGCACAGTGGCGGAGCTGGCTCCGCCTTCGTACAAACTCTGCCCGATCGGCGCCACACAATTCGCGCACACCCCCAACGGCACTCCGGTGATCGCGCCCAGCGCCGTATTCGCCGCCACGCTCCTGAATCTTCGTCGCGGCAACAGTGGCAGCAACGTCAGCAACGCCGCTCCGAAGAAGAGGCTGAACGTCATGCCAATCCGGTTCGTCCACATCCAGTTCACGCTGGTGTGCTCGATGCGCGTGGCCAGCGGCATCTGCGCGGTCACCGGCATTTTCGCGTCGAAGCTCAACACTCCGCTGGTCTTGATCGCGGTCCCGCTATGCAATTTCTTCAGCAGCGCCGGGTAACGCGAGTCAATCCAGAAATACGATGCGATACCCAGCGCCAGAACCAGCGCGATCGAAACCTGCGCTCGAAAGCCGGTGCGATCGGAAGAGGGAACTGCCAGAGATGTGCCTGCCACAGTAGACGCCATAGCCACCCCACCAGCTAAGGTCAACAACGGTGGCGCAAACCTTATCGGTGCTTTCCGGACCTCACAATAGTGCAAATGCATTACGAGTCCCTTACGGAACCAAGGCTCCGGCACTCTGGTAACTCTTTCTCATCGGTTCGCCGTCCCGCCTCCGCGCCATCCTGCCGATAGCCGTAAGGTGAGACTTTGTCTGCTATTCATTCTTCTCGCGGTCCTGACGCAATGGCGCCGGATTCGCTACGGGTCTCCGCGGAACAAGAGGATTCTGCTCGGGACTCTTTTCTTTCTGCTGTTCATGGTCAGCGACGGCTCTTCCGCCGCCTCCCAGGCATGGGAAGGTTCCCCTCCCACCTATTGGCCTGTCGGTCTCAGCGTGGCCCTGTTCCTCGTCGCCGGCCCCAGCCAGGCGCCCCTGGTCTTCTTTTCCGGCTTAGTCGCTGCGCTCGTGAACTACCACCGTCCCCTTTTTTCGTGGTGCGGAATTCCCGGCGTCTTCGCACTTTATATCGGCTATCTCGGTGCAGCGATCCTGCTTCGCAACCGATGGCGCATTGACCTCAGGCTCGCCAGTTTGCGCGACACCGGACGATTCCTCCTGGTTTTCCTCGTTGCCGAAGTCTTCACCGCCGTCGCCGGCATGTTGACTCTTTTGGGCGACGGGCTGATTCACCGTTCCGACGTGGCGAGAACCATCATCAACTGGTGGGCCAGTGACGCCATTGCCCTCATCACCTTTACTCCGTTACTTCTCATTTTTGTGGCGCCGCAAATTGACAGCTGGCTGAAATCCGAACCCGCTTCGCCTTTGCTGCCAGCTGTGTCCGCGCGTTTTTCGCGACCTGAGATCTTCGAGATCGCGGCACAATGCGCGTCGGTCGTGCTCGCCATCTGGCTGGTATTCGGTTTCGCCCCGGCCATCCCGTATCAGCCACTCTACCTTCTGTTTGTTCCGGTCATCTGGGTCGCGGTCCGCCGCGGCTTGCCGGGAGCGGTGCTCACCGTGTTCGCCATCAACGTCGGCCTTACCCTGGCGGCCGGGCTCACCCAAGCGTCCCATGGATCGTTGCCGCGACTGCAACTCGCCATGGTCGCTCTCGGCTCGACCGGACTCTGCCTGGGGGCCGTGGTCAGCGAAGGCAAGCGCGCGGAAGAGCAATTGCGCCGGAGCGAAGCTGGTTTGCACGAGGCGCAACGCGTTGCCCGGCTGGGCGGCTGGACCTTTGACCCCAAATCCGGAAACGTAACCTGGACCGAAGAGCTGTACCGGATCCTCGGCTTCGATCCTTCCCTGCCTCCACCTCGCTTTCCCGAGCAGGAAAAAATCTTTACGCCCGAGAGCTGGCAGCGGCTCAACGTCGAGTTCGACAAAACCCTGACCACCGGCATTCCTTACGAAATTGAATTGGAGACCGTCGGTCCCGACGGCGCCACCGGGTGGATCCTGGCTCGCGGTGAGCCGCAACGTAACCCAGCCGGCGTTATCAATTCCATGTCGGGCAGCGTCCTCGATATCACCGAACGCAAACGCGCCGAGAAGCAGGTCCAGTTTCTCGCCTACTACGACGGCCTTACCGGATTACCCAACCGCCGCCTGCTCCAGGATCGGCTGGTGAAGGCCATCGCCTCCGCTCGCCGCCGGAGCGAGCTGGTCGCGGTCTTGTTCCTCGATCTCGACCGCTTCAAGATCATCAACGATTCGCTCGGGCACTCCGTCGGGGATCTTCTCCTCCAGGAGAGTGCCGAAAGGCTGAAGCGGCAGGTCCGCGATCAGGATACGGTGTCACGCGTCGGAGGCGATGAATTCCTGGTCGTGTTGAGTTCCATTCCCGACATCGAAGCTGCGGCCGCTGCCGCCGAACGGATCGTGAACGCCATGTCGGCCGAATTCATGATTCAAGATCGTTCGCTTCGGGTCAGTTGCAGCGTCGGCATCAGCATCTTCCCCGAACATGGGAATGACGCGGAAGCCCTCATCAAAAATGCTGACGCGGCCATGTACGGCGCCAAGGAAAGTGGCCGCAACCGCTTTCGCTTCTTCTCCGAAGCCATGAACGCTCAGGTCGTCGAGCGCTCCATGCTGGAGCAAGGCTTGCGCATGGCGCTTGACCGCAACGAACTCTTCTTGATGTACCAGCCGCAGGCCGACCTTCGCACCGGCAAGATCACGGGCCTTGAGGCGCTGCTGCGCTGGCGTCATCCGGAATTGGGACTCATCCCGCCCGATAAATTCATACGCGTCGCCGAAAACAGTGGCCTGATTGTTCCGATCGGGGAGTGGGTCCTCCGTACCGCTTGCATGCAAGTGCGGCGGTGGCAACAGGATGGAATCCCACCTCTCACCATCGCCGTGAACGTTTCGGCCATGCAGTTTCGCCAGGAAGGTTTTCGGGAGTTCATTCACTGCGTGCTCCGCGAGACCGGCCTCGCTCCTCAGTATCTTGAACTTGAGCTTACCGAAAGCCTGCTAACCTCGAATGCCGACGTGATGTTCGCTGTGATGCAGGATCTGAAGGACATGGGATTGAAGCTGGCCATCGACGATTTCGGCACCGGCTACTCCAGCCTCAGCTATCTCCGCCAGTTTCCCGTCAGCAAGCTCAAGATCGATGGCTCGTTCATCCACGACGTCGCGACCAGCGCCGACGCGGCCGCCATTGCCACCGCGATCATTAGCCTCGCAAAAAGCCTCAACCTGAAAGTCATCGCCGAAGGCGTCGAGACCGAAGCGCAAGTGGCGTTCCTGCGCGAACATCACTGTGACGAGGTGCAAGGCTACTACCTCAGCGAGCCGCTGCACGCCGATCTGGTCCCCGACAGACTGCCGGCCCTCGCCGGCCGCACCATGTCCGCAGCCTCCGGTCACTGAATCCGAGGCGCGAGTAGTTCGCCACATTGCCCTTCCTTCAGTCGCGGTACTTTGCACAAGCCATGTCGTCCGCCGATTTAAAATGTCCGGGCCATGCCCACCAACCAGACTGCTCTCATCACCGGCGCCTCCACCGGCCTCGGCTACGAGTTTGCTCACCTGTTCGCGCGCGATCAGTACAACCTCGTGCTCGTGGCGCGCAGCGGCCCCAAACTTGCCGAACTTGCCGAGCAACTGCGCCAACAGCATGGCATCACGGTGAAGACCATCCCGCTCGATCTCGGCTTGCCGCAGGCGTCGCTCACGTTGTTCGACGAGACCCAGCGCGCCGGCATCGCGGTCGATATTCTCGTCAACAACGCCGGCTATGGCAGCTTAGGTCGATTCGCCGAGCTTCCCCTTGAAGACTCCTACGGACAGATTCAGCTCAACGTCATGGCCCTGACGCTGCTGACCCGCCTGTATCTCGCACCCATGCTCGAGCGCCGCTCGGGCAAGATCATGAACGTTGCCTCCACCGCGGCGTTCCAGCCCGGCCCGCTCATGGCTGTCTACTATGCGACCAAGGCTTACGTGCTGTCGTTCACCGAAGCCATCGCCGACGAATTGCGCAACACCGGCGTCCACGTGACCTGCTTCTGTCCTGGCGCCACGCTCACCGAATTTCATAAACGCGCCAACACCGGGAACAGCCGCTTGTTCAAACGACTCGCTCCCATGGACGCAAAGACCGTCGCCGCTGACGGTTACCGCGCCCTGATGGAAGGGAAGACGGTGGCGATCTCGGGACTCCGGAACTGGCTGGTGGCCGAGTCGGTCCGCTTTGCCCCGCGCAAACTCGTGACCGCGATCTCGCGCTGGGTCGCCGAGCCGGTGCAGTAGCAGTGGTCGGTGGCTAGTGGTCAGTGGTCAGTAGGTAGTGGTCAGTGATCCGTTCTTGCCGGGTGCCCCGTTCTAACGTCGCGTTCTTTGCGACGTTAGGGCGGGGATTTTCCCTCCCCGTCACCCGTCACCTGTCGCCTCTCCGTTCGCTGAGAACCGAAAACTGCCCACTGACCACTGGCCACTGACCACTGACCACTCGCTGTCAAGCCCCCAAACTCGCCAATTTCCTCGCATCCCTCTGCATCGCAAGCAAATATATTTCTAGCAAAACTGTCCCTTTTCCCCTATGCCAATTGATATTCTAAAATTAGGGACCAGAGATGGAGCCGTTCCGTACGTCCTAGGCAGAACCGAGCGGAGGCTTGCGGCCATAACCGGACCCGAGGGAGACCGCGCCGACATCTGAGCGGGGAGGTTCCTTTGCGTACCCGCACTGGGAGTGATCACTCCAATCAGTTTGAAAGACTGATAACAACGAATGAGTTGAAGAAGTAACCAGAAACCAGAGCAATACGCTGGGGAAGGCAACTATCGCCAGAAGTGCAAAGGCCGAAAGCAGGCCAGGGAAGCATCGGTAACGATCAGATGTGGGCGGACACTCTTGTCTGCCAAAATGTAACGCGAATACTCCTGTCCGCGAGGTGAAACCGGCGCCAGAAACACCAGCCGTTTATTCGTCGCGATGCACCGTCTCCATGGAGAACGCGGGCAAGCACACGGCGACGTACTCGGCGCCCGAGGGATCGGGCGTCGAATACTGCACCCATTCGCCCGCGTGCGCGACCACGGCCTGCCCGGCGTGCACGTCGAAAGCGCCCCCTTTGTGCGTCACGCGGAGAACTCCATTGACCACCACCGTGAACTCGTCGAACTCGGGCTTCTGGCCGGGCTCGCTCCAGCCTTCCGGGCTGTGCATGAGCGCGATACTGATAGCCGATGTCTTCGAGTTCACCCGGCCGATGTATTCGTCGATCAGCTTGGGCTTATTGCCCGCGGCCTGAATGCGGGTCGGTTGCGAGATCAGGGTTGGCATGGGCTCTCCTGGTCAGGTGGTGTCAGGTCTCAGGTCTTAGGTCCCAGGTGTCAGGTCTTAGGGTTAGCGAGAGAACGAAATTCAACGTGTTAATCACATTCTTGTCGGTGGAGCGGCGGGCGTCTCGCCCGTCCGGCGAGCGGGGACGCCCGCCACTCCATCGAAAAGTATCAGCGCATGCCGTCGAGAATCGATCCCACGATGCCGCCAACGACTCCGCCTTGCGTCGCTTCTTTCGACGGAGCGGGCATGTACTCCATGAGCTTGTGCGCCAGCTTCGAGATCGGCAGCGTCTGCAACCAGACTTTGCCAGGCCCGGTGAGCGAGGCCAGGAAAATTCCATCGCCGCCGAAGATCATGTTCTTGATTCCCGGTACGGTGGTGATCTGGAAAGAAACACTCGTTTGAAACGCGCCCACGTGTCCGGGATGCACGCGCAAGGTTTCGCCCGCCTGCAGGTCTTTCACGATCAGCTCGCCCGACAGCTCAATCCACGCCGTGCCTTGCCCGGTGACATGCTGCAGCAGAAACCCGTCGCCGCCAAAAATGCCTGCGCCCAGTGATTGCTGAAAGCCCACGCTGATCTGCACCTGTGGCGTGGCGCACAGAAATCCGTGACGGTGAATCATGTAATCGTGCCCGCGCCCGATCTCCACCGGCAGGATGTGTCCCGGAACCTTGGTCGCAAATGCCAGTTCGCCGCGCGCGCCGACCGCGCGGTACTCGGTCATGAAGAGCGTGCCGCCGCCCGCGACGCGCTTCAGCACGCCGAACACGCCGCCCCCACCACCCATCTGGGTGTGCGTGGTCAGCTGGATGGCACTGCTCATCCAGGAAAGTTCGCCCGCCTCCGAGATGATGGACTCATTCGGTTCAAGCATGAATTCAAGCACCGGCATGGTGGTGCCGACAATCTGCGATTGCATGAAGAACTCCTTTCAAGCTATGAGCTGCGAGCTACGAGCTACGAGTGAAAACCTAAGACCTGAGACCTAAGACCTAACACCTGTTTTTCTACTCCCACTCAATCGTCCCCGGCGGTTTTGACGTGATGTCGTAGACCACGCGGTTCACGCCTTTCACTTCGTTGACGATCCGGCTGGAGATCGTCTTGAGCACTTCGTACGGGAGCGGAACCCAGTCCGCGGTCATGCCGTCTTCAGAATGCACGGCGCGGACTGCGCAGGTATTCGCGTAGGTGCGCTGGTCGCCCATCACGCCCACCGACATCACCGGCAGCAGCACCGCGAAGGACTGCCAGATTTTCTGATACAAGCCGGCTTTCTTGATTTCATCGACCACGATCTCGTCGCAGTCTTTCAAAATGCGCAGGCGTTCTTCGGTCACTTCGCCGAGGATGCGAACCGCGAGGCCGGGTCCGGGGAAGGGCTGGCGCTGCAGGATTTCTTCCGGCATGCCGAGATCGCGGCCGATGCGGCGCACTTCATCTTTAAAGAGTTCCTTCAGCGGCTCGATCAGCTTGAGCGCCATCTTCTCGGGCAAGCCGCCGACGTTGTGATGGCTCTTGATGACCTGCGAGGGGCCGCGCACCGAGCGCGACTCGATCACGTCGGGATACAGCGTGCCCTGCACCAGCCACTCGACCTTGCCTTCTACTTTTTCAAGGCGCAGCGCTTCCTGCTCGAAGACGCCGATGAATTCATTGCCGATGATTTTGCGCTTGGCCTCGGGATCGGTGATTCCGGCGAGGCGCGTGAGAAAACGCCTGGTGGCATCGACCGCGACCACGTTCAGTCCCAGCCGGTCGCGCAGATTCTGCTGCACCTTTTCGAACTCATTCTTGCGGAGCACGCCGTTGTTGACGAAAACGCAGGTGAGCCGCGATTCGCCTGAGCCGTTGCGCAGCGCCCGATCGACCAGCACGGCCGCTACCGACGAATCGACGCCGCCGGAGAGCGCGCAGAGGGCGCGTCCGCTGCCCACCTGCTCGCGAACCTGCTCGACCGTCGCGTCGATGAAGTGCTGCGCGGTCCACGTAGGCTTGGCGCCGCAGATGTTCAGCGCGAAGTTGCGGAGGATGTCTTTGCCGAGCGGCGTGTGATGCACTTCAGGATGAAACTGCACCGCCCAGAAACGGCGGTCGGGATTCTCGATGGCAGCGACGGCATTCGGGGATTTTGCCGTGAGCGAGAAGCCGGCGGGCAATTGCTCCGCCTCGTCGCCATGCGACATCCAGACGGAGAGATTTTTCGGCAAGCCCTCGAACAAGCACGAGGTTGTACTCTCGATTGCCACCTGCGCGTGCCCATACTCTCGCCTCTCGGCTGGACGCACTTTACCGCCGAGCGCGAACACCATGTATTGCAGCCCGTAGCAGATGCCGAGCACGGGCAAGCCCAGTCCGAAGACGCCCGGATCGGCCACTGGCGCGTCCTTGTCGTACACCGACGAAGGCCCGCCCGACAGGATGATGCCGACTGGCGAGTAGCTGCGAATCTCGTCGAGCGACGCGTTGCAGGGAAGGACCGCGGAGAAGACGCTGAGTTCGCGGATGCGGCGCGCAATCAGCTGCGAATATTGCGCCCCGAAGTCGAGGACGACGATCGATTGGGTTTCCACGGATGAGTGTCTCAGAAGTGGGAACTAGTGTAAAGCTTGGAGGCGTTTCGAGAAAGCATTCAGCACTCACTCAGTAATTAGCACTTCGCATTTTGGCACTTGGTTTTGTGAGACAGCATCTGACGCAGGGCCTCGACGCCGAAAATAGCCTGCCACTTCAGTGGCGGGTAAGCGATGGCAGCCAATCCCGTGCCGGAGGCACGGTTGAAAGCTCGGCAGACGGTTCAGGCGTCCCCGCCGGGACGCGTCATACTCACCTACCAGCTCGGCGCTGAAAGCGCCGGGCTACTTTCAACCATCGCTCCGCGACTTCACGAAACCTCTTTCGCCAGAACCGCTCAAGGGCATGTTTTATGAGCTGGCATGTTTATTAGCTTGGCTTTATGAGACGGCTGCTCACTGCTGAATGCTCGAGTTATCGCTCACGATCAATTCATCCTGATCCACCCTCGCCGAGGACTGACTGCTGGGTGCCGAGTGCGGAAGGCTGACGCCAGCCGGCGGCGTGTCACTGAGGATCAGTTCCTCCTGATCGACCGCATCCGTTTCGAGCGGAGTGCTGGATGCAAGGCCCGAAGGGATGACATCCGGCGGAAGGATTCGCGCTGGCGGCGGCAGTGGAGGGGCTTCGAGAATCGCCACGTAGCCCGCGAGCCGTCCAATATAAAGAGTGTCAACGATGGCGAAGTAAACCAGGGTCAGCAGCAGGGTCACGCTCAGCACGATTCCCCCCGGCACGAATCCTGCGAAGGCCAGCGGGAATGAGACCACCGAGGTGGCTATGATGAAGAGTACGAGGTGCGCGAGTCCAAACCAAGTGCCGACAGCAATGACCGGACCGAAGTGATCGCGGCACAGATCGACCGCGTCCGAGAGGGCAGCAAGAGTGTCGCGGCCGCGGCGCACCACGAAGATCGAAGCAACCGACAGAAACCAACTCACCGACGACCACAGCAGCCACACCAGCATCACAAATAGAAACGACAGCAGAAAGGCCGCGCCCGGACGGGGATGCGTCATGGTGGATACAAAACCGCCGAGAATCGCGGCGCCGACGATGCCTGCGCATGCCGCCAAGCCGAGGCCCACGCGCAAAAGATGAAGTCCGGCCAGCGATCGAAGCCGCCAGCCTCCTGCGTTCTCGGGCTGCGAATCGAAAGCGAGTGGACCACCGACACCCATTTCGTAGCGGACCTTGTCCGCGCGATCTTGCACGTAATCAAGCAGGGGGCCGAGTGTCGCGCCCCGGCCGCACGCCGCAACAAAAACCCAGAGCAGGGCAAGCGCCGAGGCCAGAACGATGGCGGCGAGCACAAGTCGATACGCGCTGCCGTGCAGGATATGAGAAAACGCCTGCGAGATCAGGAACGGGTGGCGCGTGCGCAGCAGCCAAAGATCGATATTCGAGACCGGCAAGGTGTCGAGATACTCGAGCATACCGAACGCCACCAGCACACAGGCAGCGGCGCCGAAGCTCCAGCGCCAAATGATCTCCGCCAGAGAGACGGAGGGCCGGCGGAGCATCGCGCGAAAACCTTCGAGGGTTGGGGACCACGCCGCCATCGCTTCGTAGCATACCGCAACCGATTTGAAGTGGGCCGGAATGGTGCATGGACAAGAACGCACGGCAAGCGCCGGGCAGTGAAATTCACTGAACATTCACACGGGAGAGCCGTTGTAGACGGTGCACCAGACGGGCGACATTTTTCGCATCTTTTCGCATCCCGGTTTGGGGGTGGGACATCGAAAGCTGTAGCGAAGCTTTCAGAAACGTAACTCCCAATCTAATAAACGGCAGGAGACGTGTGTCTTCCAGCCCTCAAACTAGGAAAAACAAATCGAGGAGAGAGATTCCATGAAGTTTGTGAAGTACGTTGCTTTGCTCGGGTTGGTAAGCCTCCTGTCGCTTGGGGCATTCGCCAAAGACAAGAACGAAGGGAAGTTCACGCTGCATGATGATGTCCAGATCGGTTCCACTCAGCTGAAGGCCGGCGACTATAAGGCGACCTGGGACGGAACGGGATCGGATGTGCAGGTGAAAATTCTGCAAGGAAAGAACGTGGTGGCCACCGTTCCAGCGAAGCTGGTCGACAAGACCAACAGTCAGGACTCGGTCATCGTGGGCAATGCCAGCAGCGCGCGCAATCTCGAAGAGATTGACTTTGGTGGCCTGAAAAAGGCTCTGGTGTTCAACTCGGCCGAGACCGCGCAGAAGTAAACGTTCATTCCGGTTAGAAGTCAAAGGCGGGCCGGGAGCCCGCCTTTTGCTTTTGGCGTGAAGAGAAAGATCGTTCGCTATCTCACCACCAGGTTGAGCAGCTTGCCGGGAACGAAAATTGTTTTCACGATCTGCTTTCCGGCAATCGCTGCTTTGATCTTCTCGTCGGCGAGTGCCGCCTTGACGACCACGTCTTCGCCGGCTTCGGCGGCCACGAGCACCTTCCCGCGCAACTTGCCGTTGACCTGAACCGGAATTTCAATCTCATCTTCTTTCGCGAGCGCGGCTTCGTACCTGGGCCAGGGCGCGCGCAAAAGGTTGCCGCGCTCGCCGAGCGTCTCCCAGAGTTCATGCGCGAGAAAAGGCGCGAAGGGGGCGAGCAACAGGACCAGACTGCGCTGCACTTCCGCGAGCAAGGGCACGGGAATCGCGGCGGCGGAGTTCTGCGCCATCGCTTCTTCGGCGGCGTAAAGCTCATTCAGCAACTCCATGATGGCCGCGATGCAGGTGTTGAAGTGCCAGCGCCCCTTGAAGTCGTCGGTAACGCGTTTGATCGTCTGGTGCAGCTTGCGCTGAATCTGGCGCGCGGCGGGCGACAAGCTCGCAGGCACCGGCTGCCGCCATTCGGCGGAGTCGGGATGCGCATTCCGCATCACGTAGCGATACACGCGGCCAAGGAAGCGCTGAATGCCCTCGATGCCCGAGTCCTGCCAGTCAAGATCGCGGTCGGGCGGCGCGGCGAACAGGCTGTACAAGCGCGCGGCGTCGGCGCCGTAGCGCGCCACCATCTCGTCGGGCGAGACGATGTTGCCGAGGCTCTTCGACATCTTGGCGCCGTCTTTGATGACCATGCCTTGGGTGAAGAGGCGCTCCACCGGCTCCGCATTCTTCACCATGCCCATGTCGCGCATGACCATGGTCCAGAAGCGCGAATAAATCAGGTGGAGAATGGCGTGTTCCACGCCGCCGATGTACTGGTCGATGCCGGCATCGCCGAACCAGTACGCGACGATGGCGCTGTCGAAGGGCGCGCGGTCGTTGTGCGCATCGGTGTAGCGGTAGAAGTACCAGGACGAATCGACGAACGTGTCCATGGTATCGGTCTCGCGCCGCGCCGGGCCGCCGCACTTCGGACAAGTCGCGTTGACGAACTCGGGCACATGCGAGAGCGGAGAGCCGCCGGTGAGCGAGACATCCACCTTGTCGGGAAGAATGACGGGGAGGTCTTTCTCATTGACCGGGACGATGCCATCTTTCTCGCAATAAAGCATCGGGATGGGCGTGCCCCAGTAGCGTTGGCGCGAGATCCCCCAATCTTTCAAGCGGAACGTGACGGTGGCTTTGCCGAAGCGGTTCTGCTCCGCGTACTCCGCCATCTTCTTCAAGGCTTCGGGCACCCTGAGG
>Ga0210384_10006856_pt1 | contig 12073 bp, 10 predicted proteins | sample IncBWH2MmetaG_FD_160574 | JGI IMG/M metagenome (GOLD analysis project Ga0210384, IMG submission 160574) | Forest soil microbial communities from Barre Woods Harvard Forest LTER site, Petersham, Massachusetts, United States - Inc-BW-H-2-M | ecosystem: Environmental > Terrestrial > Soil >... | reverse complement strand
GATTGTCGATCCTACTGCGTCTTGCTCTCACTCTTGCTCGTGCTCGATATTCACGCCGAGCAGCTTCTCGCACCGCAAACAATTGTCGTTTACAATAAAGCCGCTCCAGATTCCGCTGATCTCGCAAAATTTTACGCGCAACAACGCGGTATTGCCCGCGATCACATTGTCGGCTTGAATTGTCCGCTGGAAGAAGAAATCAGTCGCGACGACTACGACGCGACTATTGCACAGCCCCTGCAAAAAATCTTTGCAGCGAAGCATTGGTGGACCGTGCGAGAAAAGGACGAACAAAAATCCGTTACGGCGACATCAATCCGATTCGTTGCCGTGATCAAAGGCGTGCCGTTAAAGGTTCGCCCGGCGGCTACTCCTTATCCGGGCGATAAGCCGTCTGAAGGACCGATCGGTGGCCGCAATGAAGCATCGGTGGATTCTGAGTTAAGCGTGCTCGGCAATTATTCGGCCCAAATTTCTGGCGCAGTATCGAACCCATACTTTCAAAGCTTTAAGCCGATCGGCGACTTCCAAAATCCGGTACTGCTGCTGGTTTGCCGGTTAGATGCGCCGACAGCCGCGATAGTAAAACGGATGATCGTTAACGCGATTGCGGCGGAAAAAAATGGCTTATGGGGACGCGGCTATGTCGATGCGGCGCACAACACATCGGGCGGACTGCAGGAAGGCGACAAATGGATGGCTGAGATCCAAAAACAAATGCGCAAGGTCGGAATTCCAGTGGTGTACGAAGACACGCCGGCAACTTTTCCCGACGGTTTTCCGATGAGCGACTGCGCACTTTACTACGGTTGGTACACCGGGGGAATTGCCGGGCCGTTTTTGCAACCGGACTTTCGTTTTCCCGTCGGTGCGATCGCGATCCACATCCATTCTTATAGTGCGAGCACGCTTCGCGATGAAAATGCGAACTGGGCAGCACCATTGGTTTCGCGCGGAGCGACCGCAACCCTCGGCAATGTTTACGAGCCATATCTCCATCTCACAACGCACCTCGATATTTTAAACGATCGGCTGCTGCACGGATTTACCTTTGCGGAGAGCGCTTACATGGGCACGCCGGCGCTCTCGTGGATGAACGTAATGGTCGGTGATCCGCTTTACCGCCCGTACCTATCATGGTTGCAACTTGATGCATCGCGTGATTCAGCCAAGACCACAAACGACTGGAAGGCTTATCATGATTTTGCGGTCAAGAATTATGAGCGACCGCTAGCGGAGTATCGAAACCTGGCCAGACAAGTTGCTTTGCGCTCACGAAATGGTCCGATGATCGAAGATCTCGGCTTGATGGAAGCCGCAGATGGAAATATCGCGGCGGCGACGAATTATTTTCAGCAGGCGCGCGCTGCCTACAGCAAACGGGATGACATCTTGCGCGCGGTTTTGGAAGAGGCCGAAGGTTGGATGAGACAGAAAAAACCAAAACGCGCGGTCGATGTTGTGCGCAGCACGCTGCGAATCGTGCCCGACGCACCAGCCGCGCCATTGTTGAGAAAAATCGAGCAGGATGCTATCGCGCCGCCACCACCGTCCGCTCCCGTGATTTCTCCCACGCCTTAATCTTGCGCGCGTCGAATAATTCCGCGTTCGCTTTTCTCGATAAAGTCGACAATCTGCGCAACTTCATCGCTTTTCGAGAGTTTCTTCCGGATCGCCTCGATCGCCTGGGCGGTATTGTATTTCGAACGATAAATCAGCCGGAACGCTTCCTTGATTAGTTTGATGTTCTCGGCCGGAAAATTTCTGCGCTCAAGGCCAACGGTATTTACTCCCCGAATTTCTGCCGGATTTCCATCGGCGATCATGAACGGCGGCACATCCTGCACAATTTTCGAGCAACCGCCGGTGATCGCGAATCGCCCTATCCGGCAAAATTGATGCACCGCGGTAAGTCCGCCCATCACTGCGTTATCATCCACCTGCACATGACCGGCGAGCGTTCCGTTATTTGAAAACACCACTTCATCACCAACGATGCAATCGTGCCCGATATGGCTGTAAGCGAGAAAATTTCCACGGCTGCCGACGTGAGTTTTGCCTTCGCTCGTAGTGCTGCGATTGACGGTAACGAATTCGCGAAACGTATTTTCATCGCCGATCTCGAGGTAAGTCGGCTCGCCTTTGTATTTTAGATCCTGGGTTTGCTGTCCGATCGAGCAATACGCATAGAATTTGTTGCTCGCGCCAGCACGCATCGGTCCGCAAAGCGTCACGTGATGTTGCAGCCAGCAATTTTCGCCGAGCAAAACATTCGGACCGATCATGCAATACGCGCCGATCACAGTGCCGGTCCCGATTTGCGCGCTTGGATCGACTATTGCCGTTGGATGAATCTGCACGTTGCTCATCTATCGAGAAACGTGAACATCAATTCGCCTTCGGAAACGACTGCATCGTTCACCACACAGTGACATTTCGCTTTTGCTAATCGTTCGCCTCGATGCTTGGTCAATTCCGCGTGAATAAACATCGTGTCGCCGGGAAATACCGGTTTCCGAAATTTCACATCGTCGGCGCTCATAAAATAACCAATCCGCCCGGTCGTCTTGGCAAGTTTGAACAACAACAAGCTCGCGACTTGCGCCATCGCTTCCACTTGCATCACGCCTGGCATCACCGGATGCCCGGGGAAATGACCTTGGAAAAACGGTTCATTAATCGTCACCGACTTGAGACCAATGCATTTCGTTTCGCCTTCGAATCCTATAATCCGATCGACCATCAGGAACGGATAACGATGCGGAAGAATTTGCATGATCTGTTCGGAATCGAATCCGCCTTCGCCGCGCGGCAAGATCTTGGGCACCGCGAGCGCAGTTCGCCGCGCTTGTTCCCGGGCTAGGACCCGCGCCAATTCGGCGTTGGCAGCGTGACCGGGCTTCACTGCGATTACATGGCCGCGAACGCGCCCACCGACCAGCGCAAGATCGCCAACGATGTCGAGAATCTTATGCCTAACGAATTCGTCCGCGAAACGTAATGGTTCTTTGCTCAGAACCGCATCGCCCCGCACCACCACCGCATTCTCCAGACTGCCGCCTTTGATTAAATTTTTCTCCATCAGCGGCTCGACGTCTTCGTAATAAACAAAAGTTCGCGCCGGCGCGATTTCCTTCTCGAAAATCGCCGACGTAATTTCAGTCGACAGATATTGTGTGAAGCGGTTGTTCGGACCGGCCTGAGTGCACGAAATCCTGAACTCATCGCTCGGCAGCAAAACGAGAATCGATCCAGTTTTTGTTTCGATGTGCGTCGGTTCGCGGACTTGGAAAAATTTTCGCGCGGCTTCCTGGGCGGCAATACCGGCGCGCTTGATAAGATCGACATAGGCTGCGGCGCTCCCATCGCCGATCGGCGGTTCGTTCGCGTCCATTTCTACGATTGCGTTGTCTACGCCCATCGCCGAAAGCGCGGCCAAGATGTGTTCGACAGTGTGTACGCGCACCGATCCTTCTCCAATCGTAGTCGCGCGCTCGACCGTTTTTAGATTGTCGATCTTGGCATCGATCGTCGGCTCATCCTGCAAGTCCTTGCGTTTGAACTTGATTCCGTGATCGATTGGAGCCGGCTGCAGTTTGAGCGAAACCTTTTCGCCGGTATGCAGGGACGTGCCGCTGAAGCCTGCGGTTTTGGCAACGGTATGTTGAAATTCAGTTGTAGCGGCCATTCGTTAACACTCTCGCTTGCGTTGAAGCGGCGCTCGTGTCAAGCGCCGTTCACTTCAATTCAATCTCGCCGCAATCGAACGCCATCATTTTATCAATGTTCGACACGCGCAATTGCTCGGTTGCGCTGCCGCCATCAGCCCAGACGTCGACCGCTTTCTCTCCATTCTTTGTCACGCCAACGCGCGCGACCTGCGGCGCTTCAATTACGGTCAGGAGCGGCAATCCGTCCGTTGTTTTGAGAAAAATCGTTTCATCTTCGACGCCAACCGCAAGATCGACAGTTAGCGGCGCAGCTTTGGAAAGCGAATTGGGAACGAGTTTCACTGCGACGTGATCGGCGCCATTCAAATCCGCCGGCGGATTTTCCGCCGCGCCCAAGTCTTCGATCTTCATGTGACCGACGAGATAGCCGCGCGCATGATATTTCCCGGCGGGTAAATCCTCGTCCTTATCGTTCTTGCCATCCCATTTGATGACGAGCGCGTCGGCACCAACTTCGAATTCGTCAACGTCACCTTCCTGGACGAGAACGCGCACTAGTTTGCCGCTTGCATCAAAGATTCCCAAACTGATCGTCCCTTCCAGCGGCGGTGGCAGAAAACTAATGCGAACGCTGCGTGTATGGGAAGGCGACGGAGTTGCGGAAGGCGTTGGCGAAGCGGTTGGCGTCGGTGATTCTTGAGCGACCGCAACACTCGAGAGCAACACGAGCGCGGCGACAATCTGCGATCTGAGACTTGCGATCTGCAATTCAAACATAATAGCGCCAGTTCAGGTTCGGGAAAAGATTGTCGCGCCACTCGCAATCAGCCAGAAATTTTTCATCGACGTTTTTCGCGATGAATTGAGTGTGCAAGAGATTGAAGCGAGCGAGATGATCCTCCGTTCTTTTGGTTGCGTATTCTTTGCCGGTCGCATTTTTGATCAAGAACGCCCAATCGCTGGCTTGAGCAAGAAGGAGTTCGCGTGCGAGCTGTTTCAGAACGCGATCGATGTCGGAATTCGCGGTGTTCGCGTGAGCGCGTGCGAGCGTAGCCATCTGGTTAGCGGCGGTGTGTAACTGCGGGTAAATCCAAACGTTGCTCGGGTCGAGCCAGACACCAAGATGTCCGTTCTCGCCCCAGGTCGAGGCTCCTGGCGCTACCGTTTGCTGCGTCGGGTGGCCGGATAAATATTCACTCGGAGTCGTTAGGCAAAAATCCTGTTGATCGAATGCGGCTTTGCGAATGAACAATTCGAGAAAACGCGGTCCCTCGAACCACCAATGACCAAACAGCTCCGCGTCGAACGGGATTACGATAATTGGATTGTCAGCGAGCGAACTGAGTCGGCGAATCTGCGCGCGTCGTTCTTCCAAAAAATGGCTTGCGTGATTATCCGCCGATTTCTCGGCCGCTGCCCGATCATAAAAATCCTTGTCCGCACCGGGACCGGTGATGCGATGATATTTCACTCCGGAAAACTTTCGCATGCCGCGCGCGACAGGGCCAAGATGCTCGAACGGAAGATCAAAACCGATGTCTCGATAAAATTCGCGATAGGCCGGATCGCCGGGATAACCGCCGTGGGCGCTCCATACTTGTCGACTCGAGTCACGGTCGCGAGCGAATGCCGCCGGTCCGGCGGGCGTAAACACGGGCGCGTAAATTGCGCGATAAGGCCGGGGATTTCCAAAGAGCAAACCGTGCGCGTCGAGAACGAACCAGCGAATGTTTGCTTCCTGTAGAATTGTTTCGAGACCGGGCGAATAGGCGCATTCCGGAAGCCAGAACCCGCTTGGATCGGCATCGAAAAGATCGACATACACGTCACGTCCAATTAGCACCTGGGCGCGTTGGGATTCGCGCGAATGCAACGGCAGCACCGGATGAGTTGCGGCCGAAGCAATAATCTCGAGCGCCCCCACCGCGCGCAGTTTGCGAAACGCGGAAAGCAAATCGCACTGGTAGTGATCGACGAAACAACGTCGTGTTTCGCGAAAATGTTCCTGATAAAATTCCGACAGCGGCAGGAGTTGCTCATGGTTGCGATTGCGTTTTACCTCGCGCTCGGCCAAGTCGATCAGAAGATCGACATGCCGCAAGTAACGATCGCGTAGAAGTTCGTCGTTAAGCATCGCGCACAGAGTCGGTGTGAGCGACATGGTGAGCTTGAAGGGCACGGCGTCGCCGACCAGCCGCTGCATCATATTTAGCAACGGAATGTAGGTTTCGGTAACGGCCTCGAAGAACCAATCTTCTTCGAGAAAATGCTCGTGCTCCGGATGCCTAACGAATGGCAAGTGCGCGTGGAGAATAAGCGCTACGTGACCAGCCATCGCAGATACTTAACGCCTCATTCCGAGCGGAGCGAGGAGCGTGTCAAAAAAACAAACCCTCACCAGGCGCTTCGCGTCCGCCTCTCCTTGAGGGAGAGGATTGAGGTGAGGGTAATCCCGTCAACGAAGGGACGGGGTTTACAGCGTCCGACAGAAATCCTGAAACCGGTCGAGACCTTTTTTGATTACGTCGATGCTGGTGGCGTAGCTGAGACGAATCGTGCGATCGTCACCAAACGCCGCGCCCGGCACAACCGCGACGTTCGCTTTGCTGAGGAGACGATCGGCAAAGTTTTGTGAAGTCAGTCCGAGCTGGCTGATGTTGACCAAAACGTAAAAGGCGCCCTGCGGTTTGACCGCGGTCACGTTCGGGATTTTGGAAAGACGATCGAACATGTAATTTCGGCGCATGTCGAATTCTTCGCGCATGTCGGCCAGCGGTTGTTGATCGCCTTTCAACGCGGCGAGAGCGCCGCGTTGCGAAAACGACGACGGATTTGCGGTGGTGTGGCTTTGAATTGAATCGACGGCCTTTGCCACCGCTTCCGGTGCGGCCAGATAACCAAGTCGCCAACCGGTCATCGCATACGATTTACTGAAACCGTTGACCGTGAGGGTCAGGTCGTACGCTTCTTTCGAGAGCGACGCGATGCTTATGTGCTGCGCGCCGTCGTAGACCAATTTCTCGTAAATTTCGTCCGACAAAATGTAAATGTCTTCCTCGGTCGCAACATCGACAATCGCCTGCATTTCCTCTCGCGTGTAAACCGACCCGGTTGGATTGCACGGGCTGTTGAGAATCAGCATTTTGGTCCGCGGCGTCATTGCATTTTCAAAATCTTCGGCCCGCATCTTCCAGGAATTGCGCTCCATCGTCGGAACGATGACCGGTTCGGCGCCCGCTAACCGCACCATTTCCGGATAACTCACCCAATACGGTGACGGAATAAGAACTTCATCGCCCGGCTGACAGGTGGCGAGGATCGCGTTGTAACAAGCATGCTTTGCCCCATTGCTGACGACGATCTGGCTGGCGCGATAAGTCAGTCCGTTGTCGGCCGATAATTTTTCCGAGATCGCTTGCCTCAGCTCGGGGATTCCAGAGCTCGGCGTGTATTTTGTGAATCCCGCTTGCAGCGATTCGATCGCCGCTTGTTTGATGTGCTCCGGCGTATCGAAATCGGGCTCGCCTGCGCCGAATCCGCAAACATCGATGCCTTCTGCCTTCATCGCCTTAGCCTTGCTGTCGATCGAAAGCGTGATCGACGGGGTCAATTGCGCGGCGCGTTCGGAGATTTCCATGTTGGTGGCGTTCAAGATTTGTGGGAGCGCACTTTATTGGCGGCGGTAAGAGTTTTCAATCAAAGGTTTAAAATTGTTTTCATCGACTCGAACGATCCCCATCTCGCGTTTTGCGTTGTCCGCCGAATCGGATGCGTGGGCGGCGTTGATCATGATGGTCTGGCCGAACTCTTTCCGGATTGAGCCGGGGGGCGCCTTGGCAGGGTCGGTTGGACCGAGCACCTCGCGAATCTTACGGACCGCGTCTTCGCCTTGATAAACGAGCGCGATACACTTTTCGCTGCCCGCCGCATCTCGCTTTTCCGGCAAGGTGTCGCTTGGTCGCGCGCCGGACATGAATTGGACGATGTCTTCCCACGCTTCGCGACCTTTTGTGTGTCCCAGCTTTTCCTGCAACACTGGCAGCACCGGGCCATAAAATTCTTCGGCTTGCGCCACGCTCATCCGATGGACCTTGAACCCAACGATATAGAGTCCAGTACGCGAAAAAACCTCAATCACGCCGCCCGGCCGCAGGTTTGGGAATTTAAAGTTGTCGGGCTTAATCAGCACTAAAGTCTTCTCGATCTTCGCTTCGCTTGGAAATGGCACCGCGCGATCGAGAATCCCGCCGTCGGAGTCAGAAAACTCCGCCCACAACTTGAGATCGCGCTCAACTGCCGCCGGTTCAAAGGCAGCCAGCACCCCCGGCTCAAAGTAAGTCGCTTTGCCGGAATCATCGGTGATGTAATCGCCAAACGTGTCGCGAATCGTTTCGCCACTCGTTCGTTCGTGCACAATATGACCGACGGTGTCGCGCATTTTCTCAATCGCATCCGGCCCGCGAAAAACGAGAAACAAGACACGCGCGCGTTGACCATTGGTTTCTGCGCAAAAATTCTTTAGGACGTAATCCCGAATCAATTCCTGGGTCGCGCGGTGCCGCGGTTCCGTTTCAGTGACAACGGTTTTGGCATACTGCCTAACGAGTTCCTTGCTCGGCGCAAACATGCGAGCTGCAACCAGGTCCAGACCGGTCCGCGAGATGAGGCGTGAAACGATTCCGCCTGTCCGCGACTTTCGAATCGAGTACGGAGTGATGATCGCATAGGAAAGTTGCTCGTTCTGCATGTTGATCTTGCCCGCGGCTTAAGATTTAAACCGCGTGGATGCAGAAAATCGTCGCCGCAAAAGGCTAAACCAACGTAGCCGTCAGCCTGACGCCGCGCAAATCGGTTTTGCCGATTCGTTATTTTTTGTCGCCGGTTGTTTCGGTTTTCGGCGCGCCCATTTTCTGGGCTAGTCCGGCCGCATATTTTGCGTATTGCGCGCTATCGACCGTGAACGTGCCAAACATGTAGTTAGAATCCTTCCACGACCAATTCTGGTCGGCGTCGTCGTAGGTCATTTTCGACGTTTGGCCCTGCGCGTACTCACGATGAATCGGATCCGCGCCGGGTGGATTCGTGATCTTCGCAGAACCGCCAAGACCGCCCTCGACTAAATGGCCAGTGAAAGTCCCGTATTTCCCAAGGCTAATCTCGTGATTTTTCCCTTCAATCTTTCGAGTGATCGCCACGTAGCGCGTCTCGGTTTTCTTTGAAGCGCCGGGCACCAAAACTACACCGGCGATCGCCTCCAATGCTTTGCGTTGCTCCGGTGTCGCCTTCTCGTCGATGTAATTGTAGGAAAAATTCCATTTTCCGAACGATTCCATCATGCCCTCGCCCTCCGGGCTTTGGCTCATGTTAGCGATCACCAGTCCATCCAGCTTCACTTTGCCGTAAGTTCCTTTTTCGATGAACAACACCTGGCCGCCGCCGCACGTCATTTTGGTCGGCTTGGAATTAAACCAACATGGACAAGCAGCATTGCAGGAACATGCTTCTTCGAGTTGCCCCGTAATTTTCCAGGGCGTTTTGTCAGCTTTTTCTTCCGCAGCGCGCACGGTTGCGAATGTTGAGATCGCGGCGAGCGGAACCAACAGAAATAAGGATGCGGATTTCATAGTTAAATCGTAGGCCGCCGCGCTCTTGGGACAAGCGTTAATTCAAGGTTCGGCGAGGATAGCAATCCACTTTCCGCGCCGCCGCAAATCCATCACGCCCATGTCGTTTCGCTTCAATGCGCGAACGACTTCGGTTTCTTGATTGCGCAGAATTCCGGACAGTATCAACCAGCGACTGCGCGTTAGTTGGGGAAGAATCTTGATCAACAGATCGCTATACAAATTTGCCGTTGCGACATCAATCTTGGCTGGAAGTTCCCAACGCCGAACGTCCGCGACCTGGAACTTCACGTCATCAATTTTGTTTAGGCGCGCGTTCGCCTTCGCAGTCGAAATCGCGATGGGATCGATATCGACGCCGATCGTACGCCCGGCGCCGAGTTGCTTTGCTGCAAGCGCGAGAATTCCGCTGCCTGCCCCAAGATCGACAATCGACCAACCAGATTTCCAATTACGCGTTAAACGCTCGAGCATCCGCAATGACAACGCAGTCGTCGCGTGTTCGCCGGTTCCAAAGGCTACGCTTGCCGGAATAAGCAATTTGTAATTTCCAATTTTGATCGGCTTTGTCTTTCCCGAATGCAGCGCGCGCTTTAACCAATCACTTGGCAGTTTTGTAACTCGTCCGCCAAACTCTTTCGCGAGCGCTCGCAACTGATGCTGCGATTGCGCCGCAACTTCGATCTGCAATCTTTTTCGATCTGATCGCTCGATCACCGCCAGCTTGAGGCCGGCGCGAACTCGCAGCGGTGTTTCATTGTCGATCCACCACTTGGCAGTTGCTCGCTTTCGCCACAAATACATGTCAGTTGTCGTTATGAAATTGCGCGGGATTCACCATATCACCGCCATCGCAACCGATCCGCAGCGCAATCTCGATTTTTATGCCGGCGTGCTCGGACTGCGCTTCGTGAAGCGCACGGTCAATTTCGACGATCCTTCCACTTATCATTTTTATTTCGGCGATCGCACTGGCCGACCTGGAACTGCGATCACCTTCTTTCCGTGGCCGGGCGCGCGACGGGGAACGCGCGGCGTCGGACAAGTCGTTGCTACCAGTTTCGCCATTCCGGAGGGTTCATTTGAATACTGGAAATCGCGATTTCAAGAACACCGCGTCTTCTGCGAAGAAACCGGACCGCGTTTTGACGATCGCGTGCTTCGAGTCGCCGATCCGGATGGTTTGCTTATCGAGTTAATCAGTTCGAAACGTCTGGACGATGTCGATCTGGGTTATGAAAGCGAGGTGCCGAGAGAATTCGCAATCCACGGATTTCATGCGCCGACATTCGAAGTAGCCCGTCTTGAACGAACCGAGCGGTTGCTCACCGAGACCTTCGGATTTGAATTAGTAGCTGAGGAGAAATCGCGCCGACGATTCTCAGTCGATCAAAAATTGACGAGCGCGAAAGTCGATCTCGTCGCGCGATCCGACGGCGAGTTCGGCGTAAACTCGGCCGGCACGGTGCATCATATCGCGTTTCGCTGCGCAGACGAAGCGGAACAACTCGAGTGGCGCGAACGAATTGTCGATCTTGGACTCCACGCCACACCGGTGATCGATCGTTTCTATTTTCATTCGGTCTACTTTCGCGAGCCGAGCGGCATTCTTTTTGAAATCGCAACCGAAGGCCCGGGGTTCGCTGCAGACGAATCGGTCGAACATCTTGGCGAAATGTTGCAACTCCCGCCGCAATACGAATCGAATCGAGCCGAGATCGAAAAATCGCTTCCACCAATTCGGCTAGATCGATAATGAACTGTCTACACGATTTTCCTGTAGGGGACGACGCTGTCGTCCCAATGGGAAGCCAACGGCTTCCTCTACGGGGCCGGTAGAGTGAAACGCAAGACCTTGAACGATCTCGACTTCATTCATCGCTGGGTTCCCGGAAGTTCGGCGCGGACGCTGTTGCTCCTTCACGGAACTGGTGGCGACGAAAAAGATTTGCTCGAGTTTGGCCGCGAGATCGACGCGGACGCGGCGTTGTTGAGTCCACGGGGCAAAGTTCTCGAAAAGGGTGCACCGCGTTTTTTCCGCCGCCTATCCGAAGGCGTGTTCGACGAGGAAGACGTGATTGCGCGCTCGGGGGAGCTTGCGCAATTCATCACCGCAGCGGCCGATGCGTATAAGATCGATCTGAATAATTTGACCGCGGTCGGCTATTCAAATGGCGCCAACATCGCGGCGGCGATGATGTTGCTCGGCGTCGCCAAGTTTAGTAATGCAATTTTGTTTCGAGCAATGGTCCCACTTTCGAAGATCGGCATTCCAAACCTGAAAACATCGCGCGTATTGATATCCGCTGGGCAATTCGATCCGATCGCGCAGGTGTCGATTGCTGAACGTCTCGCGCAATTATTTGAGCGCGCGGGAGCAACAGTTACATTCAAATTGCAAGCCAGCGGTCATGAGCTCACTGGGAACGACGTTGAGGCCGCGAGAGAATGGCTGACGCGTTGAAGTTGACCGCGAGCCATTCGTCCAAGAGTATCGGTTCCTTTTCATCATGCTTATCGTAATGACAGCTCACGCCACGAAGGGCGATGTCGATCACATTATCCGTGTGATTGAGACACTCGGTTTTCGCGCCCACGTGATGCCTGGGGCGACGCGCACCGCCATTGGTGTGACCGGCAATCAGGGCGCGGTCGATCTAAGCCACTTCGAAAATCTGCCCGGAGTAGCGGAAGCGATCCGCGTGACGAAACCTTACAAGTTAATCACGCTCGACCTGCGGCCGGAGCGCACGGTTGTCGATCTCGGTGACGGAGCGA
>Ga0210384_10006855_pt1 | contig 12074 bp, 9 predicted proteins | sample IncBWH2MmetaG_FD_160574 | JGI IMG/M metagenome (GOLD analysis project Ga0210384, IMG submission 160574) | Forest soil microbial communities from Barre Woods Harvard Forest LTER site, Petersham, Massachusetts, United States - Inc-BW-H-2-M | ecosystem: Environmental > Terrestrial > Soil >... | reverse complement strand
GAAATGCGACATTGCACTGGGTCTCGTGTGGGCCGGCCGCTTGAACCTGCTCGCAGCAACTTGACCAGTGAGTGCCGATGTCGTCGCAAAGGGTTGGAATTCGGATCGAAAAATCTGTTTGAACCGAAATGGCCCGGCAGGGGATCAAGGGCCGCTCCGGGACTCAACGACATCGGACTCGCGCGGACTGATCGCCTTGCGCGCGATCGTCGCGACAAGATCGCTACCAATGTCCAGGCACTGGTCGGCAAGCGCGGCCACATCGGAACGATGCGACACCACGACCAGGATCGTCTGCGGCAGGCGGCGTTTCATCGTCGCCAGAACAGCGGCCTCGGAAGCTGCATCCAGTGCGCTCGTTGCTTCGTCAAGCAGGGCCAGGAATGGCCTTTTGAGGATGATCTGGGCCAGCAGCAAACGCTGCAGCTCGCCGCCTGACAAGCGGCTCGATGCACTGCGCAACGCCGTATCGAGTCCGCCACCTGCCCCGGCCAACCACTTGTCGAGGCCGACGTCCGCGAGCGCCCTTCGCATCGATTCCTCGCTGGCATGTGGCGCGGCCCACAGCAGACAATCGCGCACCGAATGCTGCCAGGGCAGGACGTTCTGGCTGATGTAGCCACCGTCCCGCACGAGATCGCGGTAGTCATCGAATCCGATCGAGCGATGGCCGGTTCGGCCTTCGAAGGCCGTGGGCTCCATCAGGCCGGCCAGGACATCGATCAGGGTGCTCTTGCCGATGCCGGAGTCACCCGAAATCAGGGTCATTTCCCCGGGCATCAGAGCAACGTCGCGGACGTCGAGAGCGACGGGCCCACGCGAGAGACGCACGCGCTCGATGAGCACCGCGTCGCCGGCAATCGCGACCTGTGCCGGCGCGGTCGACGTCGAGGCGGAATCGAGCTCGGCATATCGCCGCCAGAGCTCGAACGCCGGCGCCGCTGAGCGCAGTTGCTGGAAACTCTGGCGGGTCGAGGCGAGGTAAGGGAGCAAGCGTCCGAGCAGCAGGCTCGCGGCGATGAGCGACGACTGGTCGGCATCGTGCCCGCGATGGGCGATCATGAAAGCCGCCGCGATTCCGATCGCCGCCAGCAACTCGATCGCAAGCCGCCCATTGGCCACGAGTTCCACCTGGCGACGGTAGTCCTGGCCCAATCGATCGGAAATGGCGCCGTAGCTCGATTTCTCCGCGTCCTCCCGACGAAACGAGCGAACATGGCGCAGCCGACGAGGAAAGTCTTCGCTGAGCCAGAACAATCGCGTCATGTCGGCGACGTACCGGCGACTCACCCGCGATTGCTCGCGACCGCTCAGACTCGACGCGAGCAATCCGAAAGCCGCGAGCAGTGGCACGGCCAGCAGCAGCCGCGGCGAGATCCAGAATGCAAAGCCCAGGCTGACGGCCGACGTGACGGCCGCCACGAGCAGTTGCAGCAGGGCGTTGAACCCTTGAACGACGATCTCGATGTTGTAGGTGAGGACGTTGGCGATTTCCGCGGACGTCGCGTCGGCCAGCGATGCCAACGGCGCGTCGATCAGGCGCGCGTGAACTACGCGCCTCAGCTTCACCGCGAACCGGCTGGCCAGTCTTGCGCCTAATCGCGTGATCTGCCAGCGCAGCAACGCAAATCCGACCGTCGCCGCAACGAAGACCGCCGCCAGATCCCCGGTGGCGCCGATTGCGCCGACGCTTCCCAACGGCGTCGATATCGGTCCCGAATGAACCAGCGGAACCAAAGCTACTGCCGCAAAACTTCCCGCCAGGGCCGCGCCCAGCGATAACAGCACGTAGGCCGCAATTCCCACAAGGCCGACCTCCGCGAGCGCTCGCGCAAACGCGCCCGACGCAGCGAGCGCCGGGCGCGGCTCCGATAGGGGTTCATTGCGATACGGAACAGCGCTTCTCCGGAATTGGCTTCAAGCAGCCGAAACCGGTGAGTACCGCTTGCAGGGAAAAAGGTTGATGCGCCGCTGCGGGCGGCGCGGGTCATCAGGCCAGAAGCCCCAGCAGCGCGTCGACGGATGCTTGCGGATGGCGCCCACGTCGCAGCAGGTGTACGCCCTCGTTGATTAGTTGCGAGGCGAAGCGATCCCAGCCAGGTTGCCCTGCGGCGTAGGGTTGATCGGCGGACAGCCGGCCGATGATTTCAGCCTCTGGCAACGGGCTCAGCAGCACCTCGGGATCGTCGGCCCATTGATTGGAAACGAATATCGTGCCAGCCAGAGCCAACGGGGCCTGCGCGAGCCGGCCGCGCGCCGGCCGCAGGTCCGCTTCGAACTTCTCGACGCCACTTCGACGTCGGATGACGGGAGCCTTGCCAATCCACTGGCGGACCTCGGGATCTTCGACGTAGCGCAGAGCATCGGCCTGCACATGCAGGTAGTTCGCGACGCCCGTGGCCAACAGGCTTTCTGGTTGCACGAAGATTGCGTCTTCGGCCACGAAGTCCAGCCCGCGTAACAGGCTGTGCAAGGCCAAGGTCGATTTTCCCGAACCACTCGATCCCAGCAGCAGGATGCCGCGCCCCTGCCGGCCGACGCAGGCACCGTGCAAGGGCACCAGGCCCATGCCGCGCGCCGCCAGCGTGAACACGGCGAACTCGATGAGTTCGTAGCGCAGATGGTATGAATTGCTCAGCATGTCTTCGGAGGCCACCACCAGGGCGCGGCGTTGCTCGGGCGCCAGGACCACGTAGTTCGACGCGTCCATGACGCCGCAGAGCAGGCCTGCCCCCGACTGCATCTCCACCGGCGGCGGCATGGAGGGCGCTCGAGAGGCCGGGCGCGCCACGAGGCGAAGCTCGACATGGAACTCTGTCGTCTCGTCAGCGGAAAACCGGTGCTGCGGCAGGCCGCCGTAGGCCGCCTCGACCAGATCCAGCAGCGCTTCACTGGTGCTCTCGAAGCTGAAGGATCCGCCCAGGATCTGCTTGCAGACGGAGCGCCCGTGCAACGGACGCTCGCCGAAGGGGTCCGCAATCGCGTCGCGGGTGATGCGGCAAGGTGTCAGGGTCATGGTCGTCGAGAAAATTCGCAGGCGACATGACAGCACAACGCGACGCAACAAGGAATCGGAATATTTTTGGCGCGAAGGACAACCAAAAAGCCGTTCGCCGGAACACACCGGGGAAGCAGCGTCGAACGATGGCGCCGGTGCACCGCTGCAGCATTCCACCCCGTCGGCGATGGAGATCCCCGCCTGATGCCAAAGATCCTGATCGGCCATTCCTACTTTCTCAAGCTCGACCCGAAACAGTTCGAGCGAGCCAGGCCCTATCCTCCGCTTGCCACCATCCAGGTCGCGGCGCTCCTGCGGCAGTCGGGGCACGAGGTCGTCCTGTTCGACGCGATGCTGTCCGACGGCGTCGAGGACTATGAAGCGTCGCTGCGCGCGGAGCGGCCGGACCTGGTGCTCCTGTACGAGGACAATTTCAACTATCTGACCAAGATGTGCCTCGGGCGCATGCGCGAGGCGGCCTGCCGGATGATCGCCGATTCCCGTGCGGCCGATGCCCGGGTTATCGTCGCGGGCTCTGACGCCTCCGATCACCCGGCTCCTTTTCTCGCCGCAGGAGCGCATGCGGTGCTGGCCGGAGAAGGCATCGCCGCCTTGCTCGAGCTGATTGAACGCCTGGCCCGCGATCCGGGAGTCGACGCGCAGCGCTGGGTGTCCGGCATCCCTGGTGTCGCCACGCTCGTCAACGGACAGACACAAATGGAGCGGATCGGCGCGATGCCGCCCGACCCGCGAGTGATCGGCCTTCCGGCCTGGGATCTGGTCGACATCGGTCGTTACCGGACCCGATGGCGCGAGCGGCATGGCTACTTCAGCCTCAATATGGCGGCGTCGCGCGGCTGCTCCTTCCGTTGCAACTGGTGCGCCAAACCCATCTGGGGCAACCACTACAAGCAGCGCAGCGCCGAGGATGTGGCCACGGAGATGAGTCATCTGAAGAAGACGTTCTCGCCGGATCACATCTGGCTTGCCGACGACATCTTCGGTTTCCATGTCGACTGGGTGACGGAGTTCGGGGAACGCATGCATGCCGCCGGTGGCCCGGTGCCGTTCACCATCCAGACTCGCGCCGACCTCGCCAGCGAACGCATGGCCGCCGCACTCGCGCGGGCCGGCTGCGCGGAAGCCTGGATCGGAGCTGAGAGCGGTAGCCAACGCGTGCTGGACCGAATGACCAAGGGCACGAAGGTCGACGATCTGGTTGCCGCCCGCGAGCGGCTGGGCAGGCATGGCATCCGGGTGGGCTTCTTCATCCAGTTGGGCTACCTGGGTGAAGAACTGCCCGACCTGCTGGCGACGCGCGACCTGGTTGTTCGAGCCGCGCCGGACGACATCGGCGTCAGCGTCTCCTATCCGCTACCCGGCACGAAGTTCTACGAGCAGGTCAAGGCGCAGCTCGGCGCGAAAACGCATTGGCGCGACAGCGACGATCTGGCAATGATGTTCCGCGGTGCATACGGCTCGGAGTTCTATCGCCGGGTGCGTGACCTGCTACATGCGCAAGTCACTCTTCGACAGACGAAGGATGTCGAGCCGGCGGAGTCCTATCGCGTGGCCCACAACGCGCTAGATGCTAAGTGGGATGACTTGATTGCGAGCGAGTTTTCGCATCGCAACGAGGACGCCACTCCACCATCGGCGTCATTGAACACCCTCACTCTACCGCTTGTCCGCTATGCTGCCAGCACTTAAAGTCATTGCCGCCGGCCTGCGCCGGACCACGGAAGCCATTGCAACGGAACTCGCTCAACCGGGGAGCACAACACCTGACTGGAATTCCACGGAATGGCGACTAGCCAAAGCTGTTGCAGCGGCACACGGCGTGTCTCCGCTGCTCTTCAGATCTTCCGACTGGAAGAATTCGGAATGGCGAGTGTTTCTCGAAACTCAGCGTGAGCACGTCAAGGTTCGATATCAAAGAATCGCGACGTGCCTGAAGGATATCGACACTCGTGCGCAATCGGTGGGTGTCCCGATCATGCCTCTCAAGGGCTCCGCGTTGCACGCATTGGGCATCTATGCTCCCGGAGACCGCCGGATGGCTGACATTGATCTGCTCGTTCACGAAGTTGACGTCCAGCGGACGTCAGAACTCCTGGGCGAACTCGGCTATGTCGAATCGTTTGCCACGTGGAAGCATCGCGTATTCAAGCCGGCAGCTGGCAAGCCTTTCGAAACTCTGGGCGAGCACCGCGATACGCCCATCAGCATCGAACTGCACACCCGGATTCGCGAGCGGCTGCCATTGACTACCGTTGATATTACCGAAAGGATCTTCCCTCGAAGCCCTAAACCGGGCCTGAACCCCTATCCGTCAATCGGCGCGTTGATGAACCATTTGATTCTGCACGCGGCAGGCGATCTCGCTGGAGGTGGATTGCGATTGATACAACTTCACGACATCACACGCCTGATCCCGCACATGACCGAGGCTGACTGGAGCACGCTGTGGGACGGGCACGCTCCTGACGGTCCCTGGTGGGCATTGCCGCCGCTGCGATTGATAGAGCGCTACTACAAGGGCACTGTGCCCGAATCGCTGCTTGCACGGGTTAAGCGCGAATGCCCCCCCCTGCTCCGGGCAAAGTCAAGCCGTCAAACACTGACGCAGGTCTCATGCTCCCACCTTTGGGTGCGGGCCCTTCCTGGGATCGAGTGGTCCCGCACTATTGGCGATGCTCTGCGCCTTGTCCGAAATCGATTCGCACCGCTTCAGGAAACACGCCAGACGCGCGAAGCTATTGCACAGACACAGCTCTGGGTCGCAGGACAAGGCTGGGTAACCTCATTCCAGCGTTATCGTCGCATGCTGAAGATACTGACTCGAGGCGCGCCGCGCTTTGACATGATGTATGTTGTGCGAGCAGCATTCGACTCATCAAGAGCTGCACCCTAGTTCGGTCCTCGGAGGCCGGAAGAACACGCTAGGACTTGCGAGTACAGGGCCTCGAACGCTCGCAAGGTGAAGTCCGCATCTTCCAGGACTGCCACCCGTTGCGCGGCCGTCGCGAGATCGAGACGCAAGCCTTCATCTTCAAGCACAAGGCGGATTGCGTTTGCCAGGCTGGGCGGGTCCCCGACTGGAACGGCCACCGCAGCTGAACCCGACCACTCGGCGAAGTGTCCGACCGCGGTGCCGACCGCCGGCACCCCAAGGATTGCGGCCTCGAGAAGCACGAGCGGGCCGGCCTCATGTCGCGACGACATCACCAGGAGGTCGGCCGTCTCGAGGAGGGGACGCAGTTCGCGCTGGGTCTTGAAGCCGAGGAAGCGAATCTGCTTCTCCAGACCGAGTTTGCGCATCAACCTGTCGGCCTCTCCCTGCAGCGTATCGACGCCAACGATATCCATCCTGAAGTCGATCCCGGCCTCAGCCAGCAACGCCAGTGCGTGCAACAGAGTCGGCTGATCCTTGACCCGATTCAGGCTGGCAACGTGGATCAGCCGAGCCTGCTTCGCGCCCCGCGGCTGCGGCGCGCGCACAGACCAGGCCTGCAGGTCGACGCCCAATGGAATGCGTTGGGCGTGCACGCCCAGGTCCCACAGCGAATCGATGATGGGCGCACTGGCTGCGGTGACGGCGTCGGCGTTGCGCAGCACGAGAGCCTCGCGCAACCGCCCTTTCCAATTCTGTCGTCCACCGTAGCCGATCTCGTGCAGCGCGACCAGCTCGCCGCCGGCCACATGCACCAGGCTCGGCAGCCGCAGCAGCTTGGCGGCAGCCACGGCGACCAAGCCGCAACTGCCGGAGAAGATGGCATGAACAAGATCGAACGATGCGCGGCGATGCTCGGCGCGGATGGCCCACACTGCGCGCACGCGAGCCCATCCGTCCCCGACGTTGTGAATCGTGGCGCCGGCGAGCTGCCAGCTCCCCGCCGCCGCCTCCTGCCGCAGCGCGAAGACGTGGACCTCGTGTGTCCGTGCGAGCCGCTCGATCAGGGTCAGCAGCACGGGAATCACGCGGTACTCTCCGCTGCGGTCAACGCCACCAGGAACCACGAGCGCGATCTTCACGAGGCCTCCCGCTCGCGATCGTCCAGGACCTGCTCATAGGCGTCCGCCCATCGACGCCCGACCGCCGCGAACGACAGTGCGGCATCGAAGTGGCCGCGCACCTGTTCCGGGGCCGGCCACTTCGCTGTGGCATGGACCAGGGACTCGGCCAGCCTGGCGGCGTCGCCGCAGGGCCACAAGCAGCCATGGGCTCCATCGGCGGTCAGCGCCCGAAACGCAGGGATGTCAGTGACGACTGGCGTCACCCCGCAGGCAAGGGCCTCCAAGACCGCATAGCCGCAGCTCTCGCCAAGACTGCCCGATACGAACAGATCCGCTGATCGCATCAGCGCCTCGACGCGGGCGTGGGAAACCTTGCCTAACAGATGCACGCGTTCGGCAAGACGCGGATCACGATCGATGCGCTGTTGCACCGCGGCGAGCAACGGTGCACTGCCGAAGGCGCACCACAACTGCAGGGTGGGCAGCCGGGACACGGCCTGGGCAATGCCGTCGAGCACGGTCAGGGGATCCTTGCCGCGGCTCAGATGGCCCACCCACAGCACGCAGGGATCGCCATGCAGGCCGGTGCCGGCGCGAGCGGCGGCACGGTTTCCCCGTGTGAAGCGGCTGCTGGATTCAGGAATGGCGAACACCCGTGCGCGCGGCGGGAACATGGCAGCCGACGTGAACGGCCGCGCCAACTCGGGCGCCGTGAAGGCGACGCCCGAGGCGGCCGAAAACCAGCGCCGCCACTGTGCTCGCCGCCACCAGCGCGGCGGACGATCGGCGTGATCCTGGAAGACGATGGGCAGTCGCGGCAGGCTCTGCGAAACAGCGAACGCCTGCCTGGCGAATCCCAGTCCATGCACATGCAGGACATCAGCCTTGATGTCATGAAGCAGGCCGGCCAGACGCCAGACACCGCTCATTGGTGCGCCCGGTTCGTCGATGCACGTGAAATGGTAGTCCACGCCATTGCGCTTCACGTAGTTCGGCCGGAGCGCTGCCTGGATCACCGAAACCCGAGTTCCCGAACTGTCCACCGCTTCAGCGATATTCGCCAGCGATGGCCATCGTTCGAGGATCTCAACGGGCTCGCATTCCGGCGGCATCGGCAGGAAATTGACCTGTGCGACACGCAGCGCCGACATCCTCAGAGCCCCGACACCTGAGGCATGCGCAGGCGAACGAGACGATTCGCGAGGTTCAGCTCCCACGGGCTATCGTACTTGCGGTAGCGGTAGCGCCAGGACGCCATGGTGCTCAGGCTCCGCTTCGCCCAGGATGGAGAGCGCATGTCCTGGGCGGTTGGAAAGCGGCAGCGCAACACCGTCACGAAGTCGCGGATGTGCCGGCGCAGTTTGTCGTCGAGCCAGGGCGCATCGGCATGGCAGGCATAGTCGACCCAGCGCTGCTGTGTCCACTCCTCAGGAGTTGCCGGGAAGACGACCGGCCGGCCATCGAGGTCGAGCAGCGGTGCCGAGAGTCTCTTGCCTCGATCCTTCTCGTGACGGCTGCTTTCTGGCAGCGGCGTATAGATGTAGACGACGATTTCCGACTGGGGATTGATGCGTTTCAGCTCGCGTATGAATTCGAACGTGCGCAAAGTCTCTTCTTCGGTATTCTCCGGCGGGGCGACCATGAAGGACAGCTCCGGGATCACGCCATGCCGCCTGCACAGTTCGGCCGCGGCGAGCGTCTGGTCCGATCGTGTGCCCTTGCGGATGTCGCGGAGCAACTGGTCGCTGGGCGATTCCGCACCGATGTACGCCATCCGCAACCGGCTCTTGCGCACCAATCCCCACGAATGATCCGACAAGTTCAGCAGTGCGTCCGAGCGGGCGTAGCACCACCAGGGCAACTCGAGCCTGGCCATGACTTCGAGCAGCGGGATCATGTCTTCTTCGCGATCGAAGAAGTTGTGGTCGAAGAACTGGATCGAGTCGGCGCCGAGTTCGTGCTTGAGATGGCTCAGGTCGCGTTCCAGCCGCGCCGCGGGCGGCAGGACGGTAGCGCCGCCGAACATCGCGGCCACGCCGCAAAAGGTGCAACGAAAGCGGCAGCCGGTGGCTGCCTGGTGTGCGGCGGTGCGCCGGCCGAGGAAGGTGCGCGCCAGGTATCGGCGCGGATCGCCGAGCTTGTCGTAGGGCAGCAGCATCCCGGGCGCGGGGCCGGAGGCACGGCGGCCCTGGTTGTGGACCGCCTCGCCGGCACGCTTCCACGACAGCCCGGCGATCTGCACCACCGTCGGGCCGCCCGGGCTGCGCAAGGCCGTGAGGAGTTCCGGCAGGCTGTCCTCGCCTTGCCCTCTGATCGCGTAGTCGACGTAAGGCGCAGCGAGCGTCGCATCCGGATAGAGCGTGGGGAAATAACCGCCCCAAATGATGGGAACCGACGGGAAGCGCTCACGGATCGCTCGGGAGACGGCGATGGCTGGTGCGGTCTGGGGCCCCCCCATGACGCTGACGCCGACGGCATCGAAAGTTTCGTGCTCCATCGCATGCAGCGCGTCGGCGATGAAATCGCGATCGACGTTGCCGTCGATGATCCGGCTGCTGCCGGTCCGATCCAGCGCGGCCGACAGGTGCAGGAGGGACAGCGGAAATCGCGCGCTGGCGCGCGAAGTGACGGTCGGATTGATCAACAGCGTGTGAGGCGCGCGGGTCATGGAGATGTGGCGTTAGGAAGAGATCAGGGTGCACGCCGCAGCTGGAATACCAATGCGACCGGCACCTCCAGCGCGCGAGGGTCGAAGTGGGCGCCGGTGGGAATGTCGACCGGATCGAGCAGAGGCTCGAGCACCCGCTCGACCTCCAGGCCGACGGATGCACACGCGGCATGCCAGTGGCTGTAGAGGTGGGGCGTATGCCGCACCGCGTAGCGCTGGCCGTTGGACTTGAAATCGCGCAGCCAGCCCAGTGCGTGCCCGATCGGGTGGAAGTCGCTGCACAACACCGTGCCGCCGGGCCGTGTCACGCGGTGCAGTTCGGCGAGCGCGGGCTCCAGGCGCTCGAGGTGTCCGATGACCAGGCCGCAGACGGTCAGGTCCGCGCGGGCGTCCGCCAGCGGCAGGGCCGTCAGGCTTGCCTGCGCAAGTTCGACGGACGCAGCGTGCGTGCATAGTGCCAGCTCCGCACGTGCCCGCCCTAGCATTTCAGGGGAGAGGTCCACGCCGATCACCTGCGCGGCGCCGCGCCGCAGTGCATGCAGCATGTAGCGTCCGCTGCCGCACCCGGCGTCGATCACGATCCGATCCTGCAGACTCACGGGCATCAACCCGAGCATTGCGCGCTCTTCTGCCTGCATGACCGGATTGTGTGCATGCGCCGGATAGCTGGACGCCCAGAGCGCGTAGGCCTGCGCGGGCGGGAGGATTGCAGGCCGCGACATCAGCCGTTCCTTGTATCGAGGACGAGCTCGTGCGCGCTACGGTCGCTGACCAGTTCAAGCCCGGGTTCGAGGGCGACGAGCGCCGGATCCGCCAGGTGCCTGGCCAGCAGCTTGGGCCGTCCATCCAGCTTGACCGGCACTGCTTGCAAACCTGCGATCGAAAACCAATCGGCAAAATCGGGATCGGCGACCTGGGGAAGGCCGTTGCGCAGCACGGCGCGGATCCGGCTTCGCTCGATGCCGACGAGGCCGGTGGCCTCGTCGCCCCCGCAGTCTTCGACGATCACGAGGTCCGCCTGCGCAAACGACGCGAGGCTGCCGTGTGAAGGCAGGCGCAGGATGCGGGCGGCCTCGGTCGTGACCAATCCGAGCAACTCCCTTGCACTGAGCTCGCCGAGGGCGACAAGCTCGCGCAGTTCCTCGAGCAGATCTCGGCTTCCGCTCAGTCGCGAGTCACTGCCCAACGCCAGACAGCCGGCTGCACACAGGCGCCGCGGGTCGAGCGATCGCCCGAGCAGTGCACGGTTACTGCCTGGACACCACACCACAGCCGCCCGGCGGGCGATCAGGCGATCGACATCCGCCTCGCGCAAGCCCACCCCATGGACAAGTACGCTGTTCGCTGCCAGGCATCCGAGTCGATCCAGTTGAGCCAGTTCCGCCTGCGCCGTGGCGTCGGTGCCCTCGGCCAGGTGGATCATCCACGGCCGGTCAGTCGGAGTCGCCCTGAAACTCTGCTGCACGGGCGGCCCATAGCCTGGCCATCCAAGCGCGTAGCTCCAGCCGTAATCGCGCAGGAGCGCAACCGGAAAATCGTACGCATCGAGCGCCGGATGCCAGGGGTCGTGATGCGCCACGCAGGTGGTGCCGGCAAGCAGGTTCTTCAGCGCCCCATGCCGCAGCCGCAAAGCCTTCGGCACCTGGAGCGCGGCGACCACGCCAGGCTCCGCGAAATGCGCCTGGAAGGCCTCAATCCAGGCGTAGCTGTTGGGAAACGGCGCACCCGCCGGAAGCGGAGGAATGGCGTTGACGTGCAGGTGCTCGTGCGCGTTGATCAGGCCCGGAAAGACAAGGTGGTCGCGGAGATCGACCTGGTGGGCCCGCGCATCGATCGATGCGCCGATCCGCCCCTTGCGGATCGGCACCGGCCCACGGCGGACGCCTGCGGGCGTCACCAAGGCCGCGCCGACCAGGTCGCAGTCCCTCATGGCTGGCTGGATGACGGCCACCGACTCAGCGCCGGCGCATCACGATCAGGAAATGATCGCCCATGTCGCGCAGCAGCGGCAGACCTCCCCAGCGGTCGTCGAACCGCCCCAGGCGCTCGCACCAGTTGCGGCGTCGACGGTAGTAGTCGATCAGGTACGGCGGGGGCATGAACAGGCTCAGCGCGCGATACCCCTCCAGATGGAAATGCTCGGCAAAGGCACCGTAGAACTCGCGTGGCAGGTAGTAGTAAGTCCAGATCGTGTGGCGGTTCATGCCCACCGCAGTCGCACCTCGCCTGCCTCGCACACCGGCCCGCTTGAAGCGGCCACGTAGCGCGTAGTGCCCGAGTTCCCAGGGGCAGATCCGGCCCATGACCGAAAAGACCAGCTTGCCCCCGGGACGTAGCAGGCGCAAGCATTCGGCAGCGACGGCGCCGAGATCAGGCGCGCAGTTCAGCGGG
>Ga0210384_10006854_pt1 | contig 12074 bp, 10 predicted proteins | sample IncBWH2MmetaG_FD_160574 | JGI IMG/M metagenome (GOLD analysis project Ga0210384, IMG submission 160574) | Forest soil microbial communities from Barre Woods Harvard Forest LTER site, Petersham, Massachusetts, United States - Inc-BW-H-2-M | ecosystem: Environmental > Terrestrial > Soil >... | reverse complement strand
GGCAGGCACCGGAGGTATACTACAAGATGTCGCCGTTTTCGTTTGCCGACAAAATCAAGACGCCCATTTTGTTGATTCACGGCGAGGCGGACAATAATTCCGGGACATTTCCGATTCAGAGCGAAAGGCTTTTCAGCGCCTTGAAGGGACACGGAGCGACGGTACGTTTCGTGCTGCTGCCGCTGGAATCACACGGATATGCCGGGCGGGAATCTGTGCTGCACATGTTTTGGGAGATGAACAACTGGCTGAATACCTACGTCAAGAATCCGCCGAGCGCTACGGCTGGCGCGCAACCGTGACTTTTGCGCGTGGTGTTCGGGCAACGATGCACAAATTCCTGTGTATAGTTTTTCTTGCGCTGGCTACCACGACAAGCGCGGGGCGCGCGCAGACGGTCGCCAAATCCCTGGCGGAAAAACTCGGCTATGCGCGCGACGCTAAACTGGTAATCGTGCATGCCGATGACCTAGGAATGGCGCATTCCGTGAATGCCGCGTCCATCCAAGGCCTCGAAAGCGGACTCGTCAACTCGGCCAGTATCATGGTGCCTTGTCCGTGGTTTCCGGAAATGGCCGACTATGCGAAGGCCCACCCGGATGCGGATCTGGGACTTCATCTTACGCTGACCAGCGAACGCGTTTTTTATCGATGGGGCCCGGTCGCGCCGCGGGACAAAGTTCCGAGTCTCGTCGATCCGAACGGATATTTTCACCTGACCTGGGCGCAAACTCCGCATATCGACGCGCAGGAAGTGGAACAGGAGCTTCGCGCGCAAATCGAGAGAGCAATGGCCATGGGTGTCCGGCCGACACACCTTGATTCTCATCAATACCGGCTGTTTCAAAATGGAAAAGATATTTTCCAGAGCGCTCTCCGCGTGGCGCACGAGTACAAACTGCCGGTTTTTGTGGTGCGCGACTGGTTCGCGGACCGCCCTTACCTTGAGAGTTCGCTGAGTCCCGATGATCTTGTGGTGCATCACACCGTGACGATGGAGCCGGGAGTGGCGCCGGAAAAATGGGCGGAGTTCTATGAAAAGGCTTTGAAAAGTCTCGAGCCCGGGGTGACTGTCTTCATTATACATTTGGCTTTCGATGACGAAGAGATGCGCGCGGCCACACGCGAGCGCGATACCTGGGGGGCGGCGTGGCGGCAGCGCGATTTCAACTTCTTTACAAGCGCCAAATTCCGAACGTTGGTCGAGGAACAGAACATCAAACTCGTCACTTGGCGCCAGCTGGCCCGCGCCGTGAAGTGAATCACCTTTGGACGGGATTTTTCTTCCTGGGTCGACAAAGAGCCAACAGCTTTTTTGCGCGCGCCCAACCATTCGCGTTACTTTAGCTGCAGCGCCCGGCCTTCTCGGAGCACGCTCATGGTGTCTGACCCGGTTTCTCGAGCGAAGTCCATTCTTAAGAACCCGCTGCTGTATTCCTCGGCGGTTCTCCTCGTCGCTTCGCTCAGCGTCGCGTTTGTTGTGATTTCGCGGTGGCGGGATAGGCGCAACATCGAACGCCAAGCAGCGCAAGAGCTCGCCGAAAAGCAGCGCGTGCAAGACCGCATGAGCGTCGAGCAGCTGGGGGGCCAGGAGTTTCGAATTCTTAGCTTTTACGCGAGCCCCACGGTGATTCGGCGAGGCCAGACCGCGCAGCTTTGCTACGGCGTAGCCAACGCCAAGAGCGTCAAGCTAGAGCCCCGGACGCAGCCGGTGTGGCCGTCGGTGGCTCATTGCGTAGATGTATCTCCAACTACATCAATCACTTATACGCTTACCATAGAAGATGCAGCGGGAAAGACGCAGTCTCAGGATGTCGAAATAAAGGTACGCTGAATCTAGCGGCAAGCTGGCTCAAAAGGCGAATCTCGGGGCTCGGCTACGCTTCCTCGGCCTGGCACGACCCGTGCTTCAAAACTACCAGGGAACTAACTGGGGCTGCCCCTTGTGGCGGCAAATGCCAAGCATCTATAATGATGGCTCGCGCGGGGTCCGGCGAGCCATGCTGCTAAACCGGACTCCGCGAACATTTTTTGGCAGCCAAGTTTTGGTGACCGACGAAAATGTCTGACCCGCTCGCGAAAATTAAGCAGCGCCTGCAAGGGGAAATTGACCACCTCGAGCACGAACTGAACATCGATTTGCCCAAGGAGATAGCCAAGGCGCGTGCGCACGGCGACCTTTCTGAAAATGCCGAGTACAAGTACGCCAAGGAACGCCAGGGGTATGTGAACGCTCGCATCGGGCAGCTCAAGAGGCGCATGGGCGACCTTGGGATGCTGAACCTGAGCAATATTCCGAAGGACCGCTCGGGATACGGATCGCGCATTGTTGTGCTGGATATTCACAAAGAAGTGAAAATCGAATACAAGCTGGTCACCACCGAAGAAGCTGACTTCGAGAAGGGGTTCATCTCGACAACTTCGCCCATTGGCAAGGCTTTGCTAAACCGCAAAGTGGGAGACGAAGTGCAAGTGGCGACCCCAGCGGGGCAGAAAGAATTTGAAGTCGTGCGTCTGACTACGATTCACGAAGACGAGTAACCTTTCGTGTTTTTGGGGTGTCCTACCGATGTGGGTTGGTTTTCTGCGAGGCACCATGCATTGGGGAGCTGGGCCGGGGCTCGGGCTGCTGACACTGCTCGGGTACGCCGCGTTTGCGATTGGCGCGGCTCTGGCTTGGCGCAGCCGTGATGACTTTTCTGTTTGGGTGCACGACGAGTTCGGGGCTTTCCGGCGCAGCCTTTCGCGTTATACGGTCATCGGTCCGTTTTACAGCGTGCGCGAAGAATCACGACTCAAGGCTGTGCCTTCGCAGTTCGTTCGGTCACTTAGCCGATTCCCTCGCCGGAAGATAAATCCCGCTTTCCTTCTGCTTTTTCTTGGTGCAATTCTCTTGTTTCTCGATTTCTTCATTTAGGTGATGAATACGGCCGCACATCCCCGTTGTCGACAAACTGGGCTCGCCTTGCCATTTTCGCCGCGATGAAACCCTCACTGATTGTGCATGGCGGTGCTTGGGATATACCCGACGAAGCCGTGGAGGCCTGCAATTCCGGTTGCCGCCGAGCTCTCGGAGCCGGCTGGTCTGCGCTATCCGGTGGGGGAACTGCGTTGGACGCTGTCGAAGCCGCTATCGTGGTGCTTGAAGACGAGCCGGTGTTCGACGCGGGGTTCGGCTCGCATTTGAATCTCGACGGCCGCGTGGAATGCGACGCGATTGTGATGAACGGCGCGACCTTGCGCGCTGGAGCTGTTGCTGCTTTGCAGCGGGTTCAGAATCCGATCCGGCTGGCGCGCGCTGTTCTGGAGCACTGCCCGCATATGATGCTCGTCGCCGAGGGCGCGGAGCGGTTCGCGAGGGATAATGGGATCGCGCTGTGCGATCCGGCGGATCTTGTGAGCGACGCGGAGCGCGAGGCTTGGCGGGTTTGCAGCCAGGATAAACACGCAGCGGCGCATCATCGGGGGCACGAGCAGGGCACGGTTGGCGCCGTGGCTATCGATGCACATGGCCAGTTGTTTGCGGCGACCTCGACCGGCGGAACGTGTTGCAAACTCCCGGGGCGTGTTGGCGATTCGCCTTTGATTGGGTGCGGGTGCTACGCCGATTCCACGGCCGGCGGCGTTTCTTGCACCGGATACGGCGAAGCGATCATGAAGATCGTGATGGCAAAGACCGCAACCGACCTGCTCCGGTCGTGTAACGCAGCTTTCTGTCTGTCCGATTCTTCGCGAGACAGTTCCGATCCGCCATCGCACTCCTGCGCGGAGGACACCGCCATGCACGTTGCGCGCGAAGCGGTGCACCTTCTGGCCAAACGCACCCACGCCACTGGCGGACTCATCCTGCTGGACTGCGAAGGGAACCCGGGGTTCGCGTTTAACACGCCACGCATGTCTTATGGCTACGTCGCCGCCGACGGTTCCTTGTTCACCGCAGTGTAGCTCGCTCCACTACCGCCCTCGTGTCGTTCTCCAGGCCTCCCCTCCAGGCTGGTAGCTCTACCCTAGCGCCTAGTTAAACATGTGCTAATTCAACCGGACCTGTCATGTGCTAACGACACGCTTCGCCGCTTCGCCCGCTTCGCCGGGGACGCTTGACCCCAGCACAGTTCGGCGGTAGCCTCGCGCACCATATTGCCGCGTTCGTCTTCGCTGCCCAGGAGGTTGCGTATGGTTCCTCTCGCCGCTTTGTGGCTCCCGATCCTGGTCTCGGCTGTGATGGTGTTCATCGCCAGCTCCATCATGCATACCGTATTGCGCTATCACCGAGGCGACTACCGGCAGCTGCCCGACGAGGATAAGATTCTGGCCGTTCTGCGGGGTGCCGGCTTGGCGCGCGGGCTTTATATTTTTCCATTTGGCACGCACAAGGATATGAAGGCGCCCGCCATGCAGGAAAAATACAAGCTAGGACCGGTCGGCATGATGACCGTTTTCCGCGTTGGACCTCCGGCCATGCCGAAATTCCTCGCGCAATGGTTCGCCTACTGTCTTATCATCGCCTTCTTTATTGCCTATCTAACGGGGCACACGGTCGCCCCGGGTGCGCCGTATCTTGCCGTGTTTCGCGTAGCAGGTACTGCCGCGTTCCTGGCTTACGGCTTGGGGCAGCTTAGTAATGCTATTTGGAAAGGCCAAAGCTGGGGCATGACTACAAAGGAAGTGGTTGACGGCCTCGTATACGGTCTGCTGACGGCAGGCGCCTTCGGCTGGCTCTGGCCTCGCTAATCTCGATCTCCGACAATAGGCCATGCCCGCTCTTGGCGTGTGGGCCGAGCGTAGAAGCAAGGCGATTCACTCTGTCAGGCAACGAAATTGACCCAGACTGCTTCTGCACATAACATGACCAAGGGCCATGAAAAGGTCGCCGCCGTGTAGGGCCGGGCCCCGTAAATCCGTAAATTAGGACACCGATGAACACCACGCGGCAGGGGATTGCGCAGCGCGCCTTAGTATTGGCCACTTTCCTTTTTGGGCTCCATGTGGGTTTAGAACTGTCGTGCCCGGTAGGGGCGTCGGCGCAGACCACTGACGAAATTGTCGCCAAGGTACTGGCTGCGCGCGGCGGGCTGGAAAAAGCCAAGGCCGTTCAGACGGAGCGCATCACCGGCACAATTTATTTCAATGCGGAGATGTACGGGCCGTTCCTGGCGGAATTCAAGCGGCCGGGGAAGATGCACAACGAAGTGACAATCCAAAACAGAACCGTGGTGCGTTCGTTCAATGGCAAAGATGCGGGCTGGGTGACCAACCCTTTTGTTGGGAAGGATACGCCTGAGGCGATGTCCGCGGAAGAAGTGAAGGACGCGGTGAATGAGGCTGACTTCGACGGCCCGCTGGTGGACGCCAAAGCCAAGGGAAACACGATCGAACTGGTGGGCACGGAGAGAGTGGAAGGGCGGGACGCGTACATACTCAAGGTGACGCATAAGGATGGCCAAATGTCATCCTACTCGTTCGACACCAAGACTTTTTTGCTGGCCAAGTGGAGCGGGGCTGACACCGTCAACGGGGAGAGCGTCACGCGGGAGACCTATTTTCACGATTACCGGGACGTCGGAGGGCTGAAATTTGCGTTTGAGCTCGTTTCGAATACGCCGGGAGCGGACGTTACCCAGAGAATTGTGGTGGACAAGATCGAACTTGACCCGCAGATCGATGATGGACGTTTTGGGAAACCACTGGCGGCTCCGGCGCCACCTGCCGCTTCCTCCACGGCTGATCCGCCGGGCCAGCGTTAGTTTCTGGTAAACGATTCCGCAGCAAATACGGGCAGATTTCCCGCTGGGAATGGTATTCTGGCGGAGAGAATTGCGCAGTTCGCTGCAGGCTGGAGTTCATGTTCTCGCGGATGCATAAAAGGCTCGGGCTGACTAGAACCTCCCTTGGGGCTGGTCTGGTTTTCTGTTTGGTTCTTGGTGTGGCTGGCCGGGCTAGCGCATCGAGCACTTCACCGCGTCAGTCGCCGGTTTCTTTGGCGGGATTCAACTCGAGTTTTGCTATCGCGGATTTCGACGGGGACCGCAAACCGGACCTGGCGACGGTGGAAGTCCAGAAGGGCAACTCCTCGAGCACTTCTCAGTATTCGATACGGTTGCAGTTGACCGCTGGCGCCGTGCAAGTGTTTGGTGTGACTGCGCCTGCCGGCGGGCTGCAGATTGTGGCGCGGGATGTAAACGGCGACGATGCGCTGGACGTGCTGGTCAGCACCGCGTGGCAGCATCAGCAAGTCGCCGTGCTGTTGAATGATGGCCACGGAAAATTCACATTGGCCGACCCTGGCGCGTTTCCGCAAGCTTTGCGGAATTCGCAGGCGGATTGGTCCGCCGCCACAACGCAAATCCACGACAATGCGGCCATTCCCTCTTCCTGGTCTTCGGCCAAGGCGAGTGGCGTTTGTGCCGGTGCATTTGTCGCGGGAAACGATGCAAAGCTGACTCCGTCATCCGATTTTCGAGTCCACACTGTGCCGTCCGTTTTTGGCTGTGCTGGCAGGGCCCCTCCTTTCGCCGTTCTTCACGATTAAACATGCCGTTAAAGAGTGCGTAAACTGTCGGTCCGCGGCGTACGGACATAGTTCTCCTCAATTTACCGCCGCAAAGAAACTTCGATTCCTGTTTGATAGCCAACAACGGCCCTTCGGAAAGGGCCAACCCAAAGTGTTTCGACGCACACCCGAGAGGGCAGAAGCAAGAGGGAACGGATATGCAGGCTCTGATGAAGACTACGTGCTTGACGCTCCTGCTGGCGGCAGGAATGGCGAAGAGCTGTTTTGCGCAAAGAGCGCTGACTTGGCAGGAGGTCAGGGACAAATTTGAGGCGGCGAATCCCACTCTCCGCGCGGGGCAGATTGGCATCGATGAATCGCGGGCGCAGGAGATCAGCGCGTTTCTTCGTCCGAATCCGAATTTCACTTTGTCGACGGATGGGACGCAGCTCGCCCGTTACCACGGAGTGTGGCAACCGTTTACTGGTACTCAGTTCTCAACCAATTTTAGCTATCTGCACGAACGGCAACGTAAGCGCGAATTGCGACTGGAGAGCGCCCAAAAGGCCACCGGTATCGCAACATCGGGGCAAACCGATTTGGAGCGAAATCTTGTCTTCAGCTTGCGGATGGTGTTTGTGCAAACGCTTCAGGAAAAAGCAATATTGGAATTGGCAAAGGAAAATCTCGTGTACTACGACCACGTACTGGACGTAAATCGCGAGCGTTTCAAAGCCGGAGCGATTTCCCAGGTGGATTTGGACCGGCTGGAGCTTCAACGAGTGCAGTATGAAACCGACCTGCAAATCGCGCAAGAGAGTTTAGAAACGGCGAAGATCGTCATGCTTATGCTGCTGAACGACCGGACACCGGTGGACCAGTTTGACGTCACCGGGCCGTTCGATTTCTCCGCGCACATTGGCCCACTCGAAGAAATGCGGCAGGCGGCGCTGGATACTCGGCCCGACCTAAGAGCCGCGTTGCAATCGGTCGACAAGGCCAAGACCGATCACCGGTTGGCGGTCGCCAATGGGTCGACGGATCCGACCTTCAGCGCGTGGTATACGTACAACCCCTCGTTCAACAACCCCAATGACCACCAAACCCTCGGGGCCAGTATCAGCGTCCCGCTGCGTATCTTCGACCGCAACCAGGGTGAAAAACTGCGGACGCAGTTGGACATCGACCGCAACGAGAAACTGATGGAGGCCACGCGGGCGCAAGTCTTCAGCGACGTGGATTCCGCATACGCCACGGTGACAAGCACAGTGACTCTTCTCGAACCCTACAAAAACAAGTACTTGCAGCAGGCCTCGAGAGTTCGAGACACGATTGCGTTTTCCTACGAGCATGGATCGGCATCGCTTCTGGATTTTCTGAATTCGCAGGCCGATTACCGGAGCGTGCAGGTCAATTACTTGAACTTGGTTGCTTCCTATCTGAATGCCGCCAGCCAATTGAACCTTGCCGTGGGACGAGAGGTCCTTCCATGAGTCGCACAAGATTTGGAACAATGGCATACCTTTTTGCGTCAGGCCTGTTACTAGCCGGCTGCGGCGAGAGCAAGGGCGATCCCAAGGCCGAAGCGCCGCCGGCGGCGAAGGTCGAACGAGAGCAAGACGCGAACACGGTTAAGGTCGACCACCCGGAACAATTTCCGTTGTTCACCGCGATCGAGCACGCAGCCGCCACACAGTTGGTCGCGACGGGCGTTGTCAGCCCCGACGTGTCGCGAACGGTGCCGGTGATATCGATTGCCACCGGGCGGGTAATCGAGATCAAAGCACGGCTCGGCGACACGGTGAAAAAGGGTCAAGTCCTGCTGCGCGTGCAAAGCGCGGACATGTCCGGAGCTTTTTCGGACTATCGCAAAGCAGTCGCCGACGAAAAACTCGCCCGAATACAATTCGAGCGCGCCAAACTCCTCTACGACAAGGGGGCCATCTCACTGAACGATTTCCAGACAGCGGAGGATGTCGAGAACAAAGCTCAGGTGGATGTGGAGAACACCACGGAACGGCTTCGCGTCCTGGGCGGTAGCACCGATCAGCGGGCCGCGATTGTGGATATTCGCGCTCCGGTTTCGGGCGTGATTACCGATCAGCAGGTGACGAACGCGGCGGGTGTGGCGGGCCTGGGCTCTCCCAATCCGTTCACGATCTCCGATCTCAGCTATGTATGGATTCTCTGCGACGTTTACGAGAACGATCTCTCGAGCGTGCACGTCGGAGAGACGGCGGAAATTCGCTTGAACGCCTATCCTGGCAAAGTGTTGCGCGGGCGAATCGGCAACATCGGACCGATTCTCGATCCCAACCTTCGAACAGCAAAAGTTCGAATCGAAGTCGCAAATTCCGGAACGATGAAGATAGGAATGTTCGTGACGGCGACGCTCCACGGCGAGAAAAAGGAAATGCACGCCGCTGTGCCAGCTGATGCCATCTTGCATCTGCATGACCGGGACTGGGTGTATGTCCCCGCCGGAGAGAAGACATTCCGGCGCGTGGAGGTGAAGGCCGGCGAGACATTGCCGAACAAGATGCAGGAGATTGTCGCCGGATTGATCGCGGGACAACAGGTGGTGAGCAGCGCCCTGGTGTTGCAGAACACGGCGGAGCAATAAAATGATCGAGAAACTTGTCGATTTCTCTTTGGAGAACCGTTTTCTTGTTCTCGCATCGGTGATTCTGCTGCTCGGCTGGGGTGCGATTTCGTTTCATCAACTTCCCGTCGAAGCCTATCCAGACGTCGCCAACAATTACGTGGAGCTCATCACCCAGTGGCCGGGAATTTCCGCGGAACAAATCGAGCAACAGGTTACGATTCCGCTCGAAATCGTAATGAACGGCATCCCCCATGTTTCCCACTTGCGATCTTTCTCGCTCTTTGGGCTCTCGGACATAAAGTTGGTTTTCGATGATGAAGAAGAGAACGCCTGGAACCGGGAAAGGGTTCTCGAGAGGCTTTCGCAGGTTACCTTGCCGCCCGGAGTGGTGGCGCAGATGGGCACGGACTGGAGTCCCGTCGGGCAAATCTATTTTTTCACACTAAGGAGTACAAACCCGAGCTTCGACGTGATGGAGCTGAAGGCGATCGAAGACTGGACCATTGAAAAGAACTTCAAAGCCGTTCCCGACGTCGTGGATGTGGCAAGTTTCGGTGGGCCGACCCGCGAGTATCAGGTTCGAGTCGATCCCAATAAGCTGATCGCCTATGGACTCAGCCTCTCGCAGGTCGAGCAGCAGCTGACCAGCAATAACGCCAATGCGGGTGGCAGCTTTATCGAAGGCGGATTGCAGCAGATCAATGTCCGGGAAGTGGGTCTGGTCGGAAATGTGCGCGACATCGACAACACCGTGATTGTGACGAAGACTGGCACGCCGTTGCGCGTGAAAGATATAGCAGTGGTCTCGCAGGGGCCCAAGATCCGGCTCGGTCAGTTCGCGAGAGCAATTCACCGCGAAGACGGAAGGATTATCGATAACAACGATGTGGTTTCGGGGATCGTGCTCTTACGGAAAGGCGCGAATGCGGATGAAGCTCTCGCAGGCATCCACGAGAAGGTCAAAGAGTTGAATGACCACATCTTGCCTCCTGGAGTGAAGGTCGTTGCGTTTATTGACCGTAGCGACCTGGTCCACTTTACGACGCATACGGTTTTGCACAACCTGACGGAAGGCATCCTTCTCGTAGTGCTCGTTCTCTTCCTGTTTCTTGGAAACGTTCGCGGAGCGTTTATCGTGGCGCTGACGGTTCCGTTTGCGCTCTTGTTTGCTGCGACGTGCCTAAAGCTAAAAGGCATTCCGGCGAACCTGCTTTCCCTGGGAGCGCTGGATTTCGGAATGGTTGTGGATGGCGCTGTGGTAATGGTGGAAAACATTGTTCGTCACTTGAGCCACCAAGACACTTCGTACAAAACGACGCCAGAGCGCATCCGCAACGCAGCCCACGAAGTCCAACGGCCGGTGTTCTTCGCGATTGCCATCATTATCACGGCCTACCTGCCGATTTTCACATTGCAGCGCGTCGAAGGGCGCCTGTTCCACCCCATGGCCTGGACGGTAGCCTTTGCGCTGATCGGCGCGCTCCTGTTTTCAATGCTCGTCGCGCCGGTCCTATCCAGCTTATTGTTCAGCAAGGGCGTGAGGGAATGGCGCAACCCGGTGATGGAGTTCCTGAAAAAGCGCTATCGCAATGCTTTGCGATGGGCGATCGAGCATCGGCTGGTCACAGTAGGAGGTGCCGCGATCGGTTTTGCGATCACAATCTATCTTACCGTCGGCGGGGTGATCGGCTCTGAATTTCTGCCGCATCTGGACGAAGGCGCGCTCTGGGTGCGCGGCACGCTTGCTCCCAGCACGGGACCAACCGAGGGGACTCGTCTGGCGGACGAGACCCGGATTGTGCTTTGTTCCTTCCCTGAGGTCACTCAATGCACCAGCCAAGTGGGGCGTCCCGATGACGGCACGGACACGACAGGTTTTTTCAACACCGAGTATTTCGTCGATTTGAAGCCGAAAGAACGGTGGCGGCCTGTGTTTCTCGAGGATAAGGAAAGACTAATCGGGGCCATGCAACGCGAACTGGACAAGATTCCCGGCGTTATCTGGAATTTCTCCCAGCCTATTGCGGACAACATGGAGGAAGCTGTAAGCGGAGTAAAGGGCGAGTTGGCGGTAAAGATTTACGGCGATGATCTCAAGCTTCTTGAGAGCCAAGCGGAACAAATCGTCAATATCATGCGGCAGGTCGACGGAATCGAGGATCTCGGAGTCTTTCGAGTTCTGGGGCAGCCCAACCTGGAGATTTCCGTGAATCGAGGCGAAGCCGCGCGCCATCAAATCAACGTCGCGGATATTCAAGATGCCGTCCAGACTGCCGTCGGGGGGACGGCTTTTACGCAGGTGCTCCAGGGTGAGGCGAGATACGACCTGGTGATGCGTTACCTCCCGCAGTACCGCAGCACCAAAGAAGCCATTGAGAACATTCGCCTGCTGGCCCCTTCTGGCGAGCGCGTCTCGCTCGGACAGCTCTCGAAGATCGAAGTACGGGACGGTGGTTCAGAAATCTATCGGGAAGGAAATCAACGGTACATCGCGATTAAGTACAGCGTGCGTGGTCGAGACCTTGGCGGGGCTGTGGAAGAAGCGATTGGCAAAGTAAGTGCACAAGTCCAGCTTCCGCGTGGATACCACATCGACTGGGCCGGCGAATACGAGAGCGAAAAGAGAGCGGAGGCACGGCTCCTGGTCATCGTGCCCCTGACTGTGCTCGTGATTTTCGGCATTCTTTATGCGATGTTTCGCTCTTTCAAGTGGGCGCTGCTGCTTCTCGCCAACGTGGCCATGGCGCCCATTGGTGGATTGCTGGCGCTGTTGATTACCGGCACGCACTTCAGCGTGTCCTCGGGCGTGGGCTTCCTGGCGCTCTTTGGAGTTTCCGTGCAAACCGGGGTGATCATGCTGGAATATATCAATCAGTTGCGCGCCCGCGGGCACACCATTGAGGACGCGGCGGTCGACGGAGCCGTTCTGCGGCTCCGGCCCATCATGATGACCATGCTCGTGGCAACCCTCGGCTTGCT
>Ga0210384_10006853_pt1 | contig 12077 bp, 19 predicted proteins | sample IncBWH2MmetaG_FD_160574 | JGI IMG/M metagenome (GOLD analysis project Ga0210384, IMG submission 160574) | Forest soil microbial communities from Barre Woods Harvard Forest LTER site, Petersham, Massachusetts, United States - Inc-BW-H-2-M | ecosystem: Environmental > Terrestrial > Soil >... | reverse complement strand
CAAGAATACCGGGCTTTTTGAGCGTCTTTCCATCCAACGCTTGTTCAAGCGCAAGATACAGATTCCCGAGATCGGGACTGGACGGATTCACGAACACTACTGACAGCTCGATTGGGTAATCGATCGGCAATGCCTCTCCCAGCCTCTTGAACGCCGGCCGCAAGATTTCCCGGTACTGCTGGATCGTCGCACGGTGCATCCGCCGATGCGGGGCGTTGTGGATGTAGAGGCGGAAGAGCGGGGGGCCGGCTTGCTCAACCTTCTGGACGATCACTTTCATAGAAATCCTTATCCGGTATAAATCTCCAAACAATCTCTCCGTTCTCATGCCATAGGCGGAATGCGCGCTGCCATACGTGTGAATAAGCCGTATCCACCGACATCACCGCCGCATCGCTGATATCGTCAGGAAGCGCGCCAAAGCCCAATGGATGCACCATCGACGTGAGTGCTACCCCATCACCCATCCGCGCCAAAGGCGCACCAGCGCCGCTCGCAAGAAGACCACGAAGGAATGTACGACGATCCATTAGTAATCTCCCGCAAAGTGGTACGCGTTCAGGGAATCGAACCCCGTCATCAGACGCTTATGAGGCGTCGGCCGTCCCATCTGGCTCAACGCGCGAATATGGTCAAGGTGGGGTGGTTCGAACACCCGGCCTCTTCGCCCCGAACGAAGCGCTCTGCCAACTGAGCTACACCCTGATATTCCGCGAGCCACTCTTTGCCACCATCGGGCGCGCATCGGCTCCCTACTCTCAGGCCATTCGAAAATGGCGCCCTGTAGGAGTTTCGATCTCCTCTCACACGTTAGACAGACGTGCTGCCTCACCAGATGCATCACAGGGCCTTTCCTATAACCACATCGCAGCCCATGTTGGACCACTTGGCATGCATCACCATCGCCCATGTCAACATGCTTCATCCTTTGGTAGCGGCGCCCGGCCTCGAACCGGGACTGGACGGCTTCTCGAACCGCTCTCTCTGCCTATTGGAGTACGCCGCCGTGAACGGAGGGGGACTCGAACCCCCGAAGGCTTGCGCCGAGAGATTAAGAGCCTCTTGCCGTTGCCGCTTGGCTATCCGTCCTTTTCGTTTTCGTGCGTCCCTTGCTCTTGCACAAGCGACACCAATAATCAAGACCATCGTAAGCTGATGCCCGTTTAGTAAACGCCGAAGCTGGCTTCTTCGCGCTACAGTGGGCGCAAATCTTCGTTCCATCCACTTGAAGCGTGTTCGGATAGAGCCTTCTTTGCTCATCAAGATTATCAAAAACAGACACAATCGAAATGTTGCCAATTTCGTAATGCCCCTGATCACCATTTCTAGCTGCTGCCGGCGACACCCCCGGATTGGCATTGATAAACGCCTCGTATCTAGGCAAAGCCCATTCCAACCACTCTTCCATCGTCATTCTCACCTCGACGTGAAGATATGGTCTGTTCTTTTCCTTCGTGCTACCGCATCGACGCAGCATGCCTCTGTATGCTTCTCGGGCGCGATACAAAGGCGTGCGATAGATTGGTGGGCTCTTGTATAGCATTGGTAGACCCGCAGAGAATTGAACTCTGACTTACCGATTAAAAGTCGGTCGGACTGACCGTTATCCTACGGGTCCGTTGACCCGTTTGAGATAGTCGCTCATTTATCTCTCCTAATGTAGGGATTGCCCTTCAGCATGTAGCAGCGCGGCCTGAGCCCATGGCGATCCGAGGTGGCGCGTCCCCACCACGACGCGACCACGCCGTCGCGCTCTAATTCTGCGAGGATTACGTAGACCGTTCTCACCCCTGGGCCGAACAACGAGGTCAGTAACGAATCGATGCCGAACCACTTGGCCGCGCGCGAGCGACGTTCTAGTTCCCGCGTTATCTGTGCTCCCGTCGAGCCAGGATTCTCGCCAAGGAACTCAATAACGATCGCCTTGTAGTCCGGCTTAGCCATGGTAGCCCTTCCTGGTAACGCTCCAGGGTTTCACGCTCATCAGGCGTGCGCCTTGCTTTTAGACGAAAGGGCCAAATGGTGTCAAGTGTGGTAGGCGGTGAGAATTTCGAAATCTCGGCCTTCGGTTTGTAGGACCGACGCTCTGCCTCTGAGCTAACCGCCTGAATTGTTGCCCCTACCGATACGTGGGGGCTTCACGGGTAGATGCAAGCTAACCCGTCGTTGAAACCAAGACGACCTCGGCCACCTCTACGATGCGGTGCCACCTACCAAGTTGGTATCGGTGCCGGGAGTCGAACCCGGAAGACATGGGGTTTAAGCCCTGCCACGTTTCCACTTCGCCACACCGACATTGATTTGGTGCCCGCCGGAGAAATCGAATCTCCAAACAACTGCTTTTGAGACAGTTCGCTTTGCCTGTTTGCGTAGGCGGGCAAGTTGGTGCTCCAGGGGTGATTCGAACACCCAGCGCATAGCTTCTAAGGCTATCGTCTCTACCGATTGGACTACTGGAGCGCAAGAGGAAATGGTGCCTTTAATGGTGCCCCAGGGCTGAATTGAACAGCCATCACTACCGTACCAAGGTAGTGCTCTGCCGTTGAGGGCGAACACAAAGCGGCGATCGGGTTTGGTTCAGAGTTCCAGGTCTGATAACCGAAAGCCTGGGGCTCGCCCATATTTGGTGCTCCGTGCATGGGATTGAACCTGCGTCTGCGCCTTACAAGAGCGCCATCCTGCCACTGAACGAACGGAGCGTGGTGCCGGCAAGACGAATCAAACGCCTGTCTGTTCCTTACGAGGGGACTGTTCTGTCACTGAACTATGCCGGCCAAATTTCCTAACGGACGCCCGCCCCGCTGAGCATCGGCCGAGGCCGAGACGGTGAGACAGGCGTCCAATGGACGTTTTCCACGATGCAAAACAACCCGACGCGCTTAACATCCGGCGTCGAAGGGCAGTTCTGATCGTGGATTCGCAGGATCGTGTGGAAGGTAGAGGCGAAGCCCGGTCTTCTCTGCCCTGGTGCGGCAGAGGCGTTCTCTGCCGTTTAACTCTGTGACCTTGTTGTTATTGGTTGACTCCCCGAAAGACAAAAACGTTCGCGCCAATTCGCCACCGACAGACTTAACCGATGGCGATACGCGGCGGTGGTGGCGGGGATGGTGTCTCGCAAGGTCATGACAAGCCATGTACTACAGGTCGGGAGGCATTGCAAGTGGCATTATTTCAGACGCCGAGCCAGAATGAGGAAGATCAGCGAAACCATAAGCGCCGTGTAGACAATGAGCGTGCCATGAACAAAGTCAGAAATTGCCATCTGCTATCTGCGCACACGGGATGCCGCGTTCCCGCCACATTTTTACAACGACCGAACGATCGTCAAACACAAGCGCCGGCTCGTAGCCATCCGCAAGGAGCTGATCCAGTAGCTCGCTCTTGACCTCATTGTCGGGACGGTGGTCGCCGTCCTTGCGCATGTAAAGCGGGTTACTGAACGACAGGTGCTTCATCAACCACGCTTCTGTTTTAGCCCGAAACCGTTCAGCACGGCCTGACACGAAAACAATCGAAGAGCAGTCAACAAGGATGCGTACCAAGGTAATCATGTGCTTGATCGGCTTGTCCTTCGAGCACGCGTCAAAGAACGCGTCCCAGTCCTTGGGCTCTTTCTGGATGAGCGGCAGACGATGCGTGATGTCGGCCAGAGTCCCATCAATGTCAAACACGTAACAGCGCATTCCTTCCTCACAGCTAATGGCGGCATCGCGCCACAACCCATAAAAACAAACACAACCCAAGAAACGACCACGAAACATTGCTATCAAGCCAAGCCGTCAGAAACCGTGCGAGTTCCATCGCCATCATCTCCTTGCAAAGTCTGCCATCACAGCCGGCGCCGCAGAGTCGAAGCCTACAACATCTAAAGCGCCACCGTCTTGTGGGTCCGCGATGCTGAAGTTGGTGGCCGTCATGCCTACGACGATCAACTTGGCATTAATGCCAGTCATGGCACGATAACGCCGCAGAGCATCCATCGGGTGAACCGAGCCAAACCACGTCTCATTGTCTGTCACAACGATAAACGTGTCAACATCGATCTTCCTCTGCAAGGCATACAGCATCGGCAACGCACAATCAGTGCCACCGCCATTGATGTTCGCCGTCTTAGCGACAACATCCCGCAAGCTATCCTTCGCCGACAAGCCAATGTCGCGGATGCCCTGATCGAAAGCCATGACGTGAGACCACGGCTCCGTTCGCATATAGACCATGCCCATGGCCGCCGCCGCCTCAGCGACAGTGAGCACGGAGTCGCCCATTGGGCCACCCATCGAGCCTGACACATCCAGCCCGATCAATGTCCGCTTGTTCGTCGGCACAACATGGGTGAACGAGGCGTAGAACGCCTCCTCAAGCGCAGCGACAATTGGCTGCGACACCTCCCATGTGCCATGCCCACGGAAGCCTCGACCAGAGCCGTACACAGCCTGCGCCTGCAAGATGTTGAATGGGTGCAACCGCGACTTGCGTAGCGCCTCAGCGTCCTTCAGCCGGCCGACAGCAACCTTCTCGTGATCCGAGAGCGGCTTGATGGCACCAATGCGACTCATGTTGCCGAGATTGCGGATCATGGCAGTCAAGCCCATCTTGGGCAGCATCGTTTGCCAAACCTTGGGCTCAGCATTGGCCTCGGTCGGCAACGCCTCCCACGGCAGATCGTAGACGTGCGTGAGTGTTACCCACTCAAGAACGTCCTTCGAGGCCATCGCCTTGATATGTGCGGAAACTTGCACCGGCAGCGCCGCAAGTGACTCAATCTCTTTGCCGCACATCCAGCGGTACAGAGTACCGCGAGACGTAACAGGGAGGCGCGTCCTCTGACCGCCAGACGGATGCGCCGTCTGCAACAGCCGCTTATGGCTGTAGCCCTCGCGCGAGCGGTACTTGATCGCCTGATATGCCACAGCCTCGACAGGCTTCTCGTCATACCACCGCGCCACGGCGCGCTTCAGCGTCCGGCCCCAGCCGCGACCAAGCGCGCGTACTGCCGTCACGAGCTGGAATAGATGCGTGCCGATGCGGCAAACCTGCGGCAAGGCTCCCAAGGCAAGCTGGCGCGTCTTCACGTCAGGCGAGGCTGCGCCGAGCGCCAGAGCGAAGATGGCAGGATCGTTCTTCGGGGCACGGCCACCGTCAGAGATTTCCACAATGCGCGCCACGGTGCGCGCAGCATCAAGCGCATAGCAGCGCTCAACACACTTGGCGTTCTCGCGCGTGAGATCGGCCGCCTTCTGGTAATACGTGCTGGAGTCGCTGCCAAGAATCAGGAAGCGATCCAAGCGCTTCCAGTCATCAATCCGGTAGACGTAGCCGCCAGCGTGGTTGGAAACCTGCCGCTCATCAAGCGGCTCTGACTGCGGGATTGGCTTGGTCGCAAGCTTTGCGTACTTCATCGGACCTCTCTCGGCCGGTCAACGGGAATGAGCACATGGCGAAGATCGGAAAACCTCTCCGAAGAGAGGCGCCCCGCCAGGGGCATCCGGCCCATAGGTGGACCGGATTGGAGTCGAACCAATGATAACCGAACCTTCAGGGGCTCATCCCCGTAAACCGGCCTTTCGTTAGGCCCTCAAGAAACTGTGAACACATGAGCGAAGATCGGGATTGTAAATCAGATGCTCTACCAACTGAGCTACGCAGATTTTACTCCACAATTGGACTCGAACCAACGACCGCCTGATAACCGAACTTCCTGGGGCTCACAGCTTCCCGAGGGCGAACACAAGATTTGCAATCGGACTGTCATCCACTGATAACCGACTGCCGCGGGGCTCGCCCAGCCGCTCTGTCGCACAACCCCTATATCTGTGTCAAGCCGGTTCTTGGCTTTTTTCAACACGCCACTTGCTGATATAATCCTGGAACTCGCGAAGCTCGGCGTCACCAATCGGACCAGAGAACAATACCGTAAGCGCCGATTTGCCAAGACCAATATCGCGGATCGCACCTATGACATGGAGCGGAGCGGCCTCCGTCTCCACATCAGCGTTCACGCCGCTTGCCTCCAATCGGTGTCACACGGATCAAGAGCTAACGGATAGCATTCGCCCGGAGGCTCGCCGTTCGGGCCGAATTGAAACGTCTCACAGAACAGTCGTCCGCGCACAATACGATAGTCCATCCCGCCGCACGTTGCGCACGGCTCATCGGTGTCTTCTTCGGCCTCCCATTCATCCATGCCGCTTGTTGGGACGAAAACTACCTTCTTCTTGCTGTACCCAGTGCCATCACATGTTGGACAATCTGCAACACGCTCATACTCACGCTGCCGAGCAGCTTGTGTGTTGCGATCGGCGTCGTAAATGATGTAAATGCAATCGCAGCAGATCGCCGGCTCGACATCCATGACAAGCGGCGCGGCCGACGTTGATATCCACTCTAGGCCAGGAAAAGCTACATAGCGATAGCAGCCGCCAGGACCAAGCATGATGTTGTGCACGTCATCATCGGCCCCCGGCCGTGATATGCGGCAACGTGACGGCCCAGCGCCTGGAACATATTTCGTGCTGAACATAAAGTCATTGATGGCACGAAAGTCGAACCGCGGCGACAACCGAATCAGCGCCGCCTCGCTCTTCACAATCGGAGGCAAAGCCGGCGCAACCAGCGCCGCCGCCGTGCCAATCAGAAACCAGCGCCTAGTTAGGTCCATCAATCACACCCCATATACCTCGGCCACCGTTTCCTCGTGCGGCTTCCACATCGCCTCTTCTTCCATCGCCGCAGACATCTCATCGGCGCGGACAAGAAGTCCCTTCTCTCTTCCCCATAGCAAAAACTGCGAAATTGTGTCAACATAGTCGTCATGCTCTGCCTTCGGGAACAAGGACGCCTGCGTGATCACATCATCCGACCATTTGGTGTCGGGCGCCCACACCGCATTGTCCGTGAACATTGGCACAATTGAATGAACGCGTGTCACCTTATCCTTCACCGGATTCAATAGCTCAATGCCCCAATTGTCGCGAGCATAGAGCCGCTTCAACTCATTAGCCACATCACGCCCGCGCGTCTTGTCCTCGATCAAGAGCCGCCTGACTTTGTATCGCTTGCAAGTATCAGCCACCCATTCCACCAATCCCCAATTGTCTTTCTTGCGCGCCTCGTAGTCGGCTTTAGATTCACCGGGGATGGCGAACACCTCACGACTATGCAGTGGCACCCTTCTTGCCCAGGCAAACATAAGCATCGCTCCAGATGCCCCAGATCGTGAGAGCGTTGTAGTCGTTCTCTTCCTTCTCGCCATAGGCCGTATCAAGACTCCCTATTACCAATTCAATGTCAGGGAACTCGCGCCGTGCACCTGTCCACTCCAAACCGTACCGTTGTGCCTCTACGTTGTCCCACGGTTGCCAGAACTCACGCTTTATGATGCCGCCGCCGGCCGGCACAGGGGATTGCTGGTAGCGGCCAGACCAGAACCAATCGCCGAGCCTGCGTAGACCTTCAACCTCTTTGATGCCGAAGCGCTCGGGCCACATCAGATCGCCATCTTCGCGCTCGTCTTGCCATGGCTCATCGGTGTCACATTGGGGCAGCGCAACGGTGACACAACGGCGCACTTGCTTCTCGTCGAAGACCATTGGAATCACAAAGTGTGTCCATTCTTCGTCGCTGTCGAGAATCACGCCAGACACGTCATTGGCTCTGAGGCGCTGCATCACGACAACAACGGCACTCTCAATCGGACTGTTCAAGCGCGACGTGTGGATTTCATTCCACCACCGAATCGTCTTGGCTAGAACCTCCTCGGATTCCACCTCCTCTGTGTTATGCGGATCGTCAATGATAATGATGTCACCGCCGAGGCCCAACAACGACCCACCGACCGACGTAGCAATGCGAGAGCCGTTCATCGTGTTGTCGAACTGGCCCTTGGTGTTCTGATCATCACGAAGCGCAAAACGGTGCCCCCACAAGCGCTGATACCATGGGCTCATGATCAAGCGACGGCACATATTTGAGTTATCGAGAGACAGACGCTCACCGTAGCTGCCACATAGGAACCTAACCTGCGGCCCGCTCAGATAGCTGATGTCAGACTGAGCCCATACCCAGGCTGGCCAACACACTGAAGTCGTCAAGGTTTTTTGGCACCTTGGAGGGAAATTCGACAAAAGTCGCGGGATGTCACCATATGTCACTGCTTCAAGATGCTTGCAGTACGCCTCAACGGCCCAATTCTCTAGGAACTCAGAACCATCAATTGACGGCCATGCTGCCTTGATGAACTCGTACAGCGACGCTTCGCACCGCTCACGCTCCCCCAACAACTCACACGTTTCCCGCCACTGCTGGGCTTCTACCATTAGTTCGGGCGGGAGAACACCAACAGCAGAGTTAATAAGAGAATCGAGATCATCCATTACGCCAACGGGCATACGCTTGAACCTCGATCTTGCGTTCCAGTTCCTGTACGAGGGCTTCGGCAGTCTCGGCTCGTCGCTTGAGCACGAGTGATTGACAGCCCCCCTCAACACACAAATAATCTAGCCATTTGTATTCAAGTATCCTACGGCTCGGGTTGCCTTTCAGCCGCTCGATCTCCTGGGCTTGCGCATCGAAGCGATCTTTGAGTTCGTCGTAATCCCTCTTGTCCTGATCCATCATCTTGTGCGCTGTGGCGATCTCCTGCGCCATTGCGGCGAGGGCGGTTTTGATCTCATCGACACATGGCCACATTGCCAGCTCATCGGTAAGCCGCGCGATCAGCTCTGCGGTCTTCAGTGAATCGGCCATGTGGGCCTCTCAATGAACCGGGGCACCATTTGGCACAACCTCCAACACTGGCCCCACAAGCGTCCTACCCAAGATGAAAGGCATGTTGGCTGCGAGCACCTGATACAACTGGGCGCACGCCTGTTGCGCCTCCCGTTCTGTCAGGCAAATCTCTATCTCAACACCGAAGCCAAAGTGGCCGCATTCTCTTTCTGACGTGAAACCACTGATCTCTACGTCAACAGCGTCGTCATCATTCGCTCTCATCATCTTCCTCGATCTCGCCCTCTATCAATGGCGGGGGCGGCGCGATTCGAACACCGTGCTCGATTAGGAACGAGACCAACTTAGCACGCGCTTCAGCGGCGGTCATCTCGGGGCCTGGATCGTGCCCGACATCAATCTTGTCGCGCCACTCCTTCGGGAGGCGATTGCAGAGCCATTTCATCTGCGCCGTGACATCGCCAGGGACGTGCTTGAAGCCGAGACGCTCTTCGTACTCGTATCCGCAAGCTCTTTGGTAGAAGCTTCGCATCACGCGCTTGTTGGCTGGTTCCTTGCCGAGTTCCATTGCCTGACGAAACTCTTTATGTGCCGCCTGCCAGCAATAAATTGTTCTAACATCGACCTTGAAGAATCGTGCCACCTCTACGTCTGTGGCACCAATCTGGCACAGTTGCATTGCCTGTTCAGGGTACTCTGGGCGATAGTCTGTTGGGCGTCCGCCGCTGTTGCCTACAGCGAACTTGTTGCCTTTGGGGGCGCCGCCTTTCTTTTTCTGAGCTGACTTAGCCATGACTGATTTTGTTGCGAACGGCACCAAAGCTCCACGCCGTAGTATCGATCTTGTGCTTTTGCACCCAATGCTCGATCGTGTCAGAGACCATTTTCCCGAGATCGCGAACTTGCTCTGAGGTCACGCCATCTAGGAATTCGCCCTCTCCGACAGCTTCTTCGTTTTGACCGTGAAGCATCTCGATAATTGAATCGCCGCCGATGTCGAGATCATAGTCTTTCCTCTGGCATTCGGCAATCAACCCCTCACCGTAATCTGCAAGGCGTTGCAAGGCTTCTTCCTTGCTATTGCATTCGTCTTGGTAGAGTTCGCCATCGTAGCTGAACCACCATTTGAACGGATAGGCAGGCCGCAGCGGTGGCGTTGCCGCTTCGGTGGGAGGCACCAGCCCTTCGACCTTCGTTGCCAATCCAACAACCGGAAGCGCGGCTGTGCTTGCCAGAAATGTTCGACGTGTCGTCACCATCAACCTCCCAGGGAGAACGCGTTCCCTGCTTCTCGGCAGAGAGGAACCTTTGGCACCCATAGACATTCACGCGCTCTTGACTTGCTTCTTGATGTCCTGGAACGATTCGCCGCGCGAGACAGAGCCGGCCACGGCACGCAAATGCTCGATCTCAGCAGCCGCCTCGCGCATGACAGCGATGGTCTCGGTCTCATCGAGACGACGATCTTCGCCATCAGCCGTTTTGGTGACATTCCAACGCGGGTTACGCAGCCGGTCGATTAGGTCCATCTTGCTTCTCCGTCACTCAATCTCGGCCACCTTGGCACGACCACGATCTGTCACCTTCACGGCGAAGCCACGCGTCACAGGGCGTATCTGCGGCCCAGGCTCGCCGGCAAAGACAGCACCTTCGCAGAGCTGGCCGATCACACACATGCCTTTTGCGGCAAGGCGGTCGAAGACAGAGAGCTTGCCATCCTTCAGATAGAACCCTAGTTTTTCTTTGTTGCTGATCTCATGGAACCAGTTCTGACGATCAACCGCCATCAAACGCAGCGTCTTCGCTTCGTCGTCCTCAAGTGGACCATCGAACTCAACCAGCGTATTGCCCTTGTTGTTGCTCCGTTGCGCATTGCGCATTGCCGTCGCAAGTCGGTCGTGGGACTCTGTGAAATTCAAGTGCTCGCGCACGAACGGATCGTTACGACGCTGCTGCATGGCTTGCTCGATGACCTTGAGCGCGCCTGTCGTCATAACAAGGCGTTCGAGATCAGCTAAATCAACCGTCACGGTTGTCATCAGACCACTTCCTCTTTTCAACTTTCCCCCAGACACGATTGAAATCTCGCATCATCAGGCTCGCTTCCGGCGATTCCTTTACCCATACGTCGAAAGACTTTTTTATGTCTTCTCGTAACACCTCGCCCATCAGGTCAAAATGCTCTTTCGTTATCATTTCAAGCCTCCGATAATCCTGACCATCTCAGTAAGCCCTAGCTCTGCCCACCTCCCAATCGTCATCCGCATTGTTACCATGCAAATGATCGGCCTCATTCAATTCTACCGAATGGAACCCAATCAAAAGTTGTGCTTGCTTCCGCCCAACGATCACGTTCTTCGGCAACCTCAATTCGGCCACGCCGACGAGCGTTGAACTTGCGGATGAGCCACCGGATCATTTCTTTCCCAATCCACCAAGCCAATCCGTGAGACTCGATGGTAGCCACCACAGCGACACCTGAGAAGGCATCTTACCGTCCCATCTGTTGGCAAGCGTGCGAGTGGCCTCAGCGGTCGCTAGAGCTTGCACCGTGGACGTTGCCGGCCCGAGTTGTGCTGCGATCTCCTTCTCACGATCGGCGATGTAGCGCCGATTGATCGCATCCTGAACACGGTCGCTGAAAGTGAATGTATCAGCCCAGCCGATATAGTCGAGCGTAATGCCCCGCGAGGCAAGATACTCGGCAACTTTTTGCTGAATCACGCCCATGATTGCTGTGGCTTCGGCATTGACCTTTTCAAGCGGACGCGCCGCCACCTCGTTGCACACAAGAGACTGGACTTTGCCTCGGCCAACTCCATCCATCACCTGGGCGAGAGATTTGCCGTAGAAGACCGACGTGAAGATCACCTCCGGCTTGCTGCGGTCACCTTGGGGTGGATTAACGCCGAACCAATAGAGAAACTTGGCTGCATCCTGCTCTGTCACGAATGCGCTGACGCTAATCCCTACCGTCACATCGAGACCTTCAGCGCTTTGGCACGGAAATGATTCGTCCTTGGCTGATGTGCCACGGTGCATCGATGCAACCCACTCACGATTGTATGGCGTCCGATCGACAATGATCAGTCGGCCAGTGGGAACGTAGTAGTCCGCCCAAAACGCCGAGCCAGCGAGCTTCGCATGAGGAATTTGAAAACGCTTGGCCGGTATCTTGTTTGCGTTGAGGTAATCGACCGACCCGAACGACGACTGATTGTCCTTGTTGGCGCCTGCATCTGGCACAAAGAATGCCGATTCGTTCGGCAGGACAAAATAGACTTCTGCGTAATCCGTCTTGTCGTAGTAAGCATCAGCTCGATGCGACGCGCCAAATATGAGAACAAGCG
>Ga0210384_10006851_pt1 | contig 12077 bp, 17 predicted proteins | sample IncBWH2MmetaG_FD_160574 | JGI IMG/M metagenome (GOLD analysis project Ga0210384, IMG submission 160574) | Forest soil microbial communities from Barre Woods Harvard Forest LTER site, Petersham, Massachusetts, United States - Inc-BW-H-2-M | ecosystem: Environmental > Terrestrial > Soil >... | reverse complement strand
AAGGCCCAGATCACGAGCGACCCGCCGAATCGGGCGGAAGAGCGAAAAAACTCAATCCGAACGCTGGCACGGGTATCGCTGAACACTTACTACCTCGAAGAACGGCCTTATTCAGAGTTTCCCTAGACCTTTTCTATCAATAATCTTCACGGTGCCACGGGCATACTGAATGAAGCCCGCTCTCTGTAGCACGGCGGCAGCCAGGCTAACACTCGGCCTGCCAGTTCCCAACATTTGGGCGAAGAATTCGTGAGTCATTGGCAGCAAGTCAGAACCTATTCTGTCCTGGCACATGAGCAGCCAGCGGGCCAGACGCTGGTCAATTTCATGGAGTCGATTACACGCGGCTAACTGCGCCACCTGCGTGCCTTGCCTGTGCATACTGATTCAGCCTAAGCCGTAGACTTGGAGTCACGCTCAGAGTGACTTCCAGAACTTCGGCTTTAATTCTGAATCCGTTTCCCTTCGCCTGCACGACTGCACGATAAGGAGTCAAGGTCAAGCCTGCCGCCAAGGGCACTCCCACAAAGCCTTCCCGACCGACAATCCCCACCTCCACGCTCCTGCCGTCCTGCGTCTTAATCACCAGGGAGGTGAGTCCTAAATTCAAAAAGTAACCATATTCAAGCCCGTCAGGTGACTCGTGCAAACTCTGGTGCAAAGGCAATTCGATAAATTCCAAGTGAGGCAGGATAGCCTCGTATTCCTCATCTGGAATGGACAACAGGATACGGCTGTACACCGTGTTCCCGTGAATATCGCTCCGGGCGACGGACAACGGAGATGATGCCATAACGTGAAGATTCACTTCGCTCGGCTTCGGATGTGGTCTCGGTGTCATAACATGCCTGGGTCAGCCTTGTGACTCACGGGTATTTCGTCCCTGTTCGCTTGAACTGGTCAAGCAAAGCCGCTAACTCCATCTTGATTTGCTCCAGGCGTGAGAGCCTGGCTTCGTAAACTCCTTTGCTCAATCGAGGCTCGTCGGGTCCAACGTTTACAACCTGCAAATCCTCCATCTCCTGCTTGAGGACAGCAACTCGATCCAGAATGTCCTTTGCATCCATAACTGCGGAATCATATGCCAATGGACGACAATTTGATGTCCGATGTCGAACCATGAAGGCGATGCCCCGAGGACAAGTCTTGGCGAGTTCAATGGAGCGAGCTGGCCACCGACGAGAAGGCATTATTCGCGTTCGCGCCGACTAGACGAATAGTGCCGACTACAAGGACCAGGATCGCGGCCAACATCACAGCGTACTCGGCGATATCCTGAGCGTTGTCCTCGAACCATAACCGAGAGATCAAGGTGAACATGTCTCTACCCTCCGAAACGAAAATCCATGATTGCGCCGTGGCCACTTAACACCGCACGCTCTTTTCGGTACCAGCGGGTATTAGATGTACTCGTACGAACAAGAGATGTCTTACTTCTGTGTTCGATGCGGGACGCCGGCAGAACCATACCCACTTATTGTTATGCACGTACAGTGTTTACGTTACTGACGCAGTTGAAATTCTCCTGTACGCTCGTTTGTCGAGTCCGAAATCATTTCTTATCGGCGATACTAATCGTCCCGGAGATACCAAATGAGATTTAAGAAGCGAGAATCCCTTCTTAGCGCGCTGCTCGGTACCGGCCTTTATCTGCTTGAGAACCTGCGTGACCGTATGCCCGACAACATGGGCGACATGAAGGGCAGAGCGAGGGAGACGTATGAAACCGCGTCCGAGCGCCTGAGCCACGCCGCCGATGCTCTTCGCGGCAAAGAAGACTCCCACATATTCGGCAACGTAAGTGCTCTGCTGATCGGAGTGGGTATCGGCCTAGGAGTTGGCCTGCTAATCGCACCGGCCAGCGGTGACGAAACGCGAACCAACATCGCCGACCAGGTTTCGGACTTCGGCGAACGGGTCCGTGAGCGCACCACTGGGAAAAAGCCGCAGGGTGCGACCGGGACTTCTGGAGAATAGAACGCACAATTTAATTCTTCTTGAAACCCAAACATAGGAGGCGCTATGAGCATCTGGACAATATTGTTTGTGATCCTGTTGATCGCTTGGCTCGGCGGGTTCACCGTTTTTCATGTCGCGGGTGGGCTTATTCACCTGCTGCTCGTACTTGCCGTAGTTTCTTTGATCCTGCATTTCGTACTGGGGGCACGGACAACATAGGATTGAGGTTATTGGTGCCATCAGTAGGCACTCAAGTACTTATGGATGCCGCGACCCGCTTCTCAAATGGCTCGCGAACTGGCATTCGCTACTTATTGCCGCTTTGTAAAGGGAGCTAATGAAGCAATTTGCGATCACACCAATTCTCGCACTAATAGTGGTACTTGTAGCCTGTGGGAATTCCAACAATTCGGGCAACATCAACGGCAACTGGACGGCTACCCTCACGAATACTGCCTTCAATTTCACAACATCGCTCAGTGTCAACGGTGACCAGTCGTTAAGGGTGACGAACTTCAACTTCTCAACGTCATCCCCGTGCTTTGAATCGGGAGACTCAGAAACTGGGTCGTTCACCCTGAGCGGAAATGTCAATGGCAACGTCACGGGGAAGTTCCAGTTTACCGTGCAGTCGGGGTCGCCCAGCGGCAACATGCTAACCCTTACTGGTACGGCGAACGGGAATACGATCTCGGGCATGTGGACTCTGACCGGTGGGGCTGGTTGCCAGGGCTCAGGCAATTTCACGATGACGAAGATGTAGGCGGAATCACCTCGCGAGATATGCTCATAAATGTTTCGTATCGAACACCGGAGAAGCCCTTCGCTGGCGATCTGGTCTGTGCCAGACCGAGAGCCGGCTGAATGTTTCCCAATTTCCGCGACGAATGCTCTAGCTCTTTTCACTCTCGTGTCTGAGCTTCGCTAGGGGCACCCTGATAACGTGGAAGAAGCTGACTTATCAGCTTGATGACACGGATGGACGATTCGATCGAAACTGCGAAACCCAGCGTATAAAGTGCCCGGTTTCAGTTGAGCCAGTTTCCTGCCGCGTAAGAGCTGGAAAGTTTTCGGTTCGTGCGCTATCTGACAGACAGAGTTCCTTCTCCTCGCTAGACTTCCGCCATGTCCTTTCGCTAGGTGGTACAACGCAGCACAACCGCATCTGAGCACGCTGGGGGAGGTGACAGATGCCGTTATTTCAAAGCAAGCTCAGAGCCACGACATGTGGCAGCCGTCTCCGACCGACACCCGAACCAGACAAGTGTTCGGCGCGGAACCATGGCGTGCTAAGTACGACGTTACTTTTTGAGCACGTGCAGTGTGGACCTTAGTGACGCTTCTAAATTTCTCCGGTACGTTTGATTGTGGGCCAATATTTTGAAGAGTAAACAATCATGCAACGTCAAGGTGCTGAATCGTACTCTGTCCCTTCGCCGGAGGTGTCTTAGCTGGGAAAGTAGCGAAAATCCTTGTACCGAGAGCGTTCGACTCGATAGTCAATTCGCCATGGAGCTGGCGCACGCGCTCGCGCATTCCTCTTATCCCGACGCCGATCCCTCGGGACTGAACCTCAGCAAATCGTTCCTGCGACATTCCGGTGCCATGATCCCGAACCTCCACATAAATCTTGTCTGGTTCGCGAGCAACACTGATTAGCGCGGTTTTACTTCCCGAATGACGATGGATGTTTGTTAAACACTCCTGCACAAGGCGAAATATGACGAGTTCCATCTCAGGGGCGAGTCTTTCGAAGTGTTCGGCGATTTCCAGGTCAATATCTAGTCCGCTGCGCTCCGCCAGACCTTGGACATACCAGTGAAGTGCAGACGATAGTCCGCTCTCGTCTAGCATTGGTGGGTGCAAAAGATATGAAGTCGTGCGTATCTCTTTGGTCAGGTGCTGAACTAAATCTTGGGCATCTTTGACGTCTTTGGCGAGTTGTACAGGATCGTGGCTCGTATCTTGGGCGAGCCGTGCAAGATTCATGCCCAGCACAGCTAAGGTCTGACCAGCGCTGTCGTGCAGCTCACGTGCGATATGTCGGCGTTCCTCGTCCTGCATTAGCAGCAATCTCCGTGAAAGGTCTCGAAGCTGTTCCGACTGGTGGAGAATCTCTGCGTTTCGCCGCTGTAGTTCTTGAGTCCGAAACTGCACTTGGGTGTCGAGCGCATCAGCCAGTGCGCGGAACCGTTCTTCGCTCTCATGCAACGACCGCTCAATTCGCTTACGTTGGCTGACATCACGTGCTATTTTCGAGGCACCGGTGATTTTGCCCGCGGCGTCCCTGACAGGGGAAATTGTCAGTGATATATCAAGTGTGGTGCCGTCCTTTCGTACACGGACAGTGTCGAAATGATCGATCCGTTCGCCCCGGCGGAGTCGCTCAAGGATGGCTGTTTCCTCGTCTCGGCGATTGATCGGAATGATGAGTGAGATGTGCTGACCTACGGCTTCTTTAGCGGTGTAGCCAAATAGTCGCTCCGCCCCTGCGTTCCAGGTGGTGATGACACCGTCCAGAGTCTTGCTGATGATCGCATCATCGGAGGAATCTACGATCGCAGCGAGCAAGCCGATCGCCTTATCGGCTTTTAAGCGCAACGCGGGAAGCTCGTCCAAGAGTGATTGGCCGATGTTATCAAGATTGGCTTCCGGATCGCTGAGGATACAGTTGGCTAGTGCCTGGTGCGTCGCAAGAAGATGTTTAATGTCATCCTCATACTCGATCTCCGGATGAACCTTGGTCCAGTAGTGCGCTGCCCTGACAAAAGCCAAGAATAGCAGCAGGTACTGAAGTCGCACCGCGCCGAACAATCGTTCCAGTGCATCGAGACAGGCAGGGGCACGGGGCGTTTGGAGGAAGACATGACCCGCGAGTGCAAAGACGGACTCTTCGATCTGCGAGTCGGCACTCGGCATTTCAACAAGAGGCGCGGGATAGGTCGCGCAAAGTGAAAGGCCCAACTCTAGTTCGTGTCCGCGTGGAAACGGACGCTGGAGCAACCCAACGATTTCTTCAGCGCTGTGAACGCGGGCATGCGCATCGCCAGAAGGACGACCAAGCCCTGTCAGGAAACCCACGTGCCGTGCAATGCAATAGCGGACGGTGCAAAAGCGCGACAGATAAACGAAGAGGCGTTCCTTAAAAAGGGACGGCAGAGGATTGTCGAGGTAGGCGGACTGGGCAAATCCCCACAGTTTCTCAGTGATCTCGGGAGTTTCGGGCGCGAGGCAGAAAAAATTTGGAAGCACGCCGAACCGCTCTTCAACGCGCTTTTCCAAATCTGGCGCGGTACTACCCGCCGATTCCACATCGGACGCCATGGCTCACACTCCGATTCAATGGCACAAAATACCCAGCCAAGTATACGACCATTTCGGGCCACTGTGAACGCTCGCACCGAGCGCCCAGCCGCCCGATATTAGTAGTTAGTTATTATTGGAGTCCGGTTTCAAAACGCGCTGCCTCCTATCCGTCAACGCGAGAAGGGGATAGCTATAGGGGAGGGCAAAATCCAGCCACTCCATTAGCTGTACTAACTATCTGGAAATGTCAAGGCGTGCGGGGCGGGACGCAGGATTGAGATGGTCGCTCTTGTCTGAAACACCAGGTCGGTAGCTGTCATTCTTCTTCAGTTCGCGTGACTGCTGCATTCCATCGTTCTAGATCCGGCGCTTGTGCTCATCGGCGAACGCTTCACCCAGTACCTCTCTAATCGTTAAACGGGAAATAAAGTTCAACATCGCGGCCAAACCAGCGTTGCTCATGGAGGTAGTTGCTAATTTCCATACTGCATTTCCAAATGCTTCCGTGTGAGAAGGATTGGTCTTTGTCCGGCAATCTGTGGTTGGCCAAAACTAGATCGTGCTTCTGTCGAGGCCGAATTTGCCTGTAATTTTATCAGTCAATGTCGTGGATCAGCGGTTCATCACAGAGGTCAATCAGCATCGAATGGTGTCGATAATCGAACCAGCGGCAGAAGACATCGAAACTCCGGTCTCGCGGCCAGGTCGATGTGTCGGTGTACCAACCCGCCAGTTGCTCCTCGAAGATCTCCTCGCACAGATCGCGCAGAACCTCGGCTACGCCCTCGTCGGTGTCGCATTCCGGGATCAAGTAGATCGTCGGCTCCCGAGTCAAGTTGAATAATGTAAGTTCGACGCTGGTGGGATCAGCTGTGTGGAGCCAATCCAGAAAAGGCTGCTTGGGTTTGACCACGATGGCCGACCGGTTCAGCGTGGGCATGTTGTCCTCCGCTCTCACGCGGCTTGGCGTTCGTAACGGTGGTGCAACCCACCCACCTGCGGAATCGCAATGATGTTGCCCCGTCGCATGATGGCGCGCGGCTCGGGAGCGTCCTTCGCCAGCGCCAAGTGTGTCCGCGAGCGGTGGTAGTACGTTAGATAACTCTTCAGCAGACGGCGGAGGTGCCGTCGGCTGAGGACCACCGCGTGATCTAAACACTCACGCCGAATCGAGCCGATCAGCCTTTCCACGAACGCATTCTGCCAAGGACTGCGAGGTGCGGTAATCACTTCGTTCATTCCGAGCGCTTGGACTCGACAGCGAAACTCGTCGCCATAGATCGAGTCGCGATCACGTATCAGATAATGCTTGGCGTCCTGCTCCGAAAAGGCTTCAACGACCTGCTGAGCCGTCCATGCAGCCGTCGGATGTTCGGTGACCCCGAAGTGCAGGACCTTTCTGCGCTGATGCTCGATCACCAGGAACACGAACAGGACCCGCAGACGGATCGTTGGTACGGTGAAGAAGTCAATGGCAACGATCTCCCCGATGTGATTCTGGAGGAAGGTCTTCCAAGTCTGCGACGGCGGCCGCTTCACGGTCCGTAAGATGCGTGACACGGTCCGTTCCGAAACCTGGATTCCGAGCTTCCGCAGCTCGCCGTGAATCCGCGGTGCGCACGCCACAAGGGATTTGCTTGTGCCATAGTCCGAATCAACGTGCGAACCTGAAGGCTGATCGGCGGCCGGCCCGGTCTTCCGGACCTCTTCGACAGGTTCGCCCAGTATCGGCGGAAACGCTCCCGCTGCCAACGCACTACCGTGTCGGGATGAACGACGCACAAGGCTCGCCGCCAGTCCTGCCACAGCACAGACAGCGCAATCCAGAACCAGCGGTCCCGTCCGCCCAATCGGGGGCGCTTTCGCTTCCGTTTATAGATGGCAATTTGCTGGCGGAGGGCGAGATTCTCCAGCGCGACCGCGTGATGGCCTTTTCCGAACAGCCAAATCAATCGAAACAAACCCAGCAGGAAGGCGAGCATGTCGCCCGATTCTTCCTGCTAAGCTGCTGAAAAGTCAATCGCGTCCGGACGATCTACTTTTGGCGAATGACAACCATCAAGCCAGCCACGATATTGTCAAAATCCACATATTTGGCAAGTCGCACCTGATCTTGCCTTTCTGCCGCATCGCTGATCTGGCGCAGGGCATAGTTCGGCGTCTGCAAGTAGTAGCTATAACCAGCGACAGACGCTATGACCGCACCTGCCAGTGCAAGAGCAGCTAAAACTTTGTTTGTCATTCCGTCCTTGCCGCGCCCGCCACATTCGGAACGTTCATCTGTGTGAATCTGAGCATCACTATGTTCGCTCCGAGCCATCCGTGCGGATGACGTTCCCGGCCAGTGATTACTGTCAGCATGGCTCCCCAGTGTTCTCCCTTTTGCATTCTGTTGTACGTCTCTCTTCCAAGCCGACTGTTGAGATAGCCGATTTGCTCTCCGTTTTTTCTTAGAACCGCTATAGCGTGAGGATCAACCGGATTTCGTGGTTCTGGCGCTAATGTAAGAAGCTCGCGAGGTTCACATCGCCTGAGTATCTGCTGCCTCGACATTCCATTTAGATTGTCGTGGCTTACCCCGGCCACCTTTGACCAGAACCACTTGTCGATGGCTGGGTTTGTCATGACCCACTTTGCAATCTGCTCATCACCAACTCTGGCATCCGTCCTAACTAGGAAGTAAAGCAGGCAAACAAGCGCGATGAGTCCCAGCACCCACACGGGGCGCTCACTCTACTCCAGAATTTGCATCTCTGCAACATCACGGCTTCGCATTCGATAGCTTTTTCAGCGCTGCCATCGTGGCGGCGGATGGATCTTTCCGGCGACCTGACTTGTTACGGCGTTTGGGTTTGGTTTTTGAGTGACTCTTCGACATATGTCTCCCTTAGCGAATGGAATCCCGAGTTCGTTTCGTCTCCCGAAAAGCTGCCTAGTGCGACCCCCGCGCCTTGTCTTTTGCTCTGACCTTCGCCCAACGTGCCCTCTGTGCGGCTGCCATCCTCGCTCGGGACTTCGCCGACACATGGCGTTTGCGCTTCGGCTTCGCCCTCCGTTTTGCTGTCCCACGATAATGTTCGCGTTCAGACTGGAACAACTAGCGGAAATCGTTAGCGTTTATTTTGCAAGACCCAAAGGCAAAATGGTATTTGGTTTAGACAGAGTGGGTTTCGCCCCTGAAAGGGTTCACTCGAAAGTTCCTCGAGTGGTCTAAGCGCAGCGTTTCATCAGGTCCGACAATTCCCGTTTGATACGCGATACGCGTTGCTGGTTTAAAGCACGACTTGCTTTCTCCAACTCGGTATGCGTGCCTCGGCTCCAATACAAAGCATTCTCAATTCTGATATCGCTCAGTTCCTGCTTGCGACCCGAAAGGCGCTCCGAAATGTAGTTAGCGTCTCTCATCGCTGCTTGGCTCTCCATTTAGCCCAGCGAGCTTTCTGAGCTTTGGCAACCCTCCTGCGCCCCGCTGCTGACATTGGCCTTGGCTCAGCGGTAGCCACTCGGCCATTGGAGTTTTGCTTTGCCCATCGCGCTTTCTGCGCGAGACTCATCTTTCTGCGAGCAGACGCGGATACCGACCGAGACCCTGACCGAGACCCTGCGAGCGCGGAAACAGCCGCTTCCAACCGACCTAACTCGAATGCAGCTTTGTCCCTTGCAGACTTTAATTGCGCAAGAATGTCCATGTGTCCCCCTCGGGTTGGGATTATAGCGCACGCTGATTACTGACGTAATCACTACGTGCTGGCTTTTATTGATTGGCCTGGACCCGAAGGCTACGCTCACCAGGGGAGTGGGACAACATGAAGAAATGTGGTTTACCGTTACTGCTTTTGGCGTCATTGCCGTGTCTTGGCCAGCTATCACGGCCCACGGTCTACCTCGAACCTCAGAACGGATTCGAGACCTATCTGGCCGCAGCCATAGCTAAGAAGGGCGTTCCGATTGATGTGGTCACGGACCAAGCCAAGGCGACCTACGTTTTGAAGTCTGCGCCTATCGAAATCAAACAGGAATCGACAGGCGGCAAAATCGCACGTTGCTTATTCGCCTATTGTGCTGGCATTGAGGACAAGGGGAATGTCTCGGTTCAACTAATCGAGACGAGTTCGACCAAAATGCTTTGGGCCTACTCAGTCAACAAACAGAGAGGCGGGAGCAAGAACGAGCAGTCAATGGCTGAAGCCGTTGCAAAACACTTCAAAGAGTTTCTGGAAAAGAAGTAGGGCACCAGCACGCATGCCTGAGTACACGTAATACGCTCCCCTGCTCGCGGTCTTAGTACCAGCGCATCCGGCATTACATCTTAACCGTGCATCACAATATCGAGATATGGAGTTTCCCGCGAAACAGGCGATCGCAGTGCTGATTTTGTGCGGACTCGCTTCTTACCCATCGGCCGCGCAGCGGGAGACTCAGAAGCTTCCAACAGGCGAGAATGTAAGTGGAGACGAAGCTCGGGTTGTCTCTCACACATTGACCCTAGATGACGGCTTAGCAGTAATTGCAGCCGCGCTTGACTCCCGTGTTCACCTTCGTGCCAAGCGCGATTGTTCCCATCTGGTACACGCAATCTATGTTCGCGCTGGTTTTCCCTACGGCTACGTAGACTCTTCCGATCTCTATCTCGGAACCCCGGATTTTGAGCGAGTGGCTCATCCACAACCTGGAGATCTGGTTGTTTGGCCTGGGCACGTAGGGATCGTGATCAATCCTTCAGAGAAGGTCTTCTTCAGTGCAATGCACTCTGGGCCGGGCATCGACGCTTTTGATGCACCTTATTGGAAGCGACGAGAGCCAGCCCGATTTTACCGCTACGTCAAACGCGGTCCTGTGCAGAATGCTAGGACCACCCGAGACCGTCTCCTATTAACACATCAGAGCAAGTAACTGCCAGGACAAGACATGGGAGCATCGTGGCGCATAAAGAGCGACTCTGTGCCGGAAGTGGACGGTAGGAACTAAAACTTCGACGCTGAACGTAAGAGCGAGCAGCAACTGGGACTCCCTTGCGAAGCGGTCAGCCACGCAATGGCGGCATAGACAGGTAATTCAAAATTGGAAACCCTCACACCTGCCCGGTTGGCTCACACGCGACGTGTACGTCGCTCAGATTCAGCCAGCGCTGGCGACTGTCGCGAAGTCTCGAATCCGTTCCACACTTGGGTGAGCGAACCGTATTCATCGGACATCCAGGCAGGCAAGCGGATCCCGCACCCGCGGCACTGGCAAGCTCTGGCGCAACTCGCTGGAGTTTCGTAGTTTCGTACTGGGTGAGTCGGTCGATGCAATCGCACTGACAGTGCCGTGGCTGTTTCGATTCCGGCGTCCTTTTTACAGACGCTATCACAGAAGATTCCTATAGCGTTCCAACGCTACCCGCACCAGTTGGCTGCGGGTGCGCACTTCAGTTTTCGCAAACAATTGTTGGAGCGTGTTCTTGACTACACTCTCTGAGACATTTAAACGCGATGCTATCTCCTTGTTGGCCATACCCTGAACAACAAGCCGGAGCACTTCCGATTCACGATTGTTCAAGGATGTCCCCTCTTGGTGATTGGACACAGCAGGACTCGACTCCGCACTGACGCTCCGTTCTTCGGTGACATCGGCGACGATGGCGGCTAGTTTGGGAGTCGGCCCTTCTTTATAAGTGGAGAACCACACATCCGCTAGAAACGACTCTCCGTTGCCTCGATGCCCCCGGCATTGCATCGATGTCCTAAACTGTGGTCCTTCTTCCCAGCGAAGTGCGTGATGTAGTTCGGGCAGGAAGGCCGCGATCGGCTGCCCGATCAGATGTCCATCCCGCGGAGCCATGAGTTCGGCAGCCGCGCGGTTAGCGAGTTCGATGAAGCCATGCTCGTCGACCGTGACAATTGCTGCTGGACTCGTCTCCACCAGGATGCGTAAGCGCTCCTCGGACGCCAACCTTAACCGCCGGTTGCGCAAAACTTCAGAAATGAACAGTCCAGCGCCGACCAGCGCCAGTGCTTCAAAACCCAAACGGATGGGAGCGTCCGATGGGTCAAGATTGCTGAAACGCTCGCTAAGCAGCGCACATGCAATACCCATTAAAGCGATTGCCCACCGTGGCAGAAACCCAGCCGCGAGCATGATGGGAAACAAGTACAGAAAACCTAGCGAGACATAAGGTTTTGTCCACCAGTTGGGCTAGTAAGCCCAAAGCAGCCAGCGAGAGTCTCTCAAGATACTACACCCCGGATATCTTGCCTGATGGGAGCACAGCAAAGCGACTCTTGGATTTGCCGCCCTCGAACACAGCAGCGATCATGGAACGCTACGAAATCCAGAAGGGCGCGGAGTATTTCAGGGGTGTCGTGTCATCGAGCATCGGAAATCAGGGTGGTGGTACTCAGATATTCATGTCGGCGGACAAAGTCGCTTTACCTCGCCAATTGCCAGGCCCCTTCTGATCTTTTGAACTCGTCGAGAGCATTTCGATGTTTCCAAAGAGTCGGACCGAACTAGTACAACAAAACGACCCTGAGTCTCGGCAGGCTCCGCGGGTTTTGAACATTCCTCGTCATCGTTGATGACGTTATTTACCCGCGTTGTTACGGGATAGCACTTCATTAGCTGAGCATCGTAGGGCCTCAACAATTCGGATACCCGCCCCACGTCCTTCATCCCCGGATCGAGCCAGAGATCGTAGCTGTCTGGATTAAGGATGACTGGCATTCGGTCGTGAACAGACGATGTAACGACATTGGGAGCGGTGGTCAGAATCGAACAGGTCTCCAACGCCAAGAAGTCGATGAGCGCCCTACAGCTTTCCCGGCACCTGG
>Ga0210384_10006849_pt1 | contig 12082 bp, 15 predicted proteins | sample IncBWH2MmetaG_FD_160574 | JGI IMG/M metagenome (GOLD analysis project Ga0210384, IMG submission 160574) | Forest soil microbial communities from Barre Woods Harvard Forest LTER site, Petersham, Massachusetts, United States - Inc-BW-H-2-M | ecosystem: Environmental > Terrestrial > Soil >... | reverse complement strand
TCCACCGGGGATACGAATAAGGATTCCCTGGCTTCCTTGTTGAAGAAAGCCCTGTAGGCATGAGTTTCGGTCTGGCGTCTTACGGTTTTGCGCTGGGAGCCGGCGTGCTGTCCACCTTGTCGCCGTGCGTGCTGCCTTTAATTCCTATCCTGTTGGGAACGGCCGCGTCTGCGCACAGACTGGGGCCGTATGCATTGGCTCTGGGCCTGGCTACTTCATTTACCATAGAAGGCGTGTTTGTTGCCGGCGTAGGCGCATCCATCGGGCTGGATGAAAGCCTGTTCCGGAATATTGCTGCGGTGATGCTGATTTTGTTCGCCATTGTTTTATTGTCTCCCCGCCTGCAGGAAAAATTCGCAGTGGCATCGTCCGGCATCAGCGGCGCAGGCAATACCCTGCTGCAAAAAATCACGGTGGACGGCTTGAGCGGGCAATTATTGCTCGGCTTGGTTCTGGGCGTAGTCTGGAGCCCTTGCGTCGGACCTACCTTGGGAGCGGCTGTTACGTTGGCCAGCCAGGGCCAGGATCTGTTGCAGGTGGCTGTGCTGATGATGGTGTTCGGCATCGGCGCCGGCATGCCGTTGGTCTTGCTCGGCAGCTTGTCGCGCCAAAGCATGCTGAAGCTGAGGCACAAGCTGTTCAGCGCGGGCAAGCTCGGCAAGCAAGTGCTGGGCGGCGTCATGCTCGCGGTAGCCGTGCTGGTATTGAGCGGATTGGACAAGCGCGTCGAAGCCGTACTGGTAAATGCTTCGCCGATGTGGCTGGTGCAATTGACCACGTCGCTATAAGTTAACGCAAACAAGAAGCTAAAGGAATTGCATGTCGGATAATTTTGATCTAGTGGTGATCGGCGGCGGTTCCGGCGGCGTCGCTGCGGCGCGCCGCGCAGCAACGCATGGAGCCAAGGTGGCCCTGATAGAACGTGATCGCCTCGGCGGCACCTGCGTGATACGCGGCTGTGTGCCGAAGAAGCTGATGATGTATGCGGGCCGTTTCAGCAATGAGATTCGGGAGGCCGCTGCCTACGGCTGGTCGCTGCAAGGCGCAAAGTTTGACCTGGCGGTATGGCAAGACCGTAAGACGGCGGAGATCAATCGCCTGGAGGGCATCTATCGCGACATGCTGGCCAATGCCAGGGTTACGGTGTTTGCCGGGCAGGCCAGTTTGCTGTCGCCGAACAGCGTGCAGGTGGAACAGCGGGTGCTGCAGGCAAAAAATATCCTGCTCGCCACCGGCGGCCGGCCGAGCCGGCACGCTTTCCCCGGCCTGGACGAGGTGATGACCTCCAATGAGATATTGAACTTGCGCGTATTGCCCAAACGCCTGGGCGTGATAGGCGCCGGATACATCGGCCTGGAATTCGCCAGCATCATGGCGGGGCTGGGCAGCGAAGTGTCGCTGTTCTTCCGCAGCGAGTTGCCGCTGCGCGGCTTTGACCTGTCGCTGCGTGAGCGTATTAAGGAAAATTTGAAATTGCAAGGGGTTCGGGTATTTTCCGGCAGCCGTATTCAAAAGGTAGAAACCGGCTTGCAAGGGGCAAGTATCGTTACCGATGAAAAAACGCACGCATTCGATGCCGTGCTGAATGCGTCCGGACGCACCCCGAATACCGGCGGCATGGGCCTGGAAGATCTGGGCATACGCCTGCAGGAGAACGGCGCGATTGTTGTCGATGAATTCAGTGAAACCACAGTGCCGGGTATCTTTGCCATCGGCGATGTGACCGACCGCAAGAACCTGACGCCGGTGGCGATAGCCGAAGGCAGGGCCTTTGCCGACAACCGCTACCAAGGTATGCGGCGCACCGTGGATCATGCTTCGGCAGCCACCGCAATGTTCACCAATCCGCCTTTGGGCACCATCGGCCTGACAGAAGAAGAGGCCGCCAAACTGGGCAGGCTGCGCATTTACGAAGCTGATTTCCGCCCGATGAAAACGGCTTTTGCCGGCCTCGGCAACAGGACGTATATGAAACTGGTCGTATGGGACGGCAGCGACAAGATTGCGGGCATGCATATGCTGGGGGAGGATGCGCCGGAAATCATTCAGTCGCTGGCGGTGGCTTACGGCATGGGCGCGACCAAGGCTGATTTCGATCGTACCATCGCCGTGCATCCGACGGCGGCAGAGGAACTGATGCTGATGCGTGAGCCCAGCCGCATCGTTGCGCAAAGCTGAGTTCTCATGCCGCCGTAGAGGGAGGGCATCGCTGCGATTGCTGTTGCATTGACACGTAGAGCGCTTCGTGACTCAGGATTTTGGGCGCTTGTCATTCCTGAGCATTGCGTTTCTCTGGGCGGCGGCCACTTCATCGTGGACCTTCAACATCACCGGCGAGACGGCCGACACAGATTCCACGCTATTGACCGCGTTGACGATCGCACCACTCACTTCACTAGCGCCTCGGGTATCGACGATATTGCTGACCGGGGTGCGCAGGTTGTACGCGGCGATCGCCGCTGCCAGAGCCGGGTCTATAACAGGGGTGGCAGCCGGATTGCTGGCGAGGCCTGAATTGTCGTCTGTTGCGCTTGTCGTCGCCGCAGGCACTGGCGCTGTAGCCGGGGCATTGTTGCCCGCTGCGTCCGTCGCGGGCGCGCTGTTATCTGTACGGCTATCCGGGTTGTCGTCCGTGCTGTTATTGGTAGTGGCAGAATTTGTGTTGGGGGGCGTCGTCGTCGCTGTATTTGCGCTGACGGGATTGGCGCCCAACTGGTTGTCGGCAGCATGTGCAGCTTGCGCCGTTGCGATGGCCTCGCCTAGCGCTTCGTCAGCCAGGGTTCTTTGCAGATCTGCATTCGCAGAGGCAAGCGCTGCAGGCATGGCCGGGTTGCCAATGGCCAGAGCCAGTTCTGACTGAGCCGAAAATATGTCCTGGACGTGTGTCGGCGCTACGACGTCTTGAGCAGAGAGAAACAGATCACTCTCCTGCATTGCCAGGCTGGCCGCCAGCGGCGCAAAAACGGCCGCTGCCTGTACCAGAATGGCGGTAGTCGCGCTCGGGTTTTGATTGAAAACATTCTGCAGCGCTTGCTCGTTGACGGCGAGCGCTGCGGTTCCTTCGGCAAGCGGCGGACTCTGGATAGTGATTCCGATATTGGCCAGGCCTGTCAGCAGGCTGGCGCCGTCGCTATTGCCGCCAGATGCGGCAGCATTCAAAGGCGTAGTGCTGAGCGACAGCAGGAGCGCCGGCAAATCAAATATCCCGGCCGCGGCCCCCGCACTGTTGACGGCCTGATTGGCGTTGTTGTTGAGGCCATTCACCGTGGATACCAAATTGACCGCTGCTCCCAGCACTTCGGCAAAATTGTTTCCATTGGCCTGGGGCCGGTTGAGATTCTGCGCCACAGAAGCGGCGGACAGCAGGCGTGCAGCATTGGAAAGTTCTATCACGTCATCGCCGGCAGACAAGACGTCAATTGAGATGGCGGGTGCCGGTGCGGCCGGCGGCAGGTTGGTACTGATCTTGTCGGCAGAACTTGCGGCGCTGGCTTGCAGCGCTGCGGAGAGAGGGGATAGAGGGCTGTCCATGGTACATTCTGCCTGAAAAAACGTGGTAGTTCGGTGCGACGGCTAACTTCATTCTAGTCAATTAAATGGGATGGGCATCAAAAAATGTTGCCATACAGCATTTTTTGATGCCATAATTATGGGCGGACCATTTATGCTTCCCGAGCTAAGAGCTAACGATAGAAATCGGCAAGCTTTCTGTAGTAAAAATCACCATTCTTGCAGGTGCTTTTGTGGAAACACAGGGCCTTCCTGAGCGCACAACCGATATATCTTGTCACCATCGCAATTGGAGACCGGTACTAAAATGCCTAAGCAAACGACAGCAGCACCGCTTAGCTCGAAATTACAGTTTGAAGGGGTGGGGCTGGACGGCAAGGATTTTGCCGAAAGTGCCGCCGACTCCTTTGATGACTGGGATTCTTTGCCTTCTCCGCCGGCATCGCCTTCCGCGGCACTGCCGGCTCAGGATGCCGAGAAGGCCGAAACCTCGCGCCGCCGCCCGCGCAGGCAATTCGTCGCCTCGCCTCCAGTGGAAGATACGCAAGACGCTTTTCGGCGCAACCAGGTGGGCAAGCCTTCGAAGTCGAATTTCCGCCGTAAGGATAACTTTGCCCAGTACGCGGCGAGCCTGGCCTTGCTGGGCACACTGCTGTTCGCCAGTGGAATCTATTCTTATGTGCGGAGAGCCCCCGCCAATGAGGCCGCACTCAGCTATTCTGCGTTGCCAGCTGCAGTGATCAATGTCGATGGCCAGGTCGCCAGGCTGCAGGTGACCATACAGGTCGATGCGGAAGACCAGGAGTGGCTGGAGAAAAATAAAAAAGTCATCCAGGAAATCTTCCAGATCGTCGTCTCCAAGGCCAATCCGCTGGATTTGCGTTCCCCGCAAGGCTTTCAGTCTATGCAGGAGGAGCTGAAGGACGAAATCAATTCCCAGATGAAAGTGGATAAAGTGCAGGCAGTTCTCTTGACTGAACTCATGATGCAAAGCCGCGGGTAAATTCTTCGCCCACTGCGTCGAAACGGGAAAAGATCTACACTGGGAACCTGCACCGCTGATATCAACACACCCAGGGAGTCATAATGCCGACAGCGAGATGGAATGGCGTGGTCATCGCCGAGGCCGCCAGCGATCAGGTCAAAATTGTGGAAGGAAATGTTTATTTTCCCGAGAATTCCGTGAATCCGGCCTATTTGCAGGCGAGCGAAAAAAAGACCATCTGCGCGTGGAAAGGCGTGGCCAGCTATTACGACGTCGTGGTTGGCGGCAAGGCGAATCAGGATGCTGCCTGGACCTATCGCACTCCCAAGGACGCTGCAAAGGAAATCATCGACCATATCGCCTTCTGGCACGGGGTCGAGGTGCGGCGCTAGGGGGGCGTTCCTGCTTTTTGAGCGTCGCTAAGTTTTCCTTACGATGCCCACCGGCAAATTGCTGATGCGCTGCAATTCCTCCGACTCCAGCCAATCAGGATGCGCAAGATGATGCAGCAGCATCCCGGTCGCATCCTCGCCCCAGAACAGCTGAGTACCCAGCACAAAGGTAGGAATGCCGAACACGCCTTGCGCAATCGCGCGTTCGGTATTGGCGCGCAACTGCAGCTTGACTTCTTCCTGCTGGATCAATTCGTCCGCGTTAGGGACGTCCAGATATTGGCACAGTGCCTGCCAATCCTGCGGCGAGGTCACGCTGTTGCCTTGCTGCCAGATGTAGCGGAAGATTTTTTGTATCAGCGCTTTTTTTGAACCCAGGGCAATCGTCAGGCGCAACATTGGCAGGGGGTTGAACGGATGAGCGGGCGGCATCTTGAAAGGGATACCCAATTGCTCGGCGCGAAATTGCGTATAGCGGTAGGTATGCTTGCGTTTTTCAGGTATTTCCGCGGGGCCCTTGTGCTCCCAATGACCTAGCAGCGCGCCAAACACCAAGGGGCGCAAGCTGATTTCCAATTCTGGCGGCAAGCGGTCGAATTGCTCCAGTTGCAGGTAGGCATACGGAGAATTGAAATCAAAATACCAGTCTGCCTGCACAGGGGTGGTCGGGTTGGGGCCAATAGGGTGCATGATTGCCTGTGGTCGAATTGCCTTGCGTAAAAAAACAACAAATCTGTAACATTGTGCGATTAACGGTCACAAATCGGTTTTCTGGGTCAACAGAGCCAACTTTATTGCGTTAAGTGCTTATAGACTGCATCCAATTAAAGCATATACGTCGCACATGAGGTGAAGCAATGGATCAAAATCAGCATCCCACCAAGGAGCAGGTCAGGGAATACTTGAAGCACCGGCAACAGGAACATTGCCCGCCGCCCGACATGAAGGAAATCAGGCGTCAACTTGGCTGGGATTTGTTAGAAATCGATAGAAAAAACAGATCTGCGTAATGTTCTGTTACAGGATTGTCTACTCAATTATGCCGACCGGCAATCCATTTCAGTCATCAGGATAGTTCTTTCCCCGCTGCGTGGGACAAACTCAATTTGCCGGATAGTGCGGCATCAGACAATACCCCCCCACATAAACTTCTTGTTTTCTACAAACGAATAGGCGCGTTTTATCGCGCCTATTGATGCTTGCGAAGCCAATTTTCAGGCCGCAAGAATAGCCATGCGGAGATATCCGTATGCACTGCCGGTGTTTTACCACCTGTGGCCGCCCCTATATCCCCAGCCGCCATAATAGCCGGGCGACACTACAATTGGCGGGGGCTCGACATAAACGCCGCCGCCGTATCCGTATCCACCCCGGGCAGGGTAAACGACGCAACCGGATAAACTGGCTGAGCCGGCAATAATGGCTGCAATGAAAAGAAGTGATTTATAGCGCATGGTTTTCTCCGGTTAAATGAAAACTCCTACGAATAGTTAACTGGTTAAAAGCGTGCCGCGTTGACCCGGAGTTTGTAAGTGTTTGTTTCCAGGTTGCAGATTTAGCGTTTTGGTAAAAAATCTCTTCAAAAGAATATTCTTGCGCAATATTCCGGCGCTTGTGGCGGCAAATTTCCCGGCGCCAAGTGCTTGAATATGCGCGGATGTTGATTCATGTGCATATTTGCAACATATTTCTCTTTTTGATGCAGCCCTTGAGTCAGGAATCTGGAAAACCCTGCATTAAGTTTTCATGGAGAAATATTTTTCGCCGACACTATGCTTCGCACACTAAAATGTGCTTCCTGTCAGATAAATGATGGGCTCGCAGTTTCAATTCAAGGCTTTGGGAGCAAGCTTTCCCGAATTAACTTCCTCTTGTCATCGCAGGTCCATGGTTCGTATTTTCTTATTGCGCGTTGCACTGTTTAGCGCGGTCTCCGATTCGCGTGCCGAGACGATTACCCTGGTAGGGGAGGCCGCCAGGTACGCAGACCTGCTGGACAAGGGTTTGCTGGCGATACGGGCCAACGGCACTTACGCCGGACTTGAGAAAAAATGGAAGGCGCCCCCTCTTTAGCCGGATTTACCTGAGTTCGCCGGCAAGCAAGGAGTAATACTCCAGGTCGACAAAGCGGCCGTTTTTCCATTCACACTGGCGGCGTGTACCTTCCAGGCTAAAGCCCAGCTTGCGTAGCAAGCGGCTGCTGGAAAAATTTTCAGGCTCGACTTCCGCTTCCACCCTGTGCACGTACATTTGCTGGAATACGTGCTTCAGTATCGCGCTCAGGCATTCCCGCATCACGCCGGAGCCCCAGTGTTCCGGCAGCAGCCAGTATCCCATGTCGGTATTGCGGTTGTCCTTGTTCCATTCGTAGAAACCGCAAGCGCCGATCAATTCACCGGGCAAGTCTTTTTTGCAGATGCCCCACCAGATGCCGGTCTGTTGTTCCAGCAATTCCTGATACCAGTCTATCTGCGCTTGCGTTGCCTGTACGCTGTCATACGAGATGCCGTAATAGGCGGTCACCTGCGGAAGGGATAAGCCGCGAAAGACTTGGCCGATGTCGCTGCCGACGATGTGCCTGAGCTGACATCGCTGCGTATGCAAGACTGGGAATGCCTGGGTCATCTTCTTGGAACCTGTTTACGATCTTACTGCGCGGACGTGATCGGGGCTCATGCGCTGCTCACAATGCTCTTCACTCCGCTGACGCCCGCTCGCTACAGATCGTGAACAGGTTCTTACCGTAGCACTGCCTGCAAGCACATCACAATACCTGCCAGCGAGATGGTCCATACGAGCGTACGCACCACCGGCACTCCCAGTGCATACAACGGAACGTACGCAATCCTTGCCGCCAGGTAGACCGCCGATCCCCAATGGGTCAGGTCGCCGGTGCGTCCCGCGATAGAGGCGACTAATATGAGGGTGATAAAGACCGGCATGGTTTCAAACAGGTTTGTCTGCGCCCGCAGCAAACGTGCCGGCAGCGGATTTAACGGCGCTTGCTCGCCGTCACGGGCCCCCATATTCCACTTGGCACCATACTGTGCAGTCCTGGCGATCGAAGCCAGCGAAATCTGGACTACCGCCAGCACCAGGGTCCAGACGACGCAATAGAGTTCAAATGTCATATTTCACCAGTCCTTTGTCATGAGTGTGTGAGCGCCGCGGGCGACGGTTATTCCGGCGCCGGATTGCCGTCAAAAAAACAACAATCTCATTTACAATGTTAACAGGCCCTAGAACTCATTTCACCAATAGCCTCTCATTGAGATTGATGAAACGGGTTCCGGGCGTTGCAGCGCTGGTTTCATCATAATCGTACAGGAGGCAACATGAAAGGAGAAAACGCAATGAGGGGTGCAGGCGGTACTGAGGGCGGTGTCGGCCGGTTTTTCCTTGGCCTGTTCATGATGTGCGGTGGTTTTTACATGCTGTTCAACGCCATTACGGTCCACTCCAGCTTCGGCATGGGAATGGGCATCTACAGCCTGAATGCCTTTGGCAGCAGCTATGGCATTACCAGCGGCATGATCATGTTGCCCTTCATTATAGGCATAGGCATGGTGTTCTATAACGTCAGGAGCCTGCTCGGTTGGGCGCTGGCGCTGGGTGCGCTGGCGGCGCTGACTTTCGGCGTCATCACTTCCATCCACTTTGACCTGCGCAGCATGTCGCTGTTTGATCTGATCGTGATTCTGGTATTGGCGGTTGGCGGCCTGGGATTATTCCTGAGTTCGATGCGTAGCCGCGCAAATTAAAAAAGCGGGCGCTTGCCCGCTTGCCGGCTGCTCTCTGCTGTGCTGTCAGGTTTCGGCTTTGATGGTATTGCGCAGTATGCCTATGCCGGTAATTTCAGTTTCCATCACGTCGCCGGGTTTCAAGAATTCCGGCGGCTTGCGGCTGAAACCTACGCCGGACGGCGTGCCGGTAGTAATGATATCGCCGGCCGCCAGCGTTAGTCCACGCGACAGTTCGGCAATCACGCGAGGGATTTTGAAGTACATCTGCTGGTAGCTGGCGTTTTGTTTTTCAACGCCGTTCACGCGGCAAATGATGCGCGTGTCGTCCAGGTTCAGGCCGGCAGCCGTCACTATCCACGGCCCCATCGGGCCGTGCCCGTCCAGGCTCTTGCCCTTGAACCATTGGCCACCGTGACGCTTTTGCTGCACGTCCCTGGCGGTAGTGTCGTTATAGGCGACATAACCGAATACATGGTTCATCGCCTGCTCCTCGCTGATATTGCGGCCTGCCTGGCCAATGATGATCGCCAGCTCCGCTTCCCAATCTATCAATGTGGAGTTGGCGGCGTCGTAGGGAATGGAATCGAAGGGGCCGTTCATCGTATTCACTCCCTTGGTGAAAAACACCGGGTTGGAAGGATAGGTCGTTACCGTCTTGTCGGCGCGTGCGTCCTTGCCCTCTTCAAAGTGATCCAGGTAGTTCCAGCCTACCGCATAGATATTGCTGTGCGGCCTGGGGATGGGCGACCATAAGCACACCTGGTTGACCGTGGGGCTTACCATCCTCAGCAAGCTGGCCCTCTCTGCCAGGAAGTGGGCCTGGGCCATTCCCTGGTCGCCGCTGGCGATCAGCGACAGCATGGAATTTGGATCGAACACCAGCTTCTGTTTCAGTCTTTGCGCCTCGGCGCCGATGTCAATGACGCGACCGTCATCCAGCACGACGCCTACGCGCGGCTTATCCTCTTTTCTCGGGGAAAGGCTTGCCAGGCGCAAGCCTGGTTTCGACGCCAGCGGCGGGATCGCTGTGACTTGCGGCTCCTGCGTAGCGGCCTGGGCGGCTTGGCCCAGCATGCCTGCTGCGGCGTTCGTGGCCCCGAACTTGAGAAAATTGCGGCGATTTTCTTTCATGCGTATTCCCCTATTGATGAAATGAGTTCTGCTTGTATTGATGAGCAGAATAATTTTCCATGCGTCCTTGTGACGCTGCGCAGCTTTCGCCGGATTAAATAGTGCCGGACAGCATTTCCAGCAATGCGATACATAGGATCTGCGATCGGTGCAGCGCGGCCCTGCGAAACCGAAGTGTGCATTCAGCCACATCCAGTGTTGTATCACGTTGGGAATCGCGGAGAAATGTGATAATGTAACATCAGCTTTCCTCAAAAATACTAAGCTAGGCGTGGAGCTGGCGCTGCAAGTTTTGGGGGAGAAATAGCCAGGACTAGTTATATCTACCTGCGATCAGGTGCGCGTTTGCTATGACTTCGATAGAACATACCAGCGAGTTCGAGTTCATCCAGGGGTTGACTGCGGAGTTGTCTTCGAAAGAGCTGATCTTTCCAACCTCGCTCAATGCCACGATGAAAATCCGCCGGGCCCTCAGCAGTCCGGATATTTCCAATGACAATGTCGCGCGCATCGTAGGTGCAGAACCGGTGGTTTCTGCTCAAGTACTGCTTCTAAGCAACTCCGTCATGTTCAACCGCAGCGGCAAGAGGATATCCGAGTTGCGGGCCGCGACTCTGCTACTGGGATTTGCTGCCGTACGGCATGTCGCCATTTTTGTCGGCATGAAACAATTGGCGGAACATCAGGCCGCCGGACAGGTATCGCAGCATATGGAGGGTCTGTGGACCCGCAGTGTGCGCGTGGCAGCGTTGTCTTATGTGCTGGCCAAGGACCTGACCAGGCTCAGCCCGGACAAAGCCATGTTGGCGGGCTTGCTGCATGATATCGGCAAATTTTATATTCTCAACCGCGCCCATCATTACCAAAATCTGTTTGTCACCGAGCGCACCATCTGGGAAGTGGTGGATCAATGGCATGCCAGCATAGGTGCCGCTATCCTGGAAAACTGGGACATTGATGACGATATCCGTGCCGCAGTGATGGATCATCGCGTTCCCAATTTGCCGCTCAGTACCCGACCCAGCCTGACCGATGTGATTGCGACTGCCGATTTTCTCGACCGGCATTTCGTCGCCAATACCCTTGATAAAATTACCTGGGATGCCTTGCCGTCGTCGTTCAAAAATCTGCATCTGAATCAGGAAAGGCTGGATCAACTGAGGGAGGAAACCCGGGTTGAGCTAGGGCAGATATTGAAGGCTATTTCCTGAGTTTTTGGCCTGGCAACAGGGCTGGTTGTAAAAGCAATAAATTTTTATATTTTTGGCGGAAAAACTGGCGGCAGAATCATTTGCCGGATCAGCACGCCTGCAACCCAGGATTGGCGTTGGAAGCACAATTGCATAAAAGCACATAATCCCTCATCTAACCAGGTGCGTATCCGTCATGACAACAAACGAAAAAGCCGGAGAATTTGCGTTTATCGAAGGCCTGACTGCTGAGTTGTCGGCAAAAGAGCTCATTTTTCCGACATCATTAAATGCCACGATGAAAATTCGCAAAGCGTTGAGCCATCCGGAAATTTCCAACGATGCGGTCGCCCGCATTATCAGCGCCGAACCGGTATTATCTGCACAAGTGTTGCGCCTGAGTAATTCAGTGCTATATAACCGCACCAACAAAAGGATTTCCGAACTGCGCGTGGCGACGCTGACACTAGGCTTTGCCGCGGTACGCAATGTCGCGATCTCGGTGGGAATGAAGCAACTGACAGAGCACAAATCCACCGGCCAGAGTTCGCAGCGCATGGAGGGCTTGTGGGCCAGGAGCCTGCGCGTCGCCGCGATGTCGTACGTAGTCGCCAAGGACTTGACCAAGTTCAGTCCCGACAAGGCCTTGCTGGCCGGTTTATTGCACGACGTGGGCAAGTTCTACATTCTGAATCGCGCCCGCCATTACCAAGACCTGTTCACATCGGAGAAAACGCTGTGGGATCTGGTGGACCAATGGCACGGCAGCATAGGCGCTGCAATATTGGAAAACTGGGATATCTCCGACGATATTCGTTCTGCCGTCATGGATTGCCGCTCGACGGATATCCCGCTTGCTGCCAAGCCCACGCTGACCGATGTGCTGGCCACCGCCGATTTCCTGGACGCCCATTTTGTCGCCAAATCGATCGATGTAGTCGACTGGAAGGTAATTCCGCCGGCACTGCAAAACCTGCATCTGGATCAGGAAAAGGTCGAAACCTTAATGGCCGAAACCAAGGGCGAGCTGGGCCTGATTTTGCAAGCCATCGCCTGAATTTGCCGGACTCTGTTAACCGGCAACAACTTGTTACCAAAATTACAGTTCGCCGGTAATCGCTGCGTCGCCTC
>Ga0210384_10006846_pt1 | contig 12085 bp, 8 predicted proteins | sample IncBWH2MmetaG_FD_160574 | JGI IMG/M metagenome (GOLD analysis project Ga0210384, IMG submission 160574) | Forest soil microbial communities from Barre Woods Harvard Forest LTER site, Petersham, Massachusetts, United States - Inc-BW-H-2-M | ecosystem: Environmental > Terrestrial > Soil >... | reverse complement strand
CAGCATGTCCAGGGCAAGGCGCGGGTCGCGCAGGAGGTGAATCCGAGCCTCCCGCCTGGGCTTTCGGATCTCGTGATGCGCGCCATGGCGGTCGACAAGACCAAGCGCTTCCAGACCATGGACGAGCTGCGCACGGCGCTCGAGCCCTTCCGCGCCTGAGAAAAACCATCGACCTCGCACAAGTCCTCCCGGGCTCTTCTTTTTGCGTGGTCGCCTTGCGAAAGAGCGTGCGTTACGTCAAATTTCGCACCTCAAGTCGTTGATCCCAAAGCCGGAAAGCGGCTAAACAGCTCACCGTGGCTCGGTGAGGGAGAGTCCGTTGGCGCGCATCGATGCGTTCCTGAAGCTCGGCACCCAGCAGGGGTGCTCGGATGTGCACCTGGCGGTCGGCGTACCGCCGATGCTGCGCATACACGGCGACCTGCTGCCCATCAAGTTCCGCGACGTGCGCGAGGCTGAGCTCGAGGGCTACATCGCGGAGATATTGACGCGCTCACAGAACGAGCACTTCGCCAAGGGCAGCGACCTCGACTTCTCCTACGTGTCCGCCGAGGGCGGGCGCTTTCGCGTCAACGTGTACCGCAAGGAGACCGGTATCGGGGCCACCTTCCGCGCCATTCCCTCGACGGTGCCGACGCTCGAGAAGCTGGCGCTGCCACTGGTGGTGACCAAGCTGTGCGACTTCCATCAGGGCATGGTGCTGGTCACCGGCTCGACCGGCACGGGTAAGTCGACCACGCTCGCCGCGATGATCGATCACCTCAACGCCACGCGCCGGCTCAACATCATCAGTCTCGAGGATCCGATCGAGTTCGTGCACCCGAGCAAGCAGAGTCAGGTCATCCAGCGCGAGCTCGGCACGCACATCCCGAGCTTCGCCGAAGGCGTGCGGGCGGCGATGCGCGAGGACCCGGACGTGATTCTCGTCGGCGAGTTGCGCGATGCCGAGACCATCTCCATGGCGATGACCGCGGCGGAAACCGGACACCTGGTGCTCGGCACGCTCCACACCACCAGCGCCGTCAAGACCATCGACCGGGTCATCGATGCGCTCCCGGTCGAGGAGCGCGAGCAGACCAAGAGCTTCCTCGCGCAGAACCTGCTGGCGGTGGTCACGCAGGTGCTGGTGAAGACTGCCGACGGGCACGGCCGCAAGGCGATCTGTGAAGTCCTCATGATGACCAAGGCGATCGCCAAGCTCATCCAGACCGAGCAGACTCATCAGATTCCGACCCAGCTGCAGATGGGGCGCGATCTCGGTATGCAGCTGCTCGATCAGGCGCTGATCGCGGCGATCAACGCGCGCACCATCGATCCGGACGACGCCTACGCATACGCGAGCGACAAGCGCCCGTTCCAGAAATTCGTTACCGACACCACCATGCTACCGAAGGTCGAGATGACCGGCTCGACACCGGCGCCCGCCGCCGCGGCGGCGAATTCCTCCAGCTGATCGGCGTCAGCCCGTGGCCTTAATCGATCCGCTGCTGGTTGAGGTGCTGGAGAAGCGCGGCTCGGACCTGCACTTCATTGCCGGCGACCCGCCGCGCATCCGCCTGCACGGTGATCTCTCCGCGCTCAAGCCCGACAGGCTTCCCGCCGAGACGGTCAAGCAGGCGCTGTACGAGATCATGCCTAAGAAGGCGCTCGAGCGCTTCGAGTCCAAGGACGGCGCAGATTTCGCCTACACCCTCGCCGACCGCGGACGCTTCCGCGTCAATGTCATGCGGCAGATCAATGGGATGGGCGCCGTCTTCCGCGCGATACCCTCCAAGGCACTCACGCTCGATGAGCTCAAGATGCCCGAGGCGGTGCGCCAGATGTGCCGCGCCATCAGCGGGCTGATCCTGGTGACCGGCAAGACCGGCTCCGGTAAGTCGACGACCCTCGCAGCGATGATCGATGACATCAACCGCCGCGTGAAGGGCCACATTCTCACGGTAGAAGATCCAATCGAGTTCGTGCACGAGCGCAAGAGCTGTCTCATCAGTCAGCGCGAGATCGGCGTGCACAGTCCGAGCTTTTCATCCGCCGTGCACTCGGCGTTGCGCGAGGATCCGGACGTGATCCTGGTCGGCGAGTTGCGCGATCTGGAGACCATGAGCATCGCGGTCACCGCGGCCGAGATGGGCATTCTCGTCATGGGGACGCTGCACACCAACGGCGCGGCGCAGACCGTCGACCGCATGGTGAACGTGTTTCCCTCGGACAAGCAATCGCACGTGCGCACCATGCTGTCGACCTCGCTCCGCGGTGTCATCTCGCAGCAGCTGCTGCAGCGTGCCGACAAGCAGGGTCGCGTCGTGGCGCTCGAGATCCTGGTGAACACCCCCGCGGCCGCGAACCTCATCCGCCAGGGCAAGCTCGATCAGCTGGAGAACACCATGCAGGCGGGCGGTGCGTTCGGCATGCGCACCATGGATTCCGCGATCGATCAACTGCTCAATCAGCGGCTGATCAGCGGCGCCGAGGCTTACAAGAAGGCCATCAACAAGAGCCGCTTCGAGGAGCTGAAGAACGCCGGCTGAGGCGCCACGTCAGACCCGCAGCCAAGCTGTGTAAACTAGCGCGGATGACCCGCCGGATCTTCGTCACCACCGCGCTCCCCTACTCCAACGGCCCCTTCCACATCGGCCACATCATGGAGTACATCCAGGCCGACATCTGGGTGCGCTTCCAGAGGATGCAGGGGCACGAGCTGCACTTCGTCGGTGCCGACGATGCCCACGGCGCCCCCATCATGCTCAAGGCGGAAGCCGAAGGGATCACGCCCCAGGAGCTGGTAGCGCGCATCGCCGCCGGCCGCGCGCGCTACCTGCAGGGCTTTCACCTGAGCTTCGATCACTGGTACTCGACCGATTCACCCGAGAACACGCAGCTCTCGCAGGACATCTATGCGAGGCTCAAGCAAGCCGGTCTCATCTACCGCAAGGAAGTCGAGCAATTCTATGACCCGGTGAAGGGGATGTTCCTGCCGGACCGCTACATCAAGGGCGAGTGTCCAAACTGCCATACCAAGGATCAGTACGCGGATGCCTGCGAGGTGTGCAGCATCGTCAACACCCCGACACAGCTCATCGACCCGTACTCGACCCTCACCGGGGCGAAGCCGATCCTGAAGTCCTCGGATCATTTCTTCTTCAAGCTGTCTGACCGCCGGTGCATCGCGTTCCTCGAGGGCTGGCTGGGAACTCCCGGGCGGCTGCAGCCGCAGGTGGCCAACAAGGCCGGCGAATGGCTGTCGGGCAAGGGCGATCAGGCGCTCGGGGACTGGGACATCTCGCGCGACGCACCGTATTTCGGCATCCCCATACCGGACGCGCCGGGGAAATACTTCTACGTATGGTTGGATGCGCCCATCGGTTATCTGGCGGCGCTAAAGAATTACTTCGCCGTCGGTAAGGCTCGTGCGCACGGTGAGCTGCGCAGCTTCGAGGAGTTCCTGAGCGCCCCGGACACCGAGCAGATCCATTTCATCGGCAAGGACATCATCTACTTCCACACGCTCTTCTGGCCGGCGATGCTGAAGTTCGCGGGGCCGCCGTACAAGGTGCCGGACCACGTGTGGGTTCACGGCTTCATCACCGTGTCGGGCGAGAAGATGTCCAAGTCGCGTGGCACCGGCATCAGCCCGCTGCGCTACCTCGAGATCGGCATGAATGCCGAGTGGCTGCGCTACTACCTCGCCGCAAAGCTCAACGCCAGCGTCGAGGACCTGGATTTCAACCCGGAGGACTTCATCGCCCGCGTCAACAGCGACCTCATCGGCAAGTACGTGAACATTGCAAGCCGCGCGGCCAACTTCATTACCCGGCATTTCCGGGGTGCGCTGCGCTACTCGGAAGATCTCGCAGGACTCACCAGCGCGGCGCGCACCGCTACCTCTGGCGCGCGCCACGGCTACGAGGCGCGCGAGTTCGGCAAGGTGATGCGTGAATGCATGGACTTTGCGGACTGGATCAACCAGTACTTCGACGGCGAGCGCCCGTGGATTCTCGCCAAGGATCCGGGGAAGGCTGCGCACCTCCAGGACGTGTGCTCGCGCGCTCTCTACGGCTTCAAGGTGCTCTCGGTGCTCCTGGCACCGGTGCTGCCTGCCGTCGCCGAGCGCGTCGCGCGCGAATTGTTCGGCATGGACCGCGCGTTGGTGTGGAGCGATGCCGAGGTCCTGCCGGAGCGGATCAACCCCTACCAGCACCTGCTGACGCGCGTGGACCCGAGGCAGCTCGATGCGCTCTTCGCCCCCGATGGCGCTGCGACGACCGGGAGCTCCCCAAGGGCCGACGCTCCCGGCACGGCCGCCGACGAGAAGATTTCGATCGAAGAGTTCAAGAAGGTCGACCTGCGCGTCGCGCGGATCGTGGACGCCGAGTCAGTGGTCGGGGCGGACAAGCTCCTGAAGCTCACGCTCGATCTCGGCGCTGAGCGCCGCACGGTATTTGCAGGCATCAAGTCGGCCTACGATCCGGCCTCGCTCAAAGGACGTCTCACGGTGATGGTCGCCAATCTCGCTTCGCGCAAGATGAAGTTCGGAGTGTCCGAGGGCATGGTGCTCGCGGCGAGCGGCGAGGGGTCGGGGCTTTACCTGCTCGCACCAGATTCGGGTGCAACACCGGGCATGAAGATCACCTGAAACCCTGAAGCCACGCGTATGGCCACCGCGGAGAACATCGACGCTCTGCTGCCGCAGACCCAGTGTACGCGCTGCGGTTACGCCGGCTGTCGTCCCTACGCGCAGGCGGTCGCAGCTGGGGAAGCGCCGATCAACCAGTGTCCCCCAGGCGGCGCCGCCACCATCGCCGCGCTGGCTCGGCTGCTCGCCCGCCCGGCGCTGCCGCTCAATCCAGCCAACGGCACCGAGGGACCGCCGCTCATCGCGCTCATCGACGAGGAAGCCTGCATCGGCTGCGCCAAGTGTCTGCCCCCCTGCCCGGTCGATGCGATCATCGGCGCTCGCCGGCAGATGCACACCGTCGTGCTGGCGCTATGCACCGGCTGCGAGCTGTGCGTCGCGCCCTGCCCCGTCGATTGCATCTCGATGGTGCCGCGCGCCGCCGTGGCCGAGGCGCTGTGCGAGCCGAGCGCCGCGGAAAACCGCGAGCGCTATGCTGCGCACGGTGCGCGTCTCGCCGCGCACGAGGCGCAGCGGGCGGCACTGCTGCGCGCCCGCAAGCGCGCCGCGGAAGGCTAGCCCGTGCATCCGGCGACGCGCAGAGCGATCTTCCGCCGCCTGCAGGCAGCCAATCCCTCACCGACGACGGAGCTCCTGCACACCACGCCCTTCGAGCTGCTGGTCGCGGTCATGCTCTCGGCCCACACCACCGACCGCAGCGTCAATGCCGCCACGCGTAACCTCTTCCCCGTGGCCAACACGCCCGTCGCCATTGCCGCGCTCGGTGTGGAGGGCGTGAAGCCCTACATCAAGCCGGTGGGTCTCTACAACACCAAGGCGAAGAATCTGGTCGGACTTGCGCAGCAGCTCATCGAGCGGCACGGCGGTGAGGTCCCGGCCACGCGCGCCGAGCTCGAAGCGCTGCCGGGCGTCGGCCGCAAGACCGCGAACATCATTCTCAATATGGTGTTTGGTGAGGCGGAGATCGCCGTCGACACACATATTTTCAGGGTCGCCAACCGCACCGGGCTCGCGCCCGGGCGAACGCCCCGGGAGGTGGAGCAGGCGCTCAACGCCAACACGCCTGCGGAGTTTCGCAAGGATGCCCATCACTGGCTCATCCTGCACGGCCGTTATGTGTGCACGGCACGCCTGCCGAAGTGTCCGACCTGCATCATCCGCGACCTGTGCGAATACCCACACAAGACGCCCGCGGCCGTTCCCGGCAAAGCCGCGCGGCGACTGCCGCTTGCCTCACGCGTGCGCAAGCGCAGTCGGCCGCGCCGCTGAGCCTCACCTCGAGCGCCGCCGCTGCTCCCACACTGCTAGAATTGCCTGGCGGAGTCAGCTGACAGAGAAGTCTGCGGCTCGGCACAGGAAGGGGGGTCCACGATTCGCTCATCAGCGAGGCGGGACTTTGGTCGACAGGGAAACGGGCCGCGCGGGTGCAGGCCGTGACGGCACCGGTGGGCGGCAGCTCATCGGCTGGAAAGCGATCGGACAGTACCTTCGTTGCACCGAGCGCACCGCCCGGCGCTGGGAGGCGGATCGTGGAATGCCGGTGCATCGCATCCCGGGCGGCGGTCGCAGCTCGGTGTGGGCCACCCCCGGTGAGCTGAGCGCCTGGCTGCAGGCGCTGCCGAGCGAGGTGCAGGCCACGCTGCGCGCGGAGGCCAGCACCGATGCCTCGGGGACTGCTGCTGCAGGCGAGCCGGGCGGTGCGACCGCAGCCGTGAACCCACCGCGCCGCACACTCTGGCTTGCGGTGGCATTCCTCCTGGTGGCGCTGAGTGCGATGGCCCTCGTGGCGTGGAACTCCGCGCGCCACACGCGCACGTCCACCGCCCGGGCTGCGCGCGGGCCGTATGACGACAACGCGGAAGCGCGCGAGACCTACATGACTGCGCGCTTCGAGCTTGCGACACGCTCCGCCGGGAGCCTGCTCGCGGCGCAGCAGGCATTTCGCGAGCTCACCCAAGGCTACCCGGACCGCGCGGCCGGCTGGTCAGGGCTCGCCGATACCTATCTGCTGCTGCGCGAATTCGGCTCGATGCGGGATGAGGCCGCGTACCCTCAGGCTGAGCGTGCGGCTCGCACGGCGCTCGCGCTCGATCCGAAGCTGCCGGACGCGTGGCTCGATCGGGCGTTCGTCGAGTGGTGGTGGCACGGAGACGCGGCTTCCGCTTTCCGGGGTTTCGACACCGCGTTGCAGCTCGACCCCAGCTCGGCGAAGGCCCTGCACTGGTATGCGACCGCGCTTTATGCGCACGGTGACTACGAGAAGGCGCTGGAAACCATCGGCCGTGCGCGTGAGCTGGATCCGAACAACCGCGCTATCGTCGCCGATGAGGCGTGGCTGCGCTTTGGCAGCGGGGAGCGCGCCACCGCGCTCACGACTCTCGAGCGCCTCGTGCAGCTCGATCCGAGCTTCGAAGCATCGCATTACTACCTGGCACACGTTTATCTCATAACGGGCCGCGATGTGGACTTCCTGCGCGAGGCGAAGCTCGCCGCAGAGCTGCGCGGGCAGGCGGAAAGCATCGACGTGTTGCGCCTCGCCGAGCAGCGCTTCCTGAGCGGCGGCCGGGAGGCGATGCTCGAGCAGCTCTCCGCCAGCGAGACGGAGAGCTGCGACCATGGCACGGGTTCCGCGGTGGTGGTGGCGGAGTACCGCGCGCTCGCCAACGACCGTGATGGCATGCTGAAGTGGCTGGTGAGGGCGGAGAGGACCCACGACCACAACCTGCCGGCCCTGCGCGGCTATCCCGAGTTCGCGCCGTACCGGAGCGATCCGGCGTTCGTGAAGGTCGTGGAGCGACTGCCCTGAGGTAGGACCGGCGGCGTGACTAGGGCGGCCGCGTTACAAGGTGTTCCCGCGAATAGTTAGGCATTTGCCTAACTATGGTGCAAAGGTGTGTTGATCACGGGCCCGCCGATTTTGTGGCACGGTGCCGTCATTTCTTCTTGGGAATATAAAGATCGGTCAGCGTGCCCTCGAACGCCTCCGCCGCTCCCGCGACGGTTTCGGTGAGCGTCGGGTGTGGGTGGATCGTGAGCCCGATGTCGGCCGCGTCGCAGCCGGTCTCGATCGCGAGCGCGATCTCGCTGATCAACTCGCCCGCATTCGTCCCGACGATGCCACCGCCGAGCAGGCGGTGCGTCTCGGGATCGAACAGCAGCTTGGTGAAGCCGTCCTCGCGCCCGAGCGAGAGCGAGCGCCCGTTAGCCACCCAGGGGAATGATCCCTTGCCGATGGGTATGCCGCGCTCGCGAGCCTCGTTCTCGGTGAGGCCCACCCAGGCGATCTCCGGGTCGGTGTAGGCGACCGACGGGATCACTCTCCAGTCCGCAGCACGCTTCTCGCCTGCCGCGACCTCGGCTGCGACCTTGCCCTCGTGCATCGCCTTGTGCGCGAGCAGCGGCGGCGCGGCGATATCTCCGATAGCGAAGATATGTGGAACGTTGGTGCGCATCTGACGGTCGACGGGGATGAAGCCGCGGTCGGAGACCCTGACACCGGCGGCTTCCGCACCGATCGTCCGTCCGTTCGGGGAGCGGCCGACCGCGACCAGCACCCGCTCGAAGAGCTGCGGCGCCGGCGCCTGCTCGCCCGCAAAGCTCACCCGCAGACCGCCCGCCTCGGGTGCAACGCCCGCCACCTTGGTGGCAAGGAGTATCTGCTGATAACGCGAGCGGATGCGCCGCTCGAGGGGACGCAGCAGATCCGCATCGGTCCCTGGCATCAACTGCCGGGTGAGCTCGACCACACTCACGCGGTTGCCGAGTGCATCGAACACGCAGGCCAGCTCGAGGCCAATGATGCCGCCGCCGATGACCAGTATGGGCCCCGAGAAGGGCGGCACTTCGAGCGCGCCCGTGGAATCGATGATGCGCGGATCCTGGGGCAATCCCGGCAGACGCATCGCTTCGGAGCCCGCCGCGATGACGCATTGCTCGAAGCGTATGCGCTGGACGCCGCTGCTACCGGTGACCTCGAGCACGTTAGCGCCGACGAAGCGCCCCACACCGCGTACCACCTCGACCTTGCGCTGCCGCGCGAGCACCTTGAGCCCGCCGGTGAGCTTCGCGACCACGGAGGCCTTCCAGGTGCGCAGCTTCGCGCGATCGATCGCGGGTGTGCCGAACGCGATCCCGCGCGCAGACATCTCCTCGGCGTCCTCGATGACCTTCGCCGCGTGCAACAGCGCTTTCGAGGGGATGCAGCCGACATTCAGGCAGACGCCGCCCAGTTCCGCGTAACGCTCGACGAGCGTGACCTTCAGTCCCAGATCCGCGGCGCGGAACGCCGCCGTGTAGCCGCCCGGGCCCGATCCGAGCACGAGCAGCTGCGTGCTGCGCGCCGCATCGGCCGCGCCCTCCTCGGGCGGGCGCCCCTGCGGTGAGAGCATGCGCACGGTGTCGCCGGCGGAGTCCGCGCGTACCGAGGTGCGCGGCGCACGCGCCCCCGCGTCCGCCTGCGGTGCAGCGGCCGCGGCGGCTGCGGGAGAAGCGCTCGATGAGGCCGTCCGGGCCGGGGCGCTCGATGAGGCTGCGGCGGAAGTGTTGGCTGGTGCTGCCACCGCGTTGGCGCCTGCGCCCGCCTCGACGCGGGCGATCAGCGAGCCCTTGGACACCTTGTCACCGCGCTTCAGCAGCACCTCGGTGATGCGGCCCGCCGCGGTCGCCGGTACGTCCATCGAAGCCTTGTCGGTCTCGAGCGTGACGAGCGGGGAATCGACCTCGATGAGGTCGCCCGGCTTCACCAGCACGTCGACCACATCGACGTCGGTGAAATTGCCAATGTCGGGAATCGTGAGGTCGGCGCTCACAGCACGGCCTCGAGGAGGCCGCGAGGATCGGCGAGCGCCTGGGCGAGCCAGGTGGTGAAACGCGCCGCCATCGCTCCATCGATGACGCGATGATCGTAGGAAAGCGACAGCGGCAGCATCAGGCGCGGCACGAAGGTGAGATCCCGGTACACCGGCCGCATCGCAGCGCGGGATACCCCGAGAATGGCCACTTCAGGGGCGTTGATGATCGGCGTGAACGCCGTGCCACCGATGCCGCCGAGGCTCGAGATGGTGAAGCAGCCACCCTGCATATCCGTCGGCGGAAGCTTTCCGGCACGCGCCTTCTCGGAGAGCTGCCCGAGGTGGCGGGCGAGCTCGTACACGTCCTTGCGGTCCGCATCGCGCACCACCGGTACCACGAGTCCATTCGGCGTGTCGGCGGCGAAGCCCATGTGCACGTACTTGCGCACGATGAGATTCGCACCATCCGCCGCCAGAGCGGAGTTGAAACGCGGAAACTCCTGCAATGCCTTGACGCAAGCGCGCATGATGAAAGCGAGAGGTGTCAGCTTCACCCCCGCCGCCTGCGCCCGGTCCTTGAGGCTCGCGCGCAGCTGCTCGAGCTCGGTGATATCCGCCTCATCGAACTGGGTGACGTGCGGGATGGTGGTCCAGCTCGCCTGCAGCCGCGGGCCGGAGATGCGCTGGATGCGCGAGAGCGGCTCGAGCACCGTCGGCCCGAACTGCGAATAGTCGACCGGCGGCACCGCCGGGACCGGTGCAGGCGCTGGCGTTGGCGCCGGCGACCGTGCACTCGACGGTGCGCCTGCCGCAGGTGCGGCAGCGCTCGCCGCCGCGGGCGGGGGAGCCGCCGCGGGCGGGGGAGCCGCCGCGGACGGGCTCGCCGCGGGAGTTGCCAGCGTTCCCTTCACGAACGCCTTGACGTCATCGTGGGTGATTCGGTCCTTGAAGCCGTGACCGGACACCTGTGCCAGGTTCACTCCGAGCTCGCGCGCGAAGCGGCGCACCGAGGGACTCGCGTGCGCGCGCGTGAAGCCCGGCTCATCGATCGGCGCGAGATCGCTGCGGTAGGAGGTCGGGACGCCGAGGAGTGAGCGCGGCGTGAGCATCGCACCGCGCGCAGGAGGTGCAGAGGAAGTGGCGGGCGCCCGAGCGCTCGCGGGAGGCGGCGGCGCAGTCGTGGCTGCGCCCTGCGCGGCAGCCGGCGGTGCCGTCGCGGGGGCGGCTCGAGGGGGAATCGCCGGCGCTGCTGCAACGGCAGGTGCAGGGGCGGCGGGCGCTGACGCTGCGGGGGCGGCCGCATCGGCCGCTGTCTCCCCTCGCTGAGCGCCGTCCGCGCGCACGGTGGCGATGAGATCACCCGTGTTGACCGTGCCGCCCTTGCTGGTGTGGACCTTCTCGACCACGCCGACGGCGGTCGATGGCACGTCCATCGTCGCCTTGTCCGACTCGAGCGTCACGAGCGGGGTGTCGATGGCGATGTTGTCGCCGGGCTTCACCAGCACGTCGATGACGGCGACGTCCTTGAAGTTGCCCATGTCGGGCACGCGCACTTCCACCACCCCCGCCGCGGCGTTCATGGCGTGATCCGTCAGACTTTCCAGGGCACGGGCTTGCCCGGATCGACACCGAGCGCCGTGATCGCACGAGTAACCGTCGTTGGTTCCATCCGTCCATCGTCCGCGAGCGCCTTGAGCGCCGCCACCGCGATGTAGTTGCGGTCCACCTCGAAGTGCCGGCGCAGCGCCGCGCGTGTGTCGGAGCGGCCGAAGCCGTCGGTGCCGAGTGTCACGTACCGTCCGGGAACCCACTGACGGATCTGGTCGGGTACCGCGCGCAGGTAGTCGGTGGCGGCCACTGCGGGTCCCTCGAGCTTCTCGAACAGCGCGCGCACGTACGGCACGCGCGGCTTCTCGCCCGGGTGCAGCAGGTTCCAGCGCTCGCACTCGAGCGCCTCGCGGCGCAGCTCGCTGAAGCTGGTGATGGAGAGCACATCCGCCGGAACGCCGTAGTCGTTCTCGAGAATCTTCGCCGCGGCGAGACACTCACGCAGGATGGTGCCCGAGCCGAGCAGCGTCGCGCGCACCTTGCCGCGACCGCCCGCCTGCAGCAGGTAGCCGCCGCTCAGGATCCCCGCCTCGGCGCCTTTCGGCAGGGCCGGCTGCGCGTAGTTCTCGTTCATCACGGTGATGTAGTAGAAGATGTTGTGCTGCTCGGCGTACATGCGGCGCAGGCCATCCTGGATGATCACCGCCAGCTCGTACGCGAACGCCGGGTCGTAGGCGACACAGTTTGGCACCGTCGTCGCAACCAGCTGGCTGTGGCCGTCCTGGTGCTGCAGGCCCTCGCCGGCGAGGGTGGTCCTTCCGGCGGTCGCGCCGAGCAGGAAGCCGCGCGCCTGGATGTCGCCCGACGCCCAGATGAAATCCCCGACGCGCTGGAACCCGAACATCGAATAGAAGACGTAGAACGGCACCATGTTGATGCCGTGGTTGCTGTAGGCGGTGCCGGCCGCCATCCACGAACACAGCGACCCCGCCTCGTTGATGCCCTCCTCCAGCATCTGTCCCTTCTTGTCCTCGCGGTAGGACATGAGGGTCTCGGCGTCCTGCGGCGTGTACAGCTGCCCCACCGATGAGTAGATACCGATCTGGCGGAACAG
>Ga0210384_10006844_pt1 | contig 12090 bp, 9 predicted proteins | sample IncBWH2MmetaG_FD_160574 | JGI IMG/M metagenome (GOLD analysis project Ga0210384, IMG submission 160574) | Forest soil microbial communities from Barre Woods Harvard Forest LTER site, Petersham, Massachusetts, United States - Inc-BW-H-2-M | ecosystem: Environmental > Terrestrial > Soil >... | reverse complement strand
CAGCAGGGATAACAGCGTTCGTCATCCTGAAGCTATTGGCGTCTTATTACTCGCCCCAGGTCCGCATCCCGATGTTCGGTAGTAATATTCGCGAGTCGTTCCAGATCTATCAGTTCGATAACGGATACACGGAAGAGAACTCCGAATACTACGCTGCTTACATCGATCATGATCCTCGCGGCCACCAAACCTGGGAGCTGGCTTTTGCGGCGCATGACCGGTTCCGTCTGGATTTTCTCGGTGATGGCCGGATTCATTTCCCCGGGGCGCTCACTACCATCACCCGCTCAGGCCTGCGCCAGGTTACGACTAACTATCGATTCGAGCAGAAGAGTCTCGCGACCCATGACCTTCGGCTTGACGCGGAAGACGCTTTTAATTATGTCGCGGAGGATGACCCTTACATCGACATGACCTTGAGCGGCCTGCCCGTGGAGTCGGTATCAACGGCGTATTCCGTTGTCCCGGTTCTCTACGTCCTCGGTCCCATTCTGTTGGTCTTCTTCCTCTACAAAATCCGCCGCTATCTGGTCGAGTACAGATTCACGGTGGCTGTAGTGCTCTGCGCCTTCCTATTCCTGACGTTCGTGGACCTCACGTTGCCATACAATCACGGTCCGGACGAGGAGAGCCACGTCTATTCCGGCGAGTGGTATTTGACTCACCTGGCGCCGCCCTCCATGGCGTATCCGGTCTTTTACAACGGCTGGGGTTGGAACTATGTCCTCGGCAACCCCGACCTCACCTACTGGCTGACGTTCAAGCTCACCCATTTGATCCAAGCGTTTCAACCGCTGCCTTTGTACAAGGCCGCCAGGCTCGGCCAGCTCGGCGCGCTTTTCGGTCTCTTTCTCCTGGTTCTGCGCTTCACGCAGCCGCAAGTAGTGTGGGCCTTCGTCTTGAGCGCTGTTCTCGTCCCGCAGGTCGCCTATACGATGACCTATGTCAATGGCGACGTGCTGTCCTATTTCCTCAGCATCGCGGCGCTGGGGATTCTGCTGGCGCCCAGGGACCTGGACAGCCGTATTGCGATCCCCATATCGTTCTTCGTTTTGTGCAATACCAAGCAGAATTACCTGGTGCTTTTGCCGGTTGCGCTTTACTTCCTGTACCGCGAGTATGGGTTCAAGTATTGGCCCTATGTAGTTGGGGGCCTGGCGATCGGATCTTATCGCCGGGTGTTCACGCTTGTGGATGAACATCTTGTCGGCCGCACTTTCCTGCAGAACGCATTGCTCCATTGCAAGCCACGGGTTCGAGACCGTCTCCTCGGCGGCCACCTGGAGTGGGACATCCTCTTCAGACCCGATTTTTACAAGACATCTTTCAAGTCGCTCTATGCCCTGCTCGGGTATTTGAACTTTTTCTTCCCCTGGTATTTTTATGTGGCTGGAGCGGTTCTGGCGGTCCTGCTGTTCCGGGCCAATGAGCGGCGTCACAGAATCCTCATCGGCGGAGTGTTTCTGGTGAATCTCGGGATGTCGCTGTATTTCAGTATGAGTATGGAATACCAGCCGCAGGGTCGATATCTCTTCCCGACGCTGGTGCTTCTGTTTCTGCTGTCGGTGACGCGAATCCCCGTCAAAAGGTATCTTTGGTTTGCGATACCGACGGTGCTTGCGGTGGCTCACTTTTGGCTGACGTTTCTGCACGATGCCCGGTAATGCCGGCTCGGCCGAACTGCGCGGAAAACAGGGTGTGGAGGCCGGGAGGGAAAGTGGTTTCGTTCCTCGAATTCAAGATTCGCTGCCATTGGACCATCTTTGAAACCATGGTGAGCGATGCAATTTCGTCTGGGGGCCGGCAAGCCGGTTTTGCGATCGAGACGCTATATGATGGAGATGTTCCGCATATGCAGGTTCCATATCCGGTTCAGATCGAGATTGGAACCATGATCAGCGGGGAGACTTCCCTGGGCCAGTCCGTCTGTGTAAATGCGGAAACTCTAATTTTTCGGTGCCGGTATGCATTCCTTTCTGATTGCGAAGCCCATTCACGAGGACCTGTTTGTTGATGAGTTACACGTTCACGATTGTGGGTTGATTCAGGTCCTGGGTTGGCATAGGCAGCGGACCCCCACATCACTCTCCTTATTCGAAATGCTGGTGAACGGGTCTTTGCGTCCCCTGCTCCAATTCTTCCGGTTTAGACGAGATGATGTCCCCGATCTCCTACCGAGCGGAGTCTGCCTGGAGGTGAATTTGGGTTCCGAAATCATCCACGCGATCGAACTCCGTTGGAATGGCTCCCCTATTTTTTCCGGGACGGAGTTGGCGATCGAGTGCCAGGAGCCGCACTACGCCACGCTCCGCTTTACTCCACGGGTACTGGACAGAGCCGACATCTACAGCTCCGGGCCGCCCAACCCCGGGGTCCATCCAGACGTATCGGCCATCGCACTGCAACTTCGCCCGCCAGTCCTCGACTTTGGTTGTGGCATCGGTACGCTAATGCGACTGTTGCGGTCTGCCGGCATTGACTCCCACGGAATCGAAATCGATCGTCCACCCATTCGGGAGAACCTCGCGCAGGACCTGAAGCCCTTCGTTACCCTATACGACGGTACCTTTCCGATCCCCTATCGCGATAAGGAATTTGCTTCCGTGGTCTGCTCGGAAGTTCTGGAGCATGTTCCGAATTACGAGGCAGCCCTCCGGGAGATCGTCCGGGTTTGCCGTGGAACTCTCTTCCTGACCGTTCCCGATATCAGCATCATCCCGCTGCTGCATAAACATAACGTCGTGCCGTGGCACCTGCTGGAAGCTACGCATCTCAATTTTTTCAACCAGACCAGCCTGCGGGAACTCCTGCAGCCTCACTTCCGCACGATCTCTTTTTACCGCTTGGCGCCGTGTGCAATCAACGGAACGTTCTACCGCGAATCGTTAGCCGCTCTTTGCTCATTCGAATAGGCGGCGACCGGTCGTCAGTCCGGTCTGTCCCGCCTGCGAGTGAGGCGGGTTCGGATGTGAATCGACCGTCCATAGGCAAAACAGGGTGGACTATTAGCCCCGGTCTTCCTTCTGCGCCGGTTCGCGCCCCGGCAATCATCTGGACCCCTGGTATCCTGTTGTTTTGATCGTCTTTGCGATGCCGCGCCAACCGGCCGTGGTCTGTCTCTACGTTGCCCGGCAACCCGCGGGATTGCAAAAAACAGGATTGCCACATCGGCATGATACTGTGGTCCCTTAGATGCTTGAACCACTCTGGCAGGAAGTCCGGCGGTCGTCCTGAATGATTCAACTCTTTCGCGTCTTCATTCCAGCGAGCACCTTAGTTCTATTCCTTATCGAAGCGATTGAAATCACCGCCTCATTCTTTCTTGCCATCTTCCTCTTCCTGCAACAGGACCCCAACGATTACCTGCTGAATACTTTCGGGCTGGTGAGCATCGTCCTGGTAACCGTCAGTATCCTGGCGGGGGTATATTTCCAGAACCTGTATTCGGAAATCCGGGTGCAGTCGCGTCTCCTGCTGGCGCAACAGTTGCTGATGGCGGACGGCATTGCGTTTCTACTGCAGGCGTTGATCAGCGCCGCCTTTCCCGACCTCTATATGTCGCTTCGCGTCATGCTCTTCGGTTGCCTGATCGCGACGGCGGCGATGTTTGTAGGACGCCTGGTATTCAGCGCCTACATCCTTCCCCAGGTGCCGCGAGAGCGGCTGGTGCTCCTGGGAGACAGTCCCCTGTTGGCGGATATCGACAACCATCTCGCACAACAGACCCAGTTGGGCTTTAAAGTGGCCGGCCACATCCGGCGGCTGGAACCGGCCGAAGCCTCCCTCGCCGATGAGAAGGCACCCTCCTCACCTGGCGCCCGACTGGAGAAGCTATTCGAGACCTTCCAATCCAAGCGCATCGTGGTGGGCATGTCCGGCGGATTGGACCCGCAAGTCGCCAATGAGTTGTTGGACCTGCGATTCCTCGGCTATTCGATTCAGGATGCCGCCGCGGTCTATGCCAAGATTTTCAACCGGGAGGGATTGAGCGGTTTGGGCCCGGTGCAACTGCTCTATTCGAAAGAGTATGAACCGGGTGCGCGGGCGTTGTTCTTTCAGGCGATGGCCAACTGGCTCATGGCCGCCTCCAGTCTGCTTGTGTTGTTGCCTGTCATGGCGATCATCGCAGCCTTGCTGCGCCTGGGAGGACCGGTATTCCAACGGCAGGTCCGCTGCGGAAGGGACGGGATCCCCTTTACGATGTACTCGTTTCGCCTGGCTGACAACAGGCCGTCCATTATCGACCGCTTCCTGGCCCGCACGGGCTTCTATAGCCTTCCTCAATTACTCAATGTATTGCGCGGCCACATGTCGATTGTGGGGCCAAGACCCCATCGCCCCGAGTTTGCCGAAAAGTTGTCCCGGCCGATTCCCTTTTACCCGCATCGCTTCAAGGTTCGTCCCGGGATGACCGGCTGGGGCCAGATCGAGATGCGGCGTCGCCCTCACCTGCCGGATTGCATGGTGGAACTGGAATACGATCTGTACTACGTCAAGTACATGTCGGCCACCATGGACATCTTTATCCTCGTGCAGGCGATCAAGAACCTGTTACTGTGGGGCGGCCAACCGCTCTAAGCATAGCCAAGGATACTTGAAATCTTGCGGACGAGAGCTCTCAGCGGTCAGCCGTCAGCGGTCAGCCAAAGGTTGGCTTCGCCGGCTTTTTGATAGCTAACCTACTGCAGGCAGATCAACCAAGCTGATTGCTGACCGCTGATTGCTGACCGCTATCTACGCCGAAGTACCGGCTAATAAACTCAGCCATGCGCCCGCTCGCCTGGCCGTCGCCATAGGGATTATGAATCCGCTTCCGGCGTTCGTATTCCGCCGCATCACTGAGCAGCACGGTGGTGGCATCGACGATCTTGCGTACATCCGTTCCCACCAGCGTCGCGGTCCCCGCTTCAACGGCTTCCGGGCGCTCGGTCTTTTCCCGCAACACCAGCACCGGTTTGCCGAGCGAAGGCGCTTCCTCCTGGATGCCGCCCGAATCGGTCAGCATGAGGTAAGACCGCCGCATCAGATCGACAAACGAAACGTAGTCGAGCGGCTCCACCAGGCGGATGTGCGGATGTCCCGTGAGATTGCGGCGCACCGGCTCGGTCACGTTGGGGTTGGGATGCACCGGGTACACCATCTGCACATCCGGCAGGTCGGCGATTTCGCGGATCGCTGCGCAGATGCGCTCGAAGCCTTCGCCGAAGCTTTCGCGCCGGTGCGCGGTAACCACAATTAACTTGCGCTGCGCATCGAGCTCCAGCGGCCAGTCGCGCCCTCTCACCTCGTTCCGTTCCAGGCGGCCCTTTAAATAAAGGACGGCGTCGATCCCGGTGTTCCCTGTTACCATGATACGGCTGTCATCCACTCCCTCGGCGCGCAGGTTCGCCGCAGCCCAGGGAGTCGCTGCAAAGTGGAGTGTGCTGAGCCGGCCCACCACCACGCGATTCATCTCTTCGGGGAACGGCTGGCGCATATCGCCAGTGCGCAGCCCGGCCTCCACGTGCCCAACGGGAATTCCGGCATAGAACGCCGCCAACGCGCCGCACAAGGTGGTGGCCGTGTCGCCCTGCACCAACACCAGGTCCGGCCGGTCGGTTTGCAGCACCGCTTCGAGCTCAGAGAGGATCCGGCTGGTGGCGGAAGTCAGGGTCTGGCCCGGCCGCATGGCGTTCAGGTCATACTGGGGGACGACGCCGAAGACCTCCAGCACCTGGTCGAGAATGTCGCGGTGCTGCGCGGTGACGCAGATGCGAACGTCGAACCGGCCGGCGCATTCATCGCGAAAATGCCGGATCACGGAGCACAGCTTAATCGCCTCGGGCCGGGTTCCGAAGATGAAAAGAATCCTAAGCTGTGCCATTTATCTTCAGATTATCAATGGTGGGACAGGCCATCCGCCATTTTGTGGCTTCCAGGTAGCTGATAGGTAGCTGCCAGCTACCGGACGCTTTATAGAACCTGTCCAGAGCCATCGTGTATTTCCAATTTCTGCCATTCTTCAAGCTCATGCCCGTTAATCGACATAAAACGTATACCAAAGGGAGTATTTCGAAAATTGCAGCATGTTGCTCTAATGGACTAAGAAGTACAGAATGACGATGGTCAGCATTGTCGGCTTTTAAGGACCTGAACGTTAGCTCGTCCGTCTCTGCTTTACTCTTTCGGAGGGGAAGTTTAATGAAAACAAAGCATATCGCTGCTTGCGCAATGCTGGTTGCAGCATTCTCGGCTCACGCTGTAGCTGCAGTTGTTACCGTCGTCAATCCCTCATTTGAAACGCTTCCCAGCGGGGGCCTTCCTTTTACCTGTGGAACCGGTTGTGCTTATTCTATCGGCGCCATTCCTGGATGGAACAATAGCGGAAGCTCTGGACAGTTCCAGCCGGACCCGCCGGCAATTGTCACTTACTTCAGTACGCTTTCAGATGGCCCCACCAGCGCATATACAAATGGTCCTACCATCTCCCAAACAGTGGCGGATACAGTTCAACAAGGCGTGATCTATACCTTGCTGGTCGACCTCGGCGCGCGTAATGACTTATCTTTTGACGGCACAGCGGATCTGTTGATTAACGGTACACGCTATGTTGCTACCGGCGTTGCCCCGACTCGTGGTAACTGGGCAACCTTTACCGCAACCTATACCGGTTTGGCCTCGGATGTAGGCGACTCGATCACCATTGAACTCAACGCTACCGGTGCAGAGGGGAACTTCGATAATGTGCGGCTCAGCAATAGTTTGGCTAGTCCGGTGCCGGAACCCGCGACCCTGGGTTTGATTGGCTTCTCACTCGTACTCTTAGGAGCTTCCGCGCGACGCAGAATCGCAAGCTAGTGTTGAACGCATAAAGGTACGCGACTTCGATTTGATGGCTTGCCTCGCACGAGGCAAGCTTCACAGTTGGCCTATTTTCCTCCACTCCTTTACAGCTACCCGACACCGCTGATTCGCAAAATCAGTCCCGCCCGTGCCCGAAGAAAGTCTCTCCAGCCTGCCGCGCAATCGCTTTACAGCCTCCGTTTGAAAGCTCGTCATCCACAGTTTGACCACGTCACGGAGTCCGCTCGCGGCCACCACCTCAGGGGCTACTTGCAATCCGGGAATCGAGCCGGACAGATGGCCCTTGTTCTTCTTCCGGTTAACGGCTACGTCCAAGGCCGGCCGGAGTACTGGAAACAAGGGGAGCCGGGGCTGGAAATGCGTGTTCTCTATGGCTGGTTGCTCGAGCTTCTCGAGGTCAGGTCGAGAGACGATCCGGCTGGCCGAAGGCGGTCCGGTCCGCCCTTGCTCCTTTTACGCGGTCTGCGGGCGAAATCCGCGTCCGTGGTGCCGCTTGGGGTATCGACCGGGGCTGACTCTCTAATGGCCGGATTGAGGTGTCCCCCGAGGCCACCACGCTGCCTGGCCGCGCTCGGCGGCCCAATTCTCTTATAGCGGTCACGGATGTTTCGCGCCGCTAAAACAAAAAAGCCGCCGGTACGAGACCGGCGGCACAGGGAGTTAGGAAGGTTAAGGGAGTTAGAAGCCTTTCACTGCGGTGTGGTTAAGATTGATGATCTGCTGAATCAAGCCGGCGCCGGGGAAATCAGCCATCACGATCCCGACTCGCTTGCGGCCGGTCTCTGTCAGCCAGCTATAGGTCAGATTGTCCGTACCCTCGAAATCGATCGTGCACAGGGTCCCGAGGCAGTCGACGCGTGGGAAATCCGGCCAGTCACTCCAACCCGGGGTGGTCTTTCCGGTGGCGAGCAACGGAGCGCCCGTAGCCGGGTTCGATTTTCCGCTGGCCACGAAGTATGGAAACGATCCGGTAGCGCCGCTCAGATAGTTGATATACAACTTATTCTCATTGCCCGGCAACGGCGTGACGCATACGTTCGGCAGCACGCAAAGGGCACCCACCAGATTTGCCAGGTCCAGTTGACCTTTCACGTCGGTCCACTTCTGATACAGATCCCAATTGGAATTCAGCGTGTAGTTATCCTGAGCGTTGAACGAGCTGTAGCTCAATCCATAACTGGCGTTGGCCGTGAAATTCTGCAGGACCACGATCTTGCCTCGCAACTCGCCGAGCGTCGGATTGGTTTCCGCAGCCTGGTTCTGCCAGAAATAGCTCCCGTACGCCCTCCAGTAATCGTCGAACACGCTTTCAAAGGTGCGGGTATTGCTTCCATCGCGCTCATCCCTGATGCGCATGAACACCGTCTCGCGGGGGTTCTGCGACAGGAACGACGTCACTGTGTTCAGGACCAACGTGAAGTTGCCCGGCTGCTGAACCACCCCGTGGCTGAGATCGAACGTGTTCGAGTGGAAGTAAATCCGGATATCGAGTACACGGATGCCCGCCTCGAGCTGCATGGGCAGGTTGAGCGATTGCGTCTCGACGCTGTCCCCACCGATGGCGGCCATCGTGTCATGGGTGCCGGGAAGCGACATATAGCTCAGTTTGAGCGAATCGGGAAGAGAGCTCATCCAGCCGGCATTGGCGAGTGGGAGATAGCTCTCGTGTGAATAGCCTGGTTCCGTGCCGGCAAAGATAGCCGGGGAAAGCACGCAAAGGGCAGTAGCAGCGAGGATGGTACGCGTTGAGTTCTTCATGTCACTTCTCCTTTTTTCTTTTTCTTTTGGGAAGTCGTTCATCTCTTCTTCCACCCTCCTAAGCGACACCCCCTAAAGAACTCCCTCACCGTTTGAAAAGAAATTTTGGACTGACAACCTTGCTCGGGGCTTCTTCCTGGCCAAGGTTTGCAGGGGTTATACCTGGAGAAAACTGACTGCCGATTATGCCGCTGCCGATGCGTTCTGATGTGCCGGCTGTTTTGAGGAACCCTGCATACTCGGAGGATGCGCCGGCGGGCATCCGGCTGCGGTATTCTTCAGATAGAGCAATGCAGGTCCTCATCGATCAGAATTACCTTCCCGCAATGCTGACCACCGGTCCTCTGACCGACGAGCAGTTCGCCGAACTGTGCGCCGAGCACGAAGACCTGAGTTTCGAAATGACCGCCGATGGGGAGTTGATCGTTCAACCGACGCCGTATAACCTGACCGCCCGACGTGAGGAGGAACTATACGCGCAGCTGGACACTTGGGCGGAAACCGATGGCCGGGGCTATGCGAGCGGCGCCAACCAGGAGTTCGTTCTGCCGAACGGCGCGCGGCGCAGGCCCGATGCGGCCTGGGTGCTGAAAGCCAAGGTGGCCCGGCTTCCACCTGACGTGCTGGAGCGTTACTGGCGCGTTTGCCCGGACTTCGTCGTCGAACTCAAGTCCACCACTGACAAGCTCGCCACATTGCGCGCCAAGATGGCCGAGTGGATTGCCAACGGAGCGCAGCTCGGTTGGCTGATCGATCCCGATCTCCGCACCGTGGAAATCTATCGCCCTGGCGCGGAGGTTTCGGTGGTCTCGGGAATGCAGGTTATCGAAGGCATGGCGCCGGTGGAAGGATTCGTACTCGACGTGCGCCCTGTCTGGGATCCGCTGGGCTAGCGCGGCGTCACGCGGCGCCTTCGTCCTTGATGCGGAAATCGCCGGTGGTGAGCTGTAGAGTGGTGTCGAAGGAGATGTGTTCCGGGGCCGGATCCATCAAGAGCAGACCCTCGATGCGAATGCGCACGGTGCGCAGGCCTTTGGGGCTGACTTCGAGCGGCACCACGCGGACATTGGCCAGGCGGGGTTCGAAGACTTTCACCGCGGCCTGCAGAACCCGCACCAGTTTGGTTTGATCTTTCGGTGAGGCAATACTGTAAGCGCTGAAATCGGGAAGACCGTAGTTGTACAGCGAGTTCTCGGTTTCTACCAGACTGCTGCCGGGATCGTCGGGAATGCGGCAGGTGTTCAGCAGCCATTCGAGATCGCGCCGGACGCCGTTGCGCAGCGCCCGCACCGATTCGGCACGAGTCATGGGCACTTCCACGGTGGGTGTGCGGGGGTCGTTATCCGTGAGCCTGTCCAGCACGGACAGGGTGACAGCCGAATTGGGTTGGGTGCGAAGGCTCTTAGCCATTTTGGGTTGGTCACAGACTAAAGTCTAAGTCTGTAGTTACAAGACTAGCAGTTCAGGGCCTGCGCCGGGTCGAGGCGGCAGATACGTTCGAAGTATTTCTGCTTCTCTTTGGCATCAGCCTGGATCTTCTTGCTGGTCCGCATGATGGTGATGAGGGCCGAGGCGAGGTAGGTCTTGTCCTCCCACTCCTCGAGCTTGTGGGCATCGATGGTGGCGATCATATCGTCCAGCATGGGTTGGACAATGGCGTCCTTGCCCGCGGCGACGCAGATTTCGACGAACTGGAGCCGGCGCTGGAAGCGTCCTCGGGCGGAGCGCTGGCGGCTGAGCTCCTGGTTCATGATGTCGATGGCCTTGTCGGCTTGTCCGATGCGCAAGGCTTCTCTCGCCAAGGCATTGGCGTCCACGAACTTCTTCTGCCAGCGAAGAGCCTGGGGTTCGTCCAGCGGGAAATCGGTTTGGGTAGCAGACGCTCCGCCGCCGGGCTCGGTAAGGACTTCGCGCAGCCAGTCGCGGGTCTTGCTGTTGGCGGCCGGCGTATCATCCATCAAGGTGGCTTCGAGCAGGTGCGGAAGGTCGCGCAGGAGGCAGCGCAATTCGGAGCGGATGGCCACGGCGATGTCGTCATAGTTGCGGCCCAGGGCCACGCAGGCCTCGATGACGAAGCGCTGCAGGTCAAGCCAGCCGCGACTGCAGGGGAGAGCCATCACGGCCTCGGCGGTTTCGAGCAGCTCTTTCCACTTCTCCTGCAGAGCCAGCCGTTTAATCTGCTGGCGGATCTCGGTGGGCGGCGCTTCGAGCATGGCCGGATCGGACTGCGCGGCGGCGGTGCGCAGATCGCCCCAACGCAGGCCGCGCATCATGAGATAGGGCGCGGGATTGTAGGGTTCCTTGTGACGGATGGCGGCAGCCACGGCGGCAACCTTCTCGACGAGCTCGCGGCGGGCTGGAGTTTCCGAGGATTGGGCGGAACTGAAAGTGATGCTGGTGGTGGGAGCGGTACGGGTATCCTGTCCGTCGGAGGGGGTGGCTTCGCCGTTTTCCTCGCCTTCGGCAACGGGGGCTTCTTCGGGCGGCGGCGCCACGACCACCGGGTCGGGCTCGATCTCCCGCTTCTTGGCGAGGAGGCCTTTCACTAAATGGCGGACTTCTTCTAAAGCAGTTTTCAGTTGCCCAAAGGAAGGACTCTCATCGCCGAATTTCTCATCGCAAAGGGCGCCTAGTGCGGCCAGGTTGTCGACGCTGGCATTCAGATTCTTCTCGAGCGCCACATAAAATGCCTTGGGCGTTTCGCTGAATGACTTGTCGAAGACTTCTGGCGGGAGCTTGCCCTCCTTCAGTTGCGCGTCGCGCTTTTTCTTCTGGTCCTGGGCCTTCAGCGCCTGCTCTTCGGTGACCACCTGGCGGGATTCGTTGTAGAGAATCAGGCTGTGACCGTCCCGGGTCACGGGGGAGTTGCGGATGGAATCGGTATGCACCTGATCCGCCAGCGTCAGGCCAACCCACTTCAGCGGGGCGGCGCGCATTTCCAGATCGCCCTCGTCGATCTCGGGGTAGAGGGTGTCCCAGAACTTCTCGAGCAGTCTCTGGCTCAGCGTGAGAGCCAGGGCGAAATCCCCGAAGCCGTCCTTGCGCAGCACCGCCTCGGTCAGCCAGGCGGCGAGCCACAAATCCTTGGACTGCTTCTTCAAAGCAGTAGTAGTCAAGGAGATGACTTTGGGAAAGTCGGCGACCTTGAGGGCGGTTTGCCAGGCGCCCTGTTTCAGGTCTTCGTCTTCCCGCCGGGCTTCCTTGATGTCGGCATAGACCTTGTCGTAGCGGAGATCGACGCCGGAAGGTTTATCTTCTGAAATCGGTAGTAGGAGTTCTTCGACCGCGATCATAGGGGCCCGGACACTATGTTATCCGGCGGTGGCTTCAGTGTCCGCTTCGGCGCCGGCTGGGGCATCGTCCTCAGCAGGTTCAGCCGTTTCGGGAGATTGAAATTCCAGCGTGCGGATTTCGAGCAGCGGGAACTCCTCGCCATCGACGAGGAAGATCTTTTGTCCTGAGGGATACTCGCGTCCTTCTTCATCGGCG
>Ga0210384_10006843_pt1 | contig 12090 bp, 7 predicted proteins | sample IncBWH2MmetaG_FD_160574 | JGI IMG/M metagenome (GOLD analysis project Ga0210384, IMG submission 160574) | Forest soil microbial communities from Barre Woods Harvard Forest LTER site, Petersham, Massachusetts, United States - Inc-BW-H-2-M | ecosystem: Environmental > Terrestrial > Soil >... | reverse complement strand
AATAGTGAGTTCTTTGGTTTTGGTCCGTAATCGCTCAGCGCGCATTTGGGAAGACGCGAGGTCCGCTGTGGGCAGGATGACGACAAATTCTTCGCCTCCAAAACGGCATACGAAATCTTCCGCGCGAATGCCCTTGGTCAGCGACACAGCAATTTCGCGCAATACCGCGTCGCCGGCATCGTGACCGTAGGTGTCGTTAAAGCTTTTGAAATGGTCCAAATCGATCATGAGGATTCCTAGCGACTGGGTGGCTCGCGAAGCGCGCCGCACCTCACGCTCCAGAATCTCCTCGAGGTACCTCCGGTTAAAGAGGCCGGTCAAGCCGTCGCGCACGGATTGAGTTTGAAGCGCTTCACGCAGTCTTATGTTGGCGATGGACAATCCGACTTGTCCGGCAAACGTGGTTTTGGCCCAGAGTTCGGCGGTGTTGAGTTGTGGCATCTCATCCGTAGCCTGAAGGTGAAGGATGCCGAGCGTTTCTCCTTGCGCCAGGATGGGGATGCACAGGTAGGTGTGATTCACGCCCGCGGCATGCGCGCAACGGGCTGTCGAATCGCCAGCCAGTACCAGATGCGGATGCCCCGTTCGCAATGCCCAGCAGGAGATGGGCTCAAACTCCATCTCCGGCAACTGGCAGCCGGTCCATGAGCCGATCACCTCGGCGAGGTTTCGCGGAGAATTCAGCAGAGCCAGTGCTCCTGGCGCGTCAGGAAATATTTTGGGCCCGAAGCCAAGCGCGGCGGCGAACACCTCCTCTCGACTGATGCAGCTTTGCAGCAGTTCGCCCAACTTCGCCAGCATGGTGGCCCGCTCCGAGCGTTTCTTGAGATCTATCATCATGCGTTCGTTCTGCTCATCCAGTTCTCGCCGGGCGAGATCTTTTCCGACCATTTCTTCTTGGAGCCGGGTATTGGCGTCGGCCAGTTGAATGGTTCGCTCCAGAATTTGCTCTTCCAGAATTTGCTGATTCTGTTTCTGACTCTCGATGTCGGTACAGGTGCCAAACCATTTAATGATTTCACCCTTTGTGTCGCGGATGGGATTGGCCCGGCCCACAAACCAGCGATAGGTACCATCTTTGGCGCGCAGCCGGTATTCGGTGCTGTAGGGTTCACCGGTACGGATGGCGGCCTGCCATTTTACGGAACAGTTGTCCACATCGTCGGGATGAATAACTTCCCTCCATTGCGAGCTCTGCATTTGAGCGAGGGACTTCCCCGTGTAGTCGAAGCACCTCTGATTGAAGTAATCGTCGTCCCCTTGCGGGGTGGCGGTCCAGATCATCTCCGGCACGGCTTCCGCCATGGTGTGGAAATACAACTCTTGTTCGCGAGCCCCGTAGAGTTTGTTTTGCAGCGCCATGAAACGATCGAAAAATGCAGAGGCAATAGCGCCCACTAGGACCAGGAAACTGCAAACGCTGATTGCAGTCACGCCGATGTTGGAAATGTCGATGGCGCCTGTGAGATCGGGTGCAACGCCGGAGGGATGAAAAGTTGCGGCCCACATTCCGGTGTAGTGCATGAGCGGAATGGCGCTGCCCATGATTAGAGCGCTAAAGATTTTTCGCTGAGTGGTCCTGTTCTCCAAACGCAGGCGAAAGGCAAGTTGGAGGGCCACCATGGAGATCGCAATGGCTAGAACAATCGATAACGCAACAATCCGGCGGTCATAGGAAATTACGGCGGCACAGCGCATGGCAGCCATGCCAACGTAATGCATGGCCCCGATACCGCCACCCATGACGATGCTGCCTGCAATCCCCTGCCAGACGTTCATTTCCGCCCGGCTCACCACGAATAGCGCGCCCACGGAAGCCGCGATCGCCGCTAACAGCGAAAGTGCCACGGTGGGGAGATGATAAGAAACAGGCATCGGCATTTTGAGCGCGAGCATGCCGACGTAGTGCATAGCCCAGATGCCCAGGCCCATGGCTCCAGCTCCGCCACTCAACCAAATAGTTCGCGGCCATCCGTTCGACGAGGTAACGCGGCCTGCGAGGTCCAACCCAGCATAAGAGGCGAACATCGCCAGCACGACGGAAAGCGCAACCAAGCTATGGTCATAGCTGCCGCTGATTGCAGTCACTCCATTCATAGTTGTTTGCGTGCGCGAGTTCTACAGACTGCCTGATGCTTACGAACTCGGTGCCACTGGTGCTTGAATAACTATCGGCAGGATTTGTAATTGTCGTGATGAGGCAGGACTAAGACTCTTAAATGATTGCGGCAAAAGCAAAAAGCCTCTCTGCTTGGAGAGGCTTGGTTGAGTTGAGTCCAGGCACCGGGAAGTTACGGCGTGGTACCGGCCGGTTTTGCGGCTACCGCGTCCGTGGGCCTTGGGGAACTAGCGATAAAGAAGTTGTGATCGTAGAGATTGCGGTACATCAGTCCGGCGATTTCGGCCGCCTTGGGACCAAAGGTGGGACGACCGCCCTGTAGAAACACCACCACCACGATGCGGCCACGGCTGGTGTTGGCATAGGAGGCGAACCACCCGAAGCGGGTTCCCTCATGCGAGCAAGTTCCGGTCTTGCCCAGAATTTCTTCCTCGCTAAAGTTGAGGCCAAGGCGGCGTGCGGTGCCGTACTGCACTGCGCCGGCCATGCCGACGGAAATTTCTGGAATCAACGAAGCGATATCAAGCTGGCGTTTGATGCGGGGCTGGAAATTCGCAATCTCTTCTGGCGAGGTTGGATGTTGGAGATAATAAAGTGTGCCCCCGTTGGCGATGGCCGATACCATTCCACCCAGCTGCAATGGCGTCATCGAAATGCCTTCGCCGAAAGAGCACATTTTGCCGACGCCGCCGAGTTTCTGCGGAATCACTTCTTCAGGATACGTCCCCATCTGTTCGCCCGGGATGTCATAGCCAGCCAATTCACCGAGCCCATATTGGTGGGCATAATAGGCGACCTTTTCGAAGCCGAGGCGGCGTCCTAAAGCCTCGAAATATGCATTGTTGGAATGCGCCAGCGCTTCGGTGAGATTCATGCGGCTGCGGCGGCCGAGGGGAACTTCGGTTTCCTTCGAAACTAAGCCCTCGCTTAACGCGGCTAGTGCAACAGAAAGCTTAATGGTGGAGCAAGGCTGGGCGCCGCTCGATAGCGCCAGCTTCTGATTGACCATGGCGAGGACGCGTCCGCTGGTCGGCTCGATGGCGACCACAGTGCCATTCATGTTACCTAAGGCATCAATGGCGGCCTGGCGGACAATGGGATCCTCGCCATCGGCGATGTCGCCGCCTGTAAGTCCCTCAGCGAACGAACTCATAAAGAAGCGTTCGTGATAACGATGGCGGGAGGTTCCTGCCGAGGCCCGAACTAGAGTGGAAGTGTGAGAGCTGTGAACGTTTGCATTGCGGCCGCGCGCGAGATGTCGCATGCGTCGTTTCGTATGTTGCGTCTCGCTAACTTTTGATTTGGATTTACTGGTGTTCAGTGCATGCGTGTTGACGTGCGCCGCCCATACGGCTGGCGCCAAACACAAGCCTCCGACCACCACAACGAGACGAAGACAGCGCGTTCCCCACTTGGACATCTCTGAGCCCGTTCCCCTGAATCTTGCGGATTTCCCTGCCTGTATAGATGCACGAGCCATGCCAGCCCGCAGGCCTGGTCGGTAACCAATGGCATCTTCGCGATACTACGGGAGTTACGCTAATTCAGGCAACAACAAAGTTTTTGTTGAAGAAAACGTTAATTTCGATCTAATCCGTTATGGGACAAGTACTTAAACGGAAATTACTTTCGGTCCAGAGCCTCCAGTAACGGTTACCCCGTTACTGAAAAGATGCGGCATGACCGCAAAGTTTTTCCTTTTGTCCCTAAACGGACTTCTTCTTGTCACTTCCCTACATCACTTCGCCGCGCCTGCGCAGAAACGCCGGAACATCCAAATCGTCCTGCTCGAAGTTTGCCACCATCGCGCTACGCATGGTGTCGAGTGAGACTACGTCTGCTTCGGAGCGGTTCATTGCACCCGGCTCCGGCATCGGTTCCTCCATCTTCGTCATTGACTCGGCAAATACCGGCATATTCTGCGATGGACCGACGGGATCTGGAAAATCCATGGCATCGTCGTGCGCCGCCGCGAAGGAGTGATGCACTTCCTGCCTGTGTTGTGTCCGGCTCACTTCGCGGAACCCGGTGGCGATCACCGTGATCTTCACCGCATCTTTCATCTTCTCGTCGAGCACTGCCCCGAAAATAATGTTGGCGTCTTCATGCGCGGCGCTCTGGATGATGGTGCAGGCTTGCTGCACTTCTGCAAGTTTCAGCGACGCCGAACCCGTGATGTTGATAAGGATGCCGCGGGCTCCGTCGATGGCTCCGGCTTCGAGCAGCGGAGAGGCGATCGCGCGCTGCGCCGCTTCGGTGGTGCGGTTCGCACCGCTGGCCGTCGCTGTACCCATGACCGCATAACCCATTCGGGCCATGATGGTTTTTACGTCGGCGAAGTCGCGGTTGATGATGCCGGGAATGGTGATGATGTCGGAAATTCCCTGCACGCCCTGGCGCAAAATGTCGTCGGCGATGCGGAAGGACTCGAAGAAGCCTGCATTCTCGGCCACCGCCAGCAGTTTTTCGTTGGGAATGACGATGGTCGTATCCACCGAATCCATTAGCTCGGCGATGCCTTTTTCGGCCTGGGTCATCCGCCGCTTGCCTTCAAAAGAAAACGGCTTGGTTACGACGGCGACGGTGAGTGCGCCCATCTCGCAAGCCAGCGATGCGATGATCGGCGCCGCGCCGGTACCGGTGCCTCCGCCGAGGCCCGTTGTGACGAACACCATATCGGCGCCTTCGAGCGCTTCGATGATCTTGTCGGAGTCTTCGAGCGCGGCCTTGCGGCCCACTTCGGGATTCGCGCCCGCGCCCAGGCCATTGGTCAGCTTTACGCCGAGCTGCAACTTCACGGGCGCGCGCGAGAGACGCAGCGCCTGCAAGTCCGTATTCGCGACGATGAACTCGATGCCCTCGACTCCGGCGTCGATCATGCGATTCACCGCGTTGCCGCCGCCGCCGCCCACGCCGATGACTTTGATCTTGGCATCGTTGAGAGGCTCTTCGTTAAAGCTAATGCGAATTTCCGAATCTTTTTTCATTTTGCCCCCACCTAATTGTGAAATTACGATCTCTTTGAGTCTTCATCCCACTAACATCGCCTTCAATCTCGATCCCCAGCGATCTCCCTGAAAGCCGCGCGCTACGCGAGCCCGCTGTCCGTAATGGACCATGCCGAGGACAGTGGCAAACTCCGGCTCGGCCAGAGTAGCTGGCATTCTCGCCAGGGGCGTTGGCCACGAAAGCCGCACTGGACGCCGCAGCACGGACTCCGCCACATCGAAAATTCCAGGCAACCGCGACCCTCCGCCGCTTAAGACGATTCCCGCGAGACACGCGTCGAACATTCCAGCTTGCCGCAGAGTCTCGCGCAGCATTTCGAAAAGCTCGCGGGCGCGCGGCTCGAGAATTTCTGCCACCAGCCGCTGCGGCATCAGGCGGGAAGGACGATCGCCCACGGACGGTACTTCCACTTCATTGCCTTCGGGAATTAACGTCACGATCGCGTTCCCATAGACTTTCTTGATTTTTTCTGCCTCCGCCAAGGGCGTGCACATTCCCACCGACAAATCGCTGGTGAAGTGATCGCCACCAACTGGAATCACTCCCGTAAAAGCGACTGCGCCTTGCAGAAACACGACCAACTCTGTGGACCCCGCTCCAATGTCTGCCAGGCAAACTCCGAGTTCACGTTCATCCGCGCGCAGCACTGAATCAGCTGCGGCCAGCGACTCAAAGGCGGTATCGTCCACGTGAACGCCCGCGCGATTTACTGCTGTAACTACGTTCTGCACCGCGCTGGTGGCGGCCGTGACCAGATGAACTCGCACCTCAAGCCGCGCGGCCATCATGCCCAGCGGATCGTGCACGCCGGCCTGATCGTCCAGAATGAACTCCTGCGGAAGGAGATGCAGCACCTCGCGATCCGCTGGGAGGGGAATGGCCCGCGCCCGCTCAACTGCCTGCTTGATTTCATCGCGGCCAATCTCCCGAGGACGCGTACCCAGACTGATGCCGCCGTGACTGTTGACGCCGCGAACGTGGGCCCCTCCGATACCGACGATGGCATGCTCAACCGCCGCACCGGCTTTGTCCTCGGCGGTTTCAACCGCCTTTTGAATGGCGGCGACTGCTTTGTCGAGTTCTACGATCACGCCTTTGCGAGAGCCCCGCGATTCGGCCACACCGTGGCCACGATAGCGCAGGCCGCTGTCGGTGACCTCCACCATCAGTGCGCACGTCTTAGCGCTTCCTACATCGATAGCCGTCAAAATGTTTCCCTGCTGATTCGCCATTCTTATGAGTTCCCCAATTCAGTGCTCCAATGAATTACAGAAAGCGTGATGAAATGTAACGTTCATTGCGGCGGACTCGGACTAGAACTCGGACCGCTCTGGCTCTTGGCTACCGCCGGACTCGGTTTCGGACCGCCGCTCGCAGTTGAAGGCTTCTTTGTGGGTGCCTTTGGCTTGGGCGCCTGCGCCACTTTCTTCGGGCTCGCGGAAGGCTTAGCTTTTGGAGCGGTCTTCTTAACCTTGGTCCGAGCTGGCGGCTTCTTCGCCGCCTTCGCCGCAGCCTTGGGATCGAGCTTCTTCTCGGTCAATTCAAACGCAGGCTTGGGCACACCGCGGTCATTCGGCAAGCGAGTGATGAGTGCGGCCGGCTTTACCCCGGCGGCGGCCGCAGTTTTCGCTGCCATCGCGGTCAAGGGCACCGGCTTCGATATCTTTTCCATATCCGGATTCACGATGACCTGGTTGTCGTAGCGCAGGTTCACCGACTCCAGTTTCTGGAACTGCTGCCGCCAGCCTTGCGCGTGACTGACGTAGAGTTTGAAGCGGCGTAAATAGTCAGAAGATCCCAAATGCACCAGCACATCGCCCGCCGGATCATTCACCCGCACCTTCAAGTCTTCGAGATCGGAAAGATCCACTTCGCTCAAGTCCTGCGAGTAGCGAGCGCCGCTTGAGTCCAAGTCGCGCACCAGTTCGGCATAAGCTTTCATGCGCGGGGCGCGCGTCGAGAGGGGTTCGCCGGGATTCATTCCCAGAATCACCGGGAATGAATATTTATGTTTGGGGGAAAGCTCCATCAGAGTTCCGCCCGCATCGATCAGGAACATTCGCGGTCCCACCCGAGCGAACGCCACCGGAGTGCGCTCGTGCACTTCAACTTTCAAGCGGTTGGGGACGAAGCGCATCACACTGGCCGATTCCACCCACGGAATCTGCTCCAACTGCGCCTTTTGCTGCGCCAGCGGAATAAAGAAAATATTGCGGCCGATGTCGGCACCCATCACTTCCATGATCTGGGTTTTGGTCACATTCTGCATGCCCGTGACTTCAATGTTGTCGCTGGACTCCACGCGAAAGCGCCACGAATGCTCGCCATAGCGATACAGCGCGGCAGCACCGACCGCGGCCACGCACAGGACTGCGGCGGCAACCAGGCTCCACAACAAACGGTGGGCAGTTTTCTTAGGAAGAGTACTTCGACGAGCGGAGACTCGCTTTTGTCCACGGAGGAATGGAGATTCCTCATCCACATCCAGGTCGACGAGGCGCGCGTCGTCCATCTCCTCGCGCGCGGCTTCAGCGCTGGGTGGGTACAACTCCTCCTGCAAGATGGTGGGCCCCGATTTCCGCGCCATCAGTAGAGTCAGTTGTCGCTGTTGAATCGCTGAGCTCTCAAACTATAACTTCATTTTTCAATTTGAGAAAGACAAAACGTTAGAGTTTTTCGCAGACAGGAATCGGATTGGGCATCAGCGAGGGAAAACCACAAGCGTTGGGGCAAATGCACGGCCGGACTGCGCCCCTGGCCGGACAGCCGTGGCGGCTGTGCCTACGTGGTCCGTGCGTCACTCAAAAACTAGACTGGTCCAGCGCCCAGCACGTCGACCTGCACTACAGGATTGGGAATGCTGATCTTCGGAATATTCACCCGCGGAACATTCACGCGAGGGATGTGCACCCGTACTTGAGGACAAGAGACGACAGGAATCGTTTCCAGGTTGAAGGCAACCGGCGCGATGCGAACACGGGAGACCTGGGCCTCAATTCTCGCCCGATTGGCTTCCAGCCGGGCCAGCGCTGCTTCTTGCCTGGCCGACATTGCCTCAAAATGCGACATGCCTGACTGCGCCCGAACCATCCTGGTCTGCGCTCTAGTCACGGCAGTGAACAGCCTGCAAGATGTGGTCTTGTTCCGCGTTGTCCCAACATTGGCCTTCGCGAAGAATGAATCAGCTCGTCCGGTAGCCAATGCCAACACAGCTTCGGACCGGTTGGCGATTCGAGCGACCGCGCTTTGAACTGCCCCATGCGCCCAGGCCGCTCCGCCATCATGATAAAAACCGTTTAGTCCCAGCGCCATCACTCCTGCCGCCAGCCATGCCCAACCCTGAGTAGTTTTCATCGCCTTAACCCCTTATGGCTGATAGACGAAGACCCTTTCAATCCGTTAGCATCCTCGCCATCAATACTTGGCAATCAATCAATGATACGAGCCATAAAGAAAGCCGGTTCCCTGGGAAAAGCCTGGGTCAGCGCCCGACAGTCGCGGCCCTGCGATCATTCAGCTTTTCCAGAATCATTGGCCCCAACTGAGAAACGCTTCCGGCACCCAGCGTAAGAATCATGTCGCCCTCCTGGGCGACATTGGCAACGGAATTCGCGGCGTCGTCGAAGGAATTCGCGTACTGCACTCTCGTACCCGCCTTTTCGGCGATGCGCTTCGCCAATATTTCCCCTGTAGTCCCCTCGATTGGGTTCTCACTGGCGGCATAGATGTCGAGCACGAACAGCGAATCGGCGTCACCGAACGCAGTGGTGAAGTCTTCGATGAGATCGCGCGTACGCGTGTAGCGGTGCGGCTGGAACACGACATGAACCCTGCGAAATCCGCATTGCCGCGCCGCCGCCAATGTCGCTTTGATTTCCGTAGGATGGTGACCATAATCGTCGATTACGCTCACGCCGGCAGCCCGCCCGCGTAACTGAAAGCGCCGGTCAACTCCGCGGAATTGATCGAGTCCGGCGCGAATCGCCTCGACGGAGACATCCAGGCCCACGCCCACGGCAATCGCCGCTGTAGCATTCAGAATGTTGTGGACTCCCGGCACATGCAGCGTGAACTCGCCTAAATCTTTCTTGCGATAACTCACACGGAAGCGGCTCAAAGGCCGTCCGTCTCCCGGCAGGTTCTTGGGCGCATCGTTCGAAGCCGGCCCCGAATCCAACTTGATCAGAAAATCCGATCCACGCTTCGTTCCGTAAGTCACGGTGCGCCGCTGCGCCTGCGGCAGCAACCGCCGCAGCATGGGATCGTCGTTGCAAACCACTACCATCCCATAGAAGGGCACGCGGTCCATGAATTCCAAGAACGTCTTCTTCACGTCCCGCATGTTGCGGTAGCAGTCCATGTGCTCGCGGTCGATGTTGGTCACGACCGAAAGAATTGGCGAGAGCTTGAGAAACGAGCGGTCACTCTCGTCCGCTTCGGCCACGAGATATTGCGATTTGCCCAAGCGCGCATTCGATCCCATGGCATCGACGCGCCCGCCCACCACCACCGTAGGATCAAGCCCGCCGCCAGCCAGCACCGCCGCGACCATCGAAGTGGTGGTCGTTTTGCCGTGCATGCCGGCGATCGCGATGCCATATTTGAGCCGCATCAACTCGGCCAGCATCTCTGCGCGTTGAATCACAGGCACGTGCAGTTTATGGGCTTCGACGACTTCAGGATTTTCGTTTGCAATCGCCGAACTGGTCACCACGACCTCGGCTCCGGAAATGTTCTCCGCGCGATGCCCTTCAAACACGACTGCGCCCAAGCTGGCCAGCCGTTGGGTGACGGCCGAGCTTTTTAGATCGGAGCCGGAGACCCGATAGCCGAGATTCAGCAACACCTCGGCAATCCCACTCATGCCGATCCCGCCAATGCCTACGAAATGTATCTGCTGAATCTTGGCGAACATAAGTCAACTTCTTGGCCACGGATTTCTACGGATTAACCCGAAACCTGAAAAACCAAACCCTTAGAAAGAAATATCCGTGAGAATTAATGAAGATCCGTGGCTAGTTTTGTTCTATCCCCGCCACCCGGGCCGTCATCGCCGCGATATCCCGGGCCGCATTCGGATGCGCCAACTCGCGCGCCGCCGCGCTCATCGCCGCCAACCGCGACGGATCGACAAGTAAGGCCGCAATCGTCTCTGCCAGCCAGACTCCTTCCAGCTTCGATTCCTCGACGACCACCGCCGCCCCGGAACGGGCGAGTGCCTCTGCATTCACCCGCTGATGATCGTCGGCCGCGCGGGGAAAGGGTACGAAAATCGCAGGCTTCCCTGCTGCCGTAATCTCGGCGACAGTGCTCGCACCCGACCGGCATACCACTAAATCCGCCCGTGCAAATGCCGCTGGCATATCTTCGATGAACTTGAAAACCTCCGCAGACTCGCCCGCCGCATTGGCAAAAGATTTGTATGCTTCCAGCGCGTCATTATAGTCACGCTCGCCGGTCTGATGAATAATGTGAATGCCCGGCGCTTGCCGGCGCAACTCTGTTAAGCAGCGGATCATCGCCTCATTAATGGCGTGCGCCCCCTGGCTGCCACCAAACACCAGCAGAGTTGGAGTTCCGCCGCGCTTCTTATTACTTAGAACTGGAATCTCAAAAAACGTCTGGCGCACCGGCACTCCAGTCACTTCTGCGTGCCGAAAATATTTCGCCGTTTCTTCAAAATGCACCGCCGCGCCGGAAACAAATCTGGCTACGACTCGATTCGCAAATCCAGGCACAACATTCGGTTCAAAAGCCAGCGTTGGAATGTGTTTTAACACTGCCGCCAGCATCGCCGGGCCTGAAGCATAGCCGCCCACGCCGATCACAACGTCGGGCGCGAATTCATTCAGCATGTGGCCCGCATCCCATACAGCGCGCGGCAAGTCGAATGCAGTCTTCGCTCGCGTCATCAGGCTCACGTTCTTCAGCGCTCCAACGCGGACGAGTTTTAATGGGTATCCCGCCGCGGGCACCAGGCGGTTCTCGATTCCGCGCGCCGTTCCTATGAAGAGCACCTCGGCCCCATAACTTTTCTTGAGTTCGTTGGCGATGGCCAGCGCCGGAATCACATGCCCGCCCGTCCCGCCGCCCGCCAGAATGGCCCGCATGAAGTGACTATAAATGATTGAGCAATTGAGTCATTGAGTGATCGGCTGATTAGGGCATCAGACCATTCATTCAATGACTCAATGGTCCAATCGCTCAATGATTCAATGTGGTCATTCCGCCTGCTTGGTAATATTCAGCAACACGCCCACGCAAGCCAGCGTCACAAATAACGACGACCCTCCATACGACACCAGCGGCAGCGGAATCCCTTTGGTCGGCATCATGCCGAGCACCACACTGATGTTGATGAAAGCCTGCAGCACCACCATGCTGGTGATTCCCACCGCCAGGTAGCGTCCGAAAACATTTTCGGTGCGCCATGAAGCGCGCATGCCACGCCACAGAAAGATTGCAAACAGCGTTACCACGAACATCGCTCCCAAAAGTCCCAACTCCTCGGCGGTCACGGCAAAAATAAAATCAGTGTGCGGCTCGGGCAAATAAAACAATTTCTGCTTGCCTTCCATCAATCCGGTGCCGGTCAAGCCGCCTGTACCCACCGCAATCAGCGACTGAATAATGTGGAAGCCGGTCTTCTGCCGGTCGGCGTAGGGATTCAAGAATGCCAGAATTCGATCGCGGCGCCAGCTGACGTGGAAAATCAAGAAATACAGCGGCAGCAGTGATGCTCCAAATGCATACGCGAAATAGCGCAGCCGCATGCCCGCCACGTACAGGATGCAAGCGGCGATCCCGGCGCACGCGATGGCTGTGCCAAGATCGGGTTGCAGAACTATCAGTGCAAGCAAAACCAACACCGGCGCTGCTGCCGGCGCGAGAGTATTACGCCAGTCATCCATCAGTTTCGTGCGCGCTTCCAGAAAATAGGCGAGGAAGAGAATCAGCGCCGG
>Ga0210384_10006841_pt1 | contig 12092 bp, 15 predicted proteins | sample IncBWH2MmetaG_FD_160574 | JGI IMG/M metagenome (GOLD analysis project Ga0210384, IMG submission 160574) | Forest soil microbial communities from Barre Woods Harvard Forest LTER site, Petersham, Massachusetts, United States - Inc-BW-H-2-M | ecosystem: Environmental > Terrestrial > Soil >... | reverse complement strand
GGCCGAGGTCGGCGAGGATCTGGTTGGTGAGGCGCTTGTCGGACGCGATCTCGACCGCCGTGTGGCGGGTCTCGCTGGTGATCGTCGCCTGGATGCGGCGCTGGAACTTGCCGTGGCCGAGCTGCACGAGGGAGCGGTCGTTCAAGCGGATCCACGGGATGTCGCGCTCCTCGGCGGCCCGCACCAGCGCCCCGGTCGAGGGGCCGAAGGCGCGGCGCTGCGCCAGGCGCACCAGGGCCTCGCACTTGCCGCGGAAGTCGAACGGCGACGGGTCGTAGGCCTCGCGCTCCGGCGGCAGCAGGTGGCGGATCACCGCCAGGCCGAGCGCGCCGGCGGCGGTGCCCACCGCCTCCTCGGCGAAGCTGTAGATCACGTGGTATTGGCCGGTGGGCAGGGCCTCGCTGCGGGTCTTGCCGTAGGTGACCGGGGTGCCGGCGAGGCATTGCAGCTCGATCGCCACGTGCTCGAGCACGTGACCGAGCCAGGTGCCGTCGTCCTCGCGCAGCCGGCGGACGAAGCCGCCCGGCTCGCCGTAGGAGCACGAGTGCTCGTGCAGGGTCGGCATCAGCTCGAGCAGCCGCTCGTTGAACCCTGGGAGGCGCAGCGTGGGGTAGGCCTCGAGCTCGCCCAGGTCCACCCGCAGCCGGATCACCGGTCCGAGAGCGTAGAGGTTGGGGCCGCGGTAGACCCGCGTCTCGAGGATCTTCATCGGCGAGCCGGTCCTCCTGGCGCAGTGGACCCCGACGCCATCAGTCGCCGCGGTCGGCGGTGCGGTCGGCGAGGGTGCCGCCGGGGCCGCTGCCGATGCCGGCGCCGGCGCGCTCGGCCTCGGCCGCGGCCTCGTCGGCGTCCTCGCGCTCGGCGGCGGCAGCGGCGCCCGCGGCGGCCGTGGCGGGCTCGGCGAATTCGGCGAGCTCGGAGGCCGGCAGGGACTTCAGGGCTTCCAGCGGGTCGAGGCGCACCGCGCCCGGCGGCGGCGGATGGGCGACGCGGCGCTCGATGTCGTAGCGGCAGCCGGAGCTCAGGACGTCGAGCTTGACCCCCAGCATGGCGAGCGGCTGGCCGCGGTGCGCGGCGTGGCTGTCGGTGTAGCGCATGTCGCGGGCGTCGACGACGGTGACCGCGCCCGCTCCCAGCACGCGCAGGATGCCCTCGGAGTCGATCACCGCCGCGGTGTCCTCGTCGATGCCGACGCCCAGCAGTCCGGGATTGTAGGAGAGCGCCGTGAGCAGGCGGCCGAGGCGGTCGCGCCGCCGGAAGTGCTGGTCGATGACCAGGTCGGGCGCCAGGCCCAGTCCCGGCGCCAGGTGCACCAGGCGCCGGCGTGGCGTGGCGCCGGTGTCGCCCAGGGCGATCATGTGCCGCGAGAGGAAGGCAGCGCCGGCGCTGGTGCCCGCCACCAGCATCCCCGCCGCGTGGCGGGCCTGGATCGTCGCCGCCACCTGGGTGCCGCCCAGGAGCGACGACAGCCGCAGCTGGCCGCCGCCGGTGATGAACAGGCCGGTCGCGTATTCCAGCAGGTCGTGCGCCTCCGCTCCCGCCAGCAGCGCGTCCTCGCGGGTGGCGATGCGCAGCACCTCGACGCTGTCGGCGTTGAGCGCATAGAAGAGATCGGCGTAGCGCTCGCCGGCGGCCTCGGGCACCTCGGAGGCGGTGGCGAGCACGACCACCGACGCGTCGGAGCCGCCGGCGACCTCGAGGAAATAGCGCAGGATGGTGCGCTCGCGCACCTTGTCCTCGGCCCCGCCGATGGCGATCAGCGGCCCCGGCTTGCCGGCCGCCTGTAGAGGCAGCATCTCCATAGCACGCGCTCCTCCCTGAACTGCTGTGGGATGCTAGCACGCTGGCGCGGGCCTCCGGCTTCCGGGCGGCCGCGCTGGCCGACCCCAGCGCTCTTGACAAGCGGGCGGCACTGGCCTTGCACTGCCGGCCTCACGGAGGCGGTTACAGATGGTGATGGCCGTGGTGGTATTCCTGGTCGGCGGCGAGCTAGCGCTCGGCATCTTCGTTGGTCGGCTTCTCCGCTGGCGTTCGCCAGGGTAGCCCACGGTCGACAGGATTCCTGCCCGCTGGCACCTACCAGCGCAGGCCCCGGGGTGCACTGGAGCCGGGACGGCGGCGACACCCGGGCGGCGCTCAACACCGGCCTGGGCTTCTTCCCGGCGAATGTCCTGGTGGTCTCCGAGCCACCACCGGCGGCGGCGCTGCCGGCGGCGGAGGCGGCACTCCCGCTCGCTCCGAACGCAGGCATCGCGGCCGGCCGGGAGGTCGGCGGCGACGCTCTACCCCGGCCTGGACGGCGCTGGTCTGCAGAGCTACAGCGTGCCGTAGCCGGGTTGCCCGACACCAGCCCGGCCTTCTCACAGGCCCCTGTGGTGCGGCGACGGGAATCGGCCTGTATCCGAAGCATCGGCGCCTCGGTCGCTGCACGCGCGCGCCGTTGCAGCGGGCACGGGTGATATAATCTACCTTTGCTTCACATCGCAGAGGAGATATATATGAATAGTGATAGGTACACCTCCGCATCCGTCAGCTATCCGGTAGGCCTGGAGCCGGCTGACGAGGGACCTGCAGCCGAGCTCGAGAACCCGCTCGAGGCCAAGATCGAGCAACACGGAAGCTCTAAGAAACTAGATTCCAAGCTCCTGCAGACCCTCATCGTCATGGGGTTCGGTGGAGCTCTCCTGGCACGGTACTATGCATTCATTGGACACATCCCTGAAATAGAGTGGAAAGAGTCGCTCACCTATATCTCGGTGCTGGTGCTCGGCGGCGCAGGTCTCCTGGCTCTTTATGGGCTCCTGCTCTTCCTCCCGGGAGTCATCTGGTCCGAGGTGCTGGTGTGTGAGCGCGAACTGCAGGGACTGCTGTGTTTCAAGAATCAACGCAGCCGGCGCGAACCCTGCCCGGTGGGCATCTCGAAAGCGATCGGGCTCCCGTTCTTACTCTTCCTGCTGATCGCTCATGTCCCCATGTTCTGGGGCGGCGAGGCGGGCAGCGTTTTCGCGGCGGGTCTTATAGGACTGGTGCCGGCACTGGTCATCCTCCGGCACTACCTGCACAAGGAGCTGAAACACATCTACCCACTCCGGTCGCGCCGCTCGCTGCTGACTCGATATCTGTCGTTCTTCAGCCTCTCTGCCCTGGTGAGCCTGGCATCGATGGTGGTCATCTACCAGCTGCTGAGCCCGCACCAGCAGGCAGGCGCCGCGGACCAGGAGATAACCCGACGGGTCATGATGCCGGGGGCGTGCTTGCTGATCTCGGTCCTCGCCAACGTCCTCGTCGCACTGCAGTTCCGCCTATGGCGCACCCGTGCCGCGGTGACCGGAATCGTTGCCGCGTTCCTTCTGTTTCTCGCGGGGGAGTCGATCCCCATCGGAGAGCAGACGCTTTCAGCGCGCATCCTGGCGCAGTTCGGCCTCGGCCCGGGATCCGAGCACATCGCCGAGTACACCCTGTTCCCAGACCATGATGGCGCGATGCTCGCGGCCAGTCTCCAACTCGGCAGCGGCGACTCTCGCGACGGGGCCATTGCCCATGTGCATATCCTCTCCGCCCTGGGAAAGACCTACTACCTCGAGGTCGGAAACAGGAGGGTCGTCTTCCCGAAGGAGATGGTGCGGGCCTGGGAAACCCCGGTCCCGCCGGCTGATTGAATTCCCGACTAGGCGGTGCGCCACCGCGCCGCCACTGCCCCCCAGTTCGCTACCGCCCAGCGCGGCCCGGCTCCGCTCGGCCGGGCCGTCTTGCCCAGTTCATCGCCCGCGGCCGCGGCCGCCGCCCGTGGGTGCGCCGCCGGTCTGGTGTACTCTGCTCGCCGATCGATCCTGGGCACTCGAGCAGGAGAACCGGATGCTGTCTCACGAAGCGCGCCGCCTCACCGGACCCAACCTGCTCTCGCGCCGCCTGGGCGCCGTCCTCGACGTCCACCTCGGCAGGGTGGAGGCGGACGCGGAGGCGATGATCGGCGCGTGGCGGCGCCAGGCCCGCCGGATGCTCGACGACCTGGGCTGGCGGGACGAGGAGATCGCGGTGCGGCGCTTCGCCTCCGGTGCCAGCCTGTTCGTCAGCGCGCCGATCGACGCGCTCTACACCGCCACCGAGGTGGTGGACTGGGCCTGGGAGGCCGCCGGAGCGGCCGCGCCGGATGCCGGCGCCTTCGAGGCGGCCGCCGAGCGGCTGCGGTCGGCCGCCGCCGCCGAGCGCCAGCCGGCGGTGCTGGCGCTGCGCGACGCGGCGGCGGCGCGCGGCGTCGCCTTCCTCGCCGACGACGACCTGGTCACGGTCGGTCTCGGCGCCGGCTCGCGCACCTGGCCGCGCGGCGAGCTGCCGCCGCCGGCCGCGGTGGGCTGGGCGGCGGTGCACGACGTCCCGGTGGCGCTGGTCACCGGCACCAACGGCAAGACCACCACGGTCCGGCTCACCGCCGCGATGCTGGCCGCCGCCGGCCGCACGCCCGGGATGACCACGACCGACTACATCGCGGTCGGGGGCACAGTGCTCGATTCCGGCGACTTCTCCGGCCCGGGCGGGGCCCGCACCCTGCTGCGCGACCAGCGGGTCGAGGCGGCGGTGCTGGAGACGGCGCGCGGCGGCCTGCTGCGCCGCGGCCTGGCGCTCGGCCGGGTCACCGCCGCAGCGGTCACCAACATCGCCGCCGATCACCTCGGCGACTACGGCGTCGAGGACCTGGCAGCCCTGGCGGAAGCGAAGCTCCTGGTCACCCGCGCCGTGGCGCCGGGGGGGCGCGCTGTGCTCAACGCCGACGATCCGGAGCTGGCGGCGCGTGGCAGCCGCGGTCCATCGCCGGTGACCTGGATCAGCCTCGGACCGGGCCTGCCCGCCGCCGCCGGGGGCGACCTCGCCGCGCACCTGGCGGCAGGCGGCGACGCCGTCCTGCTCGACGGCGACAGGCTCGTCCTGGCGCGCGGCGCAGGCAGCCGCGAGGTCGTGGCGGCCGTCTCTGAGGTGCCGATCGCCTTCGACGGCGCCGCGCGCTACAACGTCGCCAACGCACTCGCCGCCATCGGTATCGCCGGCGCTCTCGGAGTGCCGGTCGACGCGATGGCGCGCGGCCTCGCCGCCGTGCGCGGCGACGACGGCGAAGGCGGCGCCGACAACCCCGGGCGCGGCTGCCTGATGGAGATCGACGGCTTCCACGTCCTGCTCGACTACGCCCACAACCCGCACGGCCTGGCGGCGCTGCTCGGCTTCGCCGCGAGCCTCCCGGCGAGCCGCCGCCTGCTGCTGCTCGGCCAGGCCGGCGACCGCGACGACGACGCGATCCGCGAGCTCGCCCGGACCGCATGGCGGCTGCGTCCCGACCGGGTGATCGTCAAGGAGCTGCCAGCTATGCTGCGCGGCCGCCAGCCGCGCGAGGTGCCCGCCATCCTGGAAGCCGAGCTGCTCCACCTGGGAGCCCACCGTGAGGACCTGACCTACGCCGCGACCGAGCTCGAGGCAGTGCGGCAAGCCCTCGCCTGGGCGCGGCCGGGAGACCTGCTGCTGCTCCTGGTCCACACCGACCGCGAGGAGGCGATGGCGATGCTGCGGCGGCGCCGCGCCAGGGGCCCGTAGCGGGTAGCAGGTCTGATTCGTATCAGCAGGTTATCGGTTCGATCCCGATTGTCGGCTCCAATGTAACTAACTAGAAATAAATCTCTTATATTGCCTACACCCGTAGACGCTTTGCGCGGGAAGTATCGCTGCGTAAGTTTTCTGACATACCACACGAAGGCGTCGGATCGCCCTTGCCCGGGTGCCCCTGCAACCCTCGGCCTGATGTGCAGCTTCCAGCGCCTCGATTCCTGCGGCCCCATCAAGTCGAAGCCATCTTCGGACTGTCGAGGAAGTATCTCGCGCACGCTCGGGCACGCGGGATGGTACCCCGTTCTGCAGGCCTTCGGCAAGGCTGGTGCTGTATTCGCTGGACGAGCTTGAGATCTGGCTCGCTCAACGTGTCCGCGTCTCGACCTGCGACCCCGGTCCGTCGAAGGTAGGCGCGTTGCCGAGCTGACGCACGCGAGGTTGCCGCTCCAGACCATCCCCTACATGATGGGGTCGATATGTAAATATTTGCAAATTTAGCTTATTCTGTTGTGTTCTCTGCTTGCTGGCGCTAGAGTGACCTTCAATGGATAGTAGCTCCGACTTCACTGCTGTTCCGGGAGAATGGGCCATGCCTGGCAAAACTCGACGCCTCCACCGCTTACTGTTAGGCTTCGCCGTTGTTACCGTCTGCGCCGGCTGCACCTCAGCGCGCCGCGGTGTTCAGCGCATCGCCGCGAGCCATCTCGCGGACACGGCCACCAGCTACAATCTCGCGATCGAGCAGACACAGGACGAGATGCTGCTCCTCAATGTCATCCGGGCGCAAGATAACTATCCCCTTTATGTTACCGACGCTTCCAAGGTGACCGGCACGGTGAAAGCAGACCTCACTCTCGGCCTGAAAATCCCTCTCGTGCATGCTGGTGGCGCCAATGCCAATGACTACTTCGCGATGCCGACGGCCGAGTACTCGTCCAGCCCTTCGATGGACGTGAATCTACTGAACACGAAAAGCTTCATGGCTGGATTCCTGACGCCGATTCCGGCCGAGATGTTTGCGTACTACTGGGACCAGGGATGGTCGGCGGAGTTCTTGCTGTACCTTTTCGTGCTCAGAGTTGACGTGGACCTCGGCAAGGAGGCGAAGCCGCAGCCAGAAACCCTGCACAATTATCCTGACAGCGACGCCGCGACTCAAAGTGATCTCCAGGGCTTCTCCGAATGGGTGCACACAATGGTTGCAAATGGACGGCCGCGGCTCTGTGGCACTGGTGCTAACGAGACGGCTATCGGCCCGCCGCTCGATACAAAGGAGCTCGAGGCGCTGAAGTTCTTGTTGCCGGATGCCAAGGAAGATTTCACCCTGAGTTTAGCCGCGGCGACGCCACGGAGGTGGCAGCTATGGCAGCGGAATAGGACATTGTTCCTCATGGCGGGCGGTCTCGACTGCCAAGGGAAACCGCTGACCGGGACCAGCGGCGCGACGTCTCCTGAAGACGAGAGCGGAGAGCACGCGTCTCACAAAGATCAGGGTGAACCGCCAAAGTCTCAGAAGGATCGGATTGGAGCGCAGGAGCCCCGCCCATTCGCTCGGGAGACCGTCAGGGCAAAGGCAGGCGGTGGAATCGAGTATGACCTCACGCTTAGATCGCCTGAAGGGGTCCTCTACTACTTGGGCGAACTTGCCAGGCTTGAGAACCGGAAGCAACGCGTGCTGCTGATCCATGTCTGCGACTATAAGTCGAGCTGTGCTACGCATCAGAAAGATGAGAAGCCTCCCTTGGCACCGCTCTTCGTCGCCCTCGATCGTCAGAAGCACCGCGAGTGCCCCATTATTATCTGGGTGCGATCGCTCGATGGTCATGACTACATGATTCCGAACGGCGAAGAGACGCTGCTGTCTGCCTCTGACTCTGCTTCTGCTCTCCAGCTTGCAGATGCAGCACGGCTCTGCGCACCTGGCGAAACGATGCACGCGCTCGAACTGCTTTCTCAGCTTATCGGCCTCCAGAAGAGCGCAAAGGATTTCACTACCACCAGCACAGTCAAGGTGGTCGGCCAGTAGCGCCGGGCGAGAGTCGTCGGACAGGGTGCCCCACCTTGCAGCCGGCTCGCCGTCGTCGCCTGTTTCGCGACGCAGCGCCCGAATCGCATCACGTCTTCCACGCATGCCAGCCCGAAAGCCTTGTCTCCCTTATGGCCGAGATCAGCCAGAAGAATGGGTGCTCGTCAATCTTCTCTCGAAAGTTCATCAGCCCTCCCGAGCCTGACAATACGGCCTTGTCCCAATCCGTTGAAAGTGCCGCGGAGGAAGTGCTCCGTTTCAGGTATGGCTCAACACTGCAACGATCGCCGCGAGGCGCCCAGCCCGTCACTCACGCCTCAGCTCCTCGCGCAATTCTTCGAGAGAGACTTGGATGGCCGGGACCTTGCGCCGGAACAGCTCATCGAGGAACCGCGCCCGGGCAAGGCCGGCGATCTCTGCGGCAGTGCCTTGAGACACCATTCCTTGGTCGTACCAATGGATCGCGGCCGCCAGCCTCATTTCAGCCGCAAACTCGGACGGCGACTTCCGTAAGGCGGAGAAGAAGGTCGCGGGAAAGTCGAAACTGAGCTGGGGCATGAGTGCTCCTGCTCGTTGCAATGCAGTTTCAGGTTCTGTCTACGCCGACGGCTCAGCGAACCAGCAGGTGTCTCAGCTCGATCGGTTTCCCTGTTAGCAAGGAATAGAGCACGTCAGGGTCCAGATCGGCGCCGTTCGGCCAGGATACGGTTCCATGCTCGGAGTCGACCCGCACCTTGGCGATCTCCCGAACGTCGCGTAAGGGCTCGAAGACGCCCTTGAATTCGATGAGCTTCGACAGATCGATCTCGCCCTCCACTCCGTCCTCGAAACGAAGGTAGACCTTGTACTCTCCTGCATGTCGAGCCTCCACGATGCCTTTCAGCATGCCTCACTCCAAAGGAGCTATCGGCACGAGCGGCTCCGACCTCCGGGCAAGCTCGCAGTCGCTTAGAAGCTCAGCTTTGTGCAATGCTGCCCATTCCACGACGAGTCCCAGCACCCTTGGCGTCAGCTCGCCGTACAAGAATCCACACAGTTCGACGTGCCTTGGAGCTTCCTGCTTCCCCGGCCTCAGCCGGGCTCGCGCTTGATCTCGTCCAGCGAGACGCTGTCACCCCTCGCCAGTTCCTCGCGCGCCGCCTGCATGAGGCGAAGGAACGCTGGGCTGGTGCTGAGGACAAGCGACTCCCGATCGACGTTTTTCAGCGAGACGAGAGCGGCCACCGGCTTGTCGTCGACGGTGAGGATGACGGGCTCCTCGCCCAGGTCGTGCGCATACGCGGAGAGGGATTTCGAGGCCTTCGCGAGGTCGACGGTCTTCATAGCTTGGCCTCCTCACCCGCGATCCGCAGGATGTTGCCGTGGCTCATGGACGAGCTGAACCTCAACGGCTTCCAACACCAGGGCGCGCTCATGTGCGGGGGAGGTCTTGCAGTTGCTGCTTGACGGAAGCGGCGAACTTGACCTCATAGGCCACAGCAGTAGCCTACCATCCCCGATCGGAGCCGCCGGTGCTGGGGGCCGCCGCGGGGGCCGCCGCACCGGGCAGGCCCGGCTGTTCGCGGCCCCGGTTTCCCGGCCCGCAGGCACCGGGCCGTTCGGGTGCCAGCCTCTGCTCCGCAACTTGTCCAGCGGAGCTCTCGTACAGAGGTCATGGCTCCCGCAATCCGTCCCTATCCCTGGAAGACGTTCGTGTTCCTCTCGGCCGCCGGCACTCTCACCGGGCCGCTCGTCATCCCCTATTTCCTGGGGCTGGAGGCGATCACTCCCGGCCCACATTCGCCGGAATCGACATCGCTGGGCCAGCTCGTGCTGTCCGCGATGATCCGCAATCTCGTGCTCCTGGTTCCCGCCGCCGGCCTCGGCCTGCTGGTGGCGCGCCGGATGGGGCTCGGCGCGCCCTATCCCTGAGTTGGCTCGACGGCGCGCCGCGGCCAGCCGAGCCGCCGTCGTCGATCGTGGGGCCGGCGCTCGTCTGGGCGGCGGTGACAGCGCTCGTGGCCTTCGGCGTGGACGCGGTCTTCCGCTACGGGCTCGGGGTCGACTTCCCCGCGCCCGAGATCCACGCCCTCATCGCCGTCCCCTGGTGGCGCAGCGGCCTGGCGAGTTTCTGGGCACTGTTCGCGGAGGAGATCGTCGACCGGCTCTTCCTGCTTTCGCTCGTCGCCTGGCTGGGGATGAAGCTCTTCCGGGTCTCGGGAGAGGGCCGCGGGCGCACGATCGCGCTCTGGGTCGCCATCGTGGCGACGGCGCTCTTTTTCGGCTGGTACCACATCAGCAACGAGGCGATCTTCGCCGCCACCGTGCCCCCGATCGTCGCCCTGAGGACGGTGCTCATCATCCTCCCCGTGGGTCTCGCCTTCGGCTGGCTCTACATCCGCCGCGGCCTCGAGGCGGTGATCCTCTCCCATTTCGTGATCGACGTGATCGTGCACGTGGTGCGGCCCATCGTCGAGCACGGGCTGGCCTAGACAATATGAAACGACCGGTTCCCCGCGGTCGTACAATCGAGGTGTGGGACCTCGATGCAAGTGGCAGAGCCACTTGGGTTTACCGCGGGTTAACGCAACGCCTTTCTCAGCGGCGCCAGAGCCGCATACGAGGGGAGGAACCGGTCATGGTGGAGGCTACCACGCACGCGGGGCTGGATGTCCACAGGCAGTCGATCAGCGTTGCGACCCGGGAATTCGACCTCGGCCTCGCGCTCGCGGGCGGCGCGCTCCTCGCGCTTGCCGCGGGCCTGGCGGTCTCGCGCCTCTACCGCTGCCGGCGCGGCGGCGGCGCGCGGCGCGTCGAGAGCCGGGCGTCAGGCCATCAGCAAAGGCCGGTGTCGCAGACCGTCGTGACAGTAGATAGACTCAGGCCATGGCCGAGGTGAACAACCCCTACCTCGAGCTGACCGAAGAGCTGAACCGGGGCCGCTTGCGGGCGCTGCTCAGCTCGGGCCAGGCGGTGGTCGTGCACCAGCTGGCGATCATGAGCAAGTACGGCGACTGGCTGCTGCGCGAGAATGCCGAGGCGGGCCCGGGGGGCGATTCGTGAGCGGGCCGCGCGACGAGTTCCTGAGCGAGGGGGACCTCGACCTGCGCAACCTCTCGGACGAGGAGCTCGTCGCCTACTGGAATCTCTGGCTCGAACAGGCGCAAGCCACGAACGAGCTCGACGCGCATCTCTACTCGCATGGGGTCTTCGAACGGGAACCAGAAGACCCTGCGAGCCCGAGCGTCCAGGGAGCCGGGCGCCTCAGGCGCTAATCTACGTCGGCAGCGGCGCTCAGGCGCCCGCGGCCACCGGCGCCAGCACCATCGCCGTGCCGTAGCAGAGCACCTCGGTGACGCCCTTCATCACTTCGGTGGCGTCGTAGCGTATGCCGACGACGGCGTTGGCACCGTGCGCCTCGGCGTGGTGGATCATCAGGTCGAAGGCCTCGCCGCGCGTCCTCTCGCACAACTCGGTGAACAGCGTGATGTTGCCGCCGACCAGCGTCTGCAACGAGCCGCCGAGCGTGCCGAGGATCGATCGCGAGCGCACGACGATGCCGCGCACGATCCCGATGGTGCGCACCGTCCGGTAGCCGTCGATGGTGAAGCCCGTCGTCGTCATGGAAGCGTCCATCAGGAGTCCTCCTTGAGGGTCGAATCGTGATCGGGTATCTCGAGGTAGGTCGAGCTCGCGCTGGCGCTGGCCGCTCCGCCCGCTGAGGGCTAGCCCTGGCCGTCGCCCTCTTCCTCCGGGCGGGACCCGGGGCTCGGTGGCTCTCCGGGGCGCGGCGGCTCTTCGCGGCGCGAGCGGTCGGCCGCGGCTCCGGCGCCCGCCGGCCGCGGCAGGCGCGAGCGGTCGGCGCGGTAGCTCTGGCGCCCGGGCAGGTCTTTCCTGGGGGCGTCCACGTCCGCCGCCAGCTCGAGGTGGAACTTGTGCAGGAAGCGGTGAATGACCGGCGCGAACAGCACTCCGGCCACCACCAGGAAGCCGATGCCGGCGAACAGCGCGTAGGCCGAGGCGAAGAGCTTGCCGGCGACGGTGTGGAGATCGCCGACCGGTCCCATGCCGCCGAGCAGCATCGAGGCGTTGAGCAGCGAGTCGATGAAGGGCATGCCCTCGATCCCATGGTAGCCCGCGACGCCGATGGCGAGGGAGCCAGCGACGAAGGCGAGCGCGAACAACGCGTGTCCCGCCATGCGTCGCGCGAAGGCCCGGCGCGACAGCAGCGGCATCGACTTGTGCTCGAACATGCGACGTCGCTCGCTCAGCTCAGCCCGCGCCGGCGCCCGCGCCCGCGGCCAGGTAGACCGTGGTCCGCGGGTGGTACGTCCGCCAGTCGAACCAGTAGTCCTTCATCGCCGGCAACGGCACCAGCTGCCGCCCCCGCCAGGGTCCGGCCACCGCCCGGCCCTGGAAGTCCCACTCGCTGCCGCTCGCCCCGTCCAGCCAGCGCCGCGGCGCCGGCGCCGCCGCCGGCGACCCCGGCGAGGGT
>Ga0210384_10006840_pt1 | contig 12093 bp, 8 predicted proteins | sample IncBWH2MmetaG_FD_160574 | JGI IMG/M metagenome (GOLD analysis project Ga0210384, IMG submission 160574) | Forest soil microbial communities from Barre Woods Harvard Forest LTER site, Petersham, Massachusetts, United States - Inc-BW-H-2-M | ecosystem: Environmental > Terrestrial > Soil >... | reverse complement strand
TCCTACCTACGCCGCTCCGGCGTTTTATTTAAATGGCGCCAACTGCACGATTCGCTCACTTGTAATCATTAATTCCTCGACCGCTGGAATCCAAATTAGCGGCAGTGGCGCGACCGGTAATAGAATCGCGGGCTGTTATATCGGTGTCGCTGGGAATGGAACAGCAGCCGCGCCGAACGTCTATTCGAATATCAGCCTAACAAACGGTGCGAACGGGAACATCATTGGCGGAACAGGCGCCGCCGATCGCAATTTAATCAGCGGAAATTCGAACGACGGAATTTACATCGCGGACCCAACTACAACGAACAATGTCGTGTCCGGCAATTTCATTGGCACGGATCGGACGGGCGCGGTTGCATTGGCAAACGGCTATGCCGGAATCGGAATGGCCAATGGAACGCACGGAAACACGATTGGCGGAATGACTGCCGGCGCGGGCAACGTGATCTCGGGAAACGCGCAGGGAATCGCAATTTTCGATTCAACCACGAACCAAAACGTGATTGCGGGAAATTACATTGGGCTGACGCAAGGCGGCAATGCGGCCCTGCCTAACAGCGGTCGCGGCGTAACGATCTTCAGTGGCGCGTCCAATAACACCGTCGGTGGTAATGCACCCGGCGCGCGAAATGTTATCTCAGGAAACAATGGCGACGGCGTTGCTCTCATTGACGCCGCGACTAACGGAAACGTTGTCAGCGGAAATTTTATCGGCCTTGATTGGACAGGGACAAACGCAATCGCGAACAGCGGTTCCGGTGTTTATGTTTTTGGCGGCGCGCACAATAACGTGATTGGTGGAACTACCGCGGAGTCGCGCAATCTCATTTCGGGAAATGGCGGCGACGGACTAACCATTAGCGATATCGGATCGAACGCGAACACGATCCAAGGTAACACCATCGGACTGAATATTTCGGGAAACGCCGTCCCGAATTCGTTTCGTGGTGTGACCTTGCAAAATGGAACGCAAAATAATTTGATCGGTGGATCGACAGCCGGTGCGCCCAACATTATATCGGGAAACACATACGAAGGGATCGTCGCCTATAATAACGGAACAACCGGGAACACCTTTCAACACAACGATATCTTTAGTAACGGCGATCTTGGTATTCGTCTCGATTCAGGTAGCGGTTCGCCAAACAATTTGCAAGCAGCACCCGCGGTAACGAGTGCGGTTCTCAGCATTAACAACGCAACATTAAACGGCGCGACCACAATTGGCGGAAGTTTGAACAGCACGGCCAGCACAAATTTTCGTATCGAGTTTTTCGCCAACGCGGCGGCTGATCCTTCCGGATTTGGTGAGGGACAATTTTTTATTGGCGAAACTAATGTGACGACGAACGGCAGCGGGAGCGCGAGTTTTTCATTTCAAGCGCAAACCGCGGTTCCGGTCGGGTACTTTGTCGCCGCTACCGCGACCGACAGCGCGACTGGAAATTCATCTGAGTTTTCACAGGATGTAACCGTTACAACCATGGATTCAAACGGCGATGGTATTCCGGATTCCTGGGCAATGGCGCACGGGTTCTCAGTCAATGCTGCGATTGCGAATCAAGATACCGACGGCACCGGCATGACAAACCTGCAAAAGTTTTATGCCGGACTGGATCCACTAAACCCGAACAGTTTTTTGCGGATTACAAGCATCACCCGCTCGGGAAATGACATTCAATTTGCATTTCCGAGCGTAACCGGCCGCATTTATCGAGCGGAATGGCGGAACGACCTACTGACTGGGAGCTGGCAACCCTTACTCGACGGTATCGTGGGCACGGGTGCGTCAATTCAACTGGTCGATCCGCAGGCTGCGGCCACTGCGCGGCGTTTTTATCGGGTCCGGGTTCTGCCGCCCTAAATCGACTCGCGGATTTGGCGTAGCCGGCGAGAGATGGGAGGACGCGGCTTGACCCGTCTCGCGCATTCAACCTATCCTCCGCTCTTCAAGGATCGACACTCGTATGAATAATCGCGCCGAACTTACTATCCGCGGTCTGATCATCGGTATTGTCATCACGTTGGTGTTCACTGCGGCCAATGTGTATTTCGGTCTCAAAGCCGGTCTCACTTTTTCTACATCGATTCCGGCGGCGGTGATTTCGATGGCGATCCTACGCGCCTTCAAGGATGCAACCGTTCAGGAAAACAACATTGTGCAAACGGTCGCGTCGGCGGCGGGCACGTTGTCGTCGATCATTTTCGTGCTGCCGGGTTTGATCATGATCGGTTATTGGACCGAGTTTCCGTTTTGGACTTCGTTCTGGATTTGCGCGCTCGGCGGAATTCTCGGCGTGATGTATTCGATCCCGCTGCGTCGCGCGCTGGTAACTCAGTCAGACTTGCCGTATCCGGAAGGCGTCGCGTGCGCTGAAGTGCTCAAGGTCGGAAGCAGCGGCAGTTCCGAACATGCTTCCGAGGTTGAACATGGCCGGTCTGGTCTACTCGCGGTTTTGTGGGGATCGATCATTGCCGCGGTGTTCGCGGTTGTCGTTCAAACGCAATTATTCGCCGCTGATGTCGCGCAAACCTTTCGCATCGGTAAACGCGGCGCAGTCAGCGGTTACGATTTCTTTTTATCGTTCGCTCTTCTCGGCATCGGACACCTGGTCGGCCTTTCGGTTGGAATTGCGATGCTCGCGGGCGCTTTTATCGGTTGGGGGTGGGGCGTGCCGCATTATTCGGCGATTGCCGGCGACATTACGACGGCGGCGGCGCAGCTCGGGCAGAGCACCTGGAGTCATAAGGTTCGTTTCGTCGGCGCTGGCGCGATCGGCGTGTCAGCGATCTGGACGCTGCTAAAATTAGTCAAACCGGTGGCAAGCGGACTCGCTGGCGCAATGGCTGCGTCGCGCGCGCGCAAAGCGGGGAAGGGCGACACGCTGCCGATCACCGAACGCGACATTCCAATCGGCATCGTCGCTATTGTGACATTGGTTTGCATGCTGCCGATCGGTTGGCTGCTCGGCTACTTTGGAAACTCCAGCGGTCTCGGCGCGCAATTGCCAACACTCATCATCGGTGGCGTCGTCTACATCGTGTTGATGAGCTTCTTCGTCTCCGCCGTAACCGGCTACATGGCAGGCCTCATCGGCTCGTCCAACAGTCCACTGTCGGGCATCGGCATCCTGGTGGTGATTGGCGCCGCGTTGTTGCTGGTAATCGGTGTAAAACCTTACGTCGGAGCGGATGCGGGCAAGTCGCTGATGGCGTTCGCGCTTTTTACAACCGCAGTGATTTTCAACGTAGCGGCAATCGCGAACAATAACCTTCAGGATCTCAAGACGGGCCAGTTGGTCGACGCGACGCCGTGGAAGCAGCAGGTGGCGCTCATTATCGGCGTCATCGCGGGCGCGTTCGTCATCCCGCCGGTGCTTGATCTGGTCAATCACGCTTACGGGTTCGTCGGCGCGCCGGGCGCTGAACTGCGTCCACATCCATTGCCGGCGCCTCAGGCGGGCTTGATCTCGTCGTTGGCTCAAGGTGTGATCGCCGCTGACATCGATTGGAGTCTGATCAGAATCGGCGGAATGATTGGCGCCGGCATCATCTTGCTCGACGAAATTCTCGCGCGCACAACGAAGCACATGCGCATCCCGCCGTTGGCTGTCGGTTTGGGAATTTATTTGCCGACGCAAAGCACGTTGATGATCGTCGTCGGCGCGGTCGCCGGATGGTTTTTCGATCAGCGAGCCAACCGGACTGCCAAACCGGAAGCGGCCAAACAACTCGGCGTGCTGCTCGCGTCCGGCATGATCGTCGGCGAAGGCATTATCGGCGTGGTCATTTCCGCGATCATCGTCTTTTCGGGCAAGGACGCACCGCTCGCGCTGGTGGGGCCGGGTTTTGAAACTGCCGGGATCATCATCGGCGGCTTGGCCTTCGCCGTTATCGGTTTCGTTCTTTATCGGTGGATCTTGGGAATGGCGAAGGCCAACGAAGCCCGGTAACGAGCAGGAGCACGAGCAAGATTGGCATGAAACGAAAATGGAACTGGCCACTCTGGGTCGGGTTTGTCGTTGCGATCGCCGGTTTCTTTAGCTACACATTTTTCGTTCAATTCCCGGTCACGCGAGATTTTCCGTGGGCAAATCTTGCGCTTTTTGCGATCGGCGGAATTTTGCTCCTCGTTGGGCTCGTTAGGGCATTCGGCCGGCCGCAACTTTATCGCGGCAAAGTGTTCGGCTCGGTTTTTGCCGTTATTGCTCTGTGCGCTTTTGCTTTCTTTTCATACATCGCATTCTACCTGTTGCGACAAGTGCCGGCTTCAACCGGTGCGCCGCGCGTTGGTCAGAAAGCGCCCGAGTTTACGTTGCCCGACCAAAACGGTAGACCGACCGCATTGGTCGATCTAAGGTCGGGAAGAGCCGCGCTCTTGATCTTTTACCGCGGACATTGGTGACCGCTCTGCAACTCCGAGTTGCGGAGTTTTCAACAACGGCTCGGTGATTTTGACGCCCGGAGCATTCGCATCGCGGCCATCAGTGTCGATGCCGCTGACATTAACCGCATTCATTCGCAGAGAATGGGTTACACATTTCCGCTCTTGTCCGATGCGAAGGCGGAAGTGATCCGTCGCTACGATCTCCTCCATCCCGGCGCGGGTCCGCACGGCGCCGACATCTCGCGGCCCGCCGAATTCCTGATCGATTCTAGCGGCACGATCCTCTGGATGAATCTGACGGATAACATCGGTGTTCGCGCGCGACCGGAAGAAGTCTTGAAGGCTTTCGATGAATCGATTGCCTCGAACAATTGACGACCTCGCATTGAGCCAATAGGATTCCGGCCCGTGAATCCTGAGCTCGAACAATTACTCGTCCTCCAAGATCGAGATCAGAAAATTCGGCAAATTCAAAACGAAGTGAAGACGGTGCCGTTACAACGGCAGAGTCTGGAAGCGCAATTGGCAGCGAGCGCGGCTTCGGCCGAGGCGATAAAGCACAAGGCGCGTCAGGTCGAAGTGGACCGGAAGAAGCTCGAGCTCGACGTGAACACTCGCAACGAAACCATCTCGCGCCTCAAGACCCAGCAGTATCAAACGCGTAAGAACGACGAGTTTCAGGCGATGGGTCACGAGATCGAGCGCTACGAAAATGAAATACGGAAAATCGAAGACGACGAACTCGAATTAATGGAGCAGGGGGACAAACTGAAAGTGGAAGTGACAGCGGAGGACAAGAAAGCGGCGGCCACGAAGGATTCCATCTCGCGACAACTTGTCGATCTTGGCGAAAAATCTAAAACGCTCGAAGCACGATTAGCGGAATTGACCAAAGAACGCACGGACCTTGCGAGCAAGATCGACGAAGATTTGCTGAGTCGATTCGAACGTTTGTTCAAAAGCAAAGGCGACGCGGCAATCGTCGCGGTAGAACACGGTGTTTGCACTGGCTGTCACATGAAACTGACTACCGCCACGGTGAAAGGCGTCGAAGCCGGGAAAGAAATTGTCAATTGCGAGCAGTGTGGCCGGATTCTTTACGAACCAGCGTGACGGTGAGTTAGCCCGCGAATGGCGCGAACGAACGCCAACTGACCCCTCACCGGCGCTTCGCGTCCGCCTCTCCCTCAGGGAGAGGATTGAGGTGAGGGCAAATCGGGGCCCTTAAACGTTAAACCGAAAAGTCATCACGTCGCCGTCGCGCACTTCGTATTCTTTTCCTTCGATCCGTAGTTTTCCGGCGTCGCGCGCTTTGGCGAACGAGCCGAGCGCGACCAAGTCATCGTAGTGGATCGTCTCGGCTGCGATGAACCCGCGCTCGAAATCCGAATGAATTACTCCGGCTGCGGCCGGCGCTTTATCGCCCGCGTGAATTGTCCAGGCGCGCGTTTCCTTTTCGCCAGTTGTGAGAAACGTGCGCAAGCCTAACAAATGATAAACCGCGCGAATCAAGGCATGCACGCCGCTGTCTTCAACGCCGAGCCCGCGCAAATATTCCAGCGCTTCTTCTTCGCTCAGATCGACCAACTCGCTTTCGATTTGCGCGCTGATCACCACCGCTTCAGTGGCGAAATGTTTCTTAGCGTACTCGCGCACGAGATCGACATGTGTCCGAGCCGGACTGGCGGAATTGGTCGCCATCGTTGCCAAATCGGTCTCGACAACGTTGCAGGCGAAAATTGTCGGCTTGGACGTGAGCAGAAAAAATCCGCGAGCGATTTGCATTTCTTCGGGCGTTAATTGCGCTGTGATTGCCGGTTTGCCCGCGTTGAGATGCGGCAGCAGTTTCTCGCCAATCGCGCTTTCGAGTTTTGCATCCTTGTCGCCCGCCCGAACTTCCTTTTGCAAACGATCGTGTCGTTTTTGCAGTGTCGCTAAGTCCGCGAGCACAAGCTCAGTGTTGATGACCTCAATGTCGCGAATCGGATCGATCGTTCCGCTAACGTGATGGATGTCGCCGCTTTCAAAACAACGCACCACTTGCACGATCGCGTCCACTTCGCGGATGTGGCTGAGAAATTGGTTGCCGAGCCCTTCGCCCGCGCTCGCGCCTTTGACCAAACCCGCGATGTCCACGAACTCAATCGCGGTCGACACAATCTTTTGTGATTTGGAAAGTTCCGCCAGTTTCGTCAATCGCGGGTCGGGCACTGTGACGACGCCGAGATTTGGATCGATCGTGCAGAACGGATAGTTTTCCGCCGTCGCTTTGTGCGTGCGCGTGACCGCATTGAACAACGTCGATTTCCCGACGTTCGGTAATCCCACTATTCCGGTGCTGAGCATAAAGATCTTAAAGGTAGGGACAGATCTCCGAGCTGTCCGTCGAATCAACCATAGTGGACGCCTCGGAGATGCGTCCCCACCAAAACAAACATCGGGCTCGGGGGATTTGAACCCACGACCTGTCGCCGCGGCGACCGTTCTATCTTTCTAACCTAGTAAGCTCGTCGCGACCTTTCCCAGTTTTGTAATAACGCTCCTTCGTTGTTGCTTCTCGTCGAGTCAAAAAACTCTCACTGTGTAACAATTTCCAGGGAACACCGGGACGCGTCGCTTTGGAATGACCGCAGTTATGCCTTCTAATCCGTTCCTCGAGATTCTGACAAGACCCGACATATTGGCGACCAGTCTTCTGGCTTTTGAGAACGTAAATGTAAAACACGTCGCATCACATTGTGAAACCTCGGGCTGGCGGGATTTGAACCCACGACCTCTTGAACCCCATTCAAGCGTTCTACCAAGCTGAACTACAGCCCGATTTCGGATTGAACTAATCGCGTTGCGGTCGCGCCTTGCCAAGGCAAACTTTGCCGCGATTGGTGCATCGATGAAATACCGGCGTCTTGGCAAATCAGGAATACAACTGAGCGAACTTTCGTTCGGCGCTTGGGTAACTTTCGCTCAACAGATCGACAACAAGACGGCGGAGGAATTGATGACGATCGCCTACGAGTCGGGCGTCAATTTTTTCGATAACGCTGAAGCTTACGCGTCCGGCAAAGCCGAGATTGTGATGGGCGAGATTTTGAAACGCAAAGGCTGGCCGCGCGATACGTTCGTTGTTTCGAGCAAAGTTTTTTGGGGCGGCGATCGACCGAATCAGGAAGGTTTAAGCAGGAAGCACATCTTTGAAGCATGCCACGCGGCGCTGCGCCGGCTTCAGGTCGATTATCTGGATTTGTATTTTTGTCACCGGGCCGATCCGAACACGCCGATCGAAGAAACCGCTCGCGCAATGACTGATCTCGTTAGGCAAGGTAAAGTTCTTTACTGGGGCACATCGGAATGGAGCGCGGAACAAATCATCGAAGCGCACCGGATTGCGCGCGAGTTTTTGCTCGAGCCACCCACAATGGAGCAGCCGCAATACAACATGTTTCATCGCGACAAGGTCGAGCGCGAGTTCGCGCCGTTGTATCGAGAAAATGGTCTCGGCACGACTACGTGGTCGCCGCTCGCTTCGGGTCTCTTAACCGGGAAGTACAACAGCGGAATTCCGGGTGACACGCGTTTGGCGATGCCAATGTATCAATGGCTGCGCGAAACATTTCAGATCGATTATCCGCAAGCTATCGAGCGTGTGCAGCAGCTGGCGTCAGTCGCGAAAGATCTTGGAACAACTTTGCCGCAGCTCGGGCTCGCCTGGTGTTTAAAGAATCCAAACGTCAGCACCGTGATCACCGGCGCGTCGAAACCGGAGCAGGTCCGCGAAAACATGAAAGCCGGCGAACTGATCGATCGACTCGACGACGGCTTGATGCAACGCATCGAAGGTATTCTGCAAAACAAACCGGTCTAACGAGAACAAGATAAGCGAATCGCTGCGGAGAGCGAGCGCGATAACGACCTGAGCACATCACCAAGATCGAAACTGGTTTTCGCGCTGGCAGCAATTCGCTTCATCGACTGGTTAGGTCTCAATTAGGGATTCGGAAACTCCATTCCCCCTGAAATGTGATCCCATTATGTCCCACCTCGGCAATGACTTCTCTGGGCATAGGCGGTAGCTTTACACTGGCAATTATTCTCATGGCGATTTCTTGCGCCCACCGATTCGTGGGGGTGCAGCGGAGATCCACAACGCGCAAGTGACCCTGGCGGTCAATCGCCACTGTGAATGTTAGATCCGTGCTGGAACGCCTCGAACGTTTCAGAAATTCAGCGTCGAGCGCGTAACAGATGATTTCGTGAGTTCGTAATTGATATGCCGTCGCATTAGGGAGCTGCCCAGCGGTTGGGTGTGAGGGCGGCTGCGATGCGGGAGGTTTTAGATCCATAGCGAAGTCCGACTCAACGGTGACCCAAACCGCTCCCGCGTCCTCTGCGACTTTTCCGGGAGGTGGTGGAAGTTTCAAACCGTTAACAGCGTGCCGGGCCGCCTCTTCCGCCCACTGATTCTGCCTGCCGGAAATAAGTTCAATATTGTGGACACGACCTAGCCGGTCCACCTGGAACTTCACTTTCAAAGAAATCTTGCTCAGGCGCTCCGGCCGTTTCTCCAGCTCGCCTTCAATTGCTTGATTCGCGATCAAGCCGCACTGTTCTTGATAGGCCTTATAGGCAGCGGATTTGGCCTTCTCGGCTGCGAACACACTTTGCGCGACTCCGTATGTAGCCAAGAGCAAAACGAATGAAATGATAGGACGCACGCGCATGGACCTAACGAGAATTAGACGAAAGTTCGTAATAAAAGGCGAACATTTTTTCGTCTAACAATTATCCCACGCGCTAAGAAAGGCGTCGATCAACTCGGGCAGATCGTCGCTGTAGCCGCCTTCGAGAATCGCAGCGGTCGGGACATCGATTTTGCCTAACCACTTGCCAAAGGTGACGAAGTCTTCACGTTCCAAAGTCATTTGCACGAGCGGATCGCGCGCGTAGGCGTCGAACCCGGCGGAGACGAGCAACAGGTCGGGTTTGAATTTCAAAAGTCTGTCCAGTGCATGTTTGCATATATCGACATGTTCTTTGCGCGACGTATCGGGCGCCACTGGACAATTGTCGATGTTGGCAAATGATTTTGCGCCGGTTCCTGGATACGCGGGGAATTGATGAATCGACGCAAATGCGATTTGCGAATTGTTTGCAACGATATCTTCGGTTCCGTTGCCGTGGTGCGCGTCGAAATCCCAAATCGCGACACGATCGATCTTCTTTGTAGCCGGCATCGGCGATGCCGGGCCGGGATCACCGATCCCGGCTACAGCATCGAGGGCTGCGATCGCAACGTTGCTGTAATAACAAAATCCCATCGCGCGATCGCGTGTCGCGTGATGTCCCGGTGGCCGGTTCAAAACAAAGGCGCGCTCGCCAGTCATCGCTGCGCGCGCAGCTTCGATCGCCGCACCGGCTGATTGTCGCGCGTAGAAACCAATTTTCGGATAGGCCGGCGTGTCGGCATCGAAGTCGCCTAACGGATTGGCGATTAACTTGAGATGTTGTTTCGAATGCGCGCGCAATAATTCCTGATCGGTCCCCGGTCGCGGTTCACGCCATTGCCAATCGGGATGGCGAGTTTTTAAAAACGGCACGGTTCGAATAATTCGCGCGGGGCTTTCCGGATGGCCGGGCGAAGAGTATTCGAGGCAACGTGGATCGTAAAAAATGATCATCGGTCTTTTATAAGATTATTACCTAGGTGCGATTGTCGGATTAGGATTGACATAATTTTCAGGCCGGAACCAAACTCGTCCCATCAAGGGCGAGCGCTGGATCCTCACCCGACAAACACATAACGACCCAATGAAAGGAAAAGCATGATGCATTCAACAATTCGAAACGTTCTAGTGTTGTTTTTCTCTACGATAGCTGCCACAGGGCTGCGGGCCGGATCGCCAAGCGTCGATGACGTGGGCGACGCAGGTTCATTCGGCAACAACGCCATATTCTTGGGCGCGGAAAGTGGATTTGTGACTCTCCAAACTGATCCATGCCCATCGCCTACGCCGGGGCCAAGCCCATCCACGAACCCGGCGAATGGAGATCAGTGTTTCCAGATCACCGATACTTCGGTGACAACGCCGTTCGACGCGGAGAACAGCGCTCGGATCAATCTTCCGAAGGACTCGGCCAAGACCATCATCTATCCGGTCCTAAACTTCTTTTATGACTACAACATGAACAACACGACCGGCGCCCCAGCGCAGGCGCGTTTTCAGTTCACGGCCAACATCACGATTGTGAGCAGCGTGCTAAACGACCCGAGTTGCATCGATCCCAACACGAGCGCGCCCTGCGCAGGCAAGCTCACCTTTCAGTTTGCGCCAAATCGCGTGTTCGATGATCGACACCTAGACACGGGCGAGCATGCCCAAGTTCGGTTGACGCTGACTCGCGCAGGTAACGCTGGAATCAGCAAAGCGGGCCTGATTGGACAAGGCATACCGTCAGGGCTTGTTGACAAACTATTCCACAATCCGATGACGCTTCAATTGAACGTGGTCGGTACCGCCAAGAATGTGGACTTCGCAAATGTCACAGACAATATGCGTCTCTTCGGCGATCACTAAGTCGAACGAGATTCCAAAATTCAGCCGCCGCTCCCGAGCAATCTGGAACGGCGGTTTTTTTTATTTTGATTTCGTGACAAACGCGGCGGTCTGCGCCGGCAAGTCAAATTCCAGTTTTCCGTTTTGCACGGTATTTTTTTTCCCGCTCAGTACTTCGACGTATTCGCCATCCGCTAGTTCCGGCGCGACGTTGATGTCGATCTTCGCATCGGTCTTACCGCGATTGAAAATCACCGCCACGCGATCGTCCAGATGTGCGCGGATGAATGCGTAAAGATCGTGATCGACCTCGACGGTTCGGCGACTGCCATAACGAAGCGCAAGATGTTGTCGTCGCAACGCGCCGAGTTTCTTGAAATTCTCGAGCACGCGCTTTTCATCCGCCGAAACTTGATCGCCGAAACGCATATCCCGTCGATTATCCGGGTCGCCAGCGCCGGTCATTCCGATCTCGTCGCCGTAATAAACCATCGGCACTCCGTCGATCGACATGAGGAACGCCTGCGCGAGCTCGATCTTGTTGTAGTTGGTCGGGTCGTGCACGGTCGGTGGATTCTTCCAACCCACTTCTTCGTCTTTCATCTTGTCCGGGCCCGGAAGCTCGCCATCCGCATAAGCCATGAACCGGCCTTTGTCGTGATTACCAATCAGCGGCGACATCAGCGTTTCCTTTCCGTAAATTTTCTCGGACGAGCCTAACGCGTCGTCGAGCGCTTTCATGTCGCTTTTGTTTTCGCCCCATGTTTCCTGAATCTGATCGTAGAGCGGAAAATCGAACTGGCCATCCAGCATGTTTGGTCCAACGAACGACATGATGCCGGCGCGGTCTTTAAAGGTTTCGCCGACGAGATAAAGGGGTGAATCACCCGGACGCTTAACTTGTTCGCGCAGCGCCGCGCGGAACTTCCACCAAAAACTCGGTAGAATATGTTTCACTGCGTCGAGGCGGTAGCCATCGAGTTTGTATTTGTTGGCCCACCAAATCGAATTGTCGATCAAGGCTTTTACCGGCGCGTCTTTCGAAAAATCGAACGACGGCAAATAAGGCTCGAACCAGGTGGTGAACTGTTGCTCGTCCCAGAGCCGAAGGTTCTTGCGGCCATCTGGCAATTCGAGGACGCCAAACCAATC
>Ga0210384_10006837_pt1 | contig 12094 bp, 10 predicted proteins | sample IncBWH2MmetaG_FD_160574 | JGI IMG/M metagenome (GOLD analysis project Ga0210384, IMG submission 160574) | Forest soil microbial communities from Barre Woods Harvard Forest LTER site, Petersham, Massachusetts, United States - Inc-BW-H-2-M | ecosystem: Environmental > Terrestrial > Soil >... | reverse complement strand
CGGATTTTTCCCGAAGGGCCTGTGGTCTCCTGTGATCGCCATGACGTTTGCGATTTACAGCTTCGGGGGCGTGGAAATGGTCGCGATTACTACCGGCGAATCGCGCTCGGCGGAGGATACTCCGCGCGCCGTGTGGCTGACACTGATCACGCTTTCGCTGGTTTATGTCGGCGCCATGGTCATTTTGCTGGGGGTCATGCCCTGGAACCACGCCGGCGTCACCGAGAGTCCGTTCGTCTCTGTATTCCGCATTGCGCGGATTCCGCGCGCGCCCGCCGTGATGAATTTCGTCGTGCTCACGGCCGCGCTCTCCGGAGCGAATGCCGCGCTGTACGCGGGTTCGCGCATGGTCTTTTCGCTGGCGCGCACGGGATGGGCGCCTTCGGCTCTGGGGCGGCTGAATCGCTCGGGTTCGCCGCAGTACGCCGTGGCTATCACGGGATTCGGGATTCTGTTCGCGCTGGCGCTGGTGCTGGGTGCTCCGCAAAACGCCTTCCGCTACATGGTGGGAGCGTCGTTCACCGGGCTGGTGCTGGCTTGGCTGATTTCGCTGGCCGCGCACGTAGTTTTCCGGCGACGCCGATCGGAAAGTGAGCTGGCCGCATTGCCCTTGCGTTCACCGCTGGGAATGTGGGGATCGATTGCCGGCTTCGCGCTGGTCAGCCTGGCGCTGGTGCAGACCTGGCTCAACCCGCGCGTCAATCTGTGGAGCGGGCTGGGGTGCGTGGGCGTGCTCGGTTTCGCCTATATGTTCCTCAGACCTCGGAAATAAAAAGGGCGCCGGAGGGTCCGGCGCCGTTGGAATCGTCTCGCGAGATGCGGTCAAGCGAAGACGTACCTACCAAAACTCGGAACTAAGAAACTCTACTTGCTCTCGGCAACTCCCGGTGAAGGAGTTCCGAAGTCGCGGCGATTGTTGACGGCCGACCGCGCAGCGCGCGCTGCCGGCTGGTTCGGAGCGGCGGCTCCATAGCGCTCCAGCAGGACCGGAGCCATGCTGTTTTCCGCTTCCTTGACGAAAATCATGTTGTTTTCCGAGGCCATGTCGACCCGGACGAAATCTCCCAGCTTGACCTGTCCGGTCGCCACCAGGTTGGCCAACGGAAACACCAGGTTCCGTTCGATAGCACGCTTCAGATGACGCGCGCCATAGCGCGGGTCGGTGCCTTCGCGCAACAAATATTCTTTGACAGCGGAAGTGCAGTTGAAGACGAACTGATTGGTTCCTGCGGCCATCAGCACGCGCTGCTGCACCATGCCGAGTTCGATGTCCAGAATCTGCGCCAGGTGCTCATCCCGCAGGGTCTTGAACACGACCGACTTGTCGATGCGGTTCATGAACTCCGGAGTGAATTTGCGGCGAGCGGCTTCGACGGCGGTGCGTTGAATCTTGTCGTCGAACGATTCGTCGACTTCCACCGCTTTCGGCGCGAAACCGAAGCCACCATCAACCAGGCTGGTCATTTCACTCGCGCCCAGGTTCGAGGTCATGATGATGATGCACTGCGACAGATCGACACGGCGGTTATCGCCCAGGGTCAGCGTGGCCTTGTCGAGGATGCCGAGCAGAAGCTGCCAGAGCGAGTCGCTCGCCTTCTCGATTTCGTCAAACAGCAGAATCGAGAGCTTCAGCTTCTCGGTGAACCACTGGTTCAGCGCTTCCTGCGTCAGCAAAGGATGGGTTTCGCGGTGACCCAGGTATCCCGGAGGTGAGCCGATCAACTTGGCAATTTCATGCGAGTGCTGGAACTCGGCGCAATCGATCTTGATGCAGGCACGCGCATCTCCGAAGAGAGCTTCGGCCATGGCTTCGACCACACGAGTCTTGCCGGAACCGGTCGGCCCCAGGAACAGCAGGTTGCCCACCGGGCGTCCGGGGGCGTTCAGGCCGGCCAAAAACATCTGATAGATTTCGACGACCTTCTCGATCGCCTGGTCCTGGCCGACAATGCGGCGGCGCAGGGCTGTTTCGAATTCGCCCGCATCGGTGCTTTTGCGGTTGGGATCGAGGACCGTCGCCAGATTCGTTCTCATAAGGGTCGTTGCCCGTTCTTCCTTTTTTCGGCCGATGTTTTCGGCGCTTGTCCGGCTTTCACCGGATATCTTAGGCTTGGTTAGGGCCTTGCCTATTTCCTTTGCTCTAACCTTCTGAGGCTTTGGCTGCTTACAGAGTTGTCGGCCTAGCTCCCCAGGGGTGGAAGTTCAGGCGATTCAGGAATAAGCAAGCCTCTGGCCAGTGGGTCAGCGCCGCCGCGACCGGTGGAAAACCCTGTAGCTGGTGAGAGTTAGGGGCGGGAAGGTCGAAATCTAATCCGCTGGGCCAAGCCTCCCACAGGGGTGAAGAGAAATACTTTGCAGAATCGAGGAAGGAACATTTACCGGTAAGCGTAATCGCGAGTACCGAGTACCGAGTACCGAGTACAGAGTACCGAGCGCCGAGCGCGGAGCGCCCGGACGCACTTGCCGAATTGCCTCGCCCTTCATCTCACAGAACGATCGACTCTCGCGCTCACGACTCCGGACTCGGGACCGACGACTCGGTACTCGATTAGTCAACCGGGACTGACCCCACGTAACTGGCAGGTGACCCAGGTGAGGGCTAGGATCGCAATCGGAGAGTCTTTCGGGAGGAAACGTTGCGTTCTTCGCTCACGCGCATTCTAACGGGAAGTTCGTGCATTCTCTTCGCCGCCGCCGGGTGGTGGCTGGCGCCGCATTCCATGTCGAACTTCGCCGCGCAGGCGCAAACCGCAAAGTCAGCTGCGCCGTCCGCACAGGTTCAGCCGGTCAGCGCTTCGATCCCGGCCACCGCGTCCAAGCCTCTTTCCGAACTGGAAGTGAGCGCGAGTGCCCCTGGCACTGAGATCTATAGCGCCAAGCGAGGCGAGGCCATTCCTACGGTTGCCCGGCGGTATCTCGGCCGCACGTCTTATTTGACCTCTTCCGAACTCTCGGACGCGATTCGCACGGCCAATCACAAGTCCGACGCTTCGAACATTCTTAAAGCCGACGAGAAGGTCGTAATCCCTGGAATCCTGGGCGCGCCGATCAGGGAGAAGACCGTACCGGTACCCAAAGATTTCGAAGTCCGCGCCATTTACCTGACTGGTGTCATGGCGGCGAGCGACCACGGAATCCGCATCATCAAGCACTGGCGCGAAGTCGGCGGCAACGCGGTAGTTTTCGACATCAAAGACTCCGACGGCAGCGTGAATATTCCTTTTGAGCATCCGCTGCTCGGCGAACACAGGGTCTACATCCACGACGTGCCCAAGTTGGTGCACTTCCTGCACCTGCAGAACATGCACGCTATCGCCCGCATCGCGATGTTCCGGGACGAGCGCCTGGTGGTCACGCATCCGGAACTGGCGGTGCAGTCGCGCAAGAATCACACCGCGTGGCGCGAAAACGGCAAGCTGGTCTGGACCGACCCCTCGAACCCCAAAGTGCAAGACTATGACATAGCGCTGGCCAAGCACGTGGCCCAGCTCGGCGTGGACGAGATTCAGTTCGACTATGTTCGCTTCCCGGCTGAAGGCGACCAGAAGGACGCGCAGTTCGTGTTTCAGGGCCAGCAACCAGACGCAGCGCAAGCGACAAATGAAGTACCCGGCAGCGACAACGGATCATGTGGCGACGGGCGCCTCGCCCGTCCCGCCAAAGCGAAGCGAGGCGGAACCGTCCCAACCGCCGGGGCCAAAGCCTCGACCCCTGAAACAAAACCCTGCAACGCCGCCCCGCATGGAATCCAGCGTGCCGACGTGATCGCCGGCTTCCTGAAGAAGGCCTATGCAGAGCTGCATACTACCGGTGTGCTGCTCTCGCTCGACGTTTTCGGCGTGATGGCCTGGCAGCGCCAAGTTGACCTTTCGCACACCGGCCAGGACATTGTGCTGATGGCTAAGTATTGCGACGTCCTGAGCCCGATGATCTATCCCTCGCACTTCTTCGGCATGGACGGAATCGCCCACCCCGGCGATGAACCCGCGCACTTTATCGGCGAGTCGATGGATCGTTTTGAACTGATCACGAAGGGCAGCGGCCTGGTGATTCGGCCCTGGCTGCAGGCCTTCCACTGGCGCACCAAGACTTACTCGCCCGAGTACATCAAGATTCAAGTGGAAACTGCCCGCTCCAAGGGCGGCATCGGATTCTTGTTCTGGAACGCCGCCAACGACTACTCCAAGCCGTTCACCGCGATGCCGGAGATGAAGGCTGCAGACCAAAAGGACGCGAGCAAGCCGAGATATTTTCGCGGTGACGAGATGCCGGGAACCGCTGTCCGTGCTTCGCTGGCTCCGGTCAATTGATCAGCTGGCGGCGCGTTCCAATTCCTTGCCAATACTGTCGAGCACGCCGTTCACGAAGTGCACTGACTCGGGAGAAGAGAATTTTCGCGCAATCTCAAGCGCCTCGTTGATTACCACCGCACGCGGCGTCTCCGGATAAACCAGCAACTCCGCCACTGCCGCCCGCAGCAGATTGCGATCGACCGCAGCCATGCGCTCCATGCGCCAGTGTTCGGCATGTTTCTCGATCAGCGCATCGATCTCAGCAACGCGATCGGTCGCAGAGCGAAACAGATCATCGGCAAACCCGCGCACTTCGGCACTCGCGGTATTGTTCTCGGCCCAGAACGTGCGCCGCACCTGTTCGGCATCCTGCTTGCCCATGTCCGCCTGAAACAGCATCTGCAGCGCCAGCTCGCGAGATTTTCGGCGTGTACCCAAAGGCAGTCCTTAGTCGTCGGTCGTTAGTCGTTAGCCAACACGCGGTGTCCGCACCAGTCTACAGTTTCGCATTTACGCAAGATGGTCTCAATGTTTCTTCTTGGATTTCGGATGGCGGTGTGGATTGTTCTTGGGGCCGTTGCGAACGACCAACGACGAACGACCAACGACCGATGACTGACGACCGACGACCTGTTTCAGCGACGCCATCTCCACTGCCGCCAGCGCGGCCTCGAATCCTTTGTTGCCCATCTTCAGCCCGGCACGGTCGATGGCTTGCTCCAAGGTGTCGCAGGTCAGCAAGCCAAATGCGTGCGGCACCCCGGTCTCCTGCGCCGATTGGCCGATCCCACGCGTGACTTCGTTGACGATCACATCATAGTGCGCGGTGTCGCCGCGCAGAAGGCAGCCGAGGCAGATGATAGCGTCGTACTTTTTTGTCTCGGCGAGCATGCGTGCGGCGGAAGGGATTTCGAACGCCCCCGGCACGCGGACGACGGCGATGTCTTTTCTTGCCGCGCCAGTCCGGATCAATCCATCGCATGCACTCAGCAAAAGGCGCTCGGTGATGAATGCATTGAAGCGTGAGACGACGATTGCAAAGCGTTTGCTGGAAGCGTCGAGGTCGCCTTCCAGTGCGGTAACCGCAGGCTCAGGCACGGACTCGATTTTGAGCTTTTTCTTCTCCGTGACTCCGTGCCTCCGTGGTGAAATTGATCGCGGTTGATCCGTGAAATCCGAGTGAATCCGCGGCAAAGAAGTTACTTACCTTTAAAGGAGGCTGCCCGCTTCTCCAGGAACGCCGTTGTCCCCTCTGCCTTGTCTTCGGTCGCGCAGCAGACGCCGAACAGCGTTGCCTCCAAATACAGTCCTTCGGCCAGCGTCATCTCCATGCCTTTGTTGACCGCTTCCATAGCGTACTGCACGGCCAGCGGCGCGTTGGCGATGATCTTCGCCGCAATCGCCTCCGCGCGCGGAATTAGTTCGGCCGGCACGACCACTTCGTTGACCAGGCCAATGCGATGCGCCTCCTGCGCCGTGATCATCTCACCCGTCAGCACCTGCTGCATCGCTAAGCCCTTGCCCACCAGCCGCGGCAGGCGCTGCGTTCCGCCGTAGCCTGGAATGATTCCCAGCTTTACCTCGGGCTGGCCGAGCTTCGCATTCTCGCTCGCCAGGCGCATGGTGCAAGCCATAGCGATCTCGCATCCGCCGCCGAGCGCGAATCCGTTGATGCAAGCGATCACGGGCTTGCCCAGATTTTCGATCAGATTGAGCACCGACTGCCCGCGGTGCGTGTACTCCTTGCCGCTGACCGCGTCGTGCTTGGCCAGTTCGCCGATGTCCGCGCCGGCGATGAACGCCTTCTCGCCCGCGCCGGTGAAGATGACCACGCGGATGCCCTTGTCGGCCTTGATGTCGTGAAACGCCGCCCGCAGCTCCTCCATGGTGGCCATGTTGAGGGCGTTGAGCACCTTGGGGCGGTTGACGGTGACGTAAGCGATCGCATTTTTCTTTTCGAGGAGAATGTTTTCGAAGTTCATAGTGATCTGATTAGTTGGCTTGGTCTCTAGGGGAGGCCAGCGTTCTCCACTCATCTACCTCTCTTCGGGGTTTGGATTCAGCTCCAACAGGTGAACACCCTCCCTGTCCAGCGTCTCACGCAGCGTCGCTTCGTAGGACTCGCTGAAGTCTGTCCGTGAACGCAGGTACGAAGTCAGTTCCGCGAGCGTTGCGAAGAACCTCGAGAGTCCCGGCCCTGAGCTGAGACTGGCGGCCTTCGTCGTCCAAAGCAGGTGGTAACCCTGCGGACTCTTTCTGATCGTGACCAACAAACTCATTTCTTCCTCCACGAGCGAGTCCGCCATGAGTGAAGATTCCTTAGCAGCCAGGGTGGAAATCGCTGCTGACCCCATTTCCTACCCTACTGCGCCCTCAGAATGGAGCACGCTGCAATCCGCGTTCCTCCGCGCAATCGCGCGGGAAAGAACGTCACAGCTTATTCGCCCGCGGTTTTTCCGGGTCCGAGTAATCATAAAACCCGCGCCCTGACTTCCGCCCGTACCAGCCCGCCATCACCATCCGCTTCAGCAGCGGAGGCGACGCGAACCGCCGCTCCTTGAATTCGTCATACATCACGTGCGTGATGTAGTAAGTCGTGTCTAGGCCGACGAAATCGAGCAGGGTAAACGGCCCCATGGGATAGCCGCAGCCCAGCTTCATTGCGTTGTCGATGTCTTCAATCGATCCCACGCCCTCTTCGTACGCGCGGATGGCATCGAGCAGATACGGCACCAGCAGCCGGTTTACGATGAATCCGGTCTTGTCCGACGTGCGCACCGGAACCTTGCCCAGCTTCTTGGCAAACGCGTACGCCGTCTCGTAAACGTCGTCGGCCGTGGCGATGGTGCGCACGACTTCGACCAGCTTCATCAGCGGCACGGGATTGAAAAAGTGCAGCCCGATAAATCTCTCGGGCCTCTTAACCGCAGTTAACAACTCCGTCACTGAAATCGAAGAAGTGTTCGAGGCGAAGATGGCGTCTTTCTTCACCACGCCGTCGAGCGACGCATACATCTTCTTCTTCTCTTCCACATTCTCGATGATCGCTTCGATCACGATGTCGCAGTCGGCCATGTCGGATTTGTTCGTCGTCCCCTTCAGCCGCGCCCGCGCCGCGTCTTTATCCTGCGCAGTGATGCCGCCCTTCTCGACCGGGCGTTCGGCAAACTTCGCCAAAGATTTCTCAATCCCTGCGAAGCCTTTGTCGAGAAACTTTTGCTCGACTTCGAGTACAGTGACGTCGAAGCCAGCCATCGCTGCTACCTGGGCGATGCCCGAACCCATCAACCCACAACCGAGAACGCCAACGTTTTGAATAGCCATTCAGAAATTCCCTCACCGACAATCAAAAAATGCCTAAGCGTAGTGTCGCTGCAGGCACGCGCAGGTTCGGAATCCGGCGAACAGCAACAAACCGTAGGCCAAAGTGTTGATAGAAAACATGACCACATATCCGACCGGGCTGATGCTTGCGAACCAGCCGCCAGTTGCCCACAGGATCGGCAGAAGGCCGGGAAGTTCCGCGAACAATGCGACCCGGTGCGCACCGAGCAGCGCAAACGCGCCCGGAATCGCGATCTGAAGAATGAATCCCAATCCGATCGCCCAAACAATGGACAGCTTCCACGTCTTGGTCGGAGGCCAGCATTTTTCTAGCGCCATCTCAGCTTTTCCTTAATTCATGCTCTCCACCACCATCGCGATCCCCTGGCCGCCGCCGATGCACGCTGTGGCCAGCCCATACTTCTTTTTCCGCCGGCGCAGCTCGTACAGCAGCGTGATCACCAGCCGCGTCCCGGTCGCGCCCAGCGGATGTCCCAGGGCAATCGCTCCGCCGTTCACGTTTACTTTTTCGCGATCGAGCCCCAGCTCTTTCTCTACGGCCAGATATTGCGCCGCGAACGCTTCGTTTACCTCGATCAAATCGATGTAGTCGAGCGACAATCCGGCCTTCTGCAGCGCAATCTTCGACGCCGGCACTGGCCCGCGCCCCATCACCTTTGGCTCGACTCCGGCGATCCCCCACGCGACAATGCGCCCCAGCGGCTCGATCTGGCGCTTGCGCGCTTCTTCGATGGCCATGACCACCACGGCTGCCGCGCCATCGACAATGCCGCTGGCGTTGCCAGCCGTGACGGTTCCGGGCTTTCCTGCGGATGGGCCGAACGCCGGTTTCAATTTTGCCAAACCTTCCATTGTCGTCTGTGGGCGCCGATGATCGTCTTCCGTCAACTGTTCGCCCGTCGGCTCGCCTTTTGAATTGCGCAGCGGCACCGGAACCAGCTCTTCCTGAATGCGTCCTTCTTTGTATGCCGTGTCGGCCTTCTGTTGCGAGCGCAGCGCGAACTCATCCTGCATCTGGCGTGTGATGCCTTGTTCCGATCCGTACAGTTCTGCGGTGTGCGCCATATATGACCCGCAATAGGAGTCGAGCAGCGCCACCATCAGCGAATCTTCCAGCTTCCCGCCCGGAGCCAGCGTGAAGCCGTCGCGGCCGCGAATCACAAACGGCGCTTGCGACATCGCCTCCATGCCACCCGCAAGAACAATCTTCGCCTCTTCGGTCTGGATCATCTGCGCCGCGCTCACGATCGCCTGCATGCCCGAGCCGCACAGCCGGTTCACGGTGAGCGCCGGCGTCTCAATCGGAATTCCTGCGCGCAACCCGACGTGCCGCGCGCCATAGAGCGCGTCGCCCGAAGTCTGTTGCGCGTTGCCCATCACCACGTGATCGAATTCCTTGGCGTCGATCCCGGAGCGCTCTATCGCGCCCTTGCCGGCGACCGCGCCCAGCTCTTGCGCGGTGAAATCTTTCAGCTTGCCGCAGTAACGGCCAAAGGGCGTGCGTGCCCCGCTGACGATGGCGATATCTCCAGCTTTGAGCATGATTTCTTCGGTGGTCTCCGGCCAGAATTGCTCGAGATCGTGAGCAAACTTTTCAGTTTAGCAGCGCGAGGAGGAATTCACCACAGAGGCACGGAGACACGGAGAAGAACCAAAAGAAAGTTAGTGAGCGCGAGATTGCGGCTACGGTTTCACCGCCACGAAATTCAGTGTGCAAGCGCCTGGCGCGGGCGTGAAGGTGCAAAACGGGTTGCTGAAGTTGGGCAGGATGGGAAACTTGACCTGGTTATTGTCGTTGCCGCCGTTGGCGGTGCTGACCAGATGCAGCTGGCCGTCGCTGCCGGCGACGGCGACCGTGCCGGTGTCGACCGACATGTCGGCGGAGATGGGAGTGACGTCACCATTAAGAGGAATGCCGAACGTCGTCTGGGTGATGAAGCTGTAAACGAAGATTCGGGCGCTGTTGCTGGCGATGATGTAGAGCAGCGTAGCGTCCGGGGAGACGAAGAAGTTCACGGGCTGGATCGAGCCCTGATTGATGCTGAAGGTGGGCAGAATCTGATGGCTGACATGCAGGGGGCAAGGCGAGCCGGTTGCCGGCTGGCTTAGAGTTGCGGGCGTCACGGGAGCGAGCGTCGCCGCGAAGTGATCGAAACTTCCGTCGCTGTGCAGGGCGAGGAAGTTCACGCCGTCGGGCAAGGCGCGGAAAACGATTGGCGGAGCTGACAAAGGAATGATTTGGTTGACGCCAAGGCCGTCCTGCGCAACCTGATTGTCGCAGGTGTTGTAGACCGTGACTGCAGCGCCGGCCCCTCCGAGCGAAGGCTCGACCACATAAGCGAATGCTCCATTGGTGGAAAAGGCGATCGAGTTCACCGTCGTCTTCGGCTGCAGATGAATCACCTGCAAAGCCTGCAGAGGCGAGAAGACATACAGGTTCGGCGTCGGCGGATTGGTGCTGTTGTCGAATCCGAAGATGAAGGCTTTCAATCCGTCGGGCGAGAACGCCGCGGCTGCCGCATTCGAGATGTTCAAAGGCGTGACGGACGGCGGCGCGCTGTTGGTGATGAACACTTGATTGGCCGAGGTAAACACCGCCATGGTTCCGTTCGTCGAGACCGCGAGCGCAGAGCCGGTGAAGGGGCCAAGAGCGGTGAAGGCGGAATTTCCGGTCCCGATGCTGGAAGGAGTCAACGACAGCGGTCCAAAGTTGCTGCCCATGAACGCCTTGTCGCCGGCGTGATCGAAAATCAGCGAGTTGGGAGAAGTGGGGCTTGTAGTCGGAGGGCTGGGAACCGGATTGGACGTTGAAACGCTGTAAATCGATGTGAAGCAATCGTTCGGAGGCGTCGTTTCGCAGCCAGTGCTGGTCGCCAGCACCGTGGCGGCGAGTGGAGTCCCGGTCAGTACTCCGGGAATCGCCCCGGTGGAACTGGGCAGCAACGGAGTTGTCGGAGACGCATAGACCGGAACTGGAATGAATTGCTGGCAGCTCGCAAGCTGGAAGAAGGCCGCGCACGCGGCCAATTGCTGTGGAGTGGAGAGTGACGTTGGCACCAGCGGGAATCCGATATTACAGGTGGGCGGCGAACATGACGCGGTAACGGCGGCAGCGCCCGGCGACGGCGTTGAAATGCTGCACGACTGCGTGCACCCCGCCGATGGATTCACGATTGCGGACTGAGAAGACGTCCAGCTAAGGGGGATCTTGCTCAGCACCACGTCGTCCGTGTTGTTGCGCAGGGAACTATGTCCCATCACGTCGGTTACCGTGGCAATTGCGGTCTCCGCGAGGCCCCTGGCTCCGCCGAAACTGGTGAGCTTTGATCCGGCGGTAGTCAATTCGAGTTGAATGCTTTGAATGGGGCAGGTCTCAAAGAAATCGAAGACCGGCGAATTTTCCAATGTGCCGTTGATGGTCTTTTGGATCTGCGGCTGGGTAAAAAGGCTGCTGGTGACACCGCCTGCCAAGGCGAAAACCTTTGTCCATCCCGGAGCGGCGGCGGTAGCGGTCGCCTGGTTGCTGGCAATGTCGTAAGTGGTTCCGTTGATGACGATTTGATTCACCTTCGGCGTAAAGGTGACGACTGGGGTTTTGTCGGCGGTGAAGGTGAAGGGACCGACGGTTGCGCTGATGTCCTGACCCTGGCTGAAAGCCTGCGCCTGCAGCAGCATGGTTTGAGACTGCGAGAGACAGGGTTCGTGCACAGTCTGGTTCACAGGCAGGATTCCGGTCACGACGATGTTATCGATGGGGGCGTGCACGAACACTAGCGTTGGCGCACTGGAAGTGCCGCCGGCGAGGGCGGTTACCTGCACTACTCCGACGCCGCCGGGCGTGCAGCTCGAGAACGTAGAGTCCCAGTGCCCGGCGCAGCCGATTCCAGCAGGCGAGATGTTCAGAATCGAAGTATCGCTGGAGACAAAGGTGAAGGGCAGGTTCACTATCTGGTTGCTGGCATTTCGCGCCGAGGCGCTGAATAGAAGACCGCTGCCAAGTTGCAGAGAGGTGGTGGTCGCGGGGCTGAGGGTGATGGTTGCGGGAAATGGAGACAGATGCGGCGGGGTGTGGCCACCGCATCCGACCGCGCCCAAAAGAAGAATGATTGCCAGTCCTGACCACAAACCGCCGGAACGCAACCTGCCCATGCACTCCTCGTTTACAGCGATTGGCCCAGATCCCGAATCAATACGTGCGGGATGGGCGTTTCATGAAGTGGAAAACCTGTAGTGTAGAGGCTGGCGGCGGAATCGGCAAGTTGACGCGTTTCTCGGGCCTGCAGCCTGCAAGCCAAAAATCCTGAGCCAGGCCAAGAACGGCTCGACTTGACCATTCGTTTGGCTTTACCTCCTCAGCCAGCCTGTACCACCTGAGGTTCATCCGTTGTCATTTCTGGGATGCAGAAACACGGGTTGACGATGTTTCGTAACGCTTGCTATAGTGGTTTGGTTCCGCG
>Ga0210384_10006836_pt1 | contig 12095 bp, 9 predicted proteins | sample IncBWH2MmetaG_FD_160574 | JGI IMG/M metagenome (GOLD analysis project Ga0210384, IMG submission 160574) | Forest soil microbial communities from Barre Woods Harvard Forest LTER site, Petersham, Massachusetts, United States - Inc-BW-H-2-M | ecosystem: Environmental > Terrestrial > Soil >... | reverse complement strand
TCTGGCATCTCGGCAAGCGGCCGGGTTTTGATCCGAGACTATTTCTTGCTGTCGATCGCGTGTTGAAACAAGTCCAGCCGCAGGTGGTTCACACTCACCTGTCGGTTCTGCGATATGCGCTTCCCGCATTGCTGCGGCGCCGAGTCCCGGTGGTGGTGCACACGCTGCATAACCTGGCGGAGCATGAGTCGGACGTCATCGGCCGTGCAGTCCAATGGCTCGCGTTCCGGCGGGCGGTGCTCCCCGTCGCGATCTCGCGGGAAGTCGCAGCCAGCGTCAAACGGGTATACGGCCTGGAGTGCCGCGCGCTGGTTCCTAACTGCATACCGGTGGAGAACTACCGTGGAAATGCAGCCGACGGTGCGCGCTGGAGACAGAAGGAACGGCTCGCGGACGACGCGGTCATATTCACCTGCGTGGGGCGCCTGGAACCGCAGAAGAACCCGCTGATGATGGTAGAGGCCTTCGCCAAGCTGGATGATCCTCGCGCCCATCTGGTGATGCTGGGGGAAGGCGGTCTCCGGGATGGGCTGCTGGCATACATACGGAAGCGCCGCCTGGATCGCGTGCACTTGCTTGGCAAGCGAAGCGAAGTCAGGGAGTGTCTGGCCGCATCGGATGTATTCGTACTCTCCTCGAACTGGGAAGGAAACCCGCTGGCGGTGATGGAAGCGATGGCTGCCGGCCTACCGGTGATCGGTACGCGGGCCGGCGGGGTTCCCGAGCTGGTGGAATCCGGGAAGCACGGCATTCTGGTGCCTCTGGGCGATTGCATCGGATTTGCGAGCGCCATGCGAACATTGCTGAACAGCCCCGAGCTGCGTGCCGCCATGGGCAACGCGGCGTTCGAGCACGCGACGGCGGCGTTCAATGTGGATCGCATGGCTGAGGGATACGCCAGTTTGTACCGGAAGGCGTTGAACACGTCGCCCCTGGAGACTTCTACCGCGGCGGCCGCTTGAGCCTCTAAACCATCGGCGATGCCGACGAATTCACAAATAACGGTGAACACGTGAAGATCATTTACATTACAGCCAACCTCCCGCATGGGACGGGTGAGGCCTTCGTGGTCCCGGAGGTCAATCAATTGGTGCTCTCGGGGCAGGAAGTCCTGGTAATTCCATGCTCGCCGAGGGGCCGGATCGTTCACGGTCAGGAACTCCTCCAGGGCGCGCGGCGGGAAGCTCTCTATTCGCCGAATGTGCTGAAAGCGGCCACGCTAGCGACGCTGGCGGCGGCCCGTCAAACCGCCGCGGCGGTGCGACCTGTGTTCGGCAGCAGGTCGCCGGCCGTGATGATCAAGAATCTTGCAGTCGTCCCGAAGGCGCTCTGGCTGGCGGATGTTGCAGTACGGTGGGGAGCGGACCACATCCATTGCCACTGGGCGGGTACCACCGCCACCATGGCGATGCTGGCGAGCAAAATATCGGGGGTCCCCTGGAGCTTGACCGCCCACCGCTGGGACATTGTCGAGAACAACCTGCTCGCGACGAAAGTGCGGAGCGCGAGTTTCGTCCGTTTCATTTCCGAGGACGGATTGAGGATGGCTCGATCGATCGGTATCGGAACCGCGGAGAACGCGCGAGTCCTTCACATGGGCGTCGCCGTTCCCGCCCGAGTCCAGCGGCGATACGGGCCCAGGCCCATAGTACTGTGCCCGGCTCGCCTAGCGGAGGTCAAGGGCCATCGCTTTCTGCTCGAAGCATGGAGTATCCTGCAGCGCCGCGGCGTGGACGGCGAGTTGTGGGTGGCCGGAGATGGCAGTTTGCGGCGGGAGTTGGAAGCGCTCAGCGGAACTCTGGGCCTCGGCGGTTCAACGAAGTTCCTAGGCTCCGTCGAGCACGGCGCGCTCTTGAAATTCTATGAGGAAGGCGCCGTTTCCGCGGTGGTCCTGGCCAGCGTCGATTTGGGTGACGGACATCATGAAGGCATTCCCGTGGGGCTCATCGAGGCCATGAGCTATGCCATACCGGTGGTGGCGACGGCAGCCGGCGGAACGGCCGAACTGGTCATTCCCGGAACTGGAGTGCTAGTGCCTCCGGCGGACCCGGCCGCTCTGGCAGAAGCGATCCGAAGCCTGCTTCAGGACGGCGAGCTCAACGAACAGCTCGGCCGCTCCGGCCGCGAGCACGTGGCGCGGGAGTACAACATCGTCCGAGTCGCCGGCAAGTTGGTAAGCGAATTTGAATCAGCCACAAGACAGGTGAAATCGTTCCAGTTGTTCCCCGCCCTAGCGGGCGGAGCCATTCAGCCGCGGACGTAAGTCCGGGGAAAGGGGTAGGAAATAGATGCGTGTTGGAGTTGTGGGATGCGGTAGGGTGGCCGAGCACCATCTCAAGCACATCCAATCGGGTGGTCACGCTCTGATTGCCGGCTTGGTGGATTCCGATACGGAGAGCCTGCGCCGTTTGGGTAGTAAGTACGGAGTGTCGAATCTGCACACCTCGCTCGAAGCGCTGTTGGATTCCACACAGCTGGACGTAGTTCACATTTGCACTCCACCGTTTGACCATTTCTCCATGGCCCAAACTGCCATTCGGCGGGGAGTCCACGTTCTTGTGGAGAAGCCGATCGCTTTCCGCGCGGCGGAAGTTGCTCAACTCTACGAGGAAGCAAATGAGCACGGGGTCTCGCTTTGTCCAAACTTTATTCAGCTCTTTCATCCGGCCATGATGCGTGCCATCCAGGTTGTGAGCGGCGGCGAATTAGGGAGGGTGATACATTGCGCGTGTAACTATGGGTTCAGCGCGGATGATCCGGCTTTGCGGGAGGCGGTGGGCTTACATTGGGCGTATGGGCTGCCCGGCGGGATTTTACATAACCATCTCTCACATCCGCTCTATCTCGTGCTGTTCTGGATCGGCAAGCCCGTCCGCACGGTCGTGATTCCGAAGGTCTACGGCACGCTCCCGCACCGCCTTCCGGACCACTTGGAGATCGCCTTGGAAGGCGAACAAAGCGTCGCGCATATCACGCTTTCGATGGTCGATCGGCCTTCCGACTACTCCATCACGATTCATTGCGAACGGGGAATGGTGACGGCGAACTTCCGGACCATGACCGTCGTGATCGAGCGTCATGGAGTTCTGCCGGGCGCGGTCGAGCGTTTGACCTCGGGAATCCGTCAGGCCGGGCAACTGTCGAAGCAGTTCGTTGCCAACACGGTCGACATGTTGAGAGGGAGGTTGGTTCCCTACCAAGGACTGGGCAACCTGATTCCGCAATTCTATGAAAGCATCGTCCAGCAAACAGAACCTCCAGTATCCAGCCGATTGGCGATCGCCGTCAGCGAAGCTGAAGACGCCGTGCTGGCTGAGACCGGCCGAATGGACCTGCCGATCGTGCAGCGCGATCTGAGGTCAGCGAGCGATCGCTGCAGGATCGTCGTGACTGGTGCAACAGGCTTTCTCGGGCGCGAAGTCGTGGGCCATCTGATAAAGCGTGGTTATGCCGTGCGCGCGCTTGCTCGTCCCCAGAGTCACACGGACGCGTTGGAGCAACTGGGCGCGGAATTGGTATATGGCGACGTGCGGGAGCTAGCCAGCCTGCGGGCCGCGTTCGAAGGCGCCTCGATCGTCGTTCATCTGGCTGCCGGCATGCGCGGATCGGAGCGGTTCATCCTGGAAAGCGGTGTACTTGGCACGGCGAACGTCGCGGCTGCAGCGCGCGACAGCGGCGTCCGGCGAGTCATTTATACCAGCTCGGTCTCGGTCTACGACTTCGCTGCGGTCCGGGAAGGCGGGGTCGTCACGGAAGAATCGCCACTAGACGTTCATGGCGAACTGCGCGGCACGTACTCCCTGGCTAAGTGCAAAGCCGAGCAGACCGCCTTGAAGGAACGGTCCAGTCCTCAAACCCCCTGGACCATTCTTCGACCGGCAGTGATCTTCGGGACCGGGCACTCTGGAGCGTCCCTGGTCGGCTCGATGCTGGGTCCGTTCCTGTTGTGCTTGGGACGGGGGAACAAACAAATGCGACTGATTCATGTCAAGGACGTGGCAGAAGCCATTGTGACCATGTGCGAGGACCCCCTGACGGCAGGGCAGGTTTACAACGTCGCCCATCCGGACTCCCTGACCGTTCGGCAGTACATCCGGGCATGTCTCCGCAACAAAGGAACCACAAAACCGCGCGTTGTCTATATTCCGTCCTGGCTCCTTGCCTGCGCGGCGATTGGCTTGCGGCTCCTGAATCGGTTTGTCAAGAAGGCCCCTAACATCAGTTCTGCACGCGTAATATACAATTGCCGCGGTGTGCGTGTCTGCAGCAGCGCCATTCTTCGCAAGACGTCGTGGAAGCCTTCCGACTCGCTGATGGCGCAACTCCTCGCCTCCAATCGCGGCCCACTTCCTTATTGCTCGCCATGGGAGACGAGAAACCAAGAAGTTCTGGATAGTGTGGAGTCACGTTAAAGGGGCGGAGGCAGCGGCGCGCCGGGCTGCTCCGGTCGCGCTGCAGTTCGCGAAGTTTTCCGGAGGAAATTAAACCATGATAGGAATTCCATCCAGGATTTTATCGATGCTTGCTCTCCTGTTGGCGGTAGCGCTGTCCTACACGGGAGCGTTTCTGCTCCGCTTCGACTTTGCTCTTCCGAGTTCAGTGGAAGGACTGTTTCGCCTCGGGCTGTTCATCTTCATCCCCGTGAAAGGCATGGCCACCGTTTTTTGCTCGAAGCATGGCAAATCCTGCAACGTCGAGGTTTGGATGCAGAGCTGTGGCTCGCTGGACAAGGCGAACTCCGACCGCAACTGGAACGGCAGTGTGAAACGCTTGGCTTGGCCGCTTCCGTTAAGTTCTTGGGCGCTATTGCTCAGTCGGAGCTTCTGAAAATGTACGAGGACGGTGCCGTTACGGCTGTAATTCTCGCGAGCATCGACTTGGGCAATGGATTGCACGAAGGTGTTCCCGTGGCGCTGATCGAAGCGATGAGCGATGGCATACCCGTGGTCGCGACGCCGACCGGCGGAACGGCCGAGCTGGTGCGTCCCGGCAACGGATTGCTGGTGCCTCCGGCGGAGCCCGCCGCTTTGGCGGACGCTGTTCAAACCCTGCTGGAGGACGCAGGGCTGAGGCAACAACTCGGCGAGTCCGGCCGGCAGCGCGTGTTTGAGAACTACGACATCGTAGGGTTCGCCGCTCAGCTAATTCGCGAGTTTGAAACGGCGCGTCAGATTGCTACACCGGTGCTCCAATGCGCCTGAGACCGGCTGATGCTTCTAACTTTTGGAGGGAATGTGCGCTCTGAATTTCTGCCCTATTGTCTCCCCTCGATTGGGGACGATGAGGTGCGTGAGGTTGTCGACAGTCTCCGCAGCGGCTGGGTGACGACCGGACCCAAGGTCAAGCGGTTCGAGGCGGACTTCGCGAATTATGTCGGAGCGCGGCATGCTATCGCGGTCAGCTCCTGCACGGCGGCCTTGCACTTGGCCTTGGCCAGCCTGGACATCGGTCCGGGCGATGAAGTCATTGTCCCCACCCTTACTTTCTGCGCGACAGCGAACGTCGTGGTGCACGTGGGCGCGCGGCCGGTGGTGGTGGATGTAAGAGAAGACTTTCAGATCGACCCCCAAGCCGTGGAGCGCGCCATTACGCCCCGCACCCGGGCGATCCTGCCGGTTCACTACGGCGGTCAGGCCTGCGATCTTGACGAAATCCTCGCTATCGGAGAGCGTCACGGCATACCCGTGATCGAGGACGCAGCGCACGCCGTCGGTGCAGCCTACCGCGGCCGCAAGATTGGGACGCACAGTCTGATGGTGGCGTTTAGCTTTTACGCCACTAAGAATATGACCACCGGCGAGGGAGGCATGCTCGTCACCAACGATGACGGCTTGGCGGAACGCATCCGGCTGCTGTCATTGCACGGCATGAATCGCGATGCCTGGAAGCGCTACAGCGACGCCGGCTCCTGGTTCTATGAAGTGTGTGAACCCGGATTCAAGGACAATATGACGGACATCCAGGCGTCGATCGGAATCCACCAACTGCGTCGTCTCGACGGGTTCATTGAGCGGCGTCAAGCCATCGCGCGGCGCTACCGGGCGGCTTTCGCCGATCTGCACGAGCTTCGCTTGCCGGTCGAGAGCGCGGACCGCAGCCATATCTACCATCTCTATGCGGTGCAGATTCTCCCCGGGAATACGTCGCTCGATCGCGATTCCTTCATCGCGGCGCTGAAGAGCCAAAAAATCGGAACCAGCGTGCATTTCGTGCCGTTGCACCGCCATCCCTACTATCGCGATAACCATGGATGCCAAAACGCCTCCTACCCGATTGCCGAGCGTCTTTATCGCGGCCTGGTCTCGCTGCCGCTTTACCCAGGGATGTCGGACCGCGACGTCGAGGACGTGATTGGCGCGGTCCGGGAAACAGTACTCGCAGCACGTTTGGCAAGCACCGAGTTCGCCTTCGCCGAGAAAACCCCGTCAGCGGCGTTCCGCTCGCATTCGGGCGAGGAAAAGGATTCTGCATTCAGGACGAATTATGACTATAACCACGCATGAAACAATAAACCGGACAAACTTACGGAAGCTAGGCTCGGCCTTCGCCATTCTGGTGTTGCTGGCTGCCGACTACTTGCTATTCCGCGACGAACTTGTCCCGCGCAACGTCGCGATCTTTTTGTCGGCGGTGCTCACGGCAACCGTCACGGCAGCGCTTCTGTTTCAGAGCGAACCGCGCAAGCGAATGGCGCCGGCTTCCGTGCCGCCGCGCGTTCATCGGGATGAATCCGGCCCAGTGCTGTTGGTCGGAGGCGCGGGATACATCGGCTCCATTGTGGCGCGCCGCCTGCTCGACAGCGGAGTGAAGGTCCGGATGCTGGATCGATTGGTGTACGGATATGCAGCCATCGAAGGAATCCTGCAGCACCCCAACTTCGAACTCATCGTGGGAGACTGCCGCAACATTCAGACCGTGGTGGGCGCGGTTCAGGGAGCCAGCGCCATTGTCCATTTAGCGGCCATCGTGGGAGACCCCGCTTGCGACGTAGACCGGCAGACGGCGCTCGAGACCAACTACTCTGCTACTCGCATGCTCATCGAGGTAGCTAAAGGGCACCGCATCCGCCGGTTCCTGTTCGCCTCCAGTTGCAGCGTCTACGGAGCCACGGACGTGATGGCGGATGAGCGGTCTCCCGTTCAGCCTCTTTCTCTTTACGCCCAGACCAAGGTGGATTCGGAGCAGGCCTTGTTTGCCGCTCGGAGTGATTCCTTCCAGCCCACCATCCTGCGCTTCGCCACGATCTTCGGCTATTCCCATCGGCCCCGTTTCGACCTGGTGGTGAATTTGCTGACCGCCCGGGCCCATCAGGAAGGTGTTATTACCATTTTCAACGGCGACCAGTGGCGTCCGTTTCTTCACGTCGAGGACGCTGCCGAGTCGATTCTCCGCATGCTGCAAGCGCCCCTGGGCTTGGTCGGCGGCCAGGTTTTCAATGTCGGCAGTCCCAAGATGAATTACACGTTGACGCAAGTAGCCGAGAAAATCCGCGAGGAGTTCCCGGAGCTTCGCGTGGAGCATGTAGAAAACACGGATCGCCGCGACTATCGCGTGTCCTTCCAGAAAATCCGCAGTCAAATCGGCTTTGAGAGCACGCGGTCGCTGGAGGATGGGATTAGGGAGTTGAAGCAGGTTCTGCAAACAGGAAAGGTAACCGACTACCGCGACATCTACTATGACAACTGCAAATTCATAAAGACGATCGGCGCTTCGAGCCATGCCGACGAAATCGATGCCCGCGTCATGGCGGCCTTTGCCGTGCCCACCGCAGCCTCGCGGGGCAGACGGCTTACGGTTCAAGACACCGAACGTCTGGATCTGGTGGCGGCCCGGGCGTCGTAAACACGCACGCGTGTTCGGAGGTGTGCATATCCATGGCATCCGGCAACCTGGCATCCGGCAACCTGGCATCCGGCAACGTTTTGCAGCGGTGTATGGCGCAATTTTCGAGGGGATTCGTGCTTGCGTTTCACGAGATTTCGCCCAAACGCCTGGCCGAATTGGTTGACAGCCTTGAGCCCTTCGAGGCCGTTCACCTGTCGGAGTTGGTGGAGCGAAGTAAGCAGCGCAAATCCACTTCCGGTTTGTTCGCGATCACCGTGGACGACGGCGTCGGTGAGAACGTCAGGAACCTGGAGCAGCTCTTTCGCGCCAGAGCCTGGCCAGCCACCTTCTATATCCCCACCCAGTATCTCGACTCGGGGGAAAGCATGGTGTTTCAGTGGTGGCGGTGGCTGAAACCGCTGCTGCCGCGGAGACGGTTGCACCTGAGCTCCGGTGTCGTCGATCTTTCTCCGCCCGGAGCGGTAGAGGAATGGTCGAGAAAGATGGAGCGGTTGTGGAATACGCAGCGCTTGGAATCCTATCTTCCGACGACCATGGAGCTGGTCGAAATCGTCCTGCGCGAGGGCGGTTTGACAAAAACGGCGGTCCAGCCTGCGCCCCCGATCACGTGGGCGGAAGTCGCCGAGCTTAGTAAGAACGACTTGATTCGTTTTGAGAGCCATGGCGTCTCGCACGCCGCCATGTCCTCCCTTACCGATGATGAACTTGTGTTCGAGATGAGGCACAGCCGGGATTTGGTGACCGAGCACACGGGGCACCGGTGCCGGCACTTGGCGTACCCCTTTGGAAGCTGGCAAAGCATTGGCGTGCGGGCGGCGGCCGCAGCCGAACGCTGGTACGATTCCGCAGTCACCATGAGCCTGGGGCCCGTGGATCTTGCAAACCCCTGGCTCCTGCCGAGAATTCCTCTTTATCCAGAAAATTCAACGCTGGTTGCTCGCCTGAAGATACTTGTTAAATGCAATCCCCTTCGGCCAGTGAAACCCGAGCGCGCCGCTGCATGAAGGGAAACGGACTGGAGCCAGCCGGCGCCAGGCCGCAGGACCCAGGCTAGCACTTCTTTCTGCCGTCCGATAACGGCTTGAGTACAGGCAATAGATCGAATTGCTCACCGCCCCGCATAAGGATGCTAGCGCGATGAAAATATCCGTAGTCATTCCATGCCGCAACGAGAAGCGGCATATTGGTGAGTTCCTGGACTCACTTCTAATGCAGGAGCTCGATCCTGACTGGGAGGTGGAGATACTTGTCGCTGATGGATTGAGCAACGACGGTACGCGCGAGGTACTGCGCCAATATAGTCAGGACGCGCCCCAAGTTCGCATGATCGACAACCCCGGGCGAATCGTATCTACCGGACTCAACGCGGCGATCACTGCAGCGGCGGGGGACGTCATCATCCGCATGGACGCGCATACCGTCTACGCGCGAGATTACATCCGCGAGTGCGTGAGGGCGCTGCAGACATCGGGAGCAGACAATGTGGGCGGGCCGTGGGTTGCAGAAGGGCGAGGGCTGATCGGAAGAGCCATCGCCGCGGCGTTTCGATCCCCGTTCTGTACGGGCGGCGGCAAAGCCCACGATGCCAATTACGAAGGGGATGTTGACACGGTGTATCTGGGCTGCTGGGTTCGTTCGGTGTTTGACCGAGTGGGTCTATTCGACCCCCAGTTGGTTCGGAACCAGGACGATGAGTTCAACTTCCGCCTGCTGCGGGCCGGCGGACGAATCTGGCAATCGCCGCGAATCAAGTCGACGTATATCCCGCGGGCATCGATCGCGGCGCTGTTCCGGCAGTACATGCAGTACGGCTTCTGGAAGGTGGCGGTGATCCGCAAACATCGCGCCCTGGCCTCCTGGAGGCACGTGGTTCCGGTGGCGTTCGTCAGTTCGATTCTGCTGTCGGTGGCGCTGATCGCAGTGGCGGCGGCGCTCGGTTTTTCCACGTTTGCCGTCGTCATCGGCGCGGCCTTGGCGAGCGGGCTCAGCGTCTACTTCCTGGCGTGCGTCGCCGCGGCGCTGCCGTTTGCCCGTTCCCTCGACTGGCGGGCGCTTTTGATTTTGCCTGGCGTGATGGCCGTGTACCACATCGCATACGGACTGGGGTTTCTGGCGGGAATGCTCAAACTCACCAGGCGCGCGTCGGGGGAAAGCGCGCCCGACCGATTATTCACGGCGTTAACGCGATGAATACCAGCCCGCGATGGCACTAGGCCGTCTGCTGAAAAAAAGGATCGAGGCGCGCTAGCAGCGATCATGCTCACGGTTGAAAACGGGACTCAGATCATCGACCAAGAGGTTTCTCGCGAGGCCGCCTATGTTAAGCTCTTAGCGATGCAGCTCGGCCAGGTGACCAAGCGGCCGGTGCTCAGGCCGGCTTCCTTCGACGACTATGAGCAAATCGCCGCAGTCGAGGAAGGGAACGGTCTTTCGAGCAAGTCTCGTGAAGAATGGCTGCACCTCTGGCAGAACAATCCTGCTTACCAGCAACTTCCCGACTGGCCCATCGGATGGGTGCTCGAGGACGGGGAGGGGAGCATCGTCGGCTCACTCCTGAACATACCCTGCCTGTACCGGTTTGACGGACGGACGTACGTGGGGGGGTTCGGCCGCGGGTGGGCGGTGGATGTCCGGTACCGGGCTTACTCCCTTCTGCTGATTGTGCGTCAGCTTCAGCAGCCCAACGTGGATCTGCGGCTGACCTCGACGGCCAGCCCGAAGACGTCGGCCCTGTTAGCCAAGCAGGGTTGGTCGCGGGTCCCTGTCGGAGAATGGGACCGCTCGGTATTATGGGTGACGAGCTATTCTCAGACCGTCCGGCGTTATCTGGCGGCCAAGACGCCTGGGTTGGTTTCCGCGCTGGCCGGTTCTTTGTTATATGTGCCGCTGTTAGTGAAGGATATGATCTCCGCGCGGCCGCGCCGGATCAAGACTGGCAGCGAGCTTAGCTGGGGCACCGGTTTTGATGGAAGATTCGATCAATTCTGGGCGGAGTTGGAGAAGCAGAACTCGCACGTACTTCTGGCTACGCGCGACCGGCAGACCCTGCGATGGCACTTTAAGTACGCACTCGAGCAGGAGCGGATCTGGATTTTGACTGCGTGTGACGGTCCGCGGCTGCTTGCCTACGCGATTCTCGAGCGGAGGGACGCCCAGGCCTTAGATCTCTCACGAATGCTTCTGGTCGACTTTCAAACCGTGGTGAGTGATCAGAACCTCGCCGCCGCGATGATCTCGTTCGTCCTGGAGCGTTGCCGGCGGGAGGGCATTCAGGTGCTGGAGAACATCGGTTGCTGGCTCGAAAAAGAGCAGCCCCGTGTCCCGCGCGCGCCGCATCGTCGCGAGATGGGGAATTGGACTTATCTGTACCAGGCCGCGAATCCGGGACTGGCGAACGCTCTCAAAAGGGCGGACACCTGGCGTCCCACGCAGTACGACGCCGACGCCAGCCTCTGAGTTTGAGGCGAGCTGTTCGAGGTTCTTAGTTCACACGAGCATTTATGCGAGCTTCACTGCAATTATTCTTGGCCGCCTACGTCACGGCGGGATACAGCCACGCCATGGTCTACTACGTGGCCGCCCAGGGAAACGATTCCAAGGCGGGATCGGCAAGCGCTCCTTTCCGCACGCTGAGCCGCGGCGTGGGCGCGGCGCGACCGGGCGATACCGTCGTGGTGGGTGACGGCGTCTACGGCCATGAGCATGCGATCACCAGCGGGGACGCCTCCGACGCCGGTGAAGCCAGCCCAGTGGCACTGATGCGCTCCGGCGCCCCCGATGCTTGGATCACCATCAAGGCCGAGCATAAGTGGGGCGCGACTCTGGACTGCGAGCTGATATGCGATTCCTACATTGACCTCCGCAACGCATCTTACGTGACGATCCAGGACTTCGTGATCACCAGAGGCTACAAGGAAGGCATCCACAGCAACGATGCGGCCCACAATATCATCCTGCGAGGCAACCGATTCGAACACATCGCCAATCGGTCTTCATCGACACCCCTGGGACTGGATGGCATGTACACCAATCCGAACTGCCACGACTTCCTGATTGACGGGAACGTGTTCCACGATATCGGCCGGACCAACTCAACCCGGCTTGATCACGGGTTGTATCTCCGCGGCTCGAACTTCACCGTCACGAACAACGTTTTTTATAACCTGGCGAGCGGCTGGTCGATCCAGATGGCCGAGGGCCTCAGCAACGTGCTGATCGCCAACAATACGTTCCGGCTCCCTAACGAAGGA
>Ga0210384_10006831_pt1 | contig 12100 bp, 16 predicted proteins | sample IncBWH2MmetaG_FD_160574 | JGI IMG/M metagenome (GOLD analysis project Ga0210384, IMG submission 160574) | Forest soil microbial communities from Barre Woods Harvard Forest LTER site, Petersham, Massachusetts, United States - Inc-BW-H-2-M | ecosystem: Environmental > Terrestrial > Soil >... | reverse complement strand
GGAAGAAGGATGTGTGTTCCAGGCGTTATGCCTGGCGTGGAAACACACGTACATCAACGAGTTTGAAATTACGAACCGACCAAGCCGACAAGGTGCGGCTGAGTGGAGACTATCGTTCGTAGGAGACTCCACTGCAAGTCCCAACAGTACATGGACTCACGTGTGTCACCAGTGAACAAAAGGAATCAATGGTGCAGGACCGGGGACTGAGGCCGCTCCACTCGCTCATCGTTCGGGAGCACGAAGAGTCCTGGCCGCGATCAGTAGGCACTGAAGCAATCTGGGGTGCAACCGCTCACCTCGTCGTGCGCGCAGGATGGTATGTCTGCTTAAGTCGGTTTCTTCCTGCAGGGAGTCAAGGGATATCTTGCGCAGGCGCTCCCGCAGGCTATTGTTCGCTGTGGTCTTCCGCTGGTAGTGGATCAGTGAGGGAAACAGAGTACTCATGTCTTCGGGTAAAGAAACCGATCGAAAATGGGAAGAGGGCGAAGATCCCAGCGTTTTGGAATTCACCTCTGCCGCATACGGGAGAAACGGAAAAGTTCTGGCCAGTGAGGAGGCAAAACTTCAAATCAAGGAAATCGGCATTAACTCGCGAGCACACTTGTATCTGATGCGGGGATCTCAGTACTCAATAGGGCCAACTGCTTGGCTACCTTGTTACATCAGAAATCCCGGACCCATCGTTCGCCCCCGGACGACGAGTGTAAAACAGGGCCATTAGCAAAACCGTGGAACAGGCCGACGTGTCCAACCCTCGACTGGTTGCGCGCAGCGCGAGTGCGGCGCGACTCTGTACGGGGCGAGCGGACTCTCGCATTCCGTCGCCCCGAAACCAGATTCTTCAGCGGCTCACTTTTTGCGCCTTTCCAGCAATCATCTGGCCGGTTACGGTCTGGATCATGTGGAAAGTGCGCCCGTCGGGCGCGATAAACAGATCGAAGGTGAAACCATTGCCGAACGTGATCACGCCCGTACAGTCGTCGTTGACGGTGTAGGTGCCGGTTCCAGGAGCGTTGTCCTGTATTTTGTTGCCACCCACGACCACTGTCGCCAAGCTGGTCAGATTGCCGTCTCCCTTGAACGTCAGGAATTCGACCACCGTTTTGGGTACAGCAACTCCATTGACGATGTTGTAACCCGTCGCATCGAATACATACCGGCCATGAAGTGTGGCCTGCGTGCACGAAACCGAGTTCTCTTGCCCGTACGCTGTCTGCAAGGTTATTGACCCCAAGGCGAGAAGAACTGCGATCACCCAAAAGCTTCCGCGCATTCCCTTTCCTGCTTGTCTCATGCGGCTCCTCCTAATGAAGGCCTCGGCGGGATACGCGGATGCCTTCGAAGTATTTGAATTCAGCGGGACCCGTTCTGCCCCTCACCCTCTATTAGCGAAAACCGTGAGCAAGAGACGTAATCGGGCGCGAGAAAATACCTGTCAGATCGCGGGTTGAGGCCTGTAGACCGCGTTCCAGCTGTGCTATGCTTGCAGCCCAGTTCGGCTGCCTTCCCCCTGTAACTCACGTAATGTCAATGACTAAGCGCACCGAACATGAGATCACGGAGTTGCTTCGGGCGTGGCGGCTGGGCGACGCCAACGCCCTAGAGAAACTGACCCCGCAGGTCTACCGGGAACTTCACCGAGCGGCAAAGCGTTGTATGCGGGGCGAGCGCGATGGTCACACCCTGCAAACCACCGGCTTGATCAATGAACTCTACCTGCGGCTTGCGGATCTGCAGGCAGTTGAGTGGCGCAACCGCGCTCATTTTTTTGCGTTATGTGCTCGGCAGATGCGGCGCATTCTCACCGATCAGGCCAGGGCTCGTCGCTCGCACAAGCGCGGGGGTGGGGCGCAACCGATCTCGCTGGACGCTCTCCCGGTGATTTCAGCGCGACCGCAACCCGAACTGCTGGCTGTAGACGGCGCGCTCAATGATTTGGCTAAGATCGACCCGCGCAAGTCTCAAGTCGTGGAATTGCGTTTTTTCGGTGGGCTCAGCGTCGAGGAAACCGCCGAGGTTCTGGAAGTTTCGGCCGATACTGTGGTACGTGACTGGAAACTGGCAAAGGCTTGGCTGCTGCGCGAGCTGAGCCAGGAGCGGCTCGATGGACGCTGAGCGATGGCAAGAGATCGAGCGCCTTTTTCATGCAGCCCTGCAGGCCGAGCCGAGCCGCCGCGCCGCACTCTTAGAATATTCCTGTGCAGGTGATGAATACCTCCGTCACGAGGTTGAATCCCTGCTGGCTCATCATGAGAGGGCCGGAAGTTTCATTGAGAAACCGGCCTTCGCGAGTGGGCGGCAAGCTTCGGGCTCCAGCCAGTCCTCGACTGCGACGACAAGATTTGCCCCAGGCACTCTGATCGCTCAATACCGCGTGCTGGCAATTCTCGGAGCGGGCGGAATGGGAGTTGTGTACAAGGCGGAAGACTCAAAACTCGGCCGTATCGTGGCGCTGAAGTTTTTGCCAGAAACGCTGTCGGCAGAAGATCTGGCGTTGGAGCGCTTTCAACGCGAAGCACGTGCCGCATCCGCATTGAATCACTCAAACATCTGCACCATCTACGACATTGACGAGTATGAGGGCCAACCATTTATTTCTATGGAATACGTGGAGGGCCAATGTCTCAAGGACTACATTCGGGAGCGCAGGCTGGACAGTGAGGAGAATTGTAAGATCGGAATTCAGATCGCCGACGCTCTTTCTGCGGCGCACTCTAAAGGAGTGGTTCATCGCGATATTAAGCCGGCGAACATCGTAGTGAGTGCGGCGGGTCCGGTAAAAGTCCTCGACTTCGGGCTGGCCAAACTGATTGATTCGCAGGGCGCAGACCGGGAAACGAAAAGCCTCACTGAAACCCACTCTGTAACTGGCACACTGCCCTACATGTCACCCGAACAACTGCGGGGACGCGCCGTCGACGCGCGCACTGATATCTATGCCTTGGGGATGGTTCTGTATGAACTGGCGACAGGCCGGCGGCCGTTTCTCGGGGAGACATCACCCCAGCTCATCGACGAGATCCTGCACAGTCCTCCGCCGCTACCCCGCGAGGTGAATGCAAAAGTAGCGGCTAAGTTGGAAGAGATCATTTTGAAATGCCTGGAGAAAGATCCAGAAGATCGCTTCCAGACCGCGAAAGAGGTTGCCGTTGACCTCAGGCGGATGACAACCGCCTCATCAGTCTCCCAGCGCGTCGCGGCGGTTCCCGGAAAACGCTCGCGCAGGTTCGCCTGGGTGGCCGTACCTGCTGTGCTCCTCGCTTTCCTTGCAGTGTTTCTGCTGGCGCGCCTTGTTTTCCAAAATGTTCTTGCTCCTCCTACCCGCTCTCTGGCTGTCTTGCCATTTGTGGAGGAGTCGAACGATGCGTCCACTCAGTACGTCGGCGACGGAATCACCGAAGGCGTGATTGATAAGCTTTCCGAGGTACCCTCGCTAAGAGTGATGTCGCGCAGTTCAGCTTTCCGATTCCGAGGAAAAGAAACGGACGCGCAGTCTGCGGGAAAGGATCTGCACGTGCAGGTGGTGCTGACGGGCAGAATTGCGCGGCAGGCGGATTCCCTGAAATTGAGCGCGGAACTCGTCAACGTGGATGATGGCACTCAGATCTGGGGCCGGCAGTTCCGCTATGCCATGGTTGATCTGTCACGAGCGCAAGATGATCTGGCGGAGGCAGTCAGTGACAAGTTGCAGCTGCGCCTGAGCCAGGTCGAGGAAACTCGACTGGGCAGGCGTATCACGGATAACTCGGAGGCTTATCAACTCTATCTCCAAGCCCGTTACCACCTAAACCAGAGAACGCCACATGGCGTCCGGAAAAGCATCGAGTTGTTCCAGCAGGCGACCGAAAGAGATCCTAACTTTGCCTTGGCCTACGCCGGGCTTGCCGACGCATACATCATTAGCGCTAATCTGGGCCACCTCGCTCCCAGAGAAAGTTTGCCCGAGGCCAAAGCCGCAGCCACAAAGGCGCTGGTGCTGGATCCGCAACTGGGGGAAGCTCACTCCGCGCTTGGGCAGGTGAAATCCCACTATGACTACGACCTTCCGGGTGCCCAGATCGAGTTCCTCAAGGGCATCAAATACAACTCGAACTATGCGAATGGGCGGTTGTTCTATGCGGGCGGATACCTCACGCCCATGGGCCGACACTCGGAAGCGATTGCAGAGATGAAGAAGGCGCTGGAACTGGATCCACTCTCACTGCCTCTCAATAATCTGATGGGAAATACTTATTTGTGGGCCGGAGACTACAACAAGGCAGTTCAACAGTTCCGCAGCACGGTCGAATTGGATCCTACATTTCCGATGACTCACTTCTTCTTTGCAGCGTGTTTGGAGGGCATGGGCAAGTACGATGAAGCGATAGCAGAGGTGCAGAAGGGCGAATTGGTGACAGGCGAACCGCCTGACGAGGTCGAGGCCGACGTGAAGCAATTTCGCACCTCGCTCCAGACTGGTGGACCCAAAGCGTACTGGCAGAAGAATCTGGAGCTGACCCTCGAACGTCGGGCGCAATCGGGGACAAGCTACTTTCCTGCCCTGGTCGTGGCGCATGCGTTCGCGAAGGTTGGAGACAAGGACAAGGCGTTTGAGTGGCTGAATCGGGCGTACTCTGAAAAAGACGGAAACCTCACACTCATCAAGTCCCTGCCCGGTTTTGAGAATCTGCGCAGAGATCCGAGATTCACTGATCTGCTTAAACGAATGGGCTTGCCCATCTGAGACGCGGACGAGCCCCCGCCCCTCTCGTGGGGAGGGAGCATTTTGCCGTCTGTATATACCGCCCCTCAAAACGTTCGACGGGGTAGTGCATAGCGCGGGAAAAACGGGGCCACCCCGTAACGTTCGAGTTAATAGCGTTAACTAATCAGTAAACGCGTGCTGGACGAGCGTTGTGCGGGTGAGCGGCGCGCGGAGTTCGCCGTGCGGGAGCGCGGACGTGAGACGTGCGAACGTGCGGCGAGCGGACGTGCGGGAGGCGCTCGGTCCTATCCCACATTGGCGACGCACCAATCGCGTCAACGGTTGAAACGGGAGGCCTCAAAACGGTCGATTTGAATTAACCTCAAAAAGAGAGGCGAACCGTAACACTCAGTTTCATTTGCTGAAACTAAGTAGAACACAGTGTCCAAAATCATCTCTTGGCACTTTCCTCTCAGAAGTAGGTGAAGTATTGAGTCACCCGTAAAGTTATGACTGGAGCAGTAGAATATAAGTGTCCTTGGTCCACAAGACCCTTTCAAACGCACCATTCCTTCCTTTGTGCGTTCATCCGGTCCTCGCGGGCGTCGCTCGGTAGGCTCCGCGATGAACCCGGCCATGAAGATCGGTCAGCCGATCCTCTAGTCCGTTTTCATACTCCTGCCACGTGACCCCGTCCACTCCGGGTGCGGCCTTTCTCTTGAGCGAGTAAAAGCTTTCCCGGAGGAGTTCGACAGTCAGGTGGTGGAGCAAGGCGGTGAACTTCATCTCCTTATTGTTCCCTGCTGCTTTCCGCACGCCCGCCAGCCCCTGTGACACGCGCTCCCCGCTCTGTGTCGGGGACGTGTTAGGTTGACGAACGTTTTCCTTGATCAACGGCCTTCCCTCCCCATTCTCCGCCGACGCGTTCCCGTCTTTGTTCGAATGGTTCATAGGTACTATTCCGCTGTGTGACTCCTCGGTGACGTGCATGCGAGCCGTGCGGCCTGAGCCTTCGCCCGCCGACCTCCGGCCTGGTTGAGCCGCAGGTGTCTCCGAGGTCTCCCGGTTCTCGTGCTTGAAGCTTCTAGGCGTGTCTGGGGTCTTCGACTACGCCGGACTGAGCAGGTGCTCGCGCTATCGCGCCTGTTCATGTTGCCTTCCGCGCATTACAAGGGCGTCGGCGTCCGGATTGCATCTTTTCGGAGCTGAATACCCACCCCGCCTATCCTCTGTCTACGCTTCGCTGTGTCCCTCGCGGTAGCAGCGCAAGACTCAAGGCCGAGCGGATCGCTACTCCTTTCTCGTAAGGCTCTTTCATCCTCTGCTTCAAGCCGGTTTAGCCCGGCGCACTGTAATCGCGATTTAACGTCAACAATCTGTGCGGAGCGCGGTCTTTTGGTGGTCTAATAGAATCCGATCAGATCGTATTTCAGAGTGCTGCTGGGGCGCGATTCTTTAGAAACTGTACGCATCTCGTCGATCCTGGTACCGAAAGGACGGGAAGATAATGGGAAAGCTACAAGGCAAAGTCGCCGTCATTACGGGCGCTACCTCAGGGATGGCCCTGGCTACGGCGAGGCTCTTCGTCGAGGAAGGGGCATACGTTTTTATCACGGGACGGCGCAGGGGGCAGCTGGATCAGGCGGTGAAGGCGATCGGAAGGAACGTGACCGGCGTGCAGGGTGACGCTTCGAACTTGGCCGACCTTGACCGGCTATACGAGACGGTGAAAAAGGAAAAAGGCCGGGTCGACATTCTCTTCGCGAGCGCTGGAGCTGGAGAGCTCGGGCCGATTGGCAGCATCACCGAAGAGCAATTTGACAGGACTTTCGGATTGAATGTGCGAGGAACGTTGTTCACAGTGCAGAAAGCGCTGCCGTTGTTCAACGAGGGTGGTTCAATCATACTGAACGGCTCAATTGCGGGCATTAAGGGGTTCCCGAGTGCTAGTGTCTACAGCGCAAGCAAGGCGGCAGTGCGATCGTTCGCACGGACGTGGACAGTGGATCTAAAAGCGCGCAATATTCGCGTCAATGTACTCAGCCCGGGCACGATTGATACTCCAATTCTCGAGGGCTTTCCCAAGGAAGCTGTGAACTTTTTCGTTTCTCTGATCCCGCGAGGCAAGATGGGACAGTCCCGTGACAATGGCATCGATTACAAGACATGCACTGCCGCAGGAGGGATGTGGGTTGATCGCTCGTTTTTCACCGAAGCAGGCTTACCCGACGCTACCATTTCGTAAAGGCGATGACGCACGACGGTCGAGCGCTGCGCATTCTGGTGCTGACCGACGAGTACACACGAGAGTGCTTGGCGTTACGAGTGGCGCGGCGGTTGGGGAGCGTGCAGGTGATCGAAACACTGGCGGATGTCCTGTTGCTACGCGGGATCCGAGCACATTCATTCGGACCATGGGACGGAGTTCGTCGCCAGAGGGCTGCGTTTCCGGCAAGATCATTAAGAGTTGTGGGTCCCGTTTGTTGAAGTCCCTTTTGGAAAATGCGATATGAAAGGCATTGGGAAACTTTATAGCGAGTTTAAACACAGCCTTGCAAGAGATCGCAAGGTGATCGCGCCATTGCAAATAGTCAGTCGCTTGGAAGAATACCTTACGAAAAGGTTCTGTTCTGTCGTGTTGACTGCATCAGAAATGACAATATTACCGTTGACAAGTCCCGGCCAGCGAGTGGATGGAAGAAAAATTGACATGGCTCTTCTAGAGGGCGATTTGTCACGCGCACTTGATAAGAAAGCGGCCAAGCTCCATCGGGACGAGCTTTCTATTCGTGCATTCGTGGAAGTTAAGTACCTTCGCAACCGGCACCGATTCGGCTTTGGAGATGCAACCGACGAGATTCGCCCTACATTGCAGAACCTTCAGGACCAGCTAGGAACCTTTGATCTGGCTCGTTACGCCGGCTACTCTGTCAGCTTGCGTGGGCATCGCCGGGACATTTATGGTCTTGTACTCGCCTCATGCGTGCGCCGGGACCATGAAGAAGATCGCAATACTGTATACATTCGCAAAGTGAATCACTGTGCGCGTCAACATCAGCTCAGCTACTACGATTTGAACTATCCGCAGCTTGATCCGGCCTACGAAAATCAGCCTGTGACCATTCTGGGTGGTCATTTCAGGGCTTCCCTCTACACCGGCCTTTGGCGTCTAAGAAACTAAGTTGTTCTGCGTATGACTCTCGGATGTTCTTCTCAGGAGGTAGTCATGACCAACCACACCGTCAGCCTCAAAGTGACGCCCTTTTTGCGTATCGAATGCAAGTTCTGGTTGGGAGATGACGGCTGGAACGGGAGCAGTGTACATCCAGCCATCACAGTTCACGCGGGCAGTTTCGAACAAGCTAAAGCTGAAATGGAGTCTGCGCTAGGCAGACACATCGAGTCGCTTCTGGAGGCAGATCGGCCGGTCAGAGGCAAGCCGCCTGAGTTCTTTCTTCGACTGAATCGCGCAACATACTGAAGTCGCTGTCCTCCCCCGCTCGATCAAAGCGGATTTATACCCGTCACCCCAGTTCATCATGAACTGAGATCAAAGGGCGCTAGGAAGCTCCCAGCGCAACTCCGTGCAATCTAAATCGCATCCGATAAGCAAGTCGTGACAGGTGGTGGGCTGCAGCTTCACGCAGCGGCCTCGGCTCTTTAAGGGTAATAGCGCGCTGCGGAAAGAGTCCGGGGCTGCTTATCGTGAGCGAAAGGCAATTTTGCAGTTGCCGGCCGGACCTGCCGAAGATGCTGCCATTGCTCGAACCGTCGCTCGAATTCTTGGTACCTTCAAAGAAATCCTCCGGGAGCCAATCCATAGCGCTCCGTCCAGTGCTTAGACTAGGCGAGTCGGAGAGCTAACCTCGTTATGAAGGGACATGAAAAATGGCGAAGAAGAAAGCTGCCAGTGCTCTCTGAAAATCACGGAACAAGACTCTCTTTTGTTTGAAAATGGCGTTCACCCCCACGCAACAGATTCGAGGAGCATGAAACCTCATCTCACGATGACTTCCACTTCCACAAACCAAGATGGAAACCACCGGGAGGTATGGAGATGGGAGGGTGGAACACCTTGAGCCGCTTACAATCAAGCACAAGCCCGTAACCACCGTCCGACTCTTCACGGCAGTCGAGTAGCGCCGTAATGCAGAGCACCTTGCCGCGTGGAAGATCGTCGACGCTCAAACCGTGCTTGCGAAGCATCTTCTTTGCCCATCCGGTCTGGCATTGCTCGCGCCGATCCTTTGGGAACGCCTTGCTTGAGGCAATGGCCAGCGGCCCGCGATACGACGTGGGCCACGAACGGTACTCGACGCACTTCTCACGCAATGCGATAAGCGTGGCCCAAGGTTGCTGAACCGTGATGACCCGCGTTCCTTTAGTTAACTTCATTCCCACCTCTCTAAGCTGCATATTATCTATATTCTGCACGATCACAAACCTAAAGCGTTGTGACTGTGTGGTGAAAGACTTCGCAATCCCGACCAAAACGGCTTGCTCTGCATCTACAGGCAACGCCTCATTGCGCTTCAATGAGGAAGCTGATACCGCTACGTATGCGATTCGTGGTCAGAGATGCACTTTTCGGGGCAGAGGATTTTATGAGCAAAATCTTAGCTGCTGTATGTCTTTCGATGGTCTGCTTCGTCAGCTTTGCAAGCACTCAAACTTCGGAAGAGCAGCAGGTACGAAAGGCTGTGGAGGACAACTTCGCTGCGATTCTGGACAAGAGTGATGCCACGTTAACCGTCAATACGCAGACGACTACATGCGAATCGGAAACACAGGTGAGATCAGGGACAAAGCTCAAGCGATCAAGGCCCTTGTCGGCTCGGACTGGACAATCACGCATCACGAACAATCAGACATAAAAATTCGGGTTCACGGCGATGTCGCCGTTGTGACGGGAATCTCCACGTTCACGGGTGCTCATAAGGGAGACGCCCCGGCAACGCACAAAGAACGTTTACGAAGTCGATTCCATTTCCGACCTGCGGAGTCTTCGTCACAACGACACCTTTCGCAATGACTTTCCCCTGATTGAGCGAGAGCACCAGCTCAACTTTTGTTCCAATCTCGATTGTGAACATCGTTTCAATGTAGCAGCCACAGAGACTGACCTCGTCAGTGGTCGTTCGCATATGCGACTTACCGGCACACCTTAATTCAACCGGGAGCTTCGTCTTGACCCGAGGATACCGTCTGCGCTCAGGATCGTTAGTGGCTTTTGCAGTCATTGCGAGGCTCAAATATTCGAAAATTTCAGACCATTGGCATCGAAGAGAGCCATTCAGTATAGGCTCTGCGGCTTTAAACAGAACAGCAAAAGCCAGATAAAGATCGCCAACCCAACCATGAAAGCTATGTTCTTCACAAAACACCAACCTACGTCGTAAAGCTCTGCAGCATGAACTCAACAGGACTCAGTTTCGACAGCTCATTGCAACGGCTCGGAAGCAAGGTCGGGGTGAGCATACAATTACCCTACCCCGCCCTACAACGGCCGCCAAAAGGCGACCAAACGGCGGAAGTCGTACTTTACGTATGGCCGGAAAGGTGCAGAAGTCACCCAAAGAGCGGCAGAGTGGAGCTAGAGGATCGGATCATTCTGGATATAGAGTAGGACGTTTTTGCAGATGTGATGTAGGACGTTACTTCACCGGGGGTTCGGGAAATGTCGCTTCTCGCAGAGAGTTTGGTTGAAGAGTGGCTCAATCGCAACAACTTCTTCACAATTAGGGGAATCAAGCACGGAGTCAAAGAGCTTGACCTGCTTGGAATACATCGTGAGCCAACTGGCTCCATCACAGGTTGGCACGTCGAAGTTCAAGTGAGTTTTCGGCCGATTGGGTATATAGCGAAAATCACTAAAGACATGGCCAAAAGCTCTGGAAGAGCAGGCGGGTTAGTGAAGCGTCGGACGACGGATGAGATTGAACTATGTGCCCGTGAATGGGTGCAGTCGAAATTCAGTGGGCAAGGTAAGCAACAAGTTCGTGAGAGTCTGTGGCCCGGTTTGAAGTGGTCATTCCATCTAGTACATGGCGAAACCAGATGGCCTCAAGAATTGGAGGTTTTTGAGAGCGAGGGTGTGATATGTCACCCGTTCAGGCAATTGCTTGATGACCTATCGCGTCGTTCTGAGCACATGTATTCGGGTTCAGCAGGCGGTGATCTTGCTGAGATTGTTGCTTACTACAATTCGACTCTACGATCGCATGCACAGTAGCGTTTGTCAATTGCTGCAATCCAATTGCATTGGACTCCGAGCGACAACCTTTGCACTGCCACTCGCCTATTTTCTGTAAACCAACAAAGAGAAGGGCGAGGTGAAGTAGGATGGATTCGTGAGAGGTGTCGGCTAAGCTGAAGAATCTTGCGACGACTAGCAGAATGATTCCCATTAACACGATCACAATCTTGTGCTTCCGCCTTCCGCCACACGCCCAGCATTATAAGGCTCGAAAAAAGGCTTCCTTGATCTCAGAAGCAGCGTTCGCCAAGGAGATGCACTCCGGTTGAACGGCATCACGAGATCAACTCACGGATGCCGCGAACACGCTCAATCATCAGGTTTGTCAACGATTGCAATCAATTGCGGAGAGTTCCCGCTCCGGGGCCACACCTCTCGGCAGGGGCTTAGCAGTTGACCCCCTTCATGGTTACCCGTAACATTCCGGGCCAATGGCCAGTCCCTCCAAACCCGTTGGTAGAAAATGTCCCATTACCGGATACTCCGCAAAATCGGCGGCAACGCCTCTCGCGAATAACGGAGCCGGTTTTGTGAGTTTCGTTTTCGACGTTCTGCCCGAAGAATGCGAGTGCTGGTGGTCCAAGAACGCGCACATCGGTGATTTGACAAGAAGGTTGCCGTTTTTACGAGCTGGCACATATATTGTCCGAAATCATCGTTTTAGATGGATTAAGAAATTGAGGCATGTTTGCGCGGGACAGCAGCTGGCAAGGTTCCATGTATTGGACACAGACTGATATCCGATTGAGAGTAAAAAAAGGGGCACCTGATAGAGCGCCCCTAAGATCGTGTTGGATTGTTACTCGTTCTACTGATGCATCCTACCTCGCTGGTCGAACTCCGAAGCTGCGATACCAAGGAAGTAACTGCAACTTCGGATTGAGCATACCAGGAAAAGCCGGATTAACCTGATTTGTAGATGTCGGTGGGCTCACGCGAGTTGCAGCCATTGCAGCCTGGTCGTTGTTGGAGCACCCGTCGTCACATGGAACTGCCACGAAGCTATGACCGACACCCTTGACAGTCAATGTAGTCCCCGGTAATCACTCCGCGCTCCGATCATTGGCTTGTCATCCTGCGTGACCGATCCCGCCAGTTCTGCACCATTGTTGCTGACCACGACTTGGATTGTCCCCCCGCCTTCTCCTTTTTCGACT
>Ga0210384_10006830_pt1 | contig 12102 bp, 13 predicted proteins | sample IncBWH2MmetaG_FD_160574 | JGI IMG/M metagenome (GOLD analysis project Ga0210384, IMG submission 160574) | Forest soil microbial communities from Barre Woods Harvard Forest LTER site, Petersham, Massachusetts, United States - Inc-BW-H-2-M | ecosystem: Environmental > Terrestrial > Soil >... | reverse complement strand
TTCCGAAGCGGCCCCGGCATGAACTTTGGTGCAGACGGAGGCGGCGGTGCATCTGCTCGTCTAAGCCCGATCCGCGCCAGTTTAGAGTGATATCGGATCGGGCAGCGTCGTCCGGCAACTTACGGGAGCCTCGGTGAGCAACATTCTGTACCGTTGCACTGCACCGTCATGGTTCTGCGTAAGGCGAATGCAGTCCTGGCTTTGAGAATTTAGAGAGCAAGCCCTTTCCATTTCGTTGCGAATACCTCTCGCCTCTACGGCCAACATCTCCGCTCGCGAGCTAAAGGACGCGCACAGTGTGGGGTTTACGCATTCAACGCCATTCCAGGTTTCCCCTGCCTGGCAGCGATTCATCGGGGCGCAAGCGCTGCCATTCCAGGATTCGTTGGGCTGGCAACTGGAAACGGTCTTTGCAACGGCAGGCGCGGCTGAGCAGGCTCCATTCTTCCCTGGGGACTGTCCGGGCGGGCACTCTCCGCACTTACCGTTTGTGCAAATTCTGCGGCGCAGGTCGCCGTCCGTTGGCTCGGGCTTGGGATCTTTGCAGGACCCATCGGGACAGATTCGCCGGCGAAGATCTGACTCAGGAGCCTTGGGCTTCTCTTTGGTTGAGGCAGCTTCGGTAGAAGTCGCTTCTCCAACGCGCGGCGAGCCGACAATTCTGCTCTCGCCGGATGTGGACGAGCGGGGCGGAGATGCAGCCTTGTCTACGCCCGAGTCCGAAAATGAAATCGAGACGTGACTCGACGGTGCATTTGGCGTTGGAGCGGGCGCAGGCGTGGTATGGCTTGAAGGAATGCTGACAGGATTAGGGCTGCTGGGCGCGCTGGTGTGCGTAGGATTTGAAACCGGGGTAGGAGGAGGAGCAGGGGCGGCAACAGGCGCGGCCACAGGTGCGGGTGGCGGGCTGGGTGGAGTAGAGCTGGTGGTGGAATGCTGTGCGAATACGGAAGAGGCGAACAACAAAGTTATTGCAACTACCAGGCTGGAGAGCCGCATGACGCACCTCCTAACCAACCACAGAAAATAGGATCAAACCTTACCTGTACGTCGCCGTCAACTCAAAGCATATCCCGGAATCGTGTCAAAGTGCATAGCGATTTAGTAAAGAATTGTTTCGCCGCGTTCTCCTTCCTCCGACCGCTTCGATCAAGGACAGCAAGGGTCGAGCGGCCCACATGGTATACCGCTGTTCAATGGCACGGGGGCGATTCTGCACCCGAAATGCGGGGTCGGAACCACTGGGAAGACTATGGAGCGGGCCGTTGTAGGAGAAGCGGTCGGGTAAGGAGTCTTGGGTTTTTCGGGCTTATGCCTGCGGAAGAATAAGAAACGGTGGACCTTTAGCGGATCCGCGGGGGCAGAATGAGTTGAAGATACTGGCAGAATGCCTCGCTGTGCGCGCTGCGCACTCACCACATTCTTCTTCGAAACCGGCTGCGAGCCTCGACTTGCACTGGCGGCCGCGGTCATTCCAACCGGGTGAGCGGACGAACTGGCAGAGCTGTGCACGCTGGAAGGCGCGGACGAAACATGGCTGGTTGCCGTGCTGGTGTGACTTGAAGAAGAAGGAGCGGAATGTTGTGCAATCACAGCCGGTGAGACGAGCAACACAAACGATGCCGGGAGTAGCCGTAAGAGCCGCATGAAGCACCTCTTTTAGGGCCTAACTCAACCACCTGGCTGCAATGATGCCGGGACCCCGGACAATAGTTGCACGGAGGTGGGGCAATCTTTTAACTCAGGTTTTCGAAGATCCCGGCTGCACCCATGCCACCGCCGACGCACATGGTGACCATGCCGTATCGTCCCTTGCGGCGCTGGAGTTCGCGGATGATGCTGGCCGTGAGTTTGGCTCCGGTACAGCCCAAGGGATGTCCCAGCGCGATGGCGCCGCCATTAGGATTTACCCTCTCCGGATCGAGCCTCGCCTCTTTGATTACTGCAAGCGACTGCGCGGCGAAAGCCTCATTCAACTCAATCACATCGATATCGGAAAGCTTAAGCCCGGCCATCTTCAGAGCTTTCGGAATCGCGAAGACGGGGCCGAGTCCCATTTCCTCGGGCTTGTAGCCCGCCGTGGCGAATGAGACGTAACGGGCCAACGGCTGGATGCCAAGCGCTTTCGCGCGTTCGGCGGACATTGCCACCGCCGCTGCTGCGCCATCCGACATCTGAGAAGAATTTCCGGCGGTCACCGTGCCTTTAACATGGAACGCAGGCTTGAGCGAACTCAGGGCTTCGAGAGAGGTATCGGCGCGCGGCCCTTCATCCATTTTGAAAATAATCTCTTGCCGCTTGGGCTTCGAGCCATTGGGAGTGGTGAAGCTCACCGGCACCGGAACAACTTCTTCATCGAACTTTCCAGCTTGAATCGCCGCCAATGACTTTTGATGGCTGCGCAAGGAGAATTCGTCTGCCGCTTCGCGTGTGATTCCGAAACGCTGCGCCACGCGTTCGGCCGTAAGGCCCATGTTGAGATAGGCGTCAGGATAGTGGTCGACGAGCCACGGATTGGGCGAAACTTTGTGGCCACCCATTGGAATCATGGTCATCGATTCGGTGCCGCCAGCGACGATCGCCTCTGCGCCTCCACTCATGATTCGTTCCGCCGCCATGGCAATCGCCTGCAGGCCTGAAGAACAGAAGCGGTTGATGGTGAGTGCCGAGACTTCCACCGGCAGTCCCGCGCGCAGCGAGGCGATGCGGGCCACGTTCATCCCCTGCTCAGCTTCGGGCATGGCGCAGCCGAGAATGACATCTTCAATTTCTTTGGGATCAAGTTGCGGCACACGCTCCAGCGCGCCTTTGATGGCGATGGCAGCCAGTTCGTCAGGACGTGTGGCGCGGAGCGTGCCCTTGTAGGCGCGCCCTACGGGTGTGCGGACGGATGAGGCGATGATGACTTCTCGCATGGGATTTCTCGGTCAGGTCTTCCAACTATTCGATGCTTGGCAGCCTGCACCAGCTTCACTTCGCCGGTGCAAAGAAAAAATAGTCTGCTGTGTAATTGCTTTTGGATTCCGTGTCGCGGTGCGCGGCATCACAGCCCTCAGCCGGCGGTTTTCCGCCCTTGGTGTGCACGCGCTGGATAGTATCCACTTTCGAGAGCTGTCCCTTGCCCGAATTGCTGACGACTTTCACCAGCAGCCAGGGAATCGAGTCAGCATCCAAAGAAGGCACCTGAGCGGCGGCTTTGCCTTTGACTTCGCTGCCATCTTTTAACGTCCAAGTCGGGCCCGCGGAATGTTGTCCAATCACTTTGTCGTGCCGGTCGCGCAACTCGGCCTCGGGCGCCTTCAAGGTCCAACTGAAGCGGTCTCCCGCGGCCGCCTGACACGTGTAGATTTGCGAGCCAATGGCGTGAGCCGACAGGACTACTTCTTCTCCGGCTGGAACCTGTATGGCATCCGGAACGTCGGGCGGAAACTCTTTCTCGGTAGCATTCTTCGTTTGAGCATTGACCAGGGAGCATCCAAGAATGAGAACACTCAGGCCAATAGCAGCGGCAGCATCTCGCAAAAGTCTTCGCATGTGGGCGATTGTAGCAGGGACACCGACACACGATGCAACGCTTGATTACTGTAACAGGTAACGTTACACTATACAGAGTGATCAAGAGTTTTCGGCACCGGGGCGTGGAGAGATTCTTCCGCACCGGCTCGAAGGCTGGGATTCAGCCGAAGCACGCGGGCAAGCTACGGCTGCAGCTGTTCGCCTTGGATAGTGCCAAGCAGCCTGCCGACCTGCGGGCACCGGGATGGAAACTTCACCGCCTCGCCGGCGAGCTTGAAAATCACTGGGCGATCAGCGTCAGCGGAAATTGGCGGCTCACGTTCAAGTTTGAAGGCGAGGATGCGGTCCTCGTGGACTATCAGGATTATCACTAGGAGGCTTTTCTTATGCCGATGCACAATCCGCCGCATCCGGGCTTTGTTCTACGCGAGTATCTGGGCGACCTGACGATTTCGTCGGCCGCGGCACACCTGCTGGTTACGCGGGTCACACTGTCGCGGGTGTTGAATGGCAAGTCGGGAATTTCTGCGGTCATGGCGATCCGCTTGGCTGCCGCTCTGGGCACCTCCGCCGAACTATGGATCAACATGCAGGCGCAGTATGATCTTTGGCGCGCCCGCCAAACCCGCCAACCTACAGTCAGAAGATTCGCTCACGTTGCGGCTGGATGAGTCTGCCGTAACCGCCTTGCGGGTTTGGCTCAGGGCTTCTCCCAGTGCGTGTCATTGAATTGCTTCGCATCAAACGTGCCCGGGGCGAGTTTCGCATTGCAAACGATGTCCGAATAGTCCTCGCTGAAAATCATCTTGTCGTCGACACGAACTTCGACGCGCGCCGCCACCCATCCCCCCGCCATCTCGCGGTAATCTTCAAAGCGAATCTCCTGGAGCTTGGCCGCATCCGCCCGAGTGGGCTCGAACAGCCGCACAAATAAGAGACGGTTCTTGTCCACCCAGAACTGTTTGGAGTTTAAATCGCCCTTCGCAGCACCTACCACATAGACGGGCTGTCCTTCCCACGTGTCCTCATGAATCTTGGTAAGGTCGTAGCCCTCGCCTTTCACTACCTGAATCGTGGCCTCCGGCGCCTGCCCGTAAACGTCGAAGCCCAGGACCAGAAGCATGTTTACCAGAGGCCGGGCTCCAACCTGCTGGCCGCCCTTGAAGATCGTGACAGCTCCATCGACCATGAGATACCCGTCGTTGTTGGCTGGAGGTCCAATGTCGATGCGCAATCTTGCGGGCAGCGCCACTGCTTCGTGCCAGGTATCGACTTTGCTGGTGCCGTCGGCATTGTAGGTCGTGCTTTTCTGGGTGAAGGTCAGGGTCTTGTACCAGGTCTTCGCGTAGCGATCGTGCATGGCGCACAGTACGTCTCCGCCAGTGCGAATGTCTTGGGCATGAGCCAGCGTCACACTCAATAAGATCAGCGAGGGTAAGCGGAGTTTCCTGTTGGTCATTTTTCCTTCCGGATGGGTTCGGCCGCCAGAGTCATCCCAGCATAGACGAAGAGAAGTCGCAAGGGTCTCATCCAGACCGATCTGTCGCTTCGCCCAGTCTTGCCCACGAGATATACAAGCAAATGGGAAAAGATATCGAGAGTACCTGCTGGGCCACCGGTATCTCGGAGTTGCCCCCGAGGAACTCCGCCGAAAGATAAAGGCTTATGGGCCGCTTTTCACGATGCCTGTGAGGCCGGCTACGAAAAGTGTCGCAAGAACCCAGCCCAAAAATATCTGGAGCCAAAGGCAGACGCGCAAAAAACCTGGGAAACTGAGCCAAAACACGTGAAAGCCTCCGAACGCAACGTCGTGTTTTGCTCCAAATATCCCCCAATGCAACGCGGCCGTCCTACTCGGGCCTCCCATGTCCGGCGCCCATTTTTCCTTCACGCCCAAATTCACGAGCGGGAAGGAGTGTTCCAAGGAATATGCTACAGGGTTGAAGTGCGGGTAATATGCTGGCGGGTAACCGTGCTGCTCGAAACATTGATAGGCATCCTTGTCATTTGGGGCGACGACCCCCCCGAGATAGCCCAATCCGAACACAGCGCTGCCTGCCATCGTTAATCCCAAACGCCACATCAATGCCCGATTGTTCGCCGCAAGAGCATGCTCCAGGATCGACTGAACCAGTGGTGATCCTCCTTCTTCCGTCGTCGGTGCTCCATCTCGAACAGCACCTCGCGCGCGCCGCGATCGTCTCCGGCATCATGCAAGGCCTTGGCAAGTTGCCGATACGGTTGGGGGCTGAATTTCTCTACTCGGTCGAGCCAATCAAGTCGGGTTCGGGCGTCGGGGGAGTCCTCGGAAATACCTGAGTAAGAGAAGCCGTTGAGGATGAGATTACCTTTCTTCGGCCAACTTGTGTCTTCATCTTGTATCGCGTTAGCGGACGCATCTCTCAAATCAAGCTCTGTGGCTTCGGAGATATGAATGTCGGTCCAGCGAAAGAGACCTTTAATGGTTGCGGTCTGGAGGTTTAGCAGGCCGAAGGACCCGAGCCGGCAATCGAGGCTACCTTCGATCCGAGCGCCAAACAAAATTACTGCACCCCGCGCATTGAAGTCCCCTCGCAGAAAGACATTGCTGCCGACCCTGATATTCTCTGCCGCCAGTGCTTGGCCGTCTGGGTTGTTCAGGGTCGCGCCTTGACAATCAAGGTCGCCCCTAATTTGAGCACCGGTTAACCGGACCGCACCGTCGGCAAGAAAAGCGTTGCGCAGAAAAACTCCGCCTCCGACGTTGATGCGGTCGGCCATCAGAGATCCACTTCCGGGGCTAGAAGGCGTTCCGGCGCCAGGGTTCAGGAATTGACCCTGGTCACACTCTAGATTACTTCCGACTTGCGCCCCGAGAAACCGTACCTGACCCTTCGCAATGAATCCGGCTTTTAGAAGGACGCTACCCTTGACGCAAGCACGGTCCGCGGCAAGAGCCGTGCCGCCCGGATTTTCAAATGCAGCTCCGTCGCAGAGGAGTGTACCGCCGATCTGGGCGCCGCGAATTTCTACCCTGCCTTTGGACAAAAAGCCGGCGCGGAGAAGGACGTCCCCAGCCACGTGAATGCCATCTGCGTGTATTGATCGGGTCACGCTGCCGCCAAGATTCAGGGCAGGTAGACTGGCGTGTATCACGTAGATGTTGCTAGAGAAACAGCATCGAGCAAAGCTTAGCGGAAAAGGGATTGCGGCAAAGGAAAGATCCAATTCGCCGCTAATCTTGCCCGCGAATACTTGAATCCCGCGCGGGTCGACTTTCTCGGCTGCTTCTCGGTGGCGGCAAAGCCAGCGAATAAGATCTGCCCGAATGTGTCGTTGGTTGGCCCAAGTTCCGGCTCCAGCCGGATTGTTCGCCGGATCATTCGGGTCGTTATTCGGGCCGCAGATAACTACGTTACCCTTCGGCGCGAGGTGCAGAAGTTGCATCTCCGCCTCGCTCAACTCTTCGAAGCGCAAGGATGCAAGCGCTTCGAGTTCGTTCTGCGGCCCTGAAAGATTTTCGGGCATGACTCGCTCTCCAAAGGCCGTACCTTAAAACCTACGGGAAGGCTGGCAACCGCAATGTAATCAATAATTTTGTCGGTGTTGCCCGTTAATTCCTCAACGTCTTCCCTGTCTTCAGCGTGTACTGAATCCGTTCCTGTGTCTTCTTCTCACCGCAGAGCGACTTGAACCCTTCGCGCTCGAGATCGAGGATGTATTGTTCGCTGACCAGCGTGCCTGGTGTGACGTTGCCGCCGCAGAGTACTTCGGCGATCTTCGCACCCAGCTTTACTTCGTAATCGGTAATGTAGTCGCCCTGCCGCATCAGGTGAACGCCCATCTTGAGCGTGGCCAGCAGACTTTCTCCGGGCGCGGGAATGTCAGTACGAGGCACGGGTGGCTCGTAACCGGCGCGGACGAGTTCCAGCGCGCGCGCCTTGGCATCGGAAAGTACGCGCTCGCGGTTCATGGTGATGCGGTCGCTGTCATATAGGAAACCGAGTGCGCGGGCTTCATGCGCGGAGGTTGCAACCTTGGCGGTGGCAATATTTTCAAACGCGCGCTTCATCGCTTCCAGCATTTCAATCGATCCCGCAAGGGCTTCGCTCGAACTTTTGCCATGCGCCGCAGACGCGCCGTCGACAGCGCGCAGCAGCATTTCCTTGCAGCCGCCGCCGCCGGGCAGCAGGCCAACCCCGACTTCGACCAGCCCAGTATAAAGTTCCGCGTGCGGCTGCCGCGCTGCGGCGTGCAGAGAGATTTCTGTGCCCCCGCCCAGGCACAAGCCAAACGGCGCCGAGACCACCGGTTTCGGCGAAAACTTTATAGCCTGCGTCATTCCTTGAAACTGCCGGATGGCGAGGTCGACGTCATCCCACTCGTCCTCCTGCACGCTCATGAGCAGCAGCATGAGATTCGCACCCACGGAAAAATTTGTCGCGTCGTTTGTGATGACAAATGCGTCGAAGTTATCGCCTGCGCCGCCCGGCTTCAGCGTTTGGAGAATCAGGCCAACGATGTCGGCGCCAAGCGAGTTCATCTTGCTGTGAAATTCGATGCAGCCAACGCCGTCGCCCAGATCGACCAGCGATGCGCCGGAATTTTTCTTGACAACGCCTTTGGATTTCTTCGCGACGGCAACCGACCACACTCCGTTGGAAACTTCCAGCGGCTTCAAGGTTCCCATTGCCAGGTCGAAGTAGGTACGCCCTGAAGAAGTTTTGGGATTGTCGGCGTACCAGGATTTCTGGCCAGACGCGAGCAACTTCTCGACGTTGGCTGCAGATGGCTTACCTTCTTTTTTCATGCGCGCCACGGTGGCTTCCACTCCAGCCGCGTCCCACAGTTCGAAAGGACCAAGTTCCCAGTTAAAGCCAAGGCGCATGGCTCGGTCGATCTCAACGATCGAATCAGAGATCTCAGGAATTCGATTCGCGGAGTAGTTCCACAAATCGGTCAGAGCCGACCACAAAAACGCGCCAGCTTTGTCTCCTTTTTGTGGGGCGCCCTCGACTCCGAGCAGCATGCGCAAGCGCGCGCCGGTGTCTTCAATATTCTTCGCCATGTCGAGTGCAGCGAATTTTGCTTTCTGCCGCGGATGGTAGTCCAGCGTTTTCCAATCGAGCGCGAGGCGTTCGTCCTTGCCGGCCTCGGCGGGCGAGGCTGCCCGCCCTACATTTTTCTTATAGAAGCCGCCCTTCGTTTTGTCGCCCAGCCATTTGCGTTCGAGCATCTGTGTGAAGAAGCCGGGCAGGCGAAGATCGCTACGCTCGTCGTGGACGTTCGTGGTCATATTGCTGACCACGTGACCTAGAATGTCCAAACCAACAAGATCAATCGTGCGAAATGTCGCCGACTTGGGCCAACCCACGGCTTGTCCGGTAAGAGCGTCAACGTCTTCGATGCTGAAGTCCATTTCCTGCATCAGCCGCATGACGTTCAATACCGAGAACGTGCCGATGCGATTGCCGATGAAGTTCGGCGTGTCTTTTGCGAGCACAACGCCCTTGCCGAGGCGCACGTCGCAGAAGTGCGAGACGGAGGCGATCAGAGCGGGATCGGCTTCCGGTGTGGGGATCAGTTCAAGCAGGCGCATATAGCGCGGCGGATTGAAGAAATGCGTGCCGAACCACGAGCGCCGAAAATCGTCGGAGAAGCCTTCCGATATCTTGCCGACTGGCAAACCGCTGGTATTGGTGGTGATAATTGTGCCCGGTTTGCGAACGGCCTCGACTTTGCGGAGCAGCGCGCGTTTGAGATCCAGATTCTCGACCACCGCTTCTATGATCCAGTCGACCTCTGCCAGCCTCTTCAAGTCGTCGTCAAAATTGCCCACAGCGACGAAACGGGCTAGAGAGGATTCCATGAAAGCGGCGGGCCTGGATTTTTTCGCGGCGTCGAGCCCAGATGCTGCGATCTTGTTCCGTGCGGCGGCGCCTGCGCCCGGTACAACATCCGGGGGCACGATGTCTAACAAATAGCTGGGGACGCCGGCGTTGGCAAAATGTGCGGCGATGCGGGCGCCCATGGTTCCGGCGCCGAGGATGGCTACTTTATTAATCCGCTTGGTCATGAGGCCTTTCAATAAATCTTCACCACCCTTCGACTCCGCTCAGGGCAGGCTTCGGACACTGGGGAACACAGAGTAAGACCTAGTATTCTACGGCAGTTTATCGATGGCCCAGTCGTTGTGGCCAGTGTTCACCACCACAATAGTCGAGAAGCGGCGGCGCGGCTGGCTTTTCGGCCCACCCAAGACGAGCACCACTGGAAACTCGTAGCGGCCGGGTTTCAAAAACTTGCCGCGGCTGATCTCATAAGCGGATGGCCCGGCGTCGGAAAAGAATCGCTCTATGCCCTCGGTGGAGGCCGATTGCTTGGCATGAGTCGTGAGCAAAACCATCCCGCTCTCGGCGTCGGCAGACTGCCAGGCTTGCAGCAAGTGGTTCGCGGCGGCGAGGGCTGGAACGTAGCCGGCATCGAGAGACGGGGTGGTTTTAGCTTTGGCGGCTGACGGCTGGGGCAGAAACAAAAGGGTCACGGTGAGGAACAGCAGCCAACAAGGGAAGGCAAGATGCCTTCCCGACAGCCGGCGGGACGCCGGCGCTACGAGGGAGTGCGCTACTCGGTGCGCGAACTCGCTAAGTGTCATCCCAGCATTATGCGCGATGAATGTGCAGGGAAGGAATTCAGCAGTGCCTTGCTGGTTATAGTTCGGGGTGCGCTTTCACGTAGTCTAAAGCGCGCCGCGCCATCTGCTTCTCTCCACCATAGGCGAGTAGTTTCGCCGCGTCTTCCAGACGGACCCACTTGGCTCGTGCGACTTCAATCCGCATGGCAGGAGTGACGTCGTTAATGCGGCCAGAGAGATACTTCATCAGGTAGAAGCTGACGATTTTAAAAACCCGCTGCCGGTCGCCCCAGGCTCGCGTGTAGACGTACTTGCTGTCGCCTAATTTGGTGATCAACTCCGCCGTCACTCCGGTCTCCTCGTAAACTTCCCGGATCGCGGTTTCCAAAGCCTTTTCACCCGGATCGACCAAGCCCTTGGGCAGAGCAAGCACCCGTTTGCGCCTGGCAACGGAGTGGCGCAGGGGATCTACCTGCGACGCGGTGGGATGAATAGCATGGGCAGGGTCCGGAGGCTCTGTGGGAGGCTCAATGGCCGCCATCCACCAAGCTCCGCCGCGCTTCCGTATCACGACCCCGCCCGCCGAAATCTCCCGCACCATAGTTCGTAAGTTAGCAGCATTGCTGGAGTTAGTCATCCTCAGGGGGAAGAAGGTAACAGTGCGGTAACCTTGGTAGGTTTCGACCGTAATGATGTAGCACCAAAGTGGTCTGTAGCCTTGCCCCCAAAAGGTGCATCCTAGATGGTAGCTGGGTAGGTTAGAAACGTGGGGTTCCGGTGAAGAGCATTGGCAACATTATCCGGTCCGTGCAGGCTTTCAGCCGGGAACTTTCCCGCAAAGCCGGTGCACCTGAGCCACAATTTCCCGCAATCGGCTTGGCTCTCGGCGGGGGCTTTGCGCGCGGCATGGCCCACATCGGTGTCCTGAAAGTTCTGGAAGAAGAGGGAATTCCGGTTCGCTTCATAGCTGGAACCAGCGTGGGCGCGCTGATCGGCGCTTCCTACTGCAGCGGACTGTCCCTCGAGGATCTCGAAAGAGTTGCGCACTCCTGCCGCTTCACCACCTTTGCGCGCTGGACGGTCTCACGTTACGGCTTCGCCTCAAACGACCGAATGGTTTCGTTTCTTGAACGCACTTTGAAGGTGAAGACGTTCGAAGAGCTGCGCATTCCTCTCGGCGTCACCGCAACGGATTTCAATACCGGCCAGGGCGTCGTCTTTCATTCTGGTTCGATCATCGATCCTGTGCGTGCAAGCTGCGCCTACCCCGGAATGTTTTTGCCAGTTGAAATTCGTGGACGCTACTTGGTCGATGGCATGCTCTCGCATCCAGTGCCAACGCGGCCGTTGCGTGACATGGGCGCCGAGCGCGTTCTGGCCGTGCACCTGAGAGGCACTTGGGCAAAAGGCGGAGCGCCCCGCCATCTGTTCGACGTGATTGGACAATCGTTCGCCATCGCGCAGGACGCGATGTCCAGCTTGTGGAAGAGCGCTGCCGATATCGTGGTCGAGCCTGACGTGGCCGGTTTCGCCTACGACGACTTCAAGCGTGCCGGCGATCTGATTCGCTCCGGCGAAGTTGCGATGCGGCAGGCGCTGCCGGAAGTGCGCAAATGGCTGGAAACGCCCGCGGAAGCGCCGGTGGCCGCGAAGGTTCGTCCCGCAGTCCAGCGCACGCTACCTATGGCCGCGGACTGACCCAGCTCCACAGCATCTCTTTACTCTTCTCGATTTCCGGTTTTCTGTTTACTGTTCTAGATAGTTTCTGGTTTCGTTTCCTTTGCTTGCCTTCTATCTTCATACAACTGAATAGCTGAGGAGTGATCACTCCCACCACGGGCGCCAGCCCCGGGCCTACCAGGGAAGCCACATGAGCGCCCGCATCGGATGTCCCGCCCTCAGTCTCGCGTGGGATTCGGGTGGGGCCGCGAGGTGTCCGGAACTGCGCGGCACAACATCCTGGCCAACATTTC
>Ga0210384_10006829_pt1 | contig 12102 bp, 13 predicted proteins | sample IncBWH2MmetaG_FD_160574 | JGI IMG/M metagenome (GOLD analysis project Ga0210384, IMG submission 160574) | Forest soil microbial communities from Barre Woods Harvard Forest LTER site, Petersham, Massachusetts, United States - Inc-BW-H-2-M | ecosystem: Environmental > Terrestrial > Soil >... | reverse complement strand
TCCGATCTAGGTAAGGTCTACCTCGCTGAGGTCCACGCTTTCCATGGGAACAGCGGATCGCCCGCCTTCGTGGACTTGGGAGGACTGCGCGGGGAGGCATTTAAGATTGGTGCGGACTACCGCCTGCTTGGGGTGGTCAGCGGCGGATACAGTGAGGGTGAACAGAATACCCTGGTGCTAGAAACGCCGCTCGCCAGCAAGCCCGGAAACAGCGGAATCGCAATGATAGTTCCAGCCTCCGCACTCAAAGCTCTGCTTGACGACTCGCGCGTCGTCGCATTGCGGGATGCAGAGGTCGCACGTCTGGCACAGTCGAAGAAGTAATTTTAGTAGTCCGTTCTGTGCATGGGGTGAGTTGGTGAAAAATCGCATTAAACTCATTGACCGCGAATAGCCGAACCTTTCCCGCCCGTCCGTATCTCCGTGGTCTGCGTTATTTGTGGCAGGCGGCAAACCTCCGGCAGCATCCTGCTACTGGACATTGAGGCGATTGGTCGCCTCGTGCCCCTTTTCCGCCGGAATTTCAGATCGCTTTTTCAGTTCTGAGACCGTAGCAGACAGCATTCTCATTGCGGCCACCGCATCCGGCGGAACCGTCTTGATGTAGCAGCGCTGCGTGACCGACACATCACTGTGCCGCAGGATCGACTGAATCACGCTGTCATCCACGCCGAGCCGATTGAGGTTCGATGCCAACCCTCTGCGAAAACCGTGCCAGCCCACCCACTCCACATCGGCCTTCTCCAGTACATCTTTCATTTGCCGCCGGTACAGGGCATCAAGATCAAGTGGCTTCCTCAGAGAGTTCGCGAATATCGGTCCTGAAGCTGGACGCCCACAGGCAATCCAGTGTGCCCGGAGTCGATCTGCCAGTTGCGGGATCACCGGGACAGGCGCCTTCGATCTCTCCGTCTTCGGGCTCCCCGCATGGCTCCGCCATACCGAGTTCATCACGTGGAGCAGCCCAAGCGACTGCTCATCCTGTGGCGGTTCGTAGTACTCCCACCTCACCCCTCTCAATTCTCCCAGCCGAAGTCCCGTGTACGCCGCCGTCTCCACCACGGTTGCGGCCAACTCCGTGAGAACGTTCAGCATCTGCCCGATCTCCTCAAGCGTATAAGCTCTCCCTTCTTGCCCCGCCGGTGCAAATGCTGGAATCTCCGCCAACCTCACCGGATTCGCTCCGTCGAAGTAGCCCTGCTGCGCTGCGTGCTGGAAGACTCCACTCAGGAAATGCTTCACGTGCTTCAGGGTCGTCTTTGAGAGGGTGTATTCCCGCTCATTCTTCTCGTGGGGCTGACGAGCAATTTCCTCTAGCCACGCCTGCACCTCGTACGTTTTGACTTCCCGCATCCATGCCGATGCGCAGTGATCCTTGAGGTAATCGTCCCAGATTTGCTTGTACCCCCGGTAGGTGCTCGGCCTCTTCTGCTGCTCCGCGAATCGCAGGTACACATTCTCGACGAAGTCGCCCAGAGTCATCACTCTAAGCGGCGACACGGAGGTGCGGTTCAACGGCACCAGTATCTCCGCGGCCAGAGACCGAACGCTGGCCTTCGTCTTATGCTTCGCATCCACCGGGGCAAGGCGACGGTTACGGATGACGGTCTTCACCTTACGGTCGACGAACACTTGCTGCCGATAACGCACAACCCACCAGCCATGGTGCTTGGTGATGCAGCCGTTTTGTCTTCGCTGTTGCACAGTGCGCTATCCAACTTCACAGTAACTTAGCGCATTGCTATACTCAAGCCGCATGTCCATTTCCGACCTGATGGCGTTCCCACCAGTCATTCAGCTCTGGACTGTTCCAGCTGAAGCGCACGTACCGGCCAAGACGCACATGGGGAATCGGGTCCATGCAGCGTGAGCGTGTTTGTTCCCGGACCCAACTCTCCGGCACCCTCCAGCGCGCCGCTAATTCCTCTGCGATGAGAACCTCGCATCGTAGTCCAGCAGCCACTGGCGTGTTCCCCAATTGTTCCCCGACTTTTTTCAAGCTGTGCTTCCTGTAACTTGCGCTTCAATTTAGTTGTACGACGGTTTCCGGAACCGTCGTCCAGACTGCAAGCCGATCACTCTTGCAGTTGATTCCGACTAACTCTTGCCCCTAATCTTCGATCGGTCGATGAAGTCGTCGAGGTCACGAGCGTCGATGAGAAATCCTCGCCCCACATGCACCACAGGGAGATCGCCCGCCCTGACGAGCTTGTAGATCGTCCAATCGGAGACCCGCAGGTAGGCTGCTGCCTCAGGGACTGTAAGGAGCCTTGACGGTCGTCCTGGCTTGGGCTTTTGGTCCTTTGGGTTTCGAGTTGACTCTGACATGGTTGTTCGTTTCCCCTTTCTGGCTATATGTGTGGCCCCGGCTTCTCTAGAGTGCGCAGTCGAGATCGATGGTCCTGCAGTTCCTGTCTGCACCACAACCACGTGCATGCCCGTAATGAAGATTCACTTGACGGGCAACTCTTCCGGTGTGTAGAAGCGTTTCGCCCAGCGCCTCAGGGCTGACTTGATCTGGTCATTGACGCGAAGCGGTCGCAAGAAGCGATGTGGATTCATGACGCCCTTCCCGGACAAGAAGCGCATGGCGTCACGTAGCGAGACCTCGTCACGGAGGCGCCGCGTCTCGGCGAGGGCAGCCCTTGCCGAGTTTCCGAACCGTCGCTGCAGATGAGCTTCGAGCTTGTTCCAGCAAACGCCGACCATCCGCACGTGCTTCGGGGAGAGCTTCGAGGCGATCAAGGAGAGGTCTTGAACCCTGGTCACTCTTGTCTTCCGGAGTAATGCTGAGTGAAGTTCCAACTCAACTCTGAAAGCGCCGAGACTGTTTTTTTGATAGCAACGCACCAGCTTCGGTGCGGAGCGTGATCCATAACGAAGACTCTGCGGGCCACCCCGATCGACACGACGGCGTGTTTTTCCGAAAACGCCATGGCGGAGCACATAGGGGCAATCGACCCCCACGTTCAGATTGAAGTCCAGGGCCAGCTCGACCAACGAAGGCTTCCGCGGGTGGCACTGCGCGCAGACACTCCACAGTTGCCCCGGTGCGATCCCGGTGGTGTCGTCACCGATGATCGTGACGGTGCACGGCGACAGCCATTTTCGCAACGGCTTGTGCTGCACAATGACCTGGCAAGTATTCGTGAGACTGCGGAATACCGTGATGCGCCCGTACGTCGCGATGGCGCCCTGCCGTTTTACGCGCACATCTTTCGTGGCCTTGAATCCGGGAATGGACGCGATGCGCGAACCGTCACGGGCCACCGCACCGAAACGAACGCGATCCATACGCACCACGCATTCCCGGTCGCCTTTTACGTCGTTCGCCGTGGTCACGCTCTAAAGCTAAGCCAGCGAGACATGCCGCAGCATCATCACAAAAAGCCGTAATTTTAGAATCCTGAAAAACCGCTCGCAGCCTCGTCTTTACTGTGCCGGCGAATCGGTTCGTGGGACACTAGCAGCCACGGAGTCCACCGCGATGGCAATCCTAGGGAATGAGAAGACGCTGCACGAATACATGGAGGAAGTCGATACTGGCGTCACTCGGTCGGCGTTCACAAAAGCATTTCGCGAATTCGCCCCTGCTAAATCTCTGCAATCTCAGGTGGGAAGAGAACCGATCGATCGATTCTTCGCAGCTGCGGATGAGTACCTGCGCTCCAAAGCGGTCGGCAAGGTTATCGACAAGCGCCGTATGCTGGCCGACTACAAACTATCCGCCAAGCTGATCATGGGAACCGATAAGAAGCTGGAAGAGATCCATGCAGCCCTCGAGAGGATTCAATCGAAGGTTGTCAAACGGGGGCCCACCCGCACCGGACCCATTGTCTCCGACATTCTTAAGTTGTCTGCCTTGTGGCGGAAGCGGTGGCAAGAGAAAATGAAAAATGATTTCGACGAAACCCTTCGCAACATTCGGCTCCACGAGAACTTACTAAAACTGTTTCGCCCAAACAAGGAGGTGGCCGAGTTCATGATCGATTTGACGACCATTGTTAAAAGTCGCTTTCCAAGCATGGCGCAGGAAGACAGATGGGTGCTGATCGGAGCGGCGATGGCCGGGGCGAAACTTTACACCGCAAGAGAATTGCGAGAAGCCGCTGAGGAGAAGCGGGACCTGATCGATCGAATTCGCCAGAAACTCGTGCTGGCGGAAAAACAGAGGCGGAAGACACGTAACGATGACGACAGAATTGCATTCGAAATGTTCACTCCCATCACGGCAAAATCAAAATTCAGAGCGAGGAAGAAAAATCAGGGGCCGCAGCGGAAGCGTCTGCGTGAAATAAGCGCGTCCGTTTAGGCCGTGCTTGTCTCGTTCGGCTTGCCCACGCCCCCTGAACCTTCTTCCTTTGGTTGGGAATCACTGGTTGTGGTCCCATCTAAAATCCCATCAGCGCGCCGTCTAGCGTTGCTTCAGCGGGGCGTTTAGACTTCGAGCGGGGTTAGGGACCAGCGGCGACTGGGGACCGTCCAGCATTCTGGAGTTTTATCTCGTCTAGGCATCTCGGCATCCGGGAGTGTTCGGGGAGAATTTCCCCAATACACGAAAAAACACTACTCTCCGAAAGTCAATCTCCCCGCATCTTCGCAGCGAGCATACGGCATCGAGAAAAAACATTTGGGATCGGGGCACGATGATCCAAAGTGAGAGCAGTGAGAAAAAACAGGAAGCAAGGGCGCAGAAAAAAAAAGGGGTGAAGAGAGGAAGGAATCATAGTTTGAGTTTGAACTTTTCTTATCCAACGCACCTCCTCAAATCATTACTCTATTTGTTTATGTTTATGTTTATTCATAAGAATAGTATTTAGCTCCCCCTGTTTTTTCTCATCCAGAACACTGCAATGCGTTTTTTCTGCACACCCTGATCCTGCAAGCGGGACGAGAAAAAACACCCTGACTCCCTCGCCGTGCACTCGATCCCTGCCACGAACCAAGGTGCGTACCAGTATTTCGTGTAGGGACGAGAAATAATCGTCCAGGTTCTAGTGCTGCAAAAGTTTGAGGCAGTCGCATGAAGGAAATCTTCTCCGCCTTCGGGTCGGAAGTGTTTCGTCCACTGGCCACGATTGTGATCCCCGGTGCCATGGCGATCAGCACGTGGTTTGTCGTGCTGCTACAGCGGTTTCCATCATTCCGAAATCTTGCGGAGGCGAATCACACGGAAACAGCTCTCCTTCTCGCCCTTGCCACGCCAAGCTCGAAACCATCGAAACAAGAGCTCTCTGCTGAGGGCATCCGAAAAGCTGTTACCCGTTTCATCGAGAGGCAGTCAGAATTCGCCCAGGATTTCCTTACGAAGGACACATCAGAAATTGAGAAGGAGTCGAGAGTGTGGATTAGGGAGTGGCACGCCGGTGAGAGAAGGTTGAGGCGTCGGAAAAGAATATCGCCGTTTCGGCAGCCACAATCCAAAGAAGCGCAACAGGGAGGTGCTTCTGTCGATGGAGGACAAGTTGGCGCGAAGGAGGGAAAAGAATAGGAACCGGCCAATTGCACATATTTTTTCCTACCCGCCGGAGACGAGCCCCACACGCCTTGCCGATCCCCAACAGGCGACTTTAACTCGATGCACAGTTGTTTCAAAAATGCGGACCGAGAGCCAGGATTTGCTCCGCGCCGCTCCGAGCCTTTTTTCGTCGTGTCCACTATTTTCCATTGCGGAGGTCTTGTCAGTCGAATTTCAATCGCCTTTGGGCTTCTTCGACCAGTGATAGAAGAAGGCATCGAGCGCTAGGGAATCGATCCGCCGGTCGCCACATTCCTTGCGAAACTGTGCCATCGCATCGCTGTACGCCAAGTATTTCTCAGCCACGCCCGCGCCACGACGTGCCGTATAACCGAACTCGTTCAACACTTCGGCCACACGTGTATTAAAAACAGCCCAAGCATTGGGATCGAGGGCCACAAGAATCTTCGAGATTGTGTTCAGACCAAGACCAGCAACTGCAAGACTACCGCCGTGGTTGAGGATTGATGGCAGTGCTGATCTGCCATTTTTCACCATGCTGCGTAGGGCTTTCCGAAGTCGACCTGATTTGACGAAGACCCTGTCTCGGTATCGAGGGTCCAGTCTTCCCAGTGGCTTGATCGAATAGAATTTCGCCCACGCCTCCTTGTCGAAATCAAAGTCGGGCACCTTAAGCATTCTTCGGATTTGGTCTGCACCATCACGCCTGACTTGGTATTCGCGCTTAAAGTTGTCAGTTTGAAAATATTTTTCCGCTTCGTTCACCGCCCGTTTCCAATGAAGCATCGATGCCTGACCAATCGTGATCAACTTCTTGCCGACACGGCGCTGTTCCCGATCGAGCTTTACCCGTCGGGAATGATTCTTTCTGTAGACCCCCTCGTATTCTTTGATGATGGCATCGGTCAACGGCACAGCCACCGCGAATTGATGGTCGAACCATTCCTGCAGTCCCGTCAGGGTGCCAGGATTGTCGGTGTATACCGAGCATTCCGTGTTGTTGTGCAGACCTCCCCAGGACAGGTTCCCGGACCCCACTATCGCGAAATCTGCAAGTGAAGCCCCCGACGACACGATGAGAACCTTCGGGTGGAAAAAGGTTTGATCCGACGCCAGCTTTGCTTCGACGCGATCGGGCGCCGCGGACTTGAACTGCAACCAATCTCTCAGCACGGCAGGTTCCGTTCGGAAGCAATCGAGACCAGTCAGCAGCGAAACGGTCATCGGCCCCGCCGCGATTGTTTCAGACAGGTGCTTCCACCCACTTCGGTGCGCGAAAGCCGTCGCAAGCCGAATTTCCTCCGCCCGGTGCAAAGCCTTGCCGAGATCAAAGCCGCTTGGCAGATCAATAACACAGGCATGGCCATTGCCCAACAGCGTGCGCCACTTTTTCACGACGTCCCCTTCTTCATTTTCAAACCAGTTTCGGGCTTTGACAATCACCAACATCCTTCGGCGACAGCGTCCACATGCCAAGCACACACAACGGTGCCAGTAGAGGTGTGTCGCTCAGGCATCTATGTCGAAGATTAGTTGTAGATGTGGGGCCATCAAGTTCTTTATCCTTTCGAGGTAGGCCGCGTGTTCCGGCCCTGCCTTAGCGATCCCGTCCAGCGTCTCCGCGAATTCCTTTCCATGCCAAATCTCGCCTCCTTCCGTTGCGAGTTTCTCGATTTCTCTTTCGACAAGAGTCTGGAGAAGGGAACAAGCCTGTTTGGGGTGTTTGGGCGCCGCCAAGGCCGTTATCCGATAGAACTGGATCGTGACCACCGACTCCGAGGCTCCTCTCGCCAAGCTTTCGAGATAAGGCATCAATTCTTGGAACTGGGCCTGCCCCTGCTCCAAAATCGCCTTCAGATGCATCGCAGCAGTTCCCCGGAACCTCCCAACGCCGTATCGCAGATTTTCAGAAAGGAACTCCTTGAACCTCTCCGATTGGAACGGGCCCAATTTCCCGAATTCCCTTTCGCGGAATAGACCAAAATAAATAGCCATGTAAGCGATGTCGTCTGATGCATCGGAGGAGGCGATGGGCAGAAGACGGTTAAGAACGGACCACGCCGTCTCCTCATCCAAATCTCTGATGAACACAAGTACGTGAGAAGTCCATTCGAGCAAGACCGGATATTTCTCGTTCTCATCGAGCAGCCTCACCGCCAGGTCCTTAGTGCGCTTCGCAAGGCTGTCCGTCATGAACCGTTCGCCGGTTCCCCCGATTTTTGCGAAACGGCGCTTCGTCAATTCAATGAGTGGCACGATCGCCTGCTGCCGAATGTACAGGTTCGCACCCGTGGCGTACTCTTCGATTATCCCGAGGACCGATTCGTAGTATTCAGTCTTCGGTACCGCCACGATCTTTTGAAGCAGCCAGCAGAGCCGTCCCCGGACTGAATGGATGAACCAACCGGACTCGCCACGCTCGATTCCACAGTGTTCACTGAATGTGCTCTCGTTCTCCTCAGGCGGGCGATTGATCACCGGGTTCGGATCGTCTTTAAGATTTTCCACGATCCATCTGACGTTCTCCCACTCGCCTTTCTGCAGGAACTCTTCCCCATACGAGATCAGTTGCTCACGAGATGAGTCCGGCAACCAGTGCAACGAACCCCGTTGTGTCGTCAATTTCTTGACTTGTTCAAAGGCCGCAGCCTCCAAGTGCGCCAGTCGATTGCCCAGCCATTCCACGAACAGAGTCTCCACTTCGGCGAGAGGTTGCTCCCCTTCGGAAAGCGCCAAAAAGACTCGGCGATCGTAAACTAGGCTGATTTTTCCAGGCTCCTCCTCGAAATAGATCTGGTCGACATTCGCAAATTGAGAGAAATCCACCTGGCTACATGCCGAAACCATGTCCCGCAAGTCAACTATTCGCGTCCAATTCACCACGAGGAGAACTCGTTCATGGTCATCGATCGCTAGTTGTTCATTCTTGATGCGCAGTTTTTCCTCTAGGGCCGTTAACGCAATTCCGGGCGGGTCTACCGCGCCGCCTGGTCCGAAGGAGGATAGAGAAATGTCCGGAAAGTCAGGAATTTGCGAAAGCTGAAATTCACTGATCCTGAACTTTTCCTTATCGGCATTCTGCATAATGCCGGCCTCGATCGCGTCAGCGGTGTTTTTGACAAATTCCGGAATGCGATTCTTTTGAACCGTGAAACGCGGGGTGATAATCGAGTATCCCGTGATGCCTCTCTTGCGTAGCTCCGCTGCGATGGAGTTGGCAACCTTGGCCCACAACTTCTGACGTGCAATCTCTTCCTCGTCATCGACCAGCCGAAAAATCTCAAGGGCGATGCTCTGCTGTGCAGTCTCGCACTGCAACTCGTAGTCGAAGTTTCGCCCAGTTGCTGCGTCTACGACCACGTCTCGGTCAGAAACACTCCAGTTGCCTCGCTGCAACGCACTCAAGGCGACGATGAATCTGTCTTTCGCGTCCTCCTCCCACTGCTGCTTCGTCATGCCTCGCCCAATCGACGTTTCGACTTGCTCCGTTATTCTTCGAAAGGCACCCTTATGCGAACCCAACACTGGATCAACAGTCTTCGTTCAATTGCTTCGACAGAGTCCATCGTAGAAGCGTTCTCCCATTGTGTCTGGAACGATTCGCTCCCACCCACCGCCGCTCTCGGAACTAGTCAGAATCTTGCCCCCAGCGTCGTATGCAACGATTGACGTCTGGCTGATTCGCTTTGTTTTGCACTCCAGATCGTAGGACTGAACTGTGTACGACCCCTTCTTGCTGACGGTTCTTAGCCACAGCCGTGCGGCCCCGTTGTCCGGCAATTCGACGCTCTTCACGTCCAGATAGAACTTCTCCCCATTCGCGCCCGTTCCCAACATCCGCCAGCGGTCGACAGTGTCTGCAAAGTTCGGAATACCATGAAAGATTCGATTGAAGTCGAGCACGCCTTTGCGAAAATCGTTCGCTTGCAGGTACGCGTCTCCGCGCTTTTCGTATAGATCGTTTATAAGGCTTATTTGCCAGCTGCCGTTCTCCTCAAGAAGTTTCTTCGCAATCACGCTGTAATCGAACTCAGGCCAGAACAGGGCATTAATCTTCTTGCACAACGTCTCATCCGACACTTGGTCGTATTCGGGATATAGACCACGAATCTGTTTCAGGCTCAGAAGGAAAGTTTGGTTCGCCAGCTGCCGCTCGATCGCTTTGCTGTAGTCGGCGATTGCGCTTCGATACTCACCCAGCTTCATGTATGCGTCAGCCCGATATTCATAGGACATTCCTACACTTGTGTCCTGGTCACCCTTGCGTCGAATCGCATCTCCAAAATCGACTACTGCACCCAGGTAACGCCCGGTTTCGAGTTTCGCCAGTCCACGATCCGCGTACGCGATGACGTTGTCGGGATCAAGTTCGAGAACTCTGCCGTAATCCTTGATCGCATGCTCGTACTCTTTCAAATCCTCGTAGGCACTAGCCCTCATCTCGAAGGCTGGGGCGAATCCGGGATCAATCTGAATTGCCTCGGAGTATTCCTGGATCGCTTTCCTGTAAAACTCGTTTCGCACTGCGTCCGAAGACGCTGCGGCCGTCGTCCAGAATGATGCTTTCGAGTAGAGCCTCCCGATAAAGTAGTGAGGAAGCGGCGACTTCGGATTGACGGCTGCGGCCTTCTGAAACTCTCCCCGAGCGTTCGCGTAGAAGTCTTCTTTGAAGGTGGTAAAGAACGTGAAATAGAGTCCTCGGAGAAGCCAGGCTCGGTAATCATGAGGGAACTTGGCGACGAGTGCATCGAGGTCCGTGAGATTCCAAATGCAAGGCTTCGACGCTCTCTCCGGTTCCACCCCCTGACTGCCGAAGATGTTGGCCGCCGAACTGAGGTCCTGCTTCATCGCCTTTTCCAGATCGTCGATCGCATCACGATGCTGTCCCGTGATGACATTTACCTTTCCCAACTGAGCGTAGTGGTCGCTCAGGTTGCGATACGTGCTTTCGCTGTCGGTCGAGTGTTCCGAAATAGCCTTCTTGAGGTCATTCGCGATCGACACGTAATCCCGGCTGTTTAACATGCAGAGATCGCATATTACCCGAAGGAGGTAAGCATCCGAATATCGCGGGTTGCGCTCGATGAATTCAGTGAGCTGTTCTCGTACGGCCTTGGCCTGTTCTTCGCCCTTGAGCTGGCCGATTATCTCCCCGAACTGCCGCTGCGCATCTGTCGGCTTGGTGATCTTCTTCGGTTCCCCCGTCATCTCCGGAGGCTCGGATACACCAGGAATTGTGATGGAAGACGTTTGCGCAAACGCCACAGGGTGCGCGAAGATCAGGAGACTCCATACAACAAACAACGTCCGCATAGCTTTTCAGGCTTCTGTCTTTGCTTATCTTAAGACTGGATTTGGATTCCCCAGAAACATTCAGCAGCAATGAAGTCGTCGAGTCCCAAGAAAGTAACTTTGGTTTCTCATCAACGCTTTCCAGGATTCAGCTCCCCGGAAACGGGCGCAGGTGTGGGAATCAAGACTTATGGTTACATGGAGGAGAAAGAGAAGCACGGACACGGGATCAAAGATTTATCTTCCCATTGGTGTCCTGCGCGCAGGAATCTCTCGAATAGCCAAATTACGGGATCGTAGCCATCTAAAAATCCCTTCAGCGCGCCGTCTAGCATTGCCTCAGCGGTGCTTCTGGACATCCAGCGGGGGTCAGTACCACCCACAGCCTCCCAGAACCTCCAGCATCGTCCAGCGTAGGAGTCTGGCTCTTAGTTGGTGAAATGGGGATTTTCGCCAACAATGCCGTATCGCTACGTTAATCCTACCCGGCAGTCCTAAAGTTCACTGACTAGTGCAACCGCGACCAGCAAGATAAACCCAAGGGCGTAATCAAGCCGGACTCTGACGCGGTGCGGGTCATCAAATCGCTCGGCGAAGCCGTTCGCGAAACCACTAAGCAAAGAAAACAAATACATCCCAAACATCACGTCTGCAATGATCCTCAGAGTAAACATTGGTATCTGCTCCAAAGATATTTCGGTTCAGAACCTTGTCGGTGATATGGGGATGCTACGCCAATCAACCCGAGGTGGGTATCTTCGCTTGCGTTATCATTATTTGGTGCAATCCCTCACAAAGATATGGCCCACGCGCTTCATCAGTCGATTCCACTTCGTCGCCGCTCTCGCACTTTGCGTAAACGGCAGCGGGTCAGGTCAAAAGCGCCACAGGGCAGTCATTTTGGAACGAGAATATTGGCCTGAATTACACCATTCCATCAGCGCTTGTTCCTTCGCCGGACAATGAGCTCGCGCAGGAGTCTCGCCGAGCCGGGGCCTCCCCTCAGCAGCACACCCAGCCCCCGTCCTCATCAGTTCGAAGGATTGCACCGCCTGGGGTGCAGGTCTATGCTTCCCGTGCCTCTTAATAAGGCGATCGGCGACAACCCCTGAGAAGCCGCGATTCGAGAAGGAGGTGACTATGTCCGCGCTCCTCGTCAGATTTTGGGTACACGATCAAGGCCAAGATATCGCCGAATATGCGGTCATGCTGGCTGTGATCCTGGTGCTGGTGGTCGGCACCGTCAGGCTCGTTGGTTCCAACGCCAACAATGCGTTCTCGGCGGCGGCCAGCGCGATTCAATAACGGCTCGTACCGGGATCATGGACCTG
>Ga0210384_10006828_pt1 | contig 12103 bp, 16 predicted proteins | sample IncBWH2MmetaG_FD_160574 | JGI IMG/M metagenome (GOLD analysis project Ga0210384, IMG submission 160574) | Forest soil microbial communities from Barre Woods Harvard Forest LTER site, Petersham, Massachusetts, United States - Inc-BW-H-2-M | ecosystem: Environmental > Terrestrial > Soil >... | reverse complement strand
CATACGAGTGACACCCACGGGGAGCGCTCGAAAATCTTTTCGCCTTCCTGCTGGGCCACGCAGCCGAGCACGCCAAACTTCTTGCCCTGCTTCTGATACTTCTTGTAATCGTTGAGCCGGTTGAAAACCTTCTGCTCCGCCTTGTCCCGTATGGAGCAGGTGTTGTACAGCACCAGCCCGGCCTCTTCCACCGTCTGCACCTGCCGGTACCCCTCATGCTCCAGCGTGCCAATGACCTTTTCCGAGTCATGTACATTCATCTGGCAGCCAAAGGTTTCGAGGTAGAAGGTCTTGTGGGGGTCGGCAGACATATTCACAAGTATAACCGCCCCTTGTCATCCTGAGGACCGCGTTCTTTGCGGGCCGAAGAGCCTGCCCTGAGCTTGTCGAAGGGACCTATGTATTCGCTGGCAGCGCCAGTGATGCCGGCAAAATGCATAGGTCCTTCGTTGGGAGTTCCCCGCCTAAGGGCGTGGAACTCCGCTGCCTCAGGATGACAGGCGTGTAGAGCAGTGAGGGATGCCTGCGCCCAAAGTTCCTTGACGTTGAAAGCATGGCGCGAGAGACTGGGTCTTAGGTGCGAACCTAGGCGCTCTGCTTAGGATGAGATTGAAGGGCGGCTGCGAAGCCGCCCTTTGTGTTTGGACGATCACCGGCACTACTCACCAAAGACGAAGCGGCCTAATTGGTAGCCCAACTGCTTGACCTGTTCCGGATCGTCGGCGGCGCGGAAGCGCTCGGCCAACTGGAAGAATGCCTTTTCCTTCTGCTGGCGGGCTTCGATTCCCTGCTCGATCAGTTCTACCAAGACCCTGTTATCGCTGAGGTCGCGTTCCCTCGCCAGGGTTTCAACTTGCTTGGCGATTTTGGGCGGCAAGGTTATGCTTCGCCGGACGCGCTTTGCGTGGGCTGGTTTTTCGCGGGATCGCTTCGCCAGGGGCCATGGTGGCACCAGTATACACCATTGTGGTGCAAGCGCCTGCCGTGCCTCGTCACAGGATACACCCGCAAGTGAGAGCGGGCGGGCGCAGCCCCCCGTCGTTATGCAATGGATCATCATTGAAACTCAAGCGTATCGTGGTCAGGAGGATGTCCCAATATATGTCGATCTTCACGAAACCTTTGTCACAAGTCGCTACTGCCGACCTTCAAGAATTACTGCAAGAGAAGGCCGTCGAAAACACCCGCTTGGAATTCAAGCTGCAGGTTCCAAACAAGGACGACACCCTCAAGAAACTCTCGTCCTTTGCCAACACTTTCGGCGGCTACATGGTGGTCGGTGCGAGGGCGAGCAGCGCGGACGGACGAATTGAGGACCTGCCTGGCGTGGACGAAGTCTCCGGGTACAAGCAGAAGGTCGTCGACTGGTGCTTTGAAGGCGCGAGTCCGCCGCTGATTGTTGAGGTCTCGGATCCGATCCCCACACCAGCAGCCGCCCGGAAGGTCTGCTACGTCGTCCACGCGGCAGAAAGTGATGTAGCCCCGCACTTCTTGAATGGAAGGAAAGGCATCTGGGTCCGAACGGATGAATTCAGTGCTCATTTCGAGGCAGAGTTAGCCAATGAGAACGAACTGCGGCACTTGATTGAGCGGCGGAAACTCATTCGCGAGCGCCGAGTCAGCCTGCTGGAACGCGCAAGAAAGAGATTTGATACGTACATTGCGAAAAGACACACGGACGCTGGTGGCCACAGAACGAAATTCGGGCCGAGCCTCGAACTTTGCGTAGTCCCGCGATTTCCGGCCCGCCCATTGTGCGAGCAAGATAACCTCAAGCCAATCATCACACAGAAGATCGTAGCTTGGCGCGGAATCGCTTTTCCTATCCCCGGCAGCAGCCCCGTCTCTCAGCATGAGAGCCTAATTATGCTAGGGGCAGCTGGCGTCGACTCAATATTTGAAGGGAATGTTTGGGGGATGACTTTCTATCGCACGAAGATTGCGGATGACGACAATCCAGGGAAAACATACGGAATTCATCTGTACGGCTTCGCGGGAACGACAATATTGTTCCTGCGCCACGCTAGGGCGATGATCCAAGCCCTAGGCTATTCCGGCCCGATTGATGTCCAAATGAGCCTCTATTCAATGCGCGAAGTTCCGTGGCTTTATGGTGCGCACGGATACGGTGGCGGCATATTCACCCAAAAAGGGTCGGAACTCGACGACGATGTTGAGTTCTCGATCTCCACGAGCAGTGAGCTCCTGTGCGAGAAGCCTGACAACATTGTGATGGAACTCCTTCGCTACGTCTTCTTTTCGGTGAACTGGTCAAGCTTGATTGATACACAACAGAAGGTCGAGGACTTGATCCAAATGGGCTATAAGTACAACGGCTGGCGGTAAAGGCGGTCGCGTGAGCCCCTTCGCCCAACTTGTCGCACTGAATGGACATTCTGAAGTAGAATCTCGCCTGCCCATCTTTGCGTAGCCGCCGTCCTGCATTTCAAGGAGGTCAAAATGGCAAAAGCGAGTGATACTCAGAAGGCCCCACGCATTGGTCTAAGCACTTGGCTTCTGATGGGAGTTATTGTTGGGATATTGCTGGGTTTTTCTCTAGGTCGTTCTTCCACTCGCTTTGAGGGCTCGGGCTTCGACAAGTTTTTAGACTGGCCTTTCTTGCTTTTGGTCTGCACTGTTTTCATAGTATTCGTCTTCCAGGAAGAGCTAGCTGGGGTGCTTGGTCGGGGAGACATCACCTTATCCTGGGGCGAGCGCAGTATCAGGCTCCGGGACCTCTCAACTAACCTTGACGAGGAACTTGACCCTATTCGGGATGACATTGAGGAAATTAAGAAGGCGCTCCCAGCTTTTTGGTCTCATGCGACCAACCGCGAAAGCAAGTTGCGTTTCCAGGGCTTCGATCAAATACTAGTCGAAGACAAGACGCAAAATGTTCCGAGGTCGGAGGCTACTTTCGTTCGTCAAAGCCTGTCCGAGGATCAGCGTCAGGCCGCTTTGCAAAAGATGAAGAGGGCTTTGGCAGAGACCGATTTTCGTTGGAGGAGCATTGAGCGCCTGGCAATTGCCGCGGGTCTACCCGAGGACGATGCTCTCGGCATCCTTAGATCAGACCCGGAAGTGGTATTGGGTAAGGGAAAATCTGGGCGGAGGATTGCTCGACTCGTCTCGAGGTAGCACGTAACTGAAGCGCCGTTCCACTCTCTGCCCCTTACGGCACGACTGAAGTCGTGCCCTTCCCGAGCCAAGCTCCCGATTTCTTCCCTGGGTATCCCAGCTTTAACTCTTACCTCATGTATAATGTAAGCATGCTGCGTCAGATCACCACAGTAAGCACCAAGGGCCAGTTCGTCATCCCTTCCGAGATGAGGGCTTCTCTGGGCATTGGGCCGGGGACGCGGATTGCGGTTACGCAGGACGGGTCGCGGATTGTCCTGGAGCCGGTGTCGGAGGAGCTGGTGGACAAGACGCGCGGGCTATTTTCCGGCAAGCCTTCCCTTTCGGAGGCGCTCAAGCGCGAGCGGCGGCGGAAGAAAGATCGATGGTAACCCCCGTGCGAAAAGCAGATTCCTCACCGGGCTTGATGCCCGGTTCGGAATGACAACATTCATAGTAGACCTTCCATGGTGACTTACGTCCTTGATTCCAGTGCCATTCTGCGCTACCTCGACGACGAGGCGGGCGCGGCGCGGGTGGCGGAAATTATCAAATCCCATTTAGCCGGACGATGTACCGCCATCCTCTCGGCGGTGCATTGGGGCGAGGTGGCCGGCATCACCTGCAAGGCTCATGGCAAGCAGGCTATGGAGACGGTGCTCTCCTGCTTGAGCGCGTTTGGATTGCAGGTGGTTGCGGCCGATGGCGATCGGGCGGTGCGGGCGGCTTTGATCAAGTTGAAGAGAGATCTGCCTTTCGTCGATGCGTTTGGAGTGGAGTTGGCTGGGGATTCGGGAGAGCATGTGTTTGTGACGGCTGACTTTGATTTCAAGGCTGTGGGACGGGATGTGAAGGTTGAGTTTCTACCGGCGAAGTGAAGGATCAAAATCCTACGGGGTAAGGGTTGTGGTTCCGACTTCTCGCAAAGGAAGCGAGAAGTGGGGTACCCCCGATGGGGGCTAAAGCCCAGTTTGTTCCCGAGTCTGACGCGGCGCTGAAAGCGCCGCTCTTCCACGGTGGTGCCTACGTTGTGCCGTGACCGTCGGGCGTCCCTCAGGGGCTGAAGCCCCATTCCGCGGTATGGTCGTTGACGCAGCGCTGAAGCGCTGCTCCACCCAAAAGCAATTCTAACGGCACGGCTGAAGCCGTGCCCTTCCCGATCCGTTCGCTCGCGCGAGTCCATTTGTCCACACCCATCCGTTTAGCCGCGTTGGGGGCAGACGGCGCAGCGGTGGTTTAGGTGTTTGCTGCGGCAGCGTTTGGGGTGGCCTTTGCGGAGGCGGACGCTTAGGCAGGAATCAAAGAGGCACCAGGCTTCGCGGTATTTTTCGAACATGGCGCGGGACTGGCGGCGGGTGTGGGGATAGAAGCGGACGCCTTTGCGCTGGCCGATGGCCTGGATGGGGATGATGTACCAGATGTTTTCGGGGACGACGTAGGCGACGAAGAAGTCGATTTCCTTGCTGGTGTAGACCTTGCCGTTGGCTCCGGTAGTTTTGACGCGGTAGCGGGTCTCGGCGTAGCGGGTGGCGGACTTGACCTGGACGCGGAGGAGACCGTGATTGAGTTCGACGACGGAGTCGTAGCGGTTACTGTCTCCCCAGGGGATGCAGACGCTGAAGCCTAGGGCGGTGGCGCGGGCGAGGAAGGCGGCTTCGGCGGCTTCTCCGAGGCGTTTGCGGGTGGGCTCGGCGGAGGCTTGGAGGGTGATTTCTTCTTGAGGCGCTGGGCGCGGCTGCGAATTTTCAGATTTGTTTTGCATAGAAAGAAGAAGGCGCAGCCGGGGCTGCGCCTGCGGGACGCTCCTTTTTAATGGCGAGGAAAGCAGATTCCTCGCTTTGCTCGGAATGATAAAGTTAAAGGTTGGACTGACGGAGTTTAGAGCCCGAGCCAAACCAGGGCCAGAAACACGAACGGCGCAGGACCCCGGAGGGCTGCGCCGCTGTTTTGACTCTATAGTTCTATTATATCACGCTGCAAAGGGGTCAACCGTCACGTTAGCCAAGTTTATTTCTCCCAGCGAATCAACGTGATAGCAGGAAAAGGGCGAATTTGGGGGCTTGACAAGAATTTTTGAAATCGGCGGAATGCACTGGCCTTAGGGCAGAATTGCCAACCACTGGCTGCGGAATCGTTAAAGGGATCCTTCGGCCCGCAAAAACCGCGGGCCAATGGATGACAAGGTCGTTGGAATCGTGGAGACGCTGCGAACTGCCGCAGAGGCCGCCGAGAGCATCACGGCTAGCTTTTCTCTTTGACTAAATCCAAGAAGGCTTGATGGACGCGCGTGTCTTCGCTGAGTTCGGGGTGGAAAGTGGCGGCCATCGCACTTCCCTGCCGGACGGCGACGGGATCGGTCCCTTCGGTTGCAATGACTTCGACATTGGGGCCGACGCGAGAAATTTTCGGGGCGCGAATGAAGACCATCTCGAGCGGAGAGTCGCCAAGCTTGCCTTCGCGGATGGAGCTGTCGAGCTGGCGTCCGTAGGCGTTGCGGCGGATGGAGATGTCGAGGGCGCCGAGGCCGGCTTGCTGAGGATTTTCTACTTCTGTGGCGAGCAGGATGGCTCCGGCACAGGTACCGAAGGTCGGTTTGAGGCGCACAAACTGCTTGAGCTTTTCGAATCCTTCTTCACCCAATAATTTCAGGAAGGTGCCGCTCTCGCCGCCTGGAATGACGAGGCCGTCGATCTCATCGAGCTGCGCGGGCTTTTTTACGAGCACAACTTTGGCGCCGAGTTCTTCCAGCCGGCGGCGGTGGGCGTCGAAATCGCCTTGCAGGGCCAGGACTCCGATCGTCATGGTGCATTGATTTTACCCGACGGGTTCATGGATGTAGGCACTTATTGCCGTCGCGAATCCGGCGGCACCAGGTTATTTGCCCGGTAGTACACCACAAGCTGGCCGTAATGTTCGCCGCTGTGCTCGATGGCGAACATCCAGATGGCGGAGTTGTGAGCCAGCCGGTTCCCAAAGAATTTTGATGTATTGTCCAGCCCCGCGTCGCCCTGCTGTTGAATCACTTTCGCTCCGTCCGCGACGGCCTCCTGCACAAACTTCACCACGTCGGCTTTGGTCTTGAAAGCTTCACGCGAAGGATTGTCACCCTCGCCGAAGTCGGGCCCAAGATTGGATCCGGCAACCCTGCGAATCAGGACAAAATCCAGTGCCGCGGCGTGCAGAAGATTTAGTGCAAAGGTGCGCTGATCTTTTTGCAGTTTGTAGTCATACTTGTCTTCGGGAAAATCCTGGGCCATGGCAATGAGCTTGTTGCCGATGTCGTTCCAGCGTTCCAGGGTCTCGTCGGCTCGCGACTTCGCAGGTCGCGGCGCTTGACCGGGCGATTGGCCCTGAGTGTGGAGACTGGGTCCGACTACGGCGAGAAGAGTGAGTGCAACGAACACGAGCGAAGAACGCCTTGAGGAACGCTTCATCGTAAATTCTCCTTCCGATTGGAATTAGACGCAGCAGGAGCAGCATCGAGAGCAAGCGCCGGCGTTTATTGGAATTGGGTGATCCAGCCGTGGGACGTCAAGCCGGTGGTAGTATTTTGTGGAAAAACCTTCCCATCTGCCGTAAATGCGACCGGAGGTACAATGTGGCAAGCGCATCGATTCCGAAAAATAGCAACGAAGAAACGCGGTCGGCAAGAATCGCGATTGTTGAGCAGCACGTTCGTCTGGAGAACGAGCATGACCTTGAAGGCGTTCTCCGAACCTTCGGCGAAACAGCACGGTACGACGACGAGGCGTGAGGCGAACACTATCAGGGCGGCGACGAGGTCCGCCTTTTTTATGAGCAGTTGATGCGGGCGCTGCCAGATTTAGAAATCGAAATACGGCGCCGGCATGTCACTGATGATGCCGTTGTGCTTGAGGTCATGATTCGCGGTACGCATCTCGGGGAGTGGCGTGGTCTTCCGGCGACGGGACGGCGAGTCGAGATCCCGCTGTGCGGGGTGTACACCTTCGATTCAGAGGATCGGCTGGCTGGAGAAAAAATCTATTACGACCGCGGCACGGTATTGGGACAACTCGGAGTGTTCCATGAGCCGCAGAGCTTAGTGGGCCGAGCCTGTATCATGGCGACTCATCCGGTGACGATGGTCCGGGCGCTGACGAGGATGGTATTGCGGAAATGAGATGCGGCTGCCGGCTGCTTACCTGGCGCCGAACGCCGCTTTCACAATCAAGGGCGCCAAATCATCTAACGCTTCGGCTACCGTTTCCGTGACACGAAGCGGCATGCTGTCGAAGTGACACACGGTACCGAGCATTTGTCCCTGGGAACCGAATAGTGGAATGCCGTAGTAACACTGAACGTTCCGTCGCTTCGGATGCTCCGCAACCCGTTTGTCCAGCAAGGATTGCTCAATGTTGAAACGCTCGCGGGAGCGGTGGACATACATGCAATAAGATTCTGTAATCGGCTGGTTGGCGCAGTTGGTGATGTTCAAATTCTCTTTGTCGATCAAACAGACATTGCGCAGCATTTCCCCTTCGAAGGCGAAAATGGCCGTGTAGCGGTACGGCACTCTGTCGTTGAGCCAGCGCATCGCAGTGTTGAGGCCGCCAGCTTCCAGGGCTGAGGTAAATTGTTCCGCGATACCGGTCATGACGGAGACTGCCATAATGTCGAGGGACTTCAATTATAGAGCATGGACTGCGCGCGAAGGGGCCGTCGGAGCGTAGTAACTCCGGCCCTCAGGGATCTATCGGGTCGACTCACCGTTCATGCTTCAGCTGTGAGGCGTCAGTTTGACTTGCCCCGGCTTGCCGGGACGAGCCTTTTCATGTTCAGCTCCAACTCTCGCACCTAATTTAGCTGCGCTCTGCGTGACCTGCAACCTCCGCAAGGGGAAGCCGGGCCTTTCTAAAGCGCGCTGGGCCTACTATCCACGACACGGGACCGAGAACGATTTTCCTGAATCGCAATAGATGTATATGCATCTATTGAGCCATGAGCAAGCCCGCAACGTTCGCTCTTGCCTGCATGTGTGCGAGTTTCCGCCGCGCCTCGCGTGTGCTGACCCAGCACTACGACACGATTCTCCGGCCACTCGGCCTGAGAGCCACGCAATTCACTCTCCTGCAAGCCTTGTCCCTCGCCGGCGAAGTTTCCCAGGGAACACTCGGGGAGATTCTGGCCATCGATAGCACCACGCTCACCCGCACGCTCGCCATCATGGGGCGCCGAGGCTGGATCACCAGTCGATCCGGCAAGGACCGCCGGGAACGACGGCTCTCCTTGAGTGAGGCGGGCAGGGCCAAATACAAGCGCGCGCTTCCCTACTGGGAAAAAGTGCAGCGGGAGCTGCGTGCGCGGCTCGGGAACAAGCGGTGGAACAAACTTTTGAACCTAACCAACCAAGTGACCGCAGAGGTCACAGCATAAGGAGATTCGCCATGTCCAAATACGCCAAATTGAGTGCCGGGCTGCTGGCAGCCTGGTTAGTGTTTTCCTTGTTCTCTTCCGCACTGCACCTCTACAGGAACGCTCCCAACACACCGCCGATCGCGTTCGGCATCGCCGTGGTGACGCCTATCGTGCTGTTCCTGGTTTGGTTTGCATCCTCGCCGGGATTCCGGCAGTTTGTTCTATCGCTGAGCCCGCACACCCTCACACTGGTGCACAGCATGCGCATCGCCGGCATTGTGTTCCTCGTCCTCAGCGCCTATAAGATTCTGCCCGCGTTCTTCGCCTTGTCCGCCGGATGGGGCGACATCGCCATCGGCGTGACAGCACCGTTCGCGGCTCTCTCCCTGGCCAACCCGGCGCATCGCAAAGGCTTCATCTTGTGGCAGGTCCTGGGAATAGCGGACCTCGTCAATGCCCTAGCCTTGGGCACGCTCGCCGGTGTCATCGATCCGCACGGAATCCCCACCACAGCCATGACCGTGCTTCCCATGAGCTACATTCCGACGTTCGCCGTGCCAGTGTTTCTGATCCTTCACTTCATCAGTATCGCGCAGGCGCGCCGTTGGCCGACGACACATTTTGCTGCAACGGGCAATAGATTCCAAACCACGATGCCCCAAGGGCAAGCCTAAGGACAAGAATGATCGATGGAGCCGTTCTAGCTGCAAGGGTGGGACACGGTGTTCCCCGGCGATCAAGAAATTGAAAAGACAAAACTTTCAATTGACTAACAACCGGGAATCCCACCCTTTGCCAAGAACGCAAAGGGCGGGCCACCCGCCCAATCATTGCTTGCCTTCGAACTTTGCCGCGTTCGCCTCCAGAAAAGACTGTACTTCCGCCGCGTAAGTATCCAGCAGATCGTACAAGCTCGGTACGGTCGAAGTCATCTGAAACTCGAACTCCCCGGCAGCGAGGCGACGCTTAAGCTCCGCTGGATCGCCTTGAAATCCGCGTTGGATTGTCAAGTCCTTGCCATCCCAAGAAGTCGCGAGATGAGTGTCGTTCGCGTCCCAATGGGTGATGGACTTATTGCGGTATGCCCGCAATTTTCTGAACTCTTCAGCCTGAACGAGCAGACCAGCTACGTCTCCGGTCAACCCCGAAGAAGCAGCCGATTTTGCCAGCTTGTCCAGAAGGGTCAGATGGCTCCAATAACCATTTGGGTTCGCGCTGGTTTTCTTGGCGCGAGGAAAGCCGAAAAAGAACCTGACGTTTTCAGCGATCTGATCCAACATCATGTTGGCGTACAGGTAGAAAGTCTCGACGTCCAGTTGGAGCTTTTGCCTTGGGTCTTCAGTGACGCGGTAAACCCTCGCGCCCGGTGCCGGGCACGGATCATACCTCGCTGCTTCCGTCTCGTAGCGCTGCTTGATGATGCTAAGGAACCCGTGATAGCGATGCCAAGGCTGGATACGGGAATCGACAGCGGCTCTGACAGCGCCGGGTAGCTGGAAATGTCTGAATTTCATCTTGGCTGATGAGATAACCGGGTCGGCTCCTCGCGGGCGAGTAGACTTGACCGGTGGCCACTCAAGCCCGGTTTGGCTTGAGTGGGGAACGTCCCACGGTTGCTTGATTTTCAGGAGGCGTCAGCGAAAAACTGGCGGACGTAGTTTTCATCGATATGTACGCCTTCCAAGACCGTCGTCCCTTTCTCAATTAGCTCTTTCTTGGCGTTATCGATTTCTACGCTGCTAAAACCAGCATTTACTAAACCACCCAAGCCGCGGGGAGTGACCTTACTTAAGAACGGTGGTTGATCGTTTACTGATAGCAATATTGGATGAACCTCATTATGTCCCGGCTTTGGTTGCGCGCTCAGCGCTATGTTCATGCTAAGTCTCATGATAACCCTCTAGCAAGATTATAAACACGCGGCGGGTGGCTCCACTCAAGCCCGGCTTTAGCTCGGGTGGGGATGTTCACATGTCACAGACTTAGTCCTTCGAAGAAAACTAGATTGTCCTCATGCCATGGGGACTAACGCGTTTTCAGCACAGCGGGCAGAGTCATTTCGTTTACGGGTCGTGGTCATGCTGGGGCAGGTGCCCATCCCACGATACTGACCGCGCGGGGAGAATTCCCTGAGGCAGCACAGGAGGCACCAGCAGTGCAGGGGTCCTTCGACTTCGGAACTGTTTCGCTCCGCGAAGCAGTTCCTTCGCTCAGGATGACAGAGCTAGTGATCTCGTCTACGGAATAATCTGATAGTCCACACCGCAATTGCCGTCGCAGCCGCTGACGCCGCCGTTGTAGGTTGTACCGTAGAGATAGCCGGTGGTGGGATCTCGCAGGACGCGGCCCGAAGGCAGGCCGCCGTTGGTAAAGGTGAACTGCTGCAGCAAGGTTTCTGTCCACAGTCCTCCGGAAACGGGCGGTGTTAACTGGAAGACGCTGCCATGGGTGTGAGACGCGCCAGCCGAGGTTGTCCCGTAAAGAGAACCGTTACTGGGATTCCATGTCATGCCGGCCAGCGGGGATGAACCCACTGGCTTGGAGAAGTTGAACAAGACGTTTTGCGTCCAAGAGCTGGAGGCGGGCGAGAGCTCGTAGGCCACGCCCAACTGCGATGCGCCGCCGGCTTCGGTGACGCCGTACAAATTTCCCGGGCTGTCGAAAAGCAGATTGCCCACGGGAGTGATGCCCGAAGACAGCGAACCTCCCCCGAAGGAGAACAGAATGGATTCAGTCCAGGAGCCGCCGTTCTGCGCAAGCTTGTACACCGCGCCGGCGTTGAAGGCCCCACCTAAAGAAGTGACGCCGTACAGGCTGCCGGCTGAATCCAGCAGCAAGGGGCCATTGGGCCCGCTGGCATCGTTGTTAGCGCCAAATGAATAGATGACGGAATACGTGCCGCCATTCTTGCCGGGGATCAACCGATAGACGATGCCGCTGTCATATAAGCCGCCCTGCTGAGTGACTCCGTAAATCGTATTGGAGGAAAGCACCACCGCCGCATTGGGAAGGCGTCCATCATTGTTTGTGTTGGTAAAGGCATGCAGCACAAGATGTGTCCAGGGGGCACCAGAGGTTGCGGGATGAATCAGTTCGTAGAGCACTCCACAGTGGCAGCGCCCATCCCCTCCCGACCAGGTAACGCCGTAGAGGTTGCCGCTGCTGTCGATCGTGAGTTCGCTGCTGGGCGTGTGTCCAGTGCTGCCCCAGGGTTGAAAGCTATACAGAACGGTCTTGGTCCAGGTGGTGCTGCCCTTGACTGGGGGCGATAGCTGATACACGGTACCAGTGCCGTAGGTGCCGCCCCCGACGGTGGTGCCATAGAGATTGCCGCTGGCATCTTCCACCAGTCCACCTTCGGGCCAAAAACTGTCATGCAGAGCAAAGCTATAAATCGTGCTCGCGGTCTGCGCCCTGGCCGGTATGCTTAACGCGAAAGCGACAAAGAAAAGGAAGAAGACCAGCGTCAAGCGGCCAAAAGTCTTGCTCAGATTGGGCACCCATCGAAGCATAGATTTACTCCTTATTGCGGACAGGGACACAGCCCGTATACATCCAATTCCGTCTGCGTACCCACATAAACCTTGCCATTGACCACGGTCGGAACCTG
>Ga0210384_10006827_pt1 | contig 12105 bp, 11 predicted proteins | sample IncBWH2MmetaG_FD_160574 | JGI IMG/M metagenome (GOLD analysis project Ga0210384, IMG submission 160574) | Forest soil microbial communities from Barre Woods Harvard Forest LTER site, Petersham, Massachusetts, United States - Inc-BW-H-2-M | ecosystem: Environmental > Terrestrial > Soil >... | reverse complement strand
TTCCAGCGGCGCCAAACGTCAGCCCGCTGCTCCACGGAAAGCTCTACGTATTTCCCTTGCGTCATAGACACCACCTCGGAAGGAAGATTTATATCAGGTGGTGTTGCATCGACCTATTGAGACCACCCGACTAATCAGGCACTTGAAACGGGAAAGTGAAATCGGGCTATGATAGCGAATGATGACCATCGTCAAATGGCTGTCGTTACCTGTAGTAATTGTGCTACTGCTACCGCAATCGTCCACGGAACCGCAAACAACCACCGCTCGGCTAGGCGCAGACATTCACCTACAGGAGCAAACCCCGCTCGTCTTGGGGGCTGTGTTGCGCGGGACTGCTTTGTCCGGGGGCGTTGCGGAGGAGATTGGATGTTCGACCATTCCAACAGCACAACTTGACGTGCAACAGGGGGCGACGGTTCAGGAGGCTATGGGTGCATTTGTGGCACAGAACCCCGCCTATCGATGGTCGGAAGATGCGAACGTCGTCAACCTGATGCCGGTCGTCGAATTTCCACTCCTGAACGCCAGAATTCGGTCTTTTGAATTGGAAACTACGGATACGACAGCAGCAGTGGCCGTGCTCTACGACCTGCTCAATCTTCCGGAAGTCCGCCAACGGGCTGCTGAGCTAAACCTGAAGCCAGGAATGAGGCAAGGTGGGCTCGCCCATCTGAACCCGGGTTCTGATCAGAGGGTACCAACACCCATTCGCCTCAGTCTGCACGACGTCTCACTTCAAGAGGCTTTCAACTCCGTCGTCCGCGTCTATGGCCACACGATCTGGATGTATGACGAGCGTCACTGTAATGGAGAACGAACCTACGTGGCTCGTGCATCGAAAGAATACTAACTTTGCGATGGACGTAGGGAGCGGGTGGGACATCCTTAAACTCGCCGAGAAGCGGGTCCTTCGTTTTCTTACAACCCCGGTGCAACAAGCGCGACCATTCGCACCTGGGATTTCTGTTCCTCCGCCAGGTTGATTCGTAAGGACTCTTGAATCCCGACGACGGCCCCGCTACAGTAAAACTCTTTACGATTTTGTGGGACCAGAAACATTAGAAGGGCGGTTCCGGGCAGACTGCACTTGTCCGGTGACGCGACTTACCGTCCACTGGGTGCAGCGCTCTTGATATGTAGTCCTGGCGCTTCGCTGCTGGCTACTGGACCGGAACGGAAAAAACAGAAACGCTGCGAACATTCAAGACGGCTAGCTTTGATCCGTCTGGCGAGAGAGCGAAATCGTAGTCGCGTTCTGGCAACGGCGTGATATTCAAGTTCAGAACGCGCTGCCGAAGATGCAGATCGTACAGTACCAGGTGGGTTGACACACGACGCACGCTCCCTTCCGACCGAGAATGCTTCCTTATTTCCTTGCTGTCTAACGATACGGCCACCCGTTGGCCGTTCTGAGAAATGGCGAAGTTCCTGTTTGGAGAATGGGTCGGCGAGTCCATTTTATCGAGAGGGTCAGTCATCAGGACGTGACCATCCGTCGAGACCAACAAGAATGCACTACTACAGACATTTACCAACCAAGTGTCTCTAACCAACATAGGGAAATTAGCGCAGAATACCGGAGACTCTGGTCGATTGGTTCCTACGTCGAGTGTCTCGCAGACGGTGCTGCCGAACTGCGTCACGGCCATATTTTGCTGTCGGCGATCCATTGCGGCGATGCCGGTATCCGAGATCGAGTGCGAGTGCAAGTAAACTTCAGGCTGTTTAGTTTCGTTCCAAGAGTACTTGGACTTCGACAAGTTACTGTCCCAAACGTCCAAGTGAGAAGAATTCAGCTTGTAGTTGAAGCAACTGATCATCACAGTATCTCCCGTAGGAGAGACACTGATGGCACGTTGGTCGCAATGCTTTGGATCGTTTGCGTCTGGGATTTCGGGGTAAGTCCATCTTTGAACCTCCGAAAAATCGTGGGACAAGATTCTTAGCACCTCTCCTGTATGCACTAGAATTCCACTCCTGGTCACTTGGATCGACGAACCGTAGGGGCGGGCGCCCCAATCCTTTGTGAGTATGAGTTTGCCGGAAGCTGGATCGATCACTGTTGCACGCAGCCGGAATGCGCTACTGATGTCGGGGTTGGCCCGCGAAGACACCTTTCCGGTTGGAACTGCCGCATAAACGATCAGCCGACTGTCGTCCAAGAAAGCGAGCCCTGGACTATCCCCGTGAACCTGCATTGACGCATCGGAAGGCTGGAGAACCTCTAACGTCCAAAGTGGCGCCACAGAGCCTGACGAAGGTATCTGATTGGCAAGCAGCCGACTCGCAAGCAATACCAAGCAGATGAGGACAAGTCGATTCACGATTCCCTACGGTTTGCGGACCAAGGATCGTTGTTCTCCATGATCGAGTTACCGGTTTCCCCACAACGTGTGGCTGTCCATCTCGTAGAGAACGATGTGGATAAAACAAGAACGGGCGTGCTCAAGTCTGCCACAACAGGGATGCTAAGTCCCGGTAAACGCGCTTACCGGTAAAGTAAAGTATTACTTCACATCTCCAGGAAGGCGACTTACCAGGACTTGAGAATATTTCCTTCAAATCCTGCTATAAGATGGCTATCAGCGATGCCTGCCGACATCACCTTCGACCTCACCTTTCCCCATTCCTACTCGGTGATTGAGTTGACCGAACTTCCGGGCACCGGCCGGCATCCCCCAATCTACTTTCCAGCCGGGGCGGGCGGAGGTGTGTTGTTGGGTTGAGCGGACTGAGCAGGGGCTGAGGCCGTCCACTTCGACCACAGCTACCGACTCCGCGAGTCCCCGAAACTCCTTTAGAATCCACATTTACAGAGAATCTCGTAACTGTTGATTCTGGGAATTTTGTAGGAGAGCTAAACCCTTTATCGGCAACGTTTACAAAAATCCTGGGGAGGGGGTACCTGCGGCTAACTAAAAATCAGCACGGGACCTTCTGGTTCTGGTTGAGGAAAGCGCCACTCCACATCGGTGGAAAGCATCAACTCCTGGTCATCAGCGCTACTTCCCTGCCTCTCTACTACTTGCTACAGGAAAATCTCAGGACGCCCTCCATCACAAAGGCAGATCAGCTACTACGAGAAGCGGGACACGAACACGCGCCCCCGCAACGCGGCATTCATCGCCGGAATCAAGTCGCTGTTCATATTGACCTTGATGACATAACCGAGTCCTCCAACAGTAAGACAACCCGCCAAAATGTCAGCGTCCTCATGAACGGTGAGAAACACGATCTTGGTCTTATTGCCCTGCCTCCTAATCTCTCTCGCTACATCTATTCCGCTCATGCCTGGCATGGAGATGTCCAAGACGGCCAGTTCAGGTTCGTGTTCAAGGATTGCTTCCAAGGCGGCTTGGCCGTCTGAGACCATGGCAACGATATCGAAGGACTCTTGCAACAGCGCAGACACGGCACTCAACACGAGAGCGAGATCATCCGCCACTATCACTCGTCGTAGAGTCATCGATAGTTCACGCTGTGCTGTTAGCTTCGTCCGACTGCTAGAGTGGAGCTTCAGTGCAAGCTCGGCTTGCGGAGCTATCTCCTGCCTGGAGCTCATTTCATTGGCCGTATAATCAAACCTCTGTGCACCACTTTGCCCACGATACAAGCGGCTGCCTATTGGTAAAAATTACGATTCGGGAGGGAAAATCGATGCAGTTAGGCCGAAAGGACTCGGTGCGAGGAGGCAACCTGAGGTATCTCGGCTATAATTTCAGTTCCGCGCAGGAGTACCGACTTCACGGAGAGCCTCCCCCCCACCAGCCGGAGCCTCTCGCGCATTCCTACCAATCCGATTCCTGCGGCCGGATTGCTGAGGTTAGGTTCAAAACCCCTGCCCGCATCCTTGATGCGAAGACTGACGCCCATCGAGTTCGCGCCAAGTTCAACCTGTGCGCTCTTAGACTGGCTGTGTTTAACCACATTGCCCAGCGCTTCCTGGGTGACTCGAAATAGACACAATTCGACGTCTTTCGTAATTTTAGGGAGGGATCCACTCTTGGTGAAATGAATTTCAATCTTGTACTTTTCACTCATTTCCTTACAAAGGCCATTGAGCGCGGACACAAGACCCACAAGCTCCAGCTTGCTGGAATGCAGTTGGTGAGAGAGAGAATGAAGGTCCGAGGACATTTCCTTGGTTCCCTTCAGTATTTCCAGGACGCCGGTTCGTTGCTCGACTTGTGACTCGGGGAGCTCTTTCCATAGCTGCCCAAGACCAATTCCCAACAGAGCCAAGCGCTGGCTGAAATCATCGTGGACTTCCCTGGCGATGCGGGCGCGTTCTTGCTCCTGGGCATGGATCAGCCGCCCGCTTAAGGTGTGAAGGGATTCTTCTGATGTCTTGCGCTCTGTAATGTCGACGGCCGAACCAATATAGCCGCAGAAAGTACCATCGGATTCAAACCTGGGCGTGCCATAGTCAACGATCCAGCGAAACTCTCCGTCGAACCGCCGCAGCCGGTATTCCATTTCGAACGGGGCGCGAGCGTCGAACGACGCAGAGTAGGTTCTGAGACATCGTTGGATATCCTCCGGATGCACGCCGATGACCCAACCTTCTCCCGATTCCTGTTCCATCGACCTGCCCGTGAAGCTCAGCCAACCCTGATTAAAAAAAGTACAGAGTTTGTCCTTGCCGGACATCCAGATCAGCACAGGAGCTGTGTCTGCAACCAGGCGAAAACGCTCTTCGCTCTCGCGCAGCACCGCCTGACTAGCGAGCAATGCTTGCATTGAGCGTTTACGTTGCAATGCGTTCCAGAATACCTCTCCCAGGACTCTGATCCGGTTCAACAAATCCTTGGTCCAGGTTACTCGGCGCTTCGTACTGATGAACGAGATGGCGCCATCAATCTCGCCACCTACCTTTAGCGGAACAGTCGCCGCCGATAGGATACCCATCCGCTGGAAGAACTCTCTCTCGGGGAGTGCTTCCTCCGGAAGGTCATTCCGATCGGAAGCGAAAGCTACCTCGCCACGAAGAAGCCGGATTCTCCACCAGGGCAAATCGGCGGCCTTTACAGAAGTAGGAGCAGGAGTGGTTCCCTCGCCTGTCCAGGAAAAGGCCGACCTCAGTTCTGTCTTGTCTGGAGAAAACTCGAAAAGGGTCACGCGATCCATTTTCAGAAACTCTGCGATCCGGCCAAGCGCCTGCTCCACATTCACGTCGACCTGATCCTCGGGCAAGCTTATAAACTGTGCCGAAAGGTCGGAAAGTAATTTCTCGTAGGTTAGCCGCTCGACCAGAGTGGCTTCAACTTTCCTCTTTTCTCCCCGTTGCCACAGCAGGCTAAGAAGGAGCAAGGTCTCCAATAGGCACAGCAGAATTGCGGCAAGAATGTACCACTTGTAAGATTCCCAAACCGTGCGCTGGCGGAATAAGACAACGCTGCCCGAAGGGAGCGCCGACTCTGGAATCTTCCAGCGTTGAAGTTGACGCCAATCAAAGAGGTACTCGCTCCGTGCTACTGCGTCTTCAGGGTGTTTGCCCGAGAGCATTTGAAGTCCCATTTCGCCGGCTTGCTTGCCTAATTCGGCAAAACTGGTTACGTATCCTCCTACTGCCCCCAAGCCGACGTTGGTTTCGAGGACAACGTATACCGGAGCCTTAGAAACGGCGTTGATTCTAGACATAACTTCTGTACTTATGAACTGGCGCCCATTCACATCCCTGGCAAAACTCACATACAGAACGAGACTCTCCGGCCCAAGAGCCGCCACTTTCTCGTAAATTTCAGGCATGGCGAGATTCGTCAGATAAGTGACTGGCAAATGATTCGGGTCACCGCTGATTTGTTCACGAACCTGATCGAGCAGATTCTGACCTGTAGGAGAGGAGCTTCCAATGACAACCACCAGTCTCGCATTTGGCTGAAGCCGGCGCGCTATCTCCAGAGTTTTTCGCGCATCAAGCTCAATCCAAATTGTGGTGACTTCTTTTAATGATGCCGATGGAGCAGGACGATTCTTCAGGGGATCGGTGCCCACGTGGAGCACGAGCACTCCCGGAAAGATGTTAGTGGGAACGTCGGCGACGCCAATAACGAGATCAAGTTTGGCGTTCGCATACTTTTGCTGGATCCAAGCGATCTGCTGCTCTTGAAATCCAGGATCCGGAAAATGGACGCGATCCAGGTGCTCGCTGAAAATCAGAATCCCTTCCGGCGATCCCGTGCGCAGTGTGGCGCGAGCATTTTCGTCGATCAGGCGATAGGCGGGCCAGGTGAGATCTTCTTGCGAAAGGATGAGGACTCGCTTGGGCTCATTGGATTGGGCCGCACAAGGGGACGACAGACCGAAGACAACCACCGTAGTTCGCGCCATCGCGGCAATCCAGGTGGAACGAAGAAAGCGGCGCGTAACCTTCACAAACGGACTGAGGTTTTGGGCGTGCGATAAGCAGTCGGAGGATGACTTGAACCGCATTTCAGGGAGTTTCTACCTCATCTTCTCTTTCTTGCGCAAGGCAATCGCTTTCTGAACAAACTCAGAGGCTCAGGACCAGTCTTGAACAAGTAAAATGCTGCCGCTGGAGACAACTCGTCTATGCCTGACCCACCGCTTCCGGCTGCTGCTTTCGTCTGGTATAGCACAATGGCCGGGGAATGCTAGGACACTGGTAAAAATACTAGTAGGTGGTGCTTCCGTAGGATGCTCAGGGAAAGGGGAACAAGCGCGCTCTCCGATCCGGCAACTCGCCTCCCGAACGAACAGCGATCAGGATGTTCCTCGCTGGCATGGACCTGGCCTCTGTCATCGGCCGAAGGCGATCAGTCGGCGATTGGTAGAACTTACAGTGGACGCGGCGAGAACTGACCCGCATTCTGTCTGAAGGACGCGGTGCTTAACCTTCATAAGGGCCAGAGATTGCCGCTCAGGGGCGTTACCGTCTGCATGATGGGAGTGTGGCCGGATGAGCATGAATTCTATCGAAATCAGTTCGATTACCTTCGCGTTCGCTTTTGGAGGCAGCATCCTCGGCATGTTGCTTCGTACCGCCTTGCCCGAGCGCCACATGAATTCGGACTCGAAAGATGCAGTGAAGGTAACGATGGCGTTGGTCTCGACGATGTCGGCGCTTGCTCTAGGCTCGCTGATCGCTTCTGCCAAGTCTTCGTACGACACACAGAAGAACGAACTTACAGATATGTCCAGTAGGGTGATCTTGCTCGACCGCGTCCTTGCCCATTATGGCCCAGAGGCGAAGGAAGCCCGCGATGAGATACGCAACTCAGTTGTCGGGGCCATCGAGCAGATGTGGTCGAATGACCGCACTGGCCTTTCCCAATCGGAGCCGGTATCCGGAAGCCCCGAGGCTTTGTACGATAAGGTACAAACGCTTGCGCCGAAGAACGATGCCCAGCACTCGGCTCAATCCCAGGCCTTGGGCCTCGTGATCAGCCTCGGGCAAACACGCTGGCTGATGTATGAACAGCGAGCGAGCTCGGGTTCCGTGCCGATGCTAGTGGTGTTGATTTTCTGGCTCACCGCCCTTTTCATCAGCTTTGGACTCTTCGCCCCACGAAACACAACCGTTTACGCCACGCTACTCGTTGCTGCGATATCGGTTTCCTTCGCGATCTTCCTAATCTTGGAGCTGTACAGTCCCTATGCCGGTGTGATCCGGATCTCCGACGCCCCACTCCGTAGTGCTCTCGCACACCTCGGCAAGTGACGAGGGAGTTCAAAATGAATTCAAAACAATTCGTACGAGTGCCCGGCGACAGCCACCCCTGACAATCCCAACCTGTTAGGAAACGAACGAATCGCCCCACAGAGATACACAATGCTGTCCAGATGACGATGACTATTGCAGTCTAGCACTCTCGGATTTGGCGGCAATGAGGATGGGAATGTCTGGGTCGGCGTCTTTCCAGAGCGTCAGGAAATCCTGATACGCGGCCCGCGCTTTTGAGGTATCGCCCTCCAATACATAGGCGCGGGCGCTGCCGAGATGGGCCAGTACGCCGATGGGCTCGTTAGTCACAACCCCACGATGGCTGAGGATTTTCTCGAACTCGGCTGCAGCCTCCTTTCCTTGATGCGCTGCCAAATATGTTTCTCCACGGACATAAACGGGATAGAGGGAGGGCATGAATGAGGCGTCGCCTGGTTGTCCAAACTCGAAGGGAGCTGCAATGTTGAGAACTTCGATGGCCTCCGAAGAATCATGGTGGTCGACTGCGAGTTGTGCGCGGATTGTCGGCAGATAATTAAAATTCACGATTGTGTCTTGCGGAAAACTCTTAGCTAAGTTATCCGCAAGTGTCTGCGCCCGCGCAACTTCTCCAGAGAGCGCCAGAGCTAGCGCAGTGGCAAACTCCACGTCGCGTGCGTTCGTTGAAAGCACCAGAGCCGCTTCGACGCGCTGGAGCGCTGTAGCAGGGTTGCCGAACAACGCTTCCCGCAGGGCTGCCTCTGCCTCATAACCAGCTGCCGTCTCGTTTTCTCCTGCATGCCTAGCGGAGGCTGTTGCCTCGCGAGCAAATTCGCGAGCCTTTTTAAGCCGCCCTGAGTAAGCCGCAGAGCCGGCTTCGACAGCCAATAGAATGTCTTCCACTCCCGGCTTACCCGCTGCCCAAGCCACTTGCTGCGCCATCCCCGACGGCTCGTTCTCCAGAAAAGCAATCTGATACAGGTAGAAGCAGAGAAACGGAGAGTCTAGCTTCTTTAACTGCGCTTCTTTGGCTGCGGATTTAGCGTCACTGAGACGATCCAGCCTAAGATAGTTCTGGACGAGGTTGGCATATCGCAAGCTACTCCCGGGATGCAGGCGAAGGGCCTCGCGCGTCTCTACAAGTCCGCTTTCATATTGTCCTAGATAGCCGTAGAGGAGACCTAGATTGCCTACCGGCTTGTCCTCTCGCGGATAAGCCTGCGCCCACTGTTCATACACTTTTCGGGCCTTGTCCAGATCGCCGGTGACGAGATCGAAGTAATAAGAATCGATGTAGAATTTCTCTCTCTCACTCACCCCCTCGCTCAATTCGTAGGCCCTTCCAACCAGCTCTGCACCGCGGCCCCGCTCGCCCAGATTTTGATAGCTTGTCCCGAGTAATGCATAGGCCATGGCAAATTTCGGATCGAGTTGAACGGCTCGCTCGAAAAATGGAACGGCCGCTTCGTCGCCTTTTTCATCTTTGGTTCTATACCCCGCGCTGTAGGCTTGCAACGCCTCGAGCGAGTGCGTCGTGGCCTGCTCGACAGGCGTGTCGTACTTCTCGATAGAATTAAGAGATTCACCTAACTGCTTGCGCAGCTGTGTGGCCGCCTGCGAAAGCGCTCCGAGCACCTGCTCCTTATTCGCGGCCTCCACCTGTTCGTGTGCCAACATCGCGCCACTGTGTCCATCGGCTGCCACAAGGGTGAGAACATAATGGCTTCCCATCGGAGCGATTTTCCCTGAGATGTATGCTTTCAGTCCTTCTCGCTCGCAGATTTCTCGTCCCATTTCTGGCGTGATTCGAACATCGGCGGGCCGTCCCATCATTTGCAAAGTCCGCCGAACTTCTGGCCCTGGCAACAAGGTTAAAAACGGTGACTGCTGAAGCTGCACTGCCAAACCCTCGCGAAGCGTGCCATCGAAGATCGGATCTTCGGTTTTGTTCTCGAAATCAGCTAGCACCACCGTGTCTTTGTCCGTCAGTTTGAGCGCCGCACGCGAACGCCAATATAGGCCCCCAACGGCGAGGGATATGGTCAGGAGCACCGCCAAGGGAAGCAGGAATCTCCAACGGGGATGCCACGCTGCCTCTGTGATTATTGGTTGCGAAAACGCTGCTGAGCCGTTTTCCCTTGAGCGCGGCGCGCTCGGGCGTGCCACTAGGTCCTCTTCGGTTATAAGCGCTCGACCCGAGCCACTGTCGCGCTTGAGAAGTTTTAGCTCAGCCCGCATGTCAGCCACATTTTGGTAACGCAGATTGATGTCCTTTTCCATCGCTCTGCTAATAATGTGTTCAAGCTTCTGAGGAACGGCAGGGTTGAGACGAACGGGAGCGGGTGGAGTACGATTCAAGATGGCTTCTGTAATCACTCCTGAACTTTCTCCTCGGAACGGCATGGTTCCCGTAGCCATCTCATAGAGGACCACGCCAAAAGAAAATATGTCCGTGCGTGCGTCCAATTCCTTTGCTCGCACTTGCTCCGGAGACATGTAGTACACCGTCCCCAGAGCGATCCCGGGACTAGTCAGGTGGTCTGCGCTCGCGCCCAATGTTTCACCAAGTTCCGCACTGCCCCCCGAAGCAAATTTGCCTTTCCCGCGTGTCACTTTCGCCAGCCCAAAATCCAAAATCTTGGCGTGACCTCGTTTCGTCACAAAAATATTGGCGGGCTTGATGTCGCGATGAACGATGCCTTCCGCGTGCGCGGCCTCGAGTGCGTCCGCAATCTCGATGCTCAAATCCAGCAGCGTTTCCATTTCGAACTGACCTGCGGCAATGCGATGGTTCAACGGCTCGCCTTCGAGCAGCTCCATCGCCATGTAGGTTTGCCCGTTCTCCTCGCCAATCGCATAAATCGTGCAGATATTCGGATGGTTCAGAGCAGATGCGGCTTGCGCTTCCCGCCGAAATCGTTCGAGCATTTGCGGGTCGCGAGACAGATGGTCAGGAAGGAACTTCAGTGCGACAAACCGGTGGAGGGTTAGGTCCTCCGCCCGATAGACCACTCCCATCCCACCACCGCCGAGTTTTTCCAGGACGCAATAGTGGGAGATCGTCTGACCGGTAAGAGGTCGCGATTCGGTCACGCCCAATGCTGTGCCAATCGCAGACTCGCGCGTACTGACAAAACTAACAGTCGCTCCCGGAAGTCATGTACGAGCATCGGTCGCTGAGACTGTTAGTTTTGACAGTTCTCGTAGTACCTCGGCCCGGGGCATCCTTCCGAGAGTCGAATGCGATGGATCGGGACCACGAACATTGCTTTTGAGTTTTACGACAATCCAGTGGAGCGAGAGATGAGCGCCCATTTTGTAGAAAGCTTCTCCTGTCCCGCCGGTGGGACTGGCAGCAAGAAGCGGAAGTTTGTATCGCAAAACTCGCAAACCACAAAGGAATCCTCGATGGCCGCAAGCAGGAAATTTGTAGCCACGACAGTATTCGCCGCATCGGCTCTGGGCTTGTTCTTGCTAGTCGCCGCCGCTCCAAGCCGCGCTCAAGCAAACTCCACCTCTGCTGGAGATGCATATCCTCTCGACAGCAGTACACTGAGACCGTGGCTTGCTCCGGACTCCGACGCCACCGGCCAACCAGCAGTCGGCGACCCGGCTGCGCCAGTTCCCCCTCAGGCAAAGGCAAGCACGGCCAGCGCGGATGACGCGTGGCATTTAGCCGTAAGCCCCTATCTTTGGTTTCCGGGAGTCCACGGCACCGCCGTGGGCCCGAATGGCAACGGCCTCGGCTTCCGTGCCAGCCCGAGCGATCTTCTCTCGCATTTCCAAATTGGACTGATGGGGGCCGTCGAAGTTAGCCATAAGCGGCTAGTCACATCAATGGACATTTTTTGGATCAGGCTTGAGGATGACAGGGCGATCCCGCTCCCCCCGGCCGTTGGGGCGGGGGCCATCGGCGCCAAGATTCATGCCACTGAGTTTTTTTTGACTCCTAAAATCGGCCTTCGCGTGATCGATGAGGAAAAGATCAAGGTTGATGCTTTGGCGGGATTCCGCTTCTGGCATTTCGGAGAGAGCTTGAATTTCAATCCATCCGCGCTCGGCCTTAATTTCACTGGCTCACAGAATTTCGTGGACCCGGTGGTGGGCGGACGCATTCAGCTGGACCTTTCACCGAAAATCGTGGTCAATATTTTGGGTGACGTCGGAGGCTGGAATACTGGCTCGAAGCTTGAGTACCAGGTGGTTGGCTTGCTCGGTTACAAAATCAAGCCGGCTCTAACCCTACAGGTTGGGTATCGTTATTTGAATTTGGACTACAGCGGTAGCCGCGGTGTCGTTTTCAATGTCACAACCGCGGGTGTTTTGTTTGGCGCCACCCTAAATCTCAAGTGAGTTAACCTCGAGGGGGGTTTCCGTAGTGGCAAGAAATCATCCCAAAACGGCGACCAAAATGAGTCGAGTTTCAGACTCGCGACGCG
>Ga0210384_10006825_pt1 | contig 12107 bp, 6 predicted proteins | sample IncBWH2MmetaG_FD_160574 | JGI IMG/M metagenome (GOLD analysis project Ga0210384, IMG submission 160574) | Forest soil microbial communities from Barre Woods Harvard Forest LTER site, Petersham, Massachusetts, United States - Inc-BW-H-2-M | ecosystem: Environmental > Terrestrial > Soil >... | reverse complement strand
CATAACGAGGTTATGGCCGCTTCCCTCACCCGACCCAGCCTCAGAGCGATACACCAGCTTCATCGAATCCGCCGACCACGCAGGCTCGCTCTCCGCCGTCGGCGTGTGGGTCAGTCGCTGCGCCTCCCCACCATCCTTAGCCGAAGCGGCAAACACCTCGCCATGTGCGATCACCACAATCTTCTTCCCATCCGGTGACAGCGCCAGCGTGCTGAAGTTCGTCTCCGACACATGCGTCACGCCCGGCGACGCTGGCACCCCGCGCAGCGTAATCGGCACGCGCTCCGCCTTGCCCGTAGCAGTATCCATCTTCCAAATCGTGAAGTTCCGCTCAAACACGATCGTCTTACCGCCATCGCCAATGCTCGGCCACAACACCCGCCCTTCCTTGAAGTGGGTCACCTCCTTGGCCGACTCAGGCGCCCCCACCTGCACAGCCCAGATATTCTCCGCACCCGACGCATCACTCATATAGAAGAGCGTCTTTCCATCCGACGACCACATCGGCCACGCATGCTTCGCGCCCGCCTTCAGCAGCATCTGGTACTTTCCACTCTCCGCCACCGGCTTCAGCCACACCTCGGTCTCGTCGATATGCGCATGCCCGTTCCGCCACCATTGCGAAAAACTCAGCCCCTTGGCCATCAGCGCGATCGTCTGCCCATCAGGAGACGGCGCGCTCTCAAATTCCCCCAGATACCGCTCATGGCTCACCTCCAGCGGTGTGCCGCCACTCGAGCTCACGCGAAAGATATCCCCCTGCCCCGCAACATCGTTCACCGCAGAGGTGAAATAAATCCACTTTCCGTCATGCGACCACCCATCCAGCGAATCCGGCCGGTCGGAGTGAGTCAGCCGTGTTAGCTCTCCCGTCGCCAGCGTCAGCACATAGATATTCCCCGCCCCTGTCCGCGTCGAAACAAACGCCAGCTTCGTCCCGTCCGGCGAGTACAGCGGCCGAGACTCCGTCGCAGAATGCGTCACCAGCAGATGCGCCTCGCCTCCCGCCGCCGCCACCGTCCAGATATCCGCGCCCGACACAAACGCAATCTCCCGCCCATCAGGCGACATCGCAGGATCGCTCAACGACGGCAGTACCGCCTGCGCCATCGCCCCGTTACCCGCAATCAAAACCCAGCAGAAAACCACGCAGAAGAGCAGACGGCGAAGCGCGAGTGACATGGGCGGACACTTCCCTTCAACTTGATGTGAATAGATAGAGAAATTCTACACACTCTAAATTGTCATTTCGACCTGCCCCTGAGCGAGCAACGCAAGTCGAAGGGGAAGTGGAGCAATCCGCTCTTCTACCGAGGCCCTTGCCCCGCAAGCTGGTTCTTCTCAACCGACAGGATCGCCAAGGTATTGGGCGGAAGCATCACCACGCTCTTGGTCGCCCTTACTTTCTTATGCGAAGCCATCACCAGCGGCAGATGTGCAGGATTTTCGAAGTCCATCCGTTCCTCACCCAGATTGCACACCACCGTCACTCCTCCGCGCATCATCACCAGCCAGCCTTTCTCCTCATCGAAGGTCACTTTCGTCTGCCCCGGCTCCCCATTGTTCAGCGAAGCAGAGTCCCGCCGCAAAGCAATCAACCCGCGATACCACTGCCACATCTCCTCGTGCCGCCCCTTATGCACCTCGTCCCATTTGAGCTTCGACCGCTCAAACGTCTCCACGCTCTCCGGATCGGGAATGTCCGCCGGGTTCCACCCAAACGCAGCGAACTCGCCCCGCCGCCCCTCCTTCACTGCCTTTCGCATCTCAGGATCGTCATGGTCGGCGAAGTATTGAAACGGTGTCGAGGCCGCAAACTCCTCCCCCTCAAAGATCATCGGAAGAAACGGTGCGGTCAGCACCAGTCCCGCAGCAACCTTCGCGCGGTCCATTCCCACCACCTCCACAATACGATCTCCAGTCGCCCTGTTCCCAACCTGGTCGTGATTCTGGATGAACCCCACGAACTTGTGCGGCGAAAGATTCTCCACCGGCCTGCCGTGGCTGCGCCCGCGATACAGCGAGTACATCGCCCCATCCTGCACAAACACCTTCGTCAGCGCCTTCGACAGCTTCGCCATCGTCCCGAAGTCGGCATAGTAGCCCTTCTCCGCACCCTCCTCCGTCAACACCGTAAACAGCGCGTGATGAAAATCGTCGCTCCACTGCGCATCCATCCCATAACCGCCAACCTCCCACGCCTTCACGATCCGCGGATCGTTCAAATCGCTCTCGGCAATCAGCACCAGCGGCCGTCCCAGTTCCTCCGCCAAATCCTTCACCTCAATCGCCAGCTGCTCCAAAAAATGAACTGCCGACCGGTCGAAGATCTCATGCACCGCATCCAGCCTCAGACCGTCGATGTGATAATCCCGCAGCCACATCAGCGCGTTATCGCAGAAGAACCGCCGCACCTCATCGCTTCCCCAGTCGTCGAAATTGATCGCCCCGCCCCACGGAGTATGGTGCCTGTTCGTGAGGTACGGCCCGAACTTGCCGGTGTAGTTCCCCACCGGTCCGAAGTGGTTGTACACCACATCCAGCATCACTGCGAGCCCGCGTGCATGACAAGCATTCACCAGGCGCTTCAATCCATCCGGCCCGCCGTAGCCTTCGTACACAGCGAACAACGCAGCTCCGTCATAACCCCACCCGCGCTCTCCTGGAAACGCCGCCACCGGCATCAACTCAACATGCGTAATCCCCAACTCCACCAGATTATCCAGCCGCTCAATCGCTGAATCGAACGTTCCCTTCGGCGTAAACGTCCCGACGTGCAGCTCATAAATCACCGCACTCGAAAGCGGAGGCGCCTGCCATCCACCATCGCTCCACACAAACGCCGCCTGGTCATAGACCCGCGACGCTCCATGCACCCCATGCGGCTGCCACTCGGAACGAGGGTCCGGCCACGCCTGGGGATCATCAACTACGACAAATCCATAGTCAGTCCCCGGCCCAGCCTCTTCTACTGCGACGCTCCACCACCCGCGCTCATCCGGCCCGCGCATCGGATACGTCGTATCGCCAATCCTTACCGCAACGCTCCGCACAATCGGCGCCCAAACCGTAAACTCATTCATTGTTCTCGTCAGCCCCCAGGTCCTCGCGCACCAGCAGCGCTACAGGAAAATCCTTCAACAACATCTTCATCGTGATCACACCGCCCGCCACAACGCCGCCCGTCAAACGATTCCGCCATCGCCCCTTCGGCAACACCACAATCGTGTCCTTCCACGATCCATCCAGCTTCACCGTCAGCCTCGGCACCACCGTCACTACGTCTTCGCCCCGCAGATACGCAATCACATGATCATGCTTCGCGCCATCCACCTCGATCGGCGTGTACTCCGCGTCCGCGTCAAAACACTCCGGCCGCTCACGCCGCACCTCCAGCGCCTTATGGATCGTCCACATCTTGGGCAGCCCTTCATCCGCCCGCATCATTACCTGCGACGCGATGTCGGACCCGGTCATCTTCTTCAGTTCGCACAACAGACGCTTCCGCACCCCATAGTCCACCGGCCGCCGGTTATCCGGATCCACAAGACTCAAATCCCAAAGCTCTCCGCCCTGATACAAGTCCGGCATACCCGGAGCCGTATACTTCAACAGCGTCTGCGTCAGCGAGTTCACCCGCCCTGCATCCTGCACCCGCGCCACAAACTGAGTCATCTCCCGCAAGAACGGCGCATAGTTCAGCGTTAGCTCAATGAACATCCTCAACGCGTCTTCAAAATCCTTATGGTTCGCCACCCACGAAGTCTGCTGCTTCGCCTCCCGCACCGCCTTCAGCATGTAAGCCTGCGCACGATCGATCGGCAGCGGCCAAGCCCCAATCAGCGTCTGGTAGTACAGGTACTCCGTATTGCGGTCCGGCATCGCAATCGACCCGGGCTTCTTCGTCCGGAACGCGCTATTCATCCGAGCCCATCGCTGCACGGCCGAATTAAACCTCCCCGGAATCTCTGACAACACCGCCAGCCGCGTCCTCACATCGTCACTGCGCTTGGTGTCGTGCGTCGAAAGCGCCGTCATCGTCAGCGGATGCGTCTCCTGCATCTTCGCGCAATACGCATGGAACTCCCCAACGCTCAAGCCATTGCGCCCCGGATCGCTGCCCACCTCGTTCATGCCCGTCAGCCGGTTGTAGCAATAAAAGGCCGTGTCCTCGACGCCCTTCGCCATCACCGGCCCGGTGAACTGCTGAAACCGCTGCACGAACTCGGTCTCCTGCTTCCCCTTCACCACCATCGTCAACACGTCGCGCAGAAAATCGAAGAGATCGGCATCGATATCCTGTCGATTCTGCTTCGCACACTCCGTGGCCCGTCTGATGTACTCCTTGTCCTCGTCCGTAATCTCATCCCGGTCCGGCACCACATACGTGCGATAAATCTCAAAGCACGCCGCCACCTCACGAATCGCGCGTCTCACCTCGGCCTGCGTATAGTCCCGCCGGTCGCGGTTCGCCTCGCATATCTCAACAAATAGCGTCGTCAGCCGATTGACATCGCTCCCCAGCCCTTCCTGCGTCACGCTGATCTTCTTCTCATGCGCAATCGCATGGAAGTCGGTAATCTGGTCCGTAAAATCGCCATAAACCGACGTCAACTCCGCCATTCCCTCCGGAGCAACCAGAACCCCCAACGCCACGTTGAGGAAGTCATACCCCGTCGTCCCCTCAATCGGCCAACTCTCGCGCAGAAACTCCCCTGGCTCCAGAATCTTTTCGCCAACGATATAGGCATCCGGCGCATTCTTCCGCAGCCGTTTCAGATACTCCAGCGGATCGCGCAACCCATCCGGATGATCCACACGCACCCCATCCAGCACGCCTCGTCTCAACCAGTCCAGCACCAGCGCATGCGTTTCTTCGAACACATACTCCCGTTCCACGCGCAGGCCGATCAGCGTATTCACATCGAAGAACCGCCGATAGCTCAACTGCTGGTCCGCAGTCTTCCAATACGCGAGCCGGTAGTTCTGCTGGTTCAGAAAATCATCCAGCGCATCCAGGTTCCCATTCAACTCTGACAGCGACTGATCGATCGCCTCCCCACTCCCAGGCTCTTCCCCGCATAGCCGTTCCAGCAGATGGAACAACACCACCTTGTCGCGATGCCGCGCCAGAATCGTTCTGCGGTCGACATACTCCGGTTGCAGCAGCCGCCCAAACGACGCAGCCAGAAAACTCAACGTGTCCGACCGTGCATACTCCGACGCCCGTGCCAAAATCCCCGCCAGCGAGTTCGGCGACGCCGGCAGCGTCTCCCCCGAGCACTCCACCTGAAACTTGTTCCCCCGCCGCACCACCTTGATGCCGCCCGCCTGCAGCACCCTCCCATACTGGTCCGGAAGTATCGGCACCAGCACCTTGTCCCGCAACCGTTCCTCCTGCGGCTGCCAGTCAATATCAAAAAACGAAGCGTACCGGCTCGAGGTCCCATTCTCCAGCACATCCCACCAGTACCTGTTCTCCTTGCCCAGAGACATGTGGTTCGGCACAATGTCCAGCACCTGCCCCAGCCTGGCCTCCCCTAGCTTTCTGCAGAAACGCTCGTGTCCCTCCGCCCCACCCAGCTCCTCATTCACCCGCTGATGCGACACCACATCGTATCCGTGCATACTGCCGGGCGCAGCCTGCAGGTAAGGCGAGCAATACACATGCGAAATCCCAAGCGCATGTAGATAGTCCGCGATCCCCGCCGCATCATCGAATGTAAAGTCTTTGTGGAGTTGCAGCCTGTACGTAGAACTTGGAATCCGTAGCATTGTCATCAACCGATCAGAAAAACCCGTTCAGGAAACAAGGCAGCAGAAAAGTTATGCAGATGATTGATTAGAGGCACTTAAGGCCCCGCTGGTTGCATATCGGCCTCTCTTGTTCCCTTCCACGCCCTATAAACCCTTTGTCTTTACCGGCGACTCAGGGTTTCCACAGCCCCGACATGGCAAACGCCGAATGAAGCAGCGCGATATGCGACAGGGCCTGTGGAAAGTTCCCCACCATGCGTCTCCCCACAGGGTCATACTCCTCAGACAGCAAACCCACATCGTTCCGCAGCGCAAGCAGCCGCTCGAACAGCCTCTTCGCGTCGGCCTTCCGCCCAATCAGCCACAGGTTCGTCACCAGCCAGAAACTGCACGCAAGAAACGCACCCTCACCGCCACTCAGTCCGTCCTTTGTCTTCTTCGTGTCGTACCGCTCGACAAACCCATTCTTCATCAGCCGCTTCTCAATCGCTTCTACCGTTCCAACAACCCGCGGATCGTCCGGAGGCAAAAATCCCACCAGTCCAATCTGCAGACACGACGCATCCAGCTGCTTCGATCCGTACGACTGCACAAAGCTGTTCAGTTTTTTGTCGAAACCCTTCTTACACACCTCCCTGTGGATCATCTCGCGATTCTTCTTCCATCTCGTCAGATCGCCGCGGCGGCCATAGTGCTCGTGATGTTTGATCGCCCGATCGAGAGCCACCCACGCCATCACCTTCGAATGCGTAAAGTGCTTCGCCCCGCCGCGCACCTCCCATATCCCCTCGTCCGGCTCCCGCCACACTTCGCACAGATGGTTGGCTAGGGCCGCCAGCAGCGAACTCACCGACACCCGAATCTCATCGTCGGCCTTCGGCGTCCTCGACAAAGCAGCCACAACCTCGCCAAACACATCCAGTTGAAACTGCTCAAACGCCGCATTGCCAATCCTCACCGGCCGCGAACCTTCATACCCCGGCAGCCAACCGGCCTCCCACTCCACCAGCTGCCGCTCGCCTCGAATACCGTAGATCGTCTGCACCTGATCCGGCGTGCCGGCAACCGCCCGCAGCAGCCACTTCCGCCACTCCACCGCTTCGTCCACATAGCCCGCCTGCATCAGGATCAGCAGTGTGAATGCCGTATCGCGCAGCCAGCAGAAGCGATAGTCCCAATTACGCGACCCGCCGATCTTTTCCGGCAATGACGTCGTCGCCGCGGCCACAATTCCGCCCGCTGGACGATACGTCAACGCTTTCAGCGTCATCAGCGACCGCTCGACTGCCTGGGTATACCCTCCGCTGTATCTGTTTTTCCCGCTCCACTGTTTCCAGAACCGCTGTGTTCTCTCCAGCGCCGGATCTACCCGAAGCACAGCCGGCGGCTTTTCGAGCGACGAAGAGTTGGTTAACGTAAAGCTCACCGTCTCCCCCTTGCGCACAGTGAACCTGCCACGCGTCATCATGTCCTCGCCGCGCAGCCGGACCGTGGTCCGCAGCGTCACCATGTCATCTCCTGCAATCGCCCGCAGCTCATGACCTTTGCTCGTTACCCATGGAATCGTCCTTCCGTAATCGAACCGGATCGCAAGATCCATCTGCATCGCCACCCTGCCGCGAATCCCGCGCACCATCCGCACCACATGAGAGTGCCTCTCGCGCGGAGGCATGAAGTCGATCAGGCACACCTCGCCGTCTTCGGTTTCAAACGTCGTCTCCAGCACCAGCGTATGCGCCTCATACTGCCGCCGAATCGCCTTCACCTCGCCCGCCGGCGCTATCTGCCAGTACCCGTGCTCCCGCGCCCCCAGCAACGCGGCAAAGCAGGCAGCCGAAGAGAACGTCGGCCAGCACAACCAGTCGATCGAACCCTCGCGAGAAACCAAAGCCGCTGTCTCGCAGTCCCCAATCATGCAATAATCTTCAATCGGCGAGCCGTGAAACGGCCCCGTTTTCTTCTTTGGTTTCATCCTGAATTTCGCTCCTCTGAATCTCATTCCGGGAGCCCTGCATTCCTTCTGCCTGCAACCACATACGCCCCGGCACGCATCTCTTCTTGTGCAGACCAAATCCATAAGATGCGTACCAGAGTGATTCTGTCCCGAACGATGAGGCATAAACTTAGAACGCAGAGTTACGTCTCAACACAAGAAACGACGGACTAACCCCGCGCCACCGCTAACTGAGACAAGAGAGTTCACATCGCACGATGGCCTCCACGCAAACCAATATCGCCCACACCTCGCCGCCCCCGACAGCTACAACGCCTGCTACGACGCCCGCCGCAACCAGCGCCGCCGGCAGCCTTCTCGTCAGCCTCGTCCCCCTGGCCCCCGAAGCCCTCGAGACCATGCTCGCCAACCTCTCTCTCGCCTTCGCCGGCGAAACCGTTCTCGTCGCTACACCCGATGCAGCCCCCCAGCTTTCTTCCGATAGTCCCCTCCGCCTCCTCCCTTACCTCCCGACCACCATCTCAGCCAGCCCATGGACGCTCACCGCGTCCGACTACCTCAGCACCTACAAGCTTGCGCAGGAAAACCGCGCCTCCGCCTGCGTCCTCCTCGGCGCCGAATCCCAGTCCCTCCACCCCGAAGCCATCCGCGCTCTGGCCAAATCCGCGCTTCAAACCGACGTCACCACGGCGCACTACGACCTCGGCCCGCGCGAAGGCCTCGTCAATTCCGCGATTCTCTATCCTGTCACCCGCGCCCTCTTCGGCACCCGCCCCCGCTTCCCCCTGGCCATCGATCTCGGCCTCTCTCTTCGCATGGCCGAGCGTTTAGCCACCGGCGCGCAACGCTTTACAGCCACCGGACAAAACGACGCTTTCCTCTGGCCACTCAGCGAAGCCGCCACCGTCGGCTACTCCATCGCCGAAGTCAACATCGGCCCGCGCACCCTGCCGCAGCCCGTCACACCCGACCTCAATACCCTTCTCACCCAGATCGCCGGCTCGCTCTTCGCCGATGTCGACGCCAAAGCCTCCTTCTGGCAACGTGCCCGCGGCGTTCAACCCCCTCAGCTCATCAACCAGTCCGCCCCCATCGACGAGCACCCGCCTGACGTCGCCCCCATGCTCGAAGCCTTCCGCTTCGCCTACACCAACCTCCACGAGATCTGGTCTCTCGTTCTCCCGCCCAACTCGCTCCTCGGCCTCAAGAAACTCTCCCTCATGAACCCCGAGAACTTTCGCATGCCCGACAATCTCTGGGCCCGCATCGTCTACGACTTCATCCTCGCCTACCGTCTCCGCACCATCAATCGCGGGCACCTGCTCGGCGCGCTCACGCCGCTCTATCTCGCCTGGGCGGCCTCTCATCTCATCCTCCTCAGCAGCGGAACCGCCCCAGAGAAACACATTCAGGACGTCGCCGTCGCCTTCGAGACCGACAAACCATATCTCGTTTCCCGCTGGCGCTGGCCCGACCGCTTCAACCCATGACAAATTCATTACCCGAACTGAGAACTGATACCTGACAACTGAGAACGTGAAACAATCGAGGTAACAACCATGTGGCAACAAGTCGAACTCGCTCTTAGCCAATCCGCACATCGAGTGCTCGTCAAACTCGCCATCTTCCTCCCGGCCCTAGTCGCCCTCCTGCTCGCCATCATCATCCTCACCGCCATCGGAGCCGGTCTGGCCGCACTTGTGCGCCGCATGCTCACCGCAGCGAAGTTCGACGAACGCCTCGCCCGCAACGCAATCGCCCCCATCTCCGACTGGTCGCCAGCCAACAGCCCCACCGCGCTGATCTCCCGTGTGGTCTTCTGGGGTTGCGTGCTCATTGGTTGCTTCATCGGCATCTCTGCCGCCGACGCCGCCTATCCCGGCGACTCCCAGGTCTCCGCCTACATCTTCCCCTACATCACCCACTCCGTAGGAGCCGTTCTTCTGCTCATCGCCGGCACCGTCATCGCCCGCTTCCTCGAGCGCTCCGTCCTCATCGGCGCAGTCAACGCCAAGCTCCAGTACGCACGCTTCCTCTCCCTCGGCATCAAGTGGCTCGTCCTCGTCCTCACCGCTGCCATGGTCCTCGATCACCTGCAAATCGGCGGCGCCGTCGTCGAACTCGCCTTCGGCATCCTCTTCGGCGGCATCGTCCTCACCCTCGCCCTCGCCGTCGGCCTCGGCTCCCGCGACATCGTCAGCCGCTCGCTCGAACGCAGCACCACCTTCGACCCCATCCCCGGCGATCCCGACTACAAGATCCCCACACCCACAGAGACCCTGCGCCACTTCTAAAAGATTCCTATCCTCGCGCTATGCATGCCCTCGCGCCGCCGCCACAATGGGCCCGGCATCCGGGCTCGTGTTGCCTGAATCAGGCTGAATTCGCGGCGCAAGAAACCCATACGCTGCCACCACCGCAAACCCAACCAGCGGCACGATATATCCCTTCGCTAGACTCCCCGTATTCTTCGCGATAAACCCAAGCACTAGTGGAAAGAGCGCTCCCCCTACAATCGCCATCACCAGAAGCGATCCGGCAAGCTTCGTATTCGGACCCAGCCCCTTCAGTCCCAGCGCGAAGATCGTCGGGAACATGATCGACAAAAAGAATCCGCTCAACACCACGCCCCAAGCGCCCACTATACCCGGCTGGGTCACCGTCACCGCCATCAGCAACACATTCGCCATGCCATAAATCCCCAGCATCTTGCTCGGCGACAGATACTTCATCAGCGGCGTCGAAACGAACCGGCCCAACGCCAGCGCCACTAGCACACCCGTCAGGTAGTACGACGCATGCCGTTCCGTCACCGCCGTGTACTGCTTCATATACAGAATGAGATTGGACCAGCTCGATATCTGCGCTCCGACATTGCAGAAATTCGCAAACACCGCAAACCAAAGGTGCGGATACTGAAACAACTGGCGGAAGCTCCCGTGATCGCCGGCCTCGCCTTCATGCTCGCTATGCATCGACGGAAATGTCATCCGCGAAAGAATGAACGCGCACAGCAACACCACGCCGCCAAACGCCAGGTAGGTCGGCACCACCCGCATGATCTCCGTATGCAGATACGCCTGGTACGTCCCCGCCACCCTCATCTGCGCAATCTCCGGAGCCGTCTTCTCCACCCCCGAAAAGATAAACTGCGACCCAATCAGCACGCCTACAATCGTCCCCGGCGGATTGAACGACTGCGCAAAGTTCAGCCGCCGCTCTGAAGTCTCCGCCGGCCCAAACTGCGCCATAAACGGATTCGCCGCCGTCTCCAGCACCGACGCCCCGCATCCCACTGCAAACAGCGCCACCAGAAACGGAACATACTGCCCGCTCACCGCCGCCGGCCAGAACAAGACCATCCCGGCTCCAAACAGGCATAGCCCCATCACCATCCCCGTCTTGTATCCCCAGCGCCGCATCACCAGCGCCGCAGGAATCGCCATGCAAAAATAACCCGTGAAATTCGCCGTCGAAACCAGCTGAGCGCTGAACGTCGAAAGCTCAAACGACTTCTTGAACTGCTGCACCAGAATGTCCGTCAGGTTATTTGACATCCCCCACAGAAAGAACAACACCGTCACCAGAGAAAACAGCGCCATTTGTCCCACGGGAAATACAGACCGCTTCGTTTCCCCCTGGGATTTCGCACCCGCGCTAACCGACGTTGAAACCTGCATGCATTACCCTCTCAAATTCCACTTTCACTGGCAAACAAACTTCTAACCTCGATAAACACATAAAAAAAGTGATGCCCAGTCTATCTCAGACTCCTTCTGCCATACGCATCAGAAATATTTGCCTCCCTATGCCTTCCCTCCACACCGGCACTGGCATAGTATGGTCTCGCACAATGCGCGCCACTCGCGCCCGGCCCTCTCACAAATTCATCCCCAAAATTTGGAGATCCTTCCCATGACCACAAAGACCACGAAAAAGAAATCGACTCCTAACCTCATCGCTTCCCCCCGCGCCGTTCTGCCCGGCAGCGAGAAGGCTCCCTTCGTCCAGGCCGCCGGAGAAACACCCGCGCCGCCAAGCACCAAAATCACTGTCTCGGTAGTCGTCAGGCGCAAGGCCCCCCTCAAAACCGCAAACCGTATCGGCAAAGAGCGCCTCACCCACGCCCAGTACCGGCAGAGCCATGCCGCCGATCCCACCGCAGTCAAGCTCGTCCGCGCCTTCGCCAAAGAGTACGGCCTGACCGTTGCCCCCGATACTCCCGGTCCAGAACGCCGCACTGTTAAGCTCAGCGGCACCGTCGCCAATATGCAGAAGGCCTTCGGCGTCACCCTCGTCCACAAGGATCACGAAGGTGCCACCTACCGCGTCCGCGAAGGCAGCATCACCCTGCCCGCTGAACTCATCGGTCCCGTCCAGGCCGTTCTCGGCCTCG
>Ga0210384_10006824_pt1 | contig 12107 bp, 8 predicted proteins | sample IncBWH2MmetaG_FD_160574 | JGI IMG/M metagenome (GOLD analysis project Ga0210384, IMG submission 160574) | Forest soil microbial communities from Barre Woods Harvard Forest LTER site, Petersham, Massachusetts, United States - Inc-BW-H-2-M | ecosystem: Environmental > Terrestrial > Soil >... | reverse complement strand
GGGCCTGCCGATGCGCCGCGCCGCGCTGATCTACAACCCCATCGCCGGCCGCGGCCGCTGGGAGCGGGTGCTCGAGGCCGTCCTCCGCACCTGCCGGCGGGAGGGCTTCGAGCTCGAGCCGGTGCCGACCGCCGCGCCCGGCCAGGCGACCGACCTGGCCGGCGACCTCGCTCGCGAGGGGCGCATCGAAGCGGTCTTCGCGCTCGGCGGCGACGGCACCGCCCGCGAGGTGGCGGCTGGCCTGCTGGGCAGCCAGACAGCGCTGGGCATCCTGCCTGGCGGCACCGCCAACCTGATGGCGCTCGCTCTCGGGCTGCCGCGCGACCCGGCCGCCGCCGCCGCCGTGCTCTGCCACGCGCCGGCGCGCTCGTTCGACGCCGGCCTCGCCGGCGCCAGCGCTTTCTTGATGATGATCTCGGCAGGGCTCGACGGGCGCGCCCTGGCCGCCCTCGACCGGGGCCTCAAGACGCGGCTCGGCAAGACGGCAGTGGCGCTGCAGGGCGTGCGCGAGTGGTGGCGCTACGGTTACCCCGAGATCGAGATCGTGGCCGACGGCGAGCAGCTGCCCCCCGCCACCTTCCTCGCCGTCTGCAACATCCCTTACTACGGCGGCAGCTACCGCATGGCTCCAGGCGCCCGCCCCGACGACCGGCGCTTCGAGCTGGTGACCTTTCACGGCAGCGGCCGCGCTGCCACCCTCGCTTTCATCCTGGGCGTGATGAGCGGCAGGCACACGCGACGCGCCGACGTCAGCGTGCGAGCGGTGGAGGAGGTGGTCTTCTCCGTGCCGCCCGAGGCCGGCCTGCAGGTCGACGGCGATCCGTTCCCGCGAGCCGGCAGCGGCGGCCCGGGTGGCTCGGGCGGCTCGGCTGGCTCGGGAAGCGGCCGCGCCGATCGATCCGATGCGGCCGCGAGCGCCGATCTGGCCGAACGCCCCGAGCAAGCCTATCCCGGCGAGGGCGCCACCATTCTCGTCCGGCTGGCCCCGGACCCGCTGCTGGTGCTGGCGCCTTCGGTGCCGGCGGCGCGCCCTGTACCCCCGGCACACCCGGAACGGCGGACGTGACGGCCGGGGCGCGCGAGGACATGCGAGCGTGACGGCCGGGGCGCACGAGGACATGGCAGATCCCGAGCGCGGCGCGGCCGCCGCCTCAGGCGCCACGGGCGACGAGCCCCGGCGCGGGCTCGCTGCCATCTTCGCGCCGCGCTCGATCGCCGTCATCGGCGCCTCCCGCCGGCGCGACTCGATCGGCTTCGCACTGCTTCACAACCTGGTCGCCAACCAGTTCGAGGGCGCCATCTTCCCGGTGAACCCGCACGCCCACGCCATTCACTCGCTGCGCTGCTACAAGTCGATCGCCGAGATCCCCGACCCGATCGACCTGGCGGTGGTCATGGTGCCGCGCGACGCGGTGCAGGAGGTGATCGAGCAGTGCCTGGCCCGTGGCGTCCGCGGCCTGGTGGTGATCACTGCCGGCTTCGGCGAGACCGGGCCCGAGGGGGCGGCGCGCGAGGCGCGGCTGCGCGAGGCGGTGCGCGCCGCCGGGGTGCGGATGATCGGCCCCAATTGCATGGGCGTGATCAACACCGCCGCCGGCGTGTCGCTCAACGCCACCTTCGCTCCCACCCCGGCCCGCGCCGGCCGTGTCGGGTTCGTCAGCCAGTCGGGCGCCCTCGGCGTCGCCATCCTCAACGTCATGCGGGACATGGACATCGGGCTGACCCAGTTCGTGTCGATGGGCAACAAAGCCGACGTGTCGGGCAACGACCTGCTGGAGTACTGGGAGGACGACCCCGAGACGCGGGTGATCGCGATGTACCTCGAGTCGTTCGGCAACCCGCGCCGCTTCACCGAGATCGCCAAGCGCGTCACGCGCAAGAAACCGGTCCTGGTGGTCAAGTCCGGGCGCACCGCCGAAGGCGCGCGCGCCGCCACCAGCCACACCGGCGCCATCGCCGGCGCCGACGTGACCGTGTCCGCGCTGCTCGAGCAGTGCGGCGTGCTGCGTGCCGACACCATCGAGGAGCTGTTCGACATCGCCCGCGCCCTGGCGCGCGCGCCGCTGCCCGCCGGCCCCCGGGTGGGCATCGTCACCAACGCCGGCGGTCCCGCCATCATGGCCACCGACGCCTGCATCAACCTCGGCCTCCACCTGGCGCAGCTCGCGCCGGCGACCGTCGCCGAGCTGCGCCGCTTCCTCCCGGCCGAGGCCAGCTTCGGCAACCCCGTCGACATGATCGCCTCGGCCGGCGCCGAGGCCTACGGCCGCACCCTGGCGGCGGTGCTCGACGATCCCGGGGTCGACATGGCGATGGTGATCAACGTCACGCCGCTGCTCGCCAATCCGATCGACATCATGCACGAGATCGCCGCGGCCACCCGCGAGCGCGCCAAGCCGACGCTGGCGGTGGTCATGGCGACCGACGACTTCTACCAGGAGCTCGAGCTGCGGCGTGACCTGCCGCCGGTGTACCGCTTCCCCGAGTCGGCGGCACGCGCCCTGGCGATGCTCGCCCGCTACGCCGCCTGGCGTCGCCGGCCGGTGGCAGGGGACGCGGGCGCTCCCGCGGGCGGCGAGCTCGCGGCCGACGACGCCGCGGTCGCGGCGCTGCTCGATCGCGCCGGCGCGGACGGCTATCTCGGCCCGGCCGAGGCCTTCCAGGTGCTCGCGCTCTACGGCATCCCGGTCGCCCGGTGGCGGCTGGTCGCCGCGGACGGCGGCGCAGCCACGGCCGGAGCGGCGGGCGCGGACGATGGGGACGCCGCCGCGGTCCTGGCCGCGGCCGCGGAGATCGGCTACCCGGTGGTGCTGAAAGGGGTGGCGCCGGACCTGGTGCACAAGACCGAGGCGCGGGCCGTGCGGGTCGACCTGCGGAGCGCGGCGGAGCTCGCCGAGGCGGTGGCGGCGATGCGCGGCGACATCACGGCGGCCGGCCACAGTCTCTCGGGCTACCTGGTCCAGGAGATGGCGCGCGGCGGCCACGAGGTCATCTTCGGCGTCACCACCGATCCACGCTTCGGCCCGCTGCTGATGTTCGGGCTGGGCGGCAAGTACGTGGAGGTCTTCGAGGACGTGCGTTTCGGCGTCCTGCCGCTCGACGCCTGGGAGGCGGGGGAGATGGTGCGCGGCATCCGCGGCATCAGGCTGCTCACCGGCGTCCGCGGCGAGCCGGCAGCGGACCTCGATCTGCTGGTCGAGGTCCTGCTGCGCATCGCCCAGCTGGTCGCGCGCCACCCGCGCATCGCCGAGCTCGACGTCAACCCCTTCCTCGCCGCCCCGACCCGCCTGGCGGCCAAGGCGTTGGACGTGCGGCTGAGGGTGGAGCGACCGAGCTGACCGGACCCCCTCTCCGCCGCCGTTTGGGCGAGCGGGCTCACTTGAATCGGCAGAGGACTTTGGCGGCTCGCCCAAACGGCGGCGAGGAGGGGGTCTGGTCAGCCAGGCCGTCGCTCCAGGGGGCGGCCAATGCGGGCTAAGCTAAGCGAGCCCCTGGCGCATGAAGTGCCAGCGCAGGTCGCCTTCGAGGTGGCTGAACACCTCGGCGTGGATGCGCGGCGCGAAGCGGTGCAGGAGGGCGGTGAGCGGCTCGCCGCGGGCGGCCTGCTCGAGCGCCTCGGCGGCATCGCTGCCGGCCTTGCTGATGTAGGTCTGCCAGACCGCCTGCCGCACCGAGATCGAGCCCAGCGAGACGTTCGGGAGGCGGGCGACGCCGCGCTTGAGCAGCGTGATCTTGGCGCGCAGGCTCTTCTCGCCGTCCATCGGCAGGCGCTGCCAGGGAGTGTAGGGCTTCGGCACCAGCACGTTGACACCGAGATGGATGTGGCCGATCACGCCGCTCGCCGAGCACTGCTCGAGCATCACCGCGCGCGCCCGCGCCGCCAGCTCGAGGATGCCTTGCACGTCGGCCATGGTCTCGCCGGGCAGGCCGACGATGAAGTAGAGCTTGAGCTGCGTGAAGCCCTGGCGGAAGATGAGCCGCACCTTGTCGAGCAGAAGGTCGTTCGAGATCGGCTTGCCCATCTTGGCGCGCAGCTCGTCGGTGCCGGTCTCGGGGGCCAGCGTGATCGAGCGGTCGCCGGAGGCGTGGAGCGCCTCGAGCACTCCCTCGGTGACCGCCGGAATGCGGATCGACGACACCGAGGTGCGGAAGCCGAGCTGGTTGGCCTCGCGCAGGATGCGCTCGATCTCCGGGTGGTCGCCGACCGCGGTGGCGACGAAGCCGAGCTGGTCGGTGACCGCACGGGCGCGGTCGAGCGACGCCAGAATGTAGTCGCCCGGATGCCAGCGGAAGACTCCCATGCCGAACGTCGCCCAGCAGTAGCGACACTTCTCGGGACAGCCGCGCGACATCTCGATCAGGAACTTCTCGGAGAACTCGGTGCGCGGGGTGACGATGGCGGTGGTCGGCAGGTTGCCGGGCAGCCGCATCTGCGCCTCGGTCAGCTCGAGCTTGTCGAGCTTGGCCAGGTCGTCGCCGTCCTCCTCCGGCCGGTGGTGGGCCGGGACGTAGAAGCCGCGCTGCGCCGCCAGCCGCGCGATCACCGCCTCGCGGCAGTCCTCCTCCTCGAGCGCGGCAAGCAGGGACGGCAGCACGTTCTCGGCGGCCCCCAGTGCGAAGACGTCCACGAACTCCGCCATCGGCAGCGGGTTGATGGTGGCGCAGGAGCCACCCATGACGATCAGCGGATGCCACGGCCCGCGGGCGTCGCGCCGCAGCGGGATGCCGGACCGGTCGAGCATCTGCAGCAGGTTGACGTAGTCCTGCTCGAAAGAGACCGAGAAGGCGACGCAGCCGAGGTCGGCCAGCGGCAGCCCGCTCTCGACCGACAGCGGCGGCCGGCGACCGCCGGTGGCGCCGGCGCTGTCGGGGCCTTCCGCGAAGAAGCGCTCGCAGGTCCAATCCGGCCGCCGGTGCACCAGCTCGTACACCCGCTGGAACCCCAGGCTCGACATCGCGACGTGATAGCTGTTGGCGTACGCGAGCCCCAGGCGCCAGCGCCCATGCGCAGGGAACCGCTCGACCGGCCGCTCGGCCGCGACATACGGGGACCACTCCTGGGCTCGTCTCGCCATCGCAACCGCGTATTCTACTCTACTGCCCGGCACCGGGGATCGGGGCGGCGTCACGCGCGTCATGCCTCCGCCGCAAACGAGGACCTTACGATTGACGAAGGAGCTAGAGCGTGGCAGGCTTTCCGGGAATTGCTCCCCGCCCGACACGCCGCAAGGCCTCGGACGGGGTTTTGTGTTCTTGTGCCTTGTTCCTAGACCTCTACCATCGTAGACAAGCCCTTCCGCCGCAGCAAATGGCTTCTCGATCCTCTGGGTCGTCGCTCCAGCTGAGAGTGGCTCTCCGGAGCGCCTCTACGCCCAGGCTGAGCTAGGATTGCGCGGCCACCTGCTTGCTGAATCATGCCTGCCAAGAAAGTGATCTTCGGACTTCTCCTGGCGGCGCTCTCGGCGCTGCTGGCCCTGGTCGTGGTCGAGGCTGGCCTGCGGCTGTGGATGGGGATCGCCGACGAGAACCCGGCCGAGGTGCGGCACAAGCTGGAGCGTTCGCGGCGCGCGTCGCTCGCCGAGGCGTCGCGGGGCGCCTTCAGCCTGATGGGGCTGGTGGAGCCGAGCGAGTTCGAGGAAGTCGTCTACGAGCTCAAGCCCAAGCTCGACGGCACCTTCCGCGGCCGCCCGGTGCGCACCAACTCCTTCGGCATGCGCGGCGAGGAGTGCTCGCTGCGCAAGCCCCCACACGTGTTCCGCATCGCCGGCATCGGCGACTCCCACATGTTCGGCTGGGGGGTGGGCCAGGACGAGACCTACATGCACCTGGTCGAGCAGCGGCTGAACGCCTCGGCGTCGGCGGCGGCGCCTCGCGGCAGGCGCCGGTACGAGCTGCTCAATTTCGCCGTGCCCGGATACAACACCGTCATGGAGGTCGCCACCTACGAGCACCGGGCGATGGCCTTCGCGCCGGACATGGTGTTGGTGCACTTCGTGGGCAACGACTTCGGCCTGCCGCATTTCATGCAACTGCCGCGCAGCCGGGAGCCGGGAGCACACCTCTACCTTGCCGACTTCCTGCGCGCCCGCTTCGCGCCGCCCGACGAGGATCCCGACCTGGCGCACGATCTCCACGGGCTGCCGGAGGACCAGCGCCAGAGCACCCGCGACCGCTACGAGCGCATGGTGGGACAGGAGGCGTACGAGAAGGCGATGGCGCGCCTGGCCGCGCTGACCCGCCGGCAGCGCATCCCGGTGGTGGTGATGGCGCTCGGCTTCGACACCGAGGGCGGAGAGATCGCGCGCCGGGTGTCGCTCGCCAACGGCTTCCGCGTCCTCGACGCCTCGCCGTACCTGTTCGCCTACCTGCGGCGCCACGGGCTCGATCCCGCCGAGCGGCAGAACCGCGTGCGCGCCTTCAAGCAAGCCGACGGTCACCCGAGCGCCCTGGCCCACCAGGTGCTGGCGGAGGTGGTCTACGACGAGCTGCAGCGTATGGGCGTCGCGCCGCGCCAGGGCGTGCCCGCCCCGCCCCTCCCACCGCCTCCCGCCGGCCCCGGGGTCGCCGCGGGCGGCGAGGATTAGGTACTACTAAGGGTCGTCGCGGCCGGCGCTTCGCGGGCGGGCAGCTGGTCGAGGGCCGCCAGTGCCTGCCTCTCGGCTTGATCGCCGGCGCCGAGGCCGCACTCGCGAAGAGCAGACGCCACCGCGGCCACGGTGCGGCGCAGCAGGTCGGGGCGGCCGACGACCCAGCCCATGTGGCCGACGCGGAAGTAGCGGCTGCGCAGGTCGGGGAGGAGGCCGGTCGCCACGGTCACCCCGTGCTCGGCGATGCGCGCCACCACGGCCGGCGCGTCGGCGCCGTCCCCCGCGGCCGCGGGCAGCAGGAGGGCGGAGAGGGTGTCGGCGGCGAGGTCCTCGCGGGCCGGCAGCAGGCGCAGGCCCAGCGCCTGCCAGGCGGTGCGCAGGGCGGCGGCGGCGCGGGCGTGGCCCGCGATTCGCGCCGCGATCCCCTCGCTCTCGATCTCCGCGAGCCCGGCTGCCAGCGCCAGCACCAGGTTGGTCGGCGGCGTCGAGAAGTAGGCGGCGCGGCGCTCCTCGTAGGCGCGCATCACCGGCAGCCAGGCTTCCCAGTCCAGGTACATGGGTGGCGGGGTCCCGCCGCGGGCCGCGCGCGCCGCCAGCGCCCGCCGGCTCACCACCATCAGCGCCAGCCCCGGCGGCAGCCCGAGCGCCTTCTGCGAGGCGGTGAGATAGACGTCGGCGTCCCATGCGGCCATGTCGAAGCGCTCGCCGCAGGCGGCGCAGACGCCGTCGAAGACCGCGATCATGCCGTGCTCACGCGCCAGGCGGGCCAAGGGCTCGGGGTCGATCCGCACGCCCGTCGAGGTGTCGACGTGGGTGGCGAACAGCGCCCGGCAGGGCTGGGCGCCCGCGGCGCGCTCGGCGGCCAGCGCCTCCCGCACCTCCTCGGGGGACGGGGCGCCGCCCGGCTCGGCGCCGATCTCGAGCGTCGCGGCACCCTGGCGGCGCAGCATCTCGGCCATCCGGTCGGAGAAGTAGCCGGTCTTGACCACCGCCACCCGGTCGCCGGGCGAGACCAGGTTGGCGACCGCCATGTCCATTGCCGCCGTGCCGCCGCCGCCTACCACGAAAGGCTGGCTCGACGGCTCCGCCAGCCACACCCGCCGCATGCTCTCGAGCGCTTCGCCGAAGGCTGCGATCAGCGCCGGCGCGGTATGCCCGGGCGGCGGCGAGGAGAACGCCGCGAGCACGCCTGGCGAGACCTCGACCGGCCCCGGGATCATCAGCAGCGACCGTTGCGCCATCAACGCCTCCTCGCGCCCCTGGCCAGGAAGCGCCAAAGGTCGCCCAATCCGGCTACTTCGGGCGCCTTGGACCCGGGGCCCAGCTATCTCTTCCCGCGACCAGTCCGGGTGAGAAATCCGGGCCCCGGGCAAGGCCCTGGTCCCGCTAAGCCGTGACCAGACGATAGACCAGCCGCAGGGCGCCGTCGATGCCCAGGCGCGCCGGCGGCAGGACGCGGGCGTGGATGCCGAGCAGGCGCGAGAACAGCGCCGGCTCCGCGGCGAGCGCCCGCACCATGCGGTGGCGCAGCCAGGGCCGGCGCTCGACGGCCAGCAGCAGGGCCGTCATGTTGTCCGGCAGGCGGCCGATCCGGCGGTGGCGGGCGGCATAGCGCGCCAGGTCGCCGGCCGCCAGCGCTTCGATCAGCGCCGCCGACTGGTGAAGCGCCACCGCCAGGCCTTCGCCGGTGATGGCGTCGACGTAGCCCGAGGCGTCGCCGACCAGCGCGACGTTGCCGCGGCAGACGCCCCGTGGGCGTTGCAGCAGCGGCCCGGCGCCGCGGTCGCGCGACGCGGGGGGCGCACCGTCGAGACGCGTCGCCAGCCCCGGGAAGTGCGCCAGCAGGTCATCGAAGCGCGCCTTGCCGTCGCTCCACAGCATCGCCACCCCGACCTCGTCCGGACCGACCGGGGTCACGTAGGCCTCGCAACCCGGACCCCAGTAGACCTCCACCAGGTCGCTCCACGGGCGGCAGGTGAAGTGCCGGCGCACGCCGAAGCGGCGGCGCCGTGCGGGCGGACCTTCCAGGCCGGCCCACCGCCGCACCCGTGACCGCAGGCCGTCGGCGCCGATCACCCAGCGCGCGGCGGCGAGCTCGAGGCCGGCGCGGTCGGTATAGGCACCGGCGGCGAGCAGCTTCGCGGCCGGCGGCGCGGAAGCCTCCGGCGCCGCAGCTCCCGGCCGCCGTGCTGCTGGCGATCCCGGCGCCGGTTCCGCCGGCGCCAGGCCGTGGGCGGTCACCCCCCAGCAGAGGTCGACTCCCAGCTCGGCGGCACGCCTGGCCAGCGCCTGGTGCAGCTGGAGGCGCCGCACGCCGAGGCCGCCGGCGCGCGGGAAGACTCCCTCGGCCACCGTCTCGCCGTCGAGGTAGCGGATGCCGCGAAAGCGCCAGCCCTCTCCGGGCGCGAGCGCGACGCCGAGCTCGCCCAGCCGCGCCACCGCGTCGGGCATCAGCCCCTCGCCGCAGGCCTTGTCGATGGGCGGCCGGGAGCGCTCGACGACTCGCGCCGACATGCCCGCGAGGCGCGCCGCGATAGCGGTGGCCAACCCGGCGGGGCCGCCGCCGATCACCAGCAGGTCGGTCGCGTCCGCCATGGCCGGTGGGTGTGCCGGATCTCGCAGGTCTCCCTCACGTCAGCCCCTCGCGGCGGCGCGCCAGGCGCCAGCGCGCGTACCCCAGGCCGGAGCGGGCGGCCGCCCGCGCCAGCCTCAGGGGGGTGACGGGGGCCGGCGGCGTCAGCTTGGCCGCGAGGTGGAGGCGCAGCGTCTCGGAGCGCTGCAGCTTGCCGGACGAGGTGCGCGGCAGAGTCCCCGGCGCCAGGACCTCGAGGCGGTCGAGCGCCAGGCCGGTCGCGGCCAGCACCGCCTCGCGGCAGGCGTCCGGCAGCGCCGCCAGCTCGGCCGGCGTCGCGTGGCGCGAGCGCTCGACGAACAGCGCCAGCACCTCGCCGGAGGCGCCGTCGGGCAGCCAGCTCACCGCCACCGCGCAGCCGGCGCGCGCTCCCGGCAGCGTGTCGACCGCCTGCTCGATCTCGGCCGGAGAGTGATTGCGGCCGCGCAGGATGATCAGGTCCTTGGCGCGGCCGGTGAGATAGAGCTCGCCGTCCTCGAGGAACCCGAGGTCGCCGGTGTCGAGCCAGCCGGCGCGCAGGGTGCGCGCCGTGCCCTCGGGATCGCCGAGGTAGGCCTGCATCAGCGACGGTCCGCTGACCCACAGCCGCCCCACCCGCCCCGGCGGCAGCTCGCGCCCCTGCGGGTCGCGTACCGACAGCCGGAAACCGGGCAGCGGCCGTCCGACCGACACGATCTCCTGGGCGCGGTCGGGGAGGGTGGCGAGGCCGGGGGGCGCATCGCCGGCGCCGTGCGCACCGTGCGCGTCGTGGGCGCCGGGGCTCACCCGCCGCGCTACCCGCTCCTCGGCCAGCGCCTCGCGGTCGTACCAGCCGCTGCGGCAGGGTTGATCGAGAGCGGAGAAGGTGACGGCCAGGGCGGCCTCGGAGAGGCCGTAGACCGGCGTCAGGGCGGCGGGCGAGAGGCCCCAGCGGGCAAAGCGCCGGGCGAAGGCCCGCAGCACCCCAGGGGCGACGGGCTCGGCGCCATTCAGGGCCGCGCGCCAGCAGGACAGGTCGACTCCTTCCATCTCGGCGTCGGCGACGCGGGTCAGGCAGAGGCTGTAGCCGAAGTTCGGCGCCGGGGAGATCGTCGCGCCGTAGCGGCCGATGGCGCGGAGCCAGAGGGCCGGCCGCGCCACGAACAGCTCCGGGGGCAGCAACGTCAAGGTCGCGTCGCGGGCCAGCGCCGGGAAGACGCAGCCGATCAGCCCCATGTCGTGGTAGAGCGGCAACCAGCTGGCACAGCTGTGCCTGAGTCCCTCGCGGTCGGACCAGCAGCCGCTCAGGATCTCGGTCTGAGCGACCACGGCGCGATGGCTGAGCGCCACCGCCTTCGGCGCCACCGTGGTGCCCGAGGAGAACTGGATCAGCGCCAGCTCGTCGGGCCGCGGCCCCCCTCCCGCGGCGGCCGCGACGTCCGCGCTGTCCGCCGGGACGCCGGTGGGCAGATCAGCCAGGGTCCGGCAGCCGAGCCGCGGCCGCGCCGCCGCCACCGCCTCGCCGAGAAAGCGCTTGACCCGCGCGTCGGCGAGCACGACGAGCGCATCGCAGGCGGCGAGCATGCGGGTCGTGCGGCTCACGTACTCCTGCAGCCGGCCGAGGCGGACCGGCGGGTAGAGCGGCACCGGAACCGCGCCCGCCAGCAGGGCGCCGAAGAAGGCGGCGAAGAACTCGACGCCGGTGGGGAACACCAGGGCGACGCGATCGCCCCTGCCGGCACCCGCGCCGAGCAGGCCCGCCGCCACGGCGAGCGCCCGCTCGCGCACCTCGCCCCAGCCCACCCAGGTCGCCTGCTCGCCGCGGTCGACGAAGCGCAGGCCGCCGTCCGGGAGCCGGCCGGCGCGCAGCAGGTAGTCGTTGACGGTCTCAGGCAAGCTTTCTCCGCACCGTCTCGACCAGGTCGCCGACGGTCACGATGGCCGCTTCGTCGGTCTCGCTCAGCAGCACGCGGAAGCGGTTCTCCACCTCGGCCGCCAGGGTGAGCAGGCGGACGGAATCGAGCCGCAGGTCTTCGATCAAGCGCATGTCGGCGGTGAGCGGGCCTTCCCAGCCGAGATGCTCCCGGGCCACCTCGGCGATGCCGTTCAAGATGTCAGTGGCCATTGCCAGTCTTTCGGTTCTAGTCGAGACGCCTGCAGCGATCCCGAGATACCGAACCGGCGCTGCGATGTGCCTCTCGAGCCCTACTCAAAGCGTCTATCGGATCGCCCCCCGATCCCCTCGTTCCCCTTCCTCCCCGCCGGGATGGCCGCGACTGGCGACAGGCGGAGCCGCGGCCACCCCTCCGGGGGGGAAGGGGACGCCCCCGCCCCCTCTTCGATGGGAGTTTCGTTCCGCCGGCCACCCCCCTCCGAGCGCGGCGCCCGAGTAGCGGGCCAGCGCCGACTCCTCCGCGCGGATGCGCACCGCCAGCACCGCCGCATCGGCGGCCGTGAACACCGCGGCGGTGAGCCAGGCGCCGTGCAGCAACGGCAGCGCTGCCATCTCCACCGCCACCGCCAGGTAGTTGGGGTGCCGGAGGAACCGGTAAGGGCCGGCGCTCACCGGCGGCACGCCGGGCAGGCAGACGATGCGCGTCGTCCAGCGCTCGCCGAGGGTCGCGATGGCCCAGTAGCGCAGCGCTTGCGCCGCCACCAGCAGCGCCGCCATCGCCGCTGCCAGCGCCGGGAGGAACGGCCGCCGCAGCCACCAGACCTCGAGCGGACAGGCCACCAGGAAGGCGCCGTGCAGGAGCACCATCGCCCGGTAGTGGCGCGGCGCCACCTCGACGGCGCCGCGCGCCTCGAGCGCCCGCTGGTGGCGCCGCGCCAGGCGCAGCTCGACCAGCCGCTGCGCCGCCACGCCGGCGATCAGCAGAGTGTAGAGGACGCGGCTGTCGGCGCCGAGGAAGGTCATCCGCCCGGCCTAA
>Ga0210384_10006823_pt1 | contig 12108 bp, 11 predicted proteins | sample IncBWH2MmetaG_FD_160574 | JGI IMG/M metagenome (GOLD analysis project Ga0210384, IMG submission 160574) | Forest soil microbial communities from Barre Woods Harvard Forest LTER site, Petersham, Massachusetts, United States - Inc-BW-H-2-M | ecosystem: Environmental > Terrestrial > Soil >... | reverse complement strand
TACACGCCATGTCCGGTACCGGGCTGTCCCGCGTACGAACCGAACTCCGGCTCCTTCTTCCCGAGCGTATCAATCAAGGCTGCTCGCGTCGAGAGTAGCCGACATTGTTATGCAATCAAGTACCGAGCAGCGATTCCACTTGTACGGTAACGTGACTTACCAGGAGTTGGCCTCCCCTCCAGAGCGGTGATACAAATTCTCGAGCTTAAAGCGTCGGTTTCTATGCGAGTGTGAGCCATCGGAGTGGTACCATTCGGTCGTGCGAGTCACGAAAGGAGATGTGTCGCATGAACTCACATTCAGTTCGGACAACGTTTGCGACAATAGCTGTGATGCTCGTTGCGGTTTGCGTCTTTCAAACTCGATCAGCACAATCCAGTTCCGCAACCACGTCCCAGGCTGCTCCAAAATCCCTCCTGCTAGAGAAAAATGAGGGTGAGCGGCGGATATGGCGAGAGCCTCCTCCTGGGGACTTCATGCTGAAGGTCAGCCCAAAGAACAATGGTTCTCAGCACCTTGTTATGGGAACCGAGGACATTGTTCCAGGGGACGAATTTCCAACGCACAAGCACCTCGGGCAGGATGAAATTGTGTATATCGAAAAAGGAGCCGTTCACGTTCATCTCGGAGGCCAGGAACGCGATCTGCACGCAGGAGGAACGGTGTTCATTCCGGCGTACACCTGGGTAAGTGTGAAGAACGCGGGAAGCGAGACCGCCAGTGTGGTGTTCGTGTTTTCAGCGCCCGGGTTCGAGAATTACATGCGGTGTGACTCTGTGCTGCCAAACGAAAAAGTGATACCTCTCTCGCCAGAAGAAATGAAAGCGTGCGAGCACGAAGGGCACGTCATCTACAGAGACCTCGAAGTGAACCCCAAAAAGTGAAGTAAAAGCCGACAGCACGAAGGCTTGCCCGTCGCCTTTTTATCAGACCCGCTCAGCAGATACGCATCCGCCGATTCTCAAGTCACTCCCCTGATAAATCTGTCTCTTGTTCCATTCATGGCATGTTTGATAGCATCGGCCCTGCTTGCTCGGTTAAGACCCGGAAGCTGCTAAATACTGTGAAGTTCAGTGAAGCAAACTCCGGGAGGAGGTTCTTGTGCCAAACACCAGTGCATCGCGTGCCAAAGTTCGGTCACCCAAAATTGAAGTCGACAACCTCAGCAGTTTTCTCCAACCTCACGCCTCTCCGCGAACACCAAACCCTGCCGCCCAAAAAGCTATGGCAGAAATGCTGAAATCAACACTCAAGTCTGCCGGCTTCGACCTGAACAAATTTGAAAAGTTCAATAAACAAGCGGAAGCCGAACTACGTGACTGGGCAGTCAAACGTAAATCCCACAACGACGCGGAACGCGCCGCAATGCAAAAGACCATCGCACAGACGATCGCCAATTGGAGGGACAGGGTCGTCCGCCTCAAGGATTATGTGGCTCCTCCGCCCTCGCCTTTCAAGTACTACCTGCTCGACACTTCCACGGGAATATCCGCCACTCCCAGAATCAATTTGGCCGCCCAGAACATCGCTCCCACTCAAAACTGGGCGGAATTTCAGTTTCAGACTGGCGAAAGCGACACCCAGGAGGTGACCTTCGAATTTTCCTGGCAGAATGCCACTGCTAACGATCAGGTCATTAACATTGACGGCTATCTAGTGCTCAACGGTGAATGCCAAGCGTTGGCGGACTCGGGGACAGCAGGTATTTTCCCCGGCGGTTCCAGCGACGTGTATGTATACGCCAACCTCTACCTGTTCGAGACGTGGCAGCCCATGGGCAGTACCTCACGCATCCAAGCAAATAGCGAGCAGGCGTTGCACCTTCACGCCGACGGCGGTGGCTGGTTTGAAGCCGTGGGCGCCATTCTTGACCAGAAGCTGTTCCGGGGTTTCGATCTTCAGTATCAAACTCTGGTGATACCGCCGGGAGCAGTGTTGAACATCCAGGTCGCTTGTTCGCTCCAGTGCACCGTTGACGGTGGCTCAGCGAATTACATTTTTAACACACTCGGCCGTCAGGTGCTGACACCTGGAGTTCTTGTCACGGTTGTGAGCTAACGAGCCTCGGCCGCACGAGCATAGCCGTCAGTCTCCTAAACCGCAGGTCCTGATTACGCGGTTACCGGTAAAGTGGATACCGGGATCAAGACTCTGAGACGAGAGCCACTGCGTCGGGATTCCCTATCTTCGCGGCATTGTGCCTTTGCGGAAAGGCTCGGCTACGAGTTGCCATTCGTCATCGTAGATCACGTAGCCTGGTCTGTCTGTTCTGATTTTCTTCACGTAGATACCATTGCGTTCGAGGATGTTGACCATCTCCCAGATGCGGGAAATGTGCTCGGTCGAGCCAGTCTTGAACCAGCAGATGCCGAGGCGAAGCTTGTCGCGTCCGAATGAGGTTGGCCTTTCCAGATTCTTGCTGAACCACGCTCGCACTTCATTCAGTTCGTCGGCGTCGGACCCCGTGATGCTTTGCCACTCTAAAGCCTGGGCTGCTGCCTGGAAAACTCCTTGCTCGACTTGGCTGTCCTCGTCTTTGCGGCCGATGACGAAGCGGACGTATTCCCGTTTCTCTAGCGGATCGTGACGCTCAAGGATGAAGCGTTCGTCCTCTGTCTCAACGAAGGCTAGGCGGCCCGGAATGCAGGAGAGGACGGTGCCCATGCCGCGCCCGACGATCTGCTTGAGAGCCTCGACGAGCGGGAGTTCTTTCTGGTCGAGCGTTGGGTCTTCGGAGATGGCGAAGACGATTCTGGGACAGCGCCGTTTCTGCAATTCTTGGGCGATGTTGTCGACGAAGAGCTTGTTGCTGGGAATGGACAAGCGGAACTTGGGATCGAAGTCTGCGAAGTGCGCGAGTTGGTTGGTGGACTTGTGGCGCAGGCGTGGGTTCGAGAGTATCTCCCGGTAACGGTCGCGTTTGCTGCGTTTCACGAACGCCGCGATGAGTGATTGCTCGTTGTGCACTGGGTGAGTGTAACGCAGAACCCCAAACGGTCGGCAAATCGGAGACAATCCTGAACGAAACAAATCAAGCCGGTCAGGTCCTGGTAAACGCGCTTACCGGAAAAGTGCGTACTGAACCAAGGTGGAGTCCGTTTCAGCTCGCGCTGGACCGCCGTTCGCGGCCCAGAAAACGGTATGCAACTCCGAGTGACAAAATCAACGCGCTGCCTACGGCAACTTTCACGAAGCCTCCCCGTGGGATGAGCAGAGGGAAGCGTTGGGTGCTCTGATTGCTGCTGCCGTTTGGCTGAACGGGAGCAAAGTCAACCCAGTCCAGGTGCAGTTCGATCCAATACGGAGCTTGCGGTGGTGGCGGAAAAGGCGTCGCGTTTTCTTGCTTGAATGAATACAACTTTTGGCCTAAACACGAGACAACTGGTCCCATCGATTGAATCCGAATGTCCTCGACCGTGCCCTTGGGGCCCAAATTGGTCAATGTCTTGAACTTGCCCTGCCATTGGGTCACGCTGCCACCGTCCGAATGCACACATTGCTGCACCAATTCCCGGTACGTTTTTTCGAAAGCCGCCTTGTAGCGGACGCCCTCGGGCCTTTGCTCATTCGCCGCCGCGGTCTGCTCTATCTCGCTAACCTTCGCCGCGGCCGGAGCAACAACAGAGACCCATTGCTTCATTTGTTCAAAAGTTTCCTGACTGCCCCAGGTCTCCGCGTCCCACTGGTCCCCAATACGCGTCAAAATCTTGTTCGCATAAACCGGGTCGCGCTCGCCAAAATAGGATGCCAAATAAGCTATGCGATTCAAGTTCTCCATCGACACCCCGTAGCGTTTCTCCGAGGCTTCGAAACCTCGCTTAATTCTGTCCCAGGACAGGTCCGGGTTGTCGTCACAGCCGCAAATCACGTAGTCAGCGGCTGCCACTTGAAAATAAAGGATGTCCCCTTTGTCTCCACCGATACGATCAGCGGCCTCCTGGAGAAACTTTTCCGTATCCCCCGCCTTCCCGCTCCACTTGGGCAACAGATAGTAGGCAAGGTCGCGCGCATAAGTGTAGTATTCGGGCTCGAATTTATTTGCCTCTTCGAAAAGAGCGCGTGCATCAGCCACGGACCAGCTTTGATTTACGGATACCATTTGCATGGCCACATACCATTCCGGGCATTTGCCGGTCAGCTTCGAGGCTTCCTTGAGAATTCGCTGGGCTTCCGCTGTGCGCTCCCCAAAGAGCTTCCACCCGCTCTCGCTCACGGTATTGGCATAACCAGTGCCTCGCGCATCAGAGGCATAACCGAGGTAAGCCAAAGCCCAAGCAACGCGCGCGGTGATGGATTCTGGACGGGCCTTTACCCAGCGCTGGAGCAGCTGAAGATGACCAGTCCAGTCCTCTTGTGTGGCATGCACTGGATATAGGACTGGATAGCGCAATCCCTGATATAACAGATGAATTTTCCATAATCCGCCGGGGAGTCTTTCCTTGCCGGATCGCGCGCGGTCAGCGAGGCAATCGAGCACCACAAATTTCTCTTCCTTCAGAATGCGGGAGGCTGTGCCCGTGAAGTTTTGGAAGGCATGGATATCAACACTGAAATCGCCGTTGAACCCTGCGGCATCCGTTTCACTGACATTGCAGGGATTGGAATTCGCGTTCTGTTCAGCGGCGCTACTTAGTCCGCTCCACGCAAGTACCAACGACATGAGAATCCAGGTCTTAAGGACAATGCGAACCACGGGTCACCTCCCCATTGGAATGAGTCCCTACCACCGAGTGCCTTCCACTCCGGTCCAAGCTCTTTAGAGGATCGAGCCTCACTCTGATTCGATGTTAGCTTTGCGTTGCGGATCTCCGAAGGACTCGAAGCAACTTACGAGACCAAGCAGTCACCTGTTCGCAAGGACGGGTGCAATCCAAACGGGGCAAGGTCCTGATTAACGCGCTTGTATTGACTGGTCTGGTCACATTCCGGGTGGTCAGCAAGAAGTAATTCAGTTCCTTCCTATTTCCTTGAGTTATAGGCTCAGGTGGCCTTAATCTCGGCGTCGTTCTAAGCTCAATTCCCTAACTGTAGGGCTCGTTCCTTTTTAGGAGTTTATCTTCGAGGACCCGCATTGTGGTTCTGTTTGTTGATCGGAAGTACGCCAAAACACTGCACTTCCTGGCTGAGCCAGTACATCTTGACGCTGCGCGGACTGAACCCTCCGCGACAGGCGGAACTCTGATTCCGAGATCGTGCACAGTAAGTGGACCGGAGAAGTTGCTGTCTTGTACCGAAGCGCAGATTCCGCACAATTGCGAAATACGCTAAACCACCGTACAATGAGATAGTTGTGAACGTCCCCCATGCGATGTTGGGGCCTGTAGCTCAGGAGTCTGTTGTTGATTCTGCGTTGCTTAGGTCCATTTTCAGGCCCTTCAAACCCGCCTTCTTGTACACAACTTGTACACAAAATCGCCGCAATGAACGTGCCACATTACTTCTGGGTTGCCCGTTATCCGGACAAGAGCACTTCGTTTCGCTCAGGCAGAACAAGGGTCAACGTCTATACTGTTGCGCGAAGCAGCTAGGACGCCTTCTGGAGCACATTCGCGTTCTTGTACTCGAAACTGTCCATCAAAAGGCCGTAGCTGTGGCATTAGACGAATGCAATGCGATCAAAAGCCAGGGATTCGGCCACAGCGAGTTGACATCCGGCTGCTTCTTGCGATCGACTTCCATGGTTTCCCGCGCATGAAGAAAGCCCACGCTAGTTCCGTCTCTAATAGCCGTAAACTCTCTCTGTCTCCGTTGACTCGCTCATAAGCGAGGTCCTAACATGAGAACGAGGTCCTAATATGGACCCCATGATCGGCCAGGCGCTGGGCCACTACAGGATTGAAGCAAAACTCGGCGAGGGCAGCATGGGGGTGGTCTACCGGGCCTTCGATACTCATCTCGACCGGCCCGTAGCCATCAAAATCCTGCGCGCTGATGCTACCGCCAGCCCCGAGCGCCAGCGCCGCTTCGTGCAGGAAGCCAAGGCCGCATCGGCTCTGAATCACCCCAACATCATCCACATATACGACATCAGCTCATCTGGGGACACGGATTTCATTGCCATGGAGTTCGTGGCGGGCAAGACGCTCCACCAGTTGATCGGCAAGAACGACCTACCCTTGAGAGACACACTGAAGTATTCGATCCAGATCGCCGACGCCCTGGCCCGCGCGCACTCGGCCGGAATCGTGCACCGCGATCTCAAGCCGGCCAACATTATTATCGACGAGGACGGCCGCGTGAAATTGCTGGATTTCGGCCTGGCCAAGCTGACCGAGAAGACTGTCGATTCCGAGGCCGCCACGGCGACGATGACCGCTGAGGACGCCCCGCTGACAGAAGAAGGCTCGATCGTCGGGACCGTCGCCTACATGTCACCCGAGCAGGCCGAAGGCAGGAAGGTGGATGCGCGTTCCGATATTTTTTCTTTTGGCTCGGTTCTCTACGAAATGGTCACCGGCCGCCGGCCATTTGAAGGCGCAACCAAAATGTCCACAATTTCGGCAATCCTGCAGAAGGAGCCGCCGCCACCTGGCGGCCTCGCGCCGAATCTGCCGGCTGAGCTCGAGAAGATCATCCTTCGCTGCCTGCGCAAGGACCGGGACCGCCGTACGCAGCACATAGATGATGTCAAGTTGGCGCTGGAGGAACTAAGGGATGATTCTGCGTCCGGCACGCGATCGCTGGCCTCGAAGGGCAGCGACCAAACTCCTGCCCGCGATTCGGACTCAGTAAAAACCGCGAAACCCGAAGAGACGCCCGCCTTGGTACGGAAGCTTTTCGGATCGGCGGGCCCCAAACCATACCGGCTTTGGGAAATTCTGCACATCAAGATCTGTTTGCGCTGTGTATTGCTCGTGTATCTGGCCTGGCGGTTTAAAAACGTGACAAGCGGAACGTGGAGCCTGGCGCTGTTCTTCGCGATCTTATTCTGCGGCACGATTCAATCAATCATGGCCGCGGTTTTGCTCTTTGCGGGCAGTATGGACAGAGAATTCCTTCGTAGCCAGGCGCGAAAGTTCGCGCCCTGGCTTCGCGCGTTCGGGCTGGCGAATGGCGCGCTGGCAATAAGCATGGCGGTATGGATGGCCGAAGGGCACACGATCCTGGCCGCGCTGATCGCATTCCTCGGGATTGCAATAGGAGTAACCGCGCTGACCCTCAAGCCCGTGATGGACCGGGCAGCGATCTACGATTCAAACCGCTGATAGCCAGTAGCTCCCGGCCCGGTCCGGGTGCTCGGGGTAGCTACAAAACCGGCTACAGTTTCGGACTTTTTTATTATGGGGCAGGTCCGCCGGGCGGTGCCGTGTGACGCCGGCCCGCACCGAGTAGGGCGTAGCAAAATCCCCTCAATGCGTAATACCCCGTCAACGAATTGCGCCTCTGGTCCGAGCGTGCGGAGCCTGTAGCCCTGCCTCACAACTGGATAGTACAGACGATAGCTCCTGGCTTGTCGGCAAACCGGAAGTGACTTTCATTCCTTCTCTATGGTCGGCAACTCCGCAGGAATTCGAAGAACGGATGAGATGAGTTCTGGAGGGGAAGAATCTTGATGGCTACCGGTGCGCTCCAGCCGTGTATCCCGCGCACGATACACCTCGCCCATGCCCCCCGCACCGAGGGGAGATTGAATCTCATAGGGGCCGAGTTTTGTGCCGGTTGCGAGTGTCATTTGTTCAGCTTTGCTGTCCAGTTCAGAACGATCGACATCGGCGCGCTCTCCGCCTGTTTGACTTGCGTGTTGATCAGAAATCGCTGCCCGTCCCGGCTCACGTCATAAACAAAGAGGTCATAAATAGGGATTGCCTGCCGGGGGGCGGCCTGGAAAAGTGCAACAGGCGTGCGGGCTTCGAAATTGGCCCCGGCCGTCACGGGAACGGCCATCATCTTACTATCCGAGGAAAGATAGAAAAGTTCTTTTCCGTCCCCCCGCCAACGCGGTTGTTCGCCTCCCCCAACCGAGACTTGCCACTTGCCCTGTGGTTCCGGGAAGGAGGTTACGTAAATTTCCCATTTTCCGGTTTCGTTGGAGGCGTAGGCCACCCACTTGCCGTCAGGCGAGAATTGTCCGTTTCTAAGGACGGAGGGCGCTTTCAGAAACAGGCTTTTCTCCAGTTTCGGCAGATTCTCGAACCACAAGTCCGTGTGTCGAGTGTAAAGAATGTAATTTCCGTCTCTGGACCAGTCATTTGGGAATTTGTCGATGTCATCGTGCAAGACATTCTTCTCTTCTTGGGCGCCATCGGAGTTCTTCATATACAGATCGTTAAAGGACAGCCGGTTAGAAGCGAAGACCAACCGCGCCGCATCGGGGCTCCAGATGGGCACGGAGTCAGCGGAGGGGTCGAAAGTAAGCCGCTTGGCCCTGTCGACCTGCAAATCATAAATCCAGATGTCGGTATTCTGGCTCGCGATGTCCGTCATACTCACTGCCACCGATTTTCCATTGGGGGCTATGAGTACGTTTCCATACACGTCGGGCTTTCCCAACGCTCCCAGTTCTTTCCCTTTGCGGTCAAACCAGATGAGTTGCGAAAGGGCAACACCGTTCCCGCTCTGAGCAACCAGTAGGCCGTTTTCGGAGGCCCCAAACACCGCCCTCTTGACCTGCGGCTGGTACTGAATATCGTTCAGAATCGTTGTTGGTTCGCCCGTCAAAGCGAAGCGCTTCAGGTCGAATGGTTGGGCGAGCAATGCCTTGTCTCGATAAAACAGCAAATAGCCTGGCGCGGCATAGGCGGCGTTCGCAGATGCCTCCACCACGAATCGTTTTTCGTTGGAGTCCAGTGACCCCACGAAGATGGCATCTACACCTTTCTGCCCGGCGAAATTGGTTGCCATGTACAGGTAGTGCGTTCCGTCGGGCAGAAACATGGGCCAGCGATGGCTCAATTCTCCACGACTCTTATCCAGTTTGCTCACCGGCGTGACTGTTCCACCCGAAGCCGTGACGCGAGACAGTCCTATCCCCGACCGTGCATCAGGCGTGAAAATGATCACGCCGTCCTTGTTCCACGTGCCCCCACGGCCCGAAGGCGCATCGCAGACAATCTGCGCTCGACTTCCCGATAACTCCAGCTTCTTTAATTTTCCGTCGGCAAAGAACGCCAGGGAGCGCCCGTCGGGCGACCAGAACGGATAGCTTGCGCCCTCGGTATCGTCGAGGTTTCTTCCCCCCTGTGACCCTAGTTCGTAAATCCAGATACCGTTTCGCGTCCCCACAATTTCCCGCCCAGATTCCTCATAGGCGATGACAGCAACCGTGTGTCCATTTGGCGACAAGGCGAGCTCGCGCGCTGAAAAAGGCATCGAAGCGTAAAATTGCATGAGTTGCGTCGGCGGCGTGGAACTTTGCCACCAGATGAAACCAGCAGTCAGGGCGAGTACCGCTACGCAGGCAATCAGCCAAGCTATCCTTTCCTTCGTCTTCCCTGATTTTCCCCGCGCTGAGGTACCAACTGCTGGCGAGCCGCCCTCACCGATCCACTTCAGTTCGCTCGCCAGATCACTCGCACTTTGCCACCTTTCATCGGGGAGTTTTGCCAGGCATTTCTTAACCGCGTGCTCCAGCGCCGGTGGCGTCATCGGTTTCGCTGCGCTGAGCGGCTCCGGCTCCTTCTCCAGGATTGCCGACGCCACGCTTAACTGACTCTTCCCCTCAAACGCTAGCTTTCCCGTCACCATCTCGTACAGCACCGCGCCCAGCGAAAAGATGTCGCTGCGTCCATCGAGTTCTTTGCCTTCCACCTGTTCCGGCGACATGTATTGAAACGTCCCTACTATCGTCCCTTCCTGCGTCACCGGCGTGCTTGGCACCGCGGCTGTCAGTGTCGCTCCGCTCACCAGCGGCACGGCAGGCTTGGCTAGGCCGAAATCGAGCAGCTTCGCGCCGGTAGGAGTAAGCATAATGTTTCCGGGCTTCAAGTCGCGATGAACTACGCCGCTGCGATGCGCCTTGTCCAGCGCGTCGGTGATCTGCGCACCGTACTTCAACACTTGCTCGACTGGCAGCGGTCCTTTTTCGAGACGCCTTGCTAGGGTCTCGCCCTCGACGCACTCCATCACCACGTAGTCCACACCATCCTGTGAACCAATGTCGTGTAACGTGCAAATGTTGGGATGATTCAGGCTGGAAATGGTCTTTGCCTCTCGTTCGAAACGTTGCTTTCGAACAGGATCAGCGGAAAACTGCGCGGGTAGAATCTTGATCGCGACGGTGCGCTCCAGTCGCGTATCCCGTGCTCGATACACTTCCCCCATCCCGCCGGAACCTAACGGCCCGGTAATTTCATAAGGGCCAAGATGTGTGCCTGGAGAGAGAGGCATAAGTTGCCGCGATTATAACCCCGAGATGGCTTCGCAAGTACGCGCTAGCCAACCTGGCACTGTGGGGCATATGCAGCGAGAAGACCGTGCTCGCCATCTCAATTCGAGCTACTGGGCGATAACTCCCGGATCGTCGGCAAGCCGGAAGTAATTCGGTTACTTCCTGTTTGCCCGTCATCCGTACACAATCAGGGAGCCCTTCCGTGTGTCGTATGCAAATGCCTTGACGTGATGCAGCATTAGTATCACAATGTGATTCTAATCATGCTTGGCGAATTCGAATATTTGTTGATCACGGCGGCTGCTGGGCTTGGAGATGACGCCTACGGCGCGGCGATGCGTGAAGAAATCGAAGCGACGACCGGACGAAAGTGCTCCATTGGCGCGCTCTATACAACCATCGATCGTCTCGAAACAAAAGGTCTGCTGAAAACGTGGATGGGCGATGCCACGCCGCAACGGGGTGGCCGCGCCAAGCGCATGGTTCGCGTGACGCCTAAGGGCGTGTTAGCCGCGAAGGACTTCTACGATGCGGTGACGCGTGTGAGCCGCGGAGCGTCATGGGTGGCGAACCGGACGGGGAGCGCCTCATGACGAGCACCGGCTGGTCGTTCGTCGAGGCTGCTGCCCGACTGCTGGCGCGCGACGAGCGCGAAGCCGTGTTGGGCGATTTGGTGGAAGCGGACGAAAGCGCCTGGCAAGGATTGTTCGGCGTACTCGGCCTGGTTTTCCGGCGGGAAGCCGTTGTTTGGAAAAGCTGGCGGCCATGGCTGGCAGGATTTGGAGTGGCCCTTCCAAGCAGCTTTCTCCTAATGGGGTTCTCGCTGTCTGTCAGTTGGAGTTATCTGACCCTACGATGCCCCGAGCTTCTCCAGAGGTCGTCCTTGACACTGAGCTCCGCGTCTCTGGTGTTGCTGTGCCAGGCACTCCTTCTGATCGGCTGGTCCTGGGCGGGAGGTTTTGTAGTCGGATCGTTGTCGCAGCGGACTCTTTGGGCTAGCACGTTACTTTGCTATTCGCCGTGTTTGTTTTGTTTGTCGAGATTCCGTGTCGAGTCCCTATCGAGGTTTTGCCTACTTCTCTTTTTGGTGCCCGCGATCTGGGGAGTTCACCAGGGTCTGCGAATTTCAAGGATGAAGTTGGGCTGGGCCATAGCGCTGGCAATAACCATCACAGCATTGATGCTTCCGGGCTGGAGCAGCGGAGATCATCACTGGTGGGCACCGCCTCGGTGGACTCTGGATTGGGTTTTGTGTTGGCCAGCGTGGTATCTGGTCGCAACGGCACGGCGAGCGGGCTCAAAGGCTGGATTGGGAGGCAGCGACGGCCTGTGGAGCGGGCAGCCGGAACAACAAACAAAAATGTCGTAGACGTCAAGACCTCAGAGCCCGATTGATGGACGGGTGAGATCTTGGCCAAGGAGGGAAAAACATGGCGAGTGAGCTCACTCTATCGGTGAACGGCGCGAAGCAAGTTGTGTCCGCGGCGCCGGAAACACCTCTGATTTTCGTACTTCGCAATGAACTGAAATTGAGCGGTCCCCGGCTGGGCTGTGGGATGGCGCAGTGTGGCGCGTGTTCCGTGCTGCTCGATGGAGAAGAAGTCCGCACATGCATCACACCGGTTTCGTACGCCGTGGGCAAGCAGGTGACGACCATCGAGGGGCTGCCTGCGGCTTGGGCGGCGGAGAAAAAGTTGAGCGCGGCAGACGCTGCGAAAACACTGCATCCCGTTCAGCAGGCGTGGATTGACGAGCAGGTGCCGCAGTGCGGCTACTGCCAG
>Ga0210384_10006822_pt1 | contig 12109 bp, 9 predicted proteins | sample IncBWH2MmetaG_FD_160574 | JGI IMG/M metagenome (GOLD analysis project Ga0210384, IMG submission 160574) | Forest soil microbial communities from Barre Woods Harvard Forest LTER site, Petersham, Massachusetts, United States - Inc-BW-H-2-M | ecosystem: Environmental > Terrestrial > Soil >... | reverse complement strand
GCCGCTTCGAGCTCTTCACCGACGGCCGTTCCGCGCAAGTCACCCTCAAGCAGCCCGATCTGATCATCGAGCGTTCGCGCCTGATTCGCACGCTGGCCGAGGAAGCCGCCCACGCCGGCGCAAAGCTCCGCTACGACACACGATTTCTCGATCTCTCACCCAACGCCAAGGGCCTCCACGTCCAGGTGGACCAGGGCGGCAAGCGCGAAGAGTTGCACGCCGCCAGCGTCGTCGGCGCCGATGGTGCCGCAAGCCGCGTTGCTCGCGCCGCCGGTTGGCCGCCCGTCGAAACCGTTCCGCTCGTCCAGGCCGTCGTGAAACTTCCCAAGGATTGCCGGCCGGATACCACGCGCGTCTGGTTCGTGCCCGACGATACGCCATATTTTTATTGGATGATTCCGGAATCAACGGAACGCGCCGCGGTTGGAGTCATCGGAGAGCACGGCCGGGCCACCAAACTTTTCTTCGATCGCTTCCTGGAAAAGAAAGGCTTCGAGCCGCTCGAGTGGCAGGGCGCACGCATACCCGTTTATAACAAATGGGTGCCCGTGCAGCGCACCGTCGGGAACGGCGAAGTGTATCTGGTGGGCGACGCCGCGGCACAGGTGAAAGTTTCGACCGTCGGCGGAATCGTGACCGGTTTTCGCGGTGCCCGCGGCGTGGCCGATGCGATTCTGCAAAAAGGCACGTCCGAGCTGCGCACGCTTCGCCGCGAGCTCGGCACACACTGGCTAATCCGCCGCGCCCTGCATCATTTCAAGCAGGCGGATTATTCGGAACTCGTGGACCTGCTTAACGCCTCGGCGCGGGAATCCCTCGGCGAAATCAATCGCGACGAATCCACCCGGCTTCTTTGGAACGTCATCCGCCGCCAGCCGAAACTCGTTCTCCTCGGCCTCCGCGGACTTCTTCTGGGGAAGAGATAATGGGCACCAGGTATTTCTTTTGTGCGTTTCAGCGCGCGAATTTCGGCATACTGAAATTGCTCAATCATGGGCGATTCGCGGTTCAAACCGATCGGCCGCTAATATAAGGAGACACGCAAGTGCGATTGACGGTAATCGGGTGTGGCTACGTGGGACTGGTAACCGGTGCATGCCTGGCCGCCGCGGGTCATGAAGTTTTCTGCACGGACATCGACGAGAATCGCATTGACCAGTTGAAAGCCGGCAAAGTTCCGATCTACGAGGAACACCTCGACGAAGTCCTTCAGCGTGCCGCAAGGGAAAAGAAAATCGTGTACACCTCGGATGCCGGCGAAGCCATTCGCGCAGGTGAAGTCGTTTTTATCTGCGTCGGCACTCCTCCCAAGGATTCCGGCGAAGCCGATCTCTCCGCCATCGACCACATCGCCCGGCAGGTCGCCACGGAAGCGCGCAGCCCGAAGCTCGTGGTGGAAAAAAGCACTGTCCCCGCGTTGACCGGCGTTCAGTTGCAAAAGGCTCTTGCCGCATATTCCCCGGATGGCGGCATCAAATTTCAGGTCGCATCCAATCCCGAATTCTTGCGCGAAGGCACCGCTGTCGCCGATTTCTTTCATCCGGACCGCATCGTCGTCGGCGTCGAGGACGAAACAAGCGCCGCAACCCTCCGCGAGATCTACAGGCCCATCCTCGAAAAGAAATTCCATTGCCCGATACACAACGGCAAGTGCCCGGGCGGCACCAGCGGCGAGCTACTGGTCACCACCATCAGCAGCGCCGAACTCATCAAGCACGCCTCCAACTCCTTCCTCGCCCTGAAAATCAGTTACGCTAACGTCATCGCCGACCTTTGCGAGCGCATCGGCGCCGACGTCGAGGAAGTTACCCACGCCATGGGCCTCGATCCCCGCATTGGCACGCAATTCCTCAAGGCCGGCCTCGGCTTCGGTGGCTTCTGCTTTCCCAAGGATATCCAAGCGTTCATTCACCTCTCCGCTGCGGTAGGCGTAGAGTTTGACATGCTGAAAGCCGCCGAGCGCGTCAATAAGCAGCGCATTGATCGCTTTTTCGACAAGGTGCACAAGGCTCTGTGGGTGATTCGCGGGAAGCGCGTCGCGGTTCTCGGGCTGGCTTTCAAAGCCAATACTGACGACATCCGGTTCGCCCCCGCGCTAGAAGTGATTCGCCGCCTGCTCGAAGAAGGCGCGCAGGTGCAAGCCACCGATCCTCAGGCCATCGCCAGGACAAAACACTTTTTCCCGAACGTTTCCTATTTCGATGATCCCTACGAAGCATTAAAAGGCGCTGACGCCGCGCTGGTCTGCACGGAGTGGCCCGTTTTCCGGAACCTCGATTGGGAAAAAGCCGGCCACTTGATGAGCCGCCGCCTGGTCATCGACGGCAGAAACCTCTATAGCAGCAAGAAAATGCAGTCGCTCGGCTTCGACTATTACTCCTTCGGCCGCTCCTGACCGTTATATTCACGCAAAAAACAATTGTCATCCTGCTTGCCCTGAGCGAAGTCGAAGGGAGGGGCGAGCCGTTTGCCTGCCTGCCGCAGGCAGGCGCCCCGAAGGATGTCAAACTCATCCGGCTCGCACGATTCTAACGTAGAGAAATAGCTGCTAACGCGTCTGCGTCAGCTTCGCATACTGCTCTTTGAAATACTGCAGCGTGTGCCGCAATCCCTCTTCCAGGCTCACCTTCGGCTCCCAACCGAGCAGTTTCTTCGCCTTCGAAATATCCGGCCGCCGCTGTTTGGGATCGTCCTCCGGCAGCGGCTCGTAAATAATCTTCGGCGCGTTGGGAAACTCCGCCCGGATTCGTTCCGCGAATTCCAGGATGGTCAGTTCCGCCGGATTTCCGATGTTGGTTGGAAAGTGTTCGTTTGACTGGCTCAGCCGGAAAATCCCCTCTATCAGGTCCGACACGTAGCAGAAACTCCGCGTCTGCTTCCCTTCTCCATACACCGTGATCGGCTGCCCGCTCAGCGCCTGGTACACGAAATTCGGCAGCGCTCGCCCATCGTTCAGACGCATCCGCGGCCCATACGTGTTGAAGATCCGCACGATGTGCGTATCCGCCTGGTGATGCCGGTGATACGCCATCGTCGTCGCTTCCGCGAACCGCTTCGCTTCGTCGTACACGCTCCGCGGCCCCACCGGATTCACCCGGCCCCAGTACGACTCGCTTTGCGGCGAAACTTCCGGGTCGCCATAACATTCGCTCGTCGACGCCAGCAGGTACTTTGCTTTCTTCTCCAGCGTCAGGTCCAGCGCGTTCATGGTCGCAATCGAACCGACCTTCAGAGTTTCGATGGGATATTTCAGGTAGTCCGGCGGGCTGGCGGGCGAAGCAAAATGAAATACGTAATTCACCTCTCCTGCCACGCGCAGCGGCTCGCTCACATCCTTTTTCTCGTACCGGAATTTCGCGTTCCCGCCCAGGTGCGCGATGTTCGCTTCGCTTCCCGTAATCAGGTTGTCCAGCGCCAGCACTTCCCATCCCTCCGCCAGCAACCGGTCGCACAAATGCGAACCAAGGAATCCCGCCCCGCCTGTGACCACCGCTCTCATTCCACCTCCATTGCGCTCTAAAAGTCGTAAGTTTAGCGTGCCGCGGGGAACTTTGGCCAATGCAATTCTGCCGTTTGCACCTGTCGTTTTCTGCTCATCACTATGAACAAGCGCGAACCGTCAATTTGCTGCGTATAATCTCTCTATCCAAATGATCTTCGCGTCCATCCTGCCCAATCCCGAGGCTCGCAAGCCCCGCCTCATTCTTTCCATTGTCGGCTCGCTTTTCTTTCTCCTTTTGCTCGCCCTCCTGAACCTCGGCCGTTGGCTCGACAGGGAAGATCCCCCTCAAAAAGCCGCCGCCATCGCCGTCCTCAGCGGCCGCATGCCTTCCCGCGCGCTCGAAGCCGCCCGCCTTTACAATCAGGGCTATGCGCCGCAAGTCTGGCTCTCCTATTCCGTCGAACCCGGCGCCACGCTCGAAAAGCTTTCTGTTCCCTACGCCGGCGAAGAATTTTACGACCGCCTGCTCCTGCTCCATCAGGGTGTTCCGGATAGCGCCATCCACATTCTTGCGCCACCCATCGTAAACACCGCCGATGAGATGCGCACCTTCGGCCAGGCGCTTCGCAAGGAAAATCTGCACCGCATCATCCTCGTCACCTCAAAAGTTCACACCCGGCGCGCGGCCGTCCTGTGGAATCGTCTCTCCGCAAAAGACGGCGAGGCAATCGTTCGTGGCGCTTCCGGTGACGGCTACGATCCCCGTCAGTGGTGGCGAAACACCGGCGACGCTCTCGATGTGGTCCGCGAACTTCTCGGCTTGTTGAACGCCTGGGCGGGCCTTCCCCTGCAGCCTGCCAAATCCTGAAGCCCAGAATTTTCAGAAAAAGAAAAATCGTTTTTTCTTGCGCCGTTCCACGGTCGCCGCAACTTCCGGCACAAACGGCAACGCCTTGCCGTCCAGGGCCGCCTTTGGATTTTCCACCAGCAGCGCTTCGGCCAGTTCCTTGCCGTGGTCCTTGGCAATCGCCTCATACGCAAACCGCAACTTCACCGGCCGCCGCTCCGTATTATGGCCATCGCTCGACACAAAATGAACCAGGCCCTGGTCAATCCACGTCCACGCATCTGCCTGCGCTCCGGGCCCGAACACCCCCGAAAGCGAACCCGCCGTCACCTGCGCGTAGCAACCCTGCCGCACCCATGCCTGCAGCCGCTCTGGCTGCGAGCGCAGGATTCCGTTGCGCTCCGGATGCGTGATGATCGGCCGCAAACCTATCAGGTGCAATTCATGCAGCGTCTGATCCATCGCCGGCGGAATCGAAAACTCGTTGAACTCCACCAGCAGATAGTCTTTCTGGTTGATGCAAAATGGCGAGGCGTCATTCTTCAGCGCCAGCAGGTTCTCCGGATTCAGGTGAAAATCGCAGCCCGTCGCGATCGTCAGGCGCCCGTCCAGCCGGCTTTGCAATTCCTCCCGGGCCGCGCGCACCTTTGCATAATCAAAGCGGTATTCCGTGCTCGCGTGAGGAGTTGCGACCACGCACGTGATGCCGTCATTGATGGCGTCGCGCGCCATCGCCAACGAATCTTCGATTGTCTGGGCCCCGTCGTCGATTCCCGGCAGGATGTGGCAATGAAGGTCAACCATGTTTACGTAGTATGCGTCATCCGTGCCACGCGGAAAAGACTTGGCAGCCCCCCGATGAATCTTTCTATTCATTAAACAGATTGTGCGCGCCTATCTTGCCCTCCCCTCCACGCGCTTTGCAAACCGCTTCTCCTTCTGTCTGCTGCCAATTCGTGAATTTCTCGCAACATTTTCTTCTCCCATTCTTGAGATACCCGGGAAACTGTTATATTAAATGGGCATCCTGGCCCTTTGGCCTTCGGGCCGTCACCACCTCATTAAAGATTAGGAGCATTTTCCCCCTCATGGCTACGGATAGACGACCCGAATTCTTCAAAGGCGGCCAACTGAAAGTCGCCATCATTGGATGTGGCTACGTCGGCCTCCCTCTCGCCCTCCGCTTCGCTGAAGCCGGCCACAAGGTCACTGGATTCGACACCGATCCCGAAAAAGTTCGCATGTTGAACGCCGGCCGGTCCTACATCGAGCACATCCCCCAGACGAAAATCCAGCAGTTCGTGAACAGCCGCCACTTCAACGCAGTCACCGATTTCTCCAAGCTCGCGGAAGCCGACGCCATCATCATTTGCGTCCCCACGCCGCTGAACGAATACCGCGAGCCCGACCTGAGCTACGTCGAAAACACCGCCAAATCCATTCAGCCGAATCTCGTCCGCGGCCAACTGGTCGTTCTCGAATCCACCACCTATCCCGGCACTACCGAAGAACTCGTCCTCCCGATTCTCGAAAAGAGCGGCCTCCGCTGCCCGATCGCTTCCGGCCCCGAAAATGAAAACGTGCCCCTCGATTTCTTCCTGGCGTTTTCACCCGAGCGCGAAGATCCCGGCAACAAGCAATTCGGCCTGGCGCAAATTCCCAAAGTCGTCGGCGGCATCAATCCTCCCAGCGGCCGCGCGGCGATCTCTCTTTACGGGCAGGTCGTCGCTCGCGTCGTTCCCGTCAGCACTACCCGCGCCGCCGAAATGGCCAAGCTCCTCGAAAACATCTTCCGCTGCGTCAACATCGCTCTCGTCAACGAACTCAAACTCCTCTGCCTGCGGATGGGTGTCGACGTCTGGGAAGTGATCGACGCCGCTTCCACCAAGCCTTTCGGCTTCATGCCGTTTTATCCCGGCCCCGGCCTCGGCGGCCACTGCATTCCGGTGGACCCGTTCTATCTTTCCTGGAAAGCGCGCGAGTATGATTTCTCCACGCGTTTCATCGAACTTGCCGGCGAAATCAACACCTCCATGCCCTACCACGTCGTCGATTCCGTCACCGAAGCGCTGAACATGCATAAGAAAAGCCTTAGCGGCTCCAGGATTCTCGTCCTCGGCGTGGCCTACAAAAAAGACGTGGACGACCTGCGCGAGTCCCCAACGCTGAAAATCATGGAAATCCTCAAAAAGCGCGGCGCCAGTTTCGATTACAACGATCCCTATTTCCCGCAGCTCCACAAAATGCGCCACTACGACTACTCCGACATGAAATCCGTTCCCTTGAATGCCGAGACGCTCGGCAAGTACGACGCTGTCCTGATCGCCACAGATCATTCCAGCTACGATTACGGCGCCATCGTGGACGCCGCGAAACTCGTCATCGACACGCGCAACGCTACCCGCAGGGTGATTCGCCACCGCGCGAAGATTGTTCTCTGTTAGGAGTACATGTCCGCGAACATCGATGAAATTCGGCGCCAGTTGGCGGAAAGCGCCCGCGTCAAGCAGGCCTTTTCTGACGCGCTGGTCGCGCGCATCGCTGAATTTGCGCAGCGCTCCGCCGCCGCCATCCGCCGAGGTGGCAAACTCGTATTTTTCGGGAATGGTGGCAGCGCCGCCGACGCCCAGCATCTGGCCGCGGAACTCGTGGTTCGCCTGCGCACCGAACGCCCCGGCCTCCCCGCGCACGCCCTAACCACCAACACTTCCATTCTCACCGCCGCCGGCAACGACTACGGTTTCGAACGCATTTTCTCCCGCCAGATGGAATCCCTCGTCGGCCCACACGACGTCGTCGTCGCTCTCTCCACTAGCGGCACCAGCCCGAATATTGTCAAAGCGATGGAGACAGCACGTGCGCGCGGATCATTCCTTGTCGCCCTAACGGGAGAAACCGGCGGCGCGCTCGCGGGCAAAGTGGACATCCTTCTCGACGTTCCCTCGCGCGATCCCCAGCGCATCCAGGAAGCCCACATCACTATCGGCCACATAGTCTGCTCCCTAATCGAGCACCTCGTAGCCGCCAACTAACTGGAATCCTTCACCGAACTCAATCTCGTGAGTTATGAAAAAGATCAAAAATACCGTGTCATCCTGAGGGGCGCGCCGTTTGCGCCTCGAAGGACCTCAACTTAAACACTGTGCAAAATATCTGGGAGAAGAGTGCCTACCGCGCCTTCACCAACTCCACCCGCGCCGTCGCCACCGGCAACACCGCCTCCATCAACACCGGCAGCCGCTCCGGCCCATCCGCCAGGTACAGCAAAAAATGTGCGTCCTTCATCTCCGTTCCGTTATCCATCACGTGAATCTCGATCTTCGTCGCCGTATATTTCCCGGCGGCCACGGTGACGCTCTGCGACTTCCCCACCAGCACCGCGCGCACGTCATAAAGCTTGTGCCCGTCAAACACGGGCGACTTCACTTCCTTCGTCGTGCTCCAATCCACGCTACGCAAATACATCAGCATCCCAATCGGATCCCGCGTCCCCGGCAGCACGCGCGCCGCAACTTCGTTCGCCGGCGCCGGCTCCCTGCTCGACGGCGTCATCCGCTCCACCGTATCCACCTTTTGTCCCCGCTCGTTCAGGTGCATCTCGTACCTCAGGCTCGCCAGACTCGGGATCTCGCTGTACGAATCAAATTCGTCGTCCAGTTCGAACACCATCCGGTAAGGATTCTCCGTGTGCGCAAACGCCTGCAGGTGCCAGGCATCCTTCCCCGCAACACTCCGCCGCTCGCCTACCTTCACCCGCAAATTCGCCACCACACTGTTCAGCTTGGGCACATTCGCCGCAAAGTCCAGCGTCTCCCCAGTTCGCGGCTGAAATCCCACCGCTGCTCCGCTAGCTCCATTAACCGCGGGCCGCGAAACTGGCTCCGATTTGCTAGCCGGCACACCACCGATATGTTCCGTCTCGCGCGGAGTGACCACAGTGGTGGCTTCCCCCGGAAATAACGTCTTCGGCTTTGTCGCTTCGTACCGCTGATACGTCCAAACCCCGCCCGCAGCCAGTCCAGCCACAATCAGCAGCCCCACTCCAAGTTTCTTGCTCATACCGTTTGTGCGACGCTCCTGATTTTCGGCGTTTCCGTGTCCCGCTCCCATCGTACAATAAGATGAGTTTTGCGGTGGGAGGCGGATTGAATGCGCTACCTCGTAACGGGCGGCGCCGGATTTATCGGCTCGAATACTGTGGACGAACTCGTGCGACGTGGCCACGGCGTCGTTGTTTTGGATGATTTGTCTTCCGGCAAGGAAGACAATCTCGCCGAAGTGCGCAGCAAGATCACCTTCATGAAGGGCTCCATCACCGACATCGAGGCCGTCCAAAAGGCCATGGTCCAGGCTGATTACGTCATCCATCTCGCCGCCCGCACCTCCGTCCCGCGCTCTGTGAAAGATCCCGTCGACACCAATCGCATCAATGTCGATGGCACGCTCAACGTCCTCGTCGCTGCCCGTGACAACAAAGTGAAGCGCGTCGTGTTTGCCGCCTCTTCCTCCGCCTACGGCGACACTCCCACTCTTCCAAAATCCGAAGACATGCAGCCGGTTCCCATCTCTCCCTACGGCGTCTCCAAATTCGTCGGTGAACTCTACGCCCAGACCTTCGGCCGCTGTTACGGTCTCGAAAATGTCTCCCTGCGCTACTTCAATATCTTCGGTCCGCGCCAGGATCCTGATTCCCCGTATTCCGGAGTACTTTCCCGCTTCTCCGCTGCGTTTCTCGATTCCACGCCTCCGGTCGTCTTTGGCGACGGCGAACAAACTCGCGACTTCACCTATGTTGATAACGCCGTACAGGCCAACATTCTCGCCTGCGAAGCCCCCAGCGCCTCTGGCCGAACCTTCAACATCGGCACAGGCCACGCCGTCTCTCTCAACCAGGTTCTCCAAATGCTTCAGAAAGCGTCCGGCAAAAAGCTGGAAACAAAATACGAGCCGGCTCGCGAGGGCGACATCCGCGATTCCCTCGCCGACATCCGCCTCGCCAAAGAATTCCTCGGCTACGAGCCCGCCGTCCTTTTCGAAGAAGGCCTCGAGCGCACCTTCGCCTGGTATCAGGCTCACCACACCGCGAAGGATGTAGCCAACTAGCCGCTCGATCCTCCCGCAGCTCCGCCCGCGCCCACCTTTATTTCCTCTTCTCTACAATTCCGCCAAACCCCATGCTAGGCTAGCCTTTCATTTTTATGGACCGATTCGCCGCGTGAACCCTTTCCTTTCCATTCCCGCCACGGGACAACTCCTCCGATTCCGCTCGCTGGTTCTCGTTTTCGCTCTTTTTGCCGCCCCGGCTTTCTCCCAGCAGGTCCCCGCTCAACCGCCCCCCGGCAGCATCGCGGAAATCACCGCGAAGGGCGCGCAACGCCGCGTCGGCAGCATGTACATCGCCGACGACGACGTGGACATCACCTACGGTGGCATGCGCCTCCGCGCTGACCACGTCGAATACGACGACGCGACTTCCCAGGTCATCGCCCGCGGCCATATCATCTTTGACTTTGAAACTCAGCATCTCGAAGCCGACGAGGCTAACTACAACGTCGCCACAGGCCACGGCACATTCAAAAAAGTTCGCGGATTCCTCAAGCTCGAGCGACGTCCCAATCCCCGCCTTCTCGTCTCCCGCAATCCTCTCTACTTCGAAGCCGAGGAAGTCGACCGCCTCTCCGAGCAGGTCTATGTCATCAAGCATTCCTGGATCACCATCTGCGATCCGCATCAGCCCGCCTGGCAGTTCTACGCACCACACGCCAAGATCACCGTCCAGCGCCACGTCGCGATGGTCAATTCCAATTTCCGCCTTTTCCGCGTGCCGCTGGTCTGGTTGCCTTACGCCACCGCGCCCGCCGGCGAGCACATTCGCGAATCCGGTTTCCTTCTTCCCCTCATTGGCAACAGCAATCAAAAGGGATTCGTCTTCGGCGACGCCTTCTACTGGGCCCCGCGCACCTGGTTCGATACCACCCTCGGCTTCGACTACTTCAGCCGCCGCGGCACGGCCCAGCGCGCCCAAGTCCGCGCCCGCCCGTTCGAAAACACCTCCATTCGCTACGACTACTTCGGCGTGATCGACCGCGGCATTCCCCAAGCCAGTGGCCCACCGATCAAACAGGGTGGGCACCAGCAAACCCTGGAAGTGCAATCCCTCTGGCATCATGGCTGGCGTTTTGTCGCCGATGTGAATGAACTTTCGTCGCTTACGTTCCGCCTCGCCTTTTCCGACAACTACGGCGACGCCATCAATTCCGAAATTCGCAGCTCCGTGTTCCTGACCAACAATTTTCGCGGCTTCAGCTTCAACGTCGCCAGCCTCAGCGATCGTAGCTATCTGGAGCTCAGCCCTCCCAACAGCGTCTATCTCCGCAGCGAACCGGAAGCCCGCTTCGGCTCCGTCGAACAGGCGCCCTGGCAAAAGTTGCCCGTCTATTTTTCCTTTGACTCCTTCGCCGGAGCAGTCCATCGCGACGACCAGTTTCTCGATACGCCTGAATTTGTAGCGCGCACCGAATTCTCGCCCAAGATCACGATTCCTCTCCATTTCCGCGACCTTTTCGGCCTCACCGCCTCCGCCGCCTTTCGCACCACCTACTACGGCGATTCACTCAACACCCAATCCATCCTCACCGGCGAATCCATCACCCGCAACACCGGCGAATTCGCGCTGGAATTTCGCCCCGCCACCCTTGAACGCTTTTTCGACCGGCCGCTTACCCGCCACCGCTACAAGCACACCATCGAGCCTCTCGCTACCTATCGCTACGTCACCGGCGTGCACAATTTTTCCGACTTCATCCGCTTCGACAGCAACGCCACCCTCACCAATACCAACGAAATCGAATACGGTATCGTCCAGCATCTCTACGTAAAATCCGGCGACGGCCAGCCCGTCGACTTTCTCTCCTGGCGTCTCGTGCAGAAACACTACTTCGATCCCAACTTCGGCGGCGCGCTCGTTCCCGGCCAGCGCAACGTCTTCGAAGCCCTCGATTCCATCACCGCCTTCGCTTTCGCCACCACGCCGCGCCATTGGTCGCCCATCGTCAGCGACGTCAAGCTCACTCCCGGCGGCCCCTATGACGCCGAGCAAATCCTCGAATACGACACGCAGCTCCACAAGCTCACCACCATCGGCACGCTCCTGAAGCTCAAGCCCTATCGCGAATATTTTTTCACCGTCGCGCATTTCCGCCTTCAGGGCGACCCCATCGTCCAACCGCTTACCCAGCAGATTCGCGTCATGATGGGCTACGGCAACATCACGAGCAAGGGCTTTAATGCCTCAACCGGCATCAGCTACGACATCAACAGCGGCACTCTGCAGAATCAGTTTGTCCAGCTCGGCTACAATGGCGGCTGCTGCGGCCTTGCCGTCGAATACCGCCGCATCAATCTCGGCACCGTGCGCAACGAAAATCAGTTTCGCGTTTCCTTGATTCTGGCGAATCTCGGCACGTTCGGTAATCTCCGCCGCCAGGAACGGATCTACTGATGCACCTCGATGCGTCTGTTGCCTTCGCCTCTATTTCCGAAATTGGAAAACTTTACCGCCGCCGCAAACTTTCTCCGCTCGAACTCACCCAGTTTCTTCTCGACCGCATCAGCCGTTTGAACCCACGCCTCAATGCCTTTCTCACGCTGAATCCCGAAATTGCGCTGAAAAACGCGGCCGCCGCCGAATCCGCCCTTTGCAGCAAGTCCCGCCGCAAATCCAGCCGCGACCTCGGCCCGCTTCACGGCATCCCCATCTCTCTGAAAGACAATCTCTACACCGCCGGCCTCCGCACAACCGGTGGCTCCGCGATTCTTCG
>Ga0210384_10006821_pt1 | contig 12110 bp, 10 predicted proteins | sample IncBWH2MmetaG_FD_160574 | JGI IMG/M metagenome (GOLD analysis project Ga0210384, IMG submission 160574) | Forest soil microbial communities from Barre Woods Harvard Forest LTER site, Petersham, Massachusetts, United States - Inc-BW-H-2-M | ecosystem: Environmental > Terrestrial > Soil >... | reverse complement strand
GACCTCCAGGATGATCGGCGAGGGCTTCCCGACGATGGCCTCGACCTTCCGGTCCGTCACCGCCTCCACCGCCGCGATCATGCCGGCACAGTCCGGGATCTCGCCGCCCTCCACCGGGCAGGTGCGATCCGGGTTGGTGGCGATGAGCCGCGCCCCCCGCTTCACCGCCTGCAGCGCGGTGTTCAGCTTCGCGTAGTCGAAGGTGCGGTCGAAGGCGATCACCACCCAGCGCACGCGCTCGTCGCCGCGCACCTCGAAGCCGTGCGCGCGCATCTCGTCCAGCATCGGCGGCTCGCCGATCACGAATACCGGCGCGCCCGGGTCGCGATCGCGGAGGTAGCGCGCGAGCACCAGCGAGGAGTTGATCACGTCGTCGGACGCGGCGGGCACCCCGAGGCGCGTGAGCTTGGCCGCGTACTCCGCGCGGGTCTGGAGCGGCTTGTTGGAGAGAAACGCCACCCGCCGGCCCGCGGCGCGCAGGGTCGCGATCGCGGTGTCGGCGCCGAGGATCAGGCGCTCACCCAGATAGACGGTACCGTCGAGGTCGAAGAGCCAGCCGCGATACGGGAAGCGGGGGCGCATCCCCTTCCCTACCCCCTCCCCCTCTCGGGGGAGAAGGGAAGATCCGGAGGGGTCAACGGAGGAGAGGGATGACCGCGGCCTGGGCCAGGTCGAAGAGCGGGCCGGGCGCGACGCCGAGCTGCACCACGCCCCAGAGCGCCACCACCAGCGCGAGCGCGCCGGAGAGCGACGGCGCGAGCACGGTGGGCGCGCCCTCGGGCTCCCGCATGTACATGAAGACGATGAGGCGCAGGTAGTAGTACGCGGCGGCCGCGGAGTTCAGCACGCCGATCACGGCCAGCCACACGTAGCCCGACTTCACCGCGGCGCCGAAGAGGTAGAACTTGCCCACGAAGCCCGCGAAGGGCGGGATGCCGGTCAGCGAGAGGAGGAAGATCGAGAGCGCCACCGCCAGCAGCGGATGCCGCGCGGCCAGCCCGCCGAAGTCCTCCAGCTTCACCGCCTCCTGCCCCGAGCGCTCCAGCAGCAGGATCGCGCCGAAGGCCCCCGCGGTCGTGAAGGTGTAGACGAGCAGGTAGAACAGCACGCTGCCGTTGCCGAGCGCGCCGCCCGCCACCACCCCCACCAGCATGTAGCCCACGTGGGCGATCGAGGAGTAGGCCAGCATGCGCTTGAGATTCTGCTGGGCCAGCGCCACCACGTTGCCCAGGGTCATGCTGAGCGCGGCGAGCACCCAGAGCAGCATGGTCGAGTCGATCGGCGCCCCGCGCACCGCGGTGAGCAGCACGCGCAGCAGCGCCGCGAAGGCCGCCGCCTTGGAGCCGGTCGCGATGAACGCGGTCACCGACGTCGGTGCACCCTCGTACACGTCGGGCGCCCACATGTGAAAGGGCACCGAGGAGATCTTGAACCCGAAGCCCACCAGCAGGAGGCCGAGCCCGATGATCAGCATCGGATCGCGCCCGGCGCCGGCGGCCACCGCGTTGGCGATGCGGTCGAGGTTGGTGGTGCCGGTGGCCCCGAAGATCAGGGCGATGCCGTAGAGGAAGAAGCCGGACGAGAAGGCTCCGATCAGGAAGTACTTCATCGAGGCCTCGCCCGCCTCGATGCGCGTGCGGAAGAAGCCGGCCAGCACGTAGAGCGCGATCGACATCGTCTCGAGCCCGAGGAAGACGATGATCAGGTCGCCCGCGGAGGCCATCAGCATCATGCCGATCGCGGACAGCAGCAGAAGGATGTAGAACTCGCCCGACTCCATCCCCTCCCGGCGGATGTAGTCCATCGACAGCAGCAGCACGAGCCCGGTCGCGTAGCCGATGATGATGTTGAAGAACAGCGCGAAGGTGTCGAGCACCACCATGCCGTGGAAGCCGCGCAGATCGGCGCCGCCGGCGGAAAAGATCATCCAGTAGGTCACGATCAGGGTGGCCACCACGCCCAGCGCGCTCACGAAGCCCAGATGGTCCTTGCGCTCACGGGGCGGCACCAGGTCGAGCAGCAGCACGAGCGCCGCGGTCGCCGCCATCACCAGGAGCGGGAGGATCGGCCGGAGGCCGATCGACGGCAGCACCAGGGGCGGGTTCACGGCCTGGCGTCCGGGGCCAGCATGGCGGAGGCGGCCTGGGCCTTGCTCTGCACCTGGGTGATGAGGGCCTGCACGCTCGGCTCGGTCATCGTGGTGAACGTGGTCGGGTAGACCCCGATCCACACGATGAAGAGGAGCACCGGCAGGAGCACCGCCCACTCCCGCGCGGAGAGATCGGGGAGGCGGCGATTGGCCTCGTTGGTCACCTCCCCGAAGCACACCCGCTGGTACATCCAGAGCAGGTAGACCGCGGCGAAGATGATGCCGGTGGTCGCGAACACCGCGGCGAGCCGGTGCACCTGGAAGGTGCCGAGGAGGATCAGGAACTCCCCCACGAACCCGTTGAGCCCGGGCAGCCCGAGCGAGGACAGGCACACGATCAGGAACAGCACGCTGAACGCGGGGATCACCTTCCACAGCCCGCCGAAGTCGGCGATCAGGCGCGTGTGCCGCCGCTCGTAGATCATGCCCACCATGAGGAAGAGCGCGCCGGTGCTGAGCCCGTGATTCACCATCTGGATGATGCCGCCCACCAGGCCCTGCATGGTCAGGGTGAAGAGCCCCAGCACCACGAACCCGAGATGGCTCACGCTGGAGTACGCCACGAGCTTCTTGATGTCGGGCTGCACGGTGGAGACCCACGCTCCGTAGATGATGCCGATCACCGAGAGGGTGAAGAGCAGCGGGGCCCAGTGCAGGCTCGCCTGCGGGAACAGGGGCAGGCAGAAGCGCAGGAAGCCGTAGGTGCCCATCTTCAGGAGCACGCCGGCCAGGATCACGCTACCCGCGGTGGGCGCCTCCACGTGGGCGTCGGGCAGCCAGGTGTGGAACGGGAACATCGGCACCTTGATCGCGAAGGCCAGCGCGAAGGCGAAGAAGAGCAGGTCCTGGGTGAATCCGGCCGGGATCACGAAGCGCACCAGCACCGGGAGGTCGAAGGTGTAGGTGTTGGTGGCGGTCCCGTGCTGGAAGTAGACGAACAGGATGGCCACCAGCATCAGCAGCGAGCCGGTCAGGGTATAGATGATGAACTTCACCGCCGCGTAGACCCGGTTGGGGCCGCCCCAGATCCCGATGATCAGATACATCGGGATCAGCATGGCCTCCCAGAAAACGTAGAAGAGGAAGAGGTCGAGGGCCACGAAGACCCCGATCATCCCCGTCTCCAGGAGCAGCATCGTGATCGCGAACTCCTTCCACCGCGACTCCACCGAGTGCCAGGACGAGAGGATCACCAGCGGCATCAGGAACGTGGTCAGCAGCACCAGCAGCACGCTGATGCCGTCCACGCCCACGTGATAGCTGACTCCGAGCGACGGAATCCACGACTTCACCTCCACGAACTGGTAGTCCGCGGAGGCCCGGTCGAAGCGGAAGTAGAGCGGCAGCGAGATCAAGAACGTGACGACGGTGATCGCGACGGTGGCGAGCTTGGTGGCCGCCTCCTGCCGTCGGGGCAGCAGCAGCACCAGCACCGCGCCGATCGTCGGCAGGAAGGTGACGAGCGAGAGGAGGTAGGCCATCCCGATCAGTGGCGCGCGAGCAGGTAGGCAATCACGGCCACCGCGCCGAGCAGGATGCCGAGCGCGTAGTTCATCACGAAGCCGGTCTGCACGCGCCGCAGGCCGCGCGCCCAGCTCGCCACCACCGTGGCCACTCCGTTCACGAGGCCGTCGATGACGCGCGGATCGAAGACCCGGGCCAGCCAGAGCGAGAGATGGTAGATCGGCTTCACGAATAGGAAATCGTAGATCTCGTCGATGTAGTACTTCTCGATCAGCAGCTTGTGGATCGGGTTGCGGGCGACGCCGATGGAGGCCGCGCGCACCGGCGACCGCCCGTAGACCATCCAGGCCAGCGCCACCCCCGCGATGGCCACCAGGGCCGAGAGCACCAGCAGGCTGAAGGCCAGGCCCGCGCTGTGCTCGGCCTGATCCAGCGGCAGCACCGGCGAGAGGAAGCGCGCGAAGGCGGTGCCGTGCGAGGACGGGATGCCGACGGCCAGGCCCGCCACCACCGTCAGGGCCGCGAGCACGATCAGGGGAATCGTCATCACCGCGGGCGACTCGTGGATGTGATGGGCGACTTCCTTGGACATGCGCGGCCCGCCGAAGAAGGCCAGGAACACCACGCGGAAGATGTAGAAGGCGGTCATGAACGCGGCCACCACCAGGATGGCCCACAACGCGTAGTGGCCCTCGTGGAAGGTGGAGGCGAGGATCTCGTCCTTGGAGAAGAAACCGGCCAGCGGCGGGATGCCGGCGAGGCCGAAGGCGCCGATCAGGAACGTCACGGTGGTCGTCATCATGCGCGGGGCGAGGCCGCCCATCTTGCGCAGGTCCTGCTCGCCGCCGAGGCCGTGGATGACACTGCCCGCGCCCAGGAAGAGCAGCGCCTTGAAGAAGGCGTGGGTCACCAGGTGGAAGATGCCCGCCGCGTACGCGCCGACCCCGACGCCCACGAACATGTAGCCGAGCTGGCTGATGGTGGAGTACGCGAGCACGCGCTTGATGTCGGTCTGCACGAGGCCGATGGAGGCCGCGAAGATCGCGGTGATGCCGCCGATCCAGGCGACCACTTCCAGGCTCATCGGCGCCATCTCGAACAGCTTGTGGCAGCGCGCCACCATGTACACGCCCGCGGTCACCATGGTGGCGGCGTGGATGAGCGCGGAGACCGGAGTGGGGCCCTCCATCGCGTCGGGGAGCCAGGTGAAGAGCGGGACCTGGGCCGACTTGCCGCACGCGCCCATGAACAGGAGGAGCGCGATGGCCAGGTAGACGCCGGCGCCGATGCTGGTGTCGGCCCTGGCGAAGACCTCGCCGTAGTTGAGCGTGCCAAACGTGACCCAGATCAGGATGACGCCCAGGCCGAAGCCGAAGTCGCCCACCCGGGTGACGATGAAGGCCTTCTTGCCCGCGTCCGACGCCGACTTCCTCTCGTACCAGAAGCCGATCAGCAGGTACGAGCAGAGGCCCACCGCCTCCCAGAACACGTAGAGGACGAGGAAGTTGCCGGCGAGCACCAGCATGACCATCGAGAACACGAACAGGTTCAAGTAGGTGAAGAAGCGCGGGTAGTCGGGGTCGTCGTGCATGTAGCCGGCGGAGTAAACGTGGATGAGGAAGCCCACGCCGGTCACGACCAGCAGCATCACCGCGGTGAGCTGGTCCACTTGGGCGGTGACCGCGGTCTTGAAGGCCCCCGCGACGACCCAGGGGAAGAGGTCGCCCACCCACGTCTCGCCGTGCCACACCCGCGCGAAGACGAAGCACGCGGTGACGAACGCGGCGAAGAGGGCGGGCACCGCGATCCAGTGCGCCTTGTGGCCGATGATCCGCCCGAACAGCGCGTTGACCAGCGTGCCGATCAGCGGGAACAGCGGGATCAGCCAGACGAGTCGTGACATGAGTGTCGGTTCTGGTGTAAACCCGCAACACTCTAAGCGGAACGGGGTGGGGGTGTCAAGGATCGGACGGCCCGCCGCCGTCGCGCAACCGCGGCTCCACGAAGCGAAAATACATGAGCGGAATCAGGTAGAAGAGCAGCAGCTGGCCCGAGAGCATTCGCACGCTCGCCGCGCCCTCGTCGGGCACCAGCAGCGACAGCGCCAGGTTCATCAGCACGTAGGCCACCACCGCCAGCCCGGCGCGCTTCGGCCCCCCGGGCACGAGCCCGAGCAGTTTCCGCCACTCCACCACCCGCAGCGTGCCCTGCCCGCGCGCGGGCGCGCCCGAGTCGCGCATGCGCACGACCATGGCCGCGAGCAGGACGAAGGCGATCACGAAGAGCGCCAGCGCGACCGCGGCGCCGTAGGCGGCGGGGAACGGGGTGAACGTCGAGAGGTGGAGCGCGCCGCTGGCCGCGAACCCGGCGGTGGCGGCAACGCGGAAGATTTTTCCCCATCGAGTCGCCGGGGACACGGAACTCTATCTAGCACACTCGGTGACAGCTCTTTTGTATTCGCTCGGCTCGCCTTCGGCTGCACCTCGCCAAGCTTCGGCCGCAGTCGACCGGCTTCGGCCGCGGTCCGCCGGCTTCGGGCTGCAGTCGGCACGCTGGCGTCGCGCGCGCAAAACTTAGGCGAGGGCACGCGCGGCTGTTACCATGAATTCGTGGCCCGGTCTCGCGTGCGCATCTGGCTCATCCTCTTCCTGATCCCCGCGCTGGTGGTCGTCGGGGGCGTCGGGTATCTCGCGTGGCGGCAGAGCGTGCCCGCGGTACGCGTGCAGCTCTCGCCGGTGCCCAAGTTCATCGGCGTGCGCACCCCGATCACGCTCGACCTGCACGCCACGCGCGGCGGCGTGCAGTCGGTGGACGTGCGCATCCTCCAAGGCGGCACCCGCGTGAACGTCGCGCAGCAGGCCTTCTCCGGGCCGGTCAGCAACGAGCAGCGCGTGCAGCTCATCATCGCGGGGGGATCGCTCGGCCTGCGCGAGGGCTCGGCCACGCTCGAAGTCCGCGCCCGCGACGGCTTCTGGCGGCCCGTTCGTGTGGACGACCGGACGATCGCGAGCCTGCCGGTCACGCTCGACTTCACGCCGCCCACGCTCGAGATCCTCGCCTCCACGCGCTATCTCTCGCGCGGCGGCGGCGGGCTGGTGGCCCTGCGCGCGAAGGGCGCCGCGCGCGTCGGCGTCAGCGTGGGCGACCTGTTCTTCCCCGGCTTCCCGGCGGGCGCGCCGGACTCCGGGCTGCAGGTGGCGCTCTACGCCCTGCCCTGGAACCTGCCGCCCAACTCGCCGATCACCGTCTCCGCGCAGGACGAGGCGGGCAACGCGGTCTCGCGCGCCCTCGCGGCGGAGATTCGCCCGCGCAAGTTCCCGATGGACACCATCGAGCTGAGCCAGAAGTTCCTCGCGAGCAAGATGCCCGAGCTCCTGCCCGAGCGCGGGCAGATCCCGCCCGACCAGCTCCTCGCCGCCTTCCTCGTCGTGAATCGCGACAAGCGGAAGGAAGCCGAAGACATGAAGCGCAAGCTCGCGGAGAAGACGAAGCCCGGACCGCTCTTCGAAGGCGCGTTCGTGCAGCCCCGCAACACGAAGGTGTTCTCCAACTTCGCGGAGACCCGCACCTACCGCTACCAGGGCCAGGACGTGGACACCCAGGTCCACCTGGGCTACGACCTCGCGTCCCTGAAGAACAGCCCGGTGCCCGCGGCGAACTCCGGCATCGTGGTCTACGCGGCGCCGCTCACCATCTACGGCAACGCGGTGGTGGTCGATCACGGCTGGGGCCTGCAGACGCTCTACGGCCATCTCTCCACGATCGAGGTCAAGGAAGGCGACGAGGTGAAGAAGGGCCAGGAGCTCGGCCGCTCGGGCGCCACCGGCCTCGCGCTGGGCGACCACCTGCACTTCGAGGTCCTGATCCAGGGGATCTCGGTCACGCCGGTGGAATGGTGGGACGGCAAGTGGATCCGCGACCACGTCGGCCGCCCGCTCCGCGAGGCCAACATCCCGCTACTGCGGGCCGACCAGCCCACCGCCGACGCCGAGGAGCGCCCGACCGCCCCCGCGCCCCGCCGCCGAGCTCGCGCGCGCTAGAAGTAGGGAGTCAGAAAATGGCGCGGGGCGGGACGAAGTCGCCGATCACGCCCATCAGCCGGCTCAGTAACGCGGGCCGGCGCTTCAGGAAGTGCGCGGCGGTGTTCGCCAGACGGCGGCGCGCGATCAGGAACTGCAGCACCCGCGTCACGCGCGCCTTGTCCGCGAACGCGGCCCGCCGCGCCGCCGCGTAGGGCGCGAGCGCGCCCACCGAGACGTCGCCGCGCTCGAGCGCCGGCTGCGCGGCCTCGGCCAGCATCTCCGCGGAGCGCAGCGCGGTGTAGAGCCCCTCGCCGGTGAACGGGTCGTAGAATCCCGCCGCGTCGCCCGCCAGCAGCACGCCGCCCACGCGCGGCTCGTCCACGTGATAGGCGAGCGGGCCCATGATCATGAGCGGCCCTTCCGGCCGCATCCCGGTCAGCCGCGGCGGCAGGTACCGCAGCTGCTTCAGCCGCGCGTCGAAGAAGGTCTCCATTCGCCCCCGGTAGGGTCGCGCGTGCGCGAGCGGCACGACCAGGCTCAGGTTCACGATGCCCGGGGCCACCGGATTCAGGATGGAGTAGTCCGGCGGATCCACGTAGATCTCGCCGCGACCGCCCAGGTCCGCGATGCCGCTCACGTGCCGGATCAGCGCGAGCCGTCTCAGCCGATGCCGTCGCCGCAGCCCGAGCGCGTGCGCCACCACGGAGGCGCGACCGTCGGCGCCCACCACGAGCCGGCTGCGGATCTGGACCGACCCGCCCTCGGCGTCCTCCGCCTCCACGCCGACCACCGCGCCGGCCTCGACCACCACGCCGGTCACCCGGTGCCGCTCCCGCAGATCCACCGGCAACGCGCGCGCCCGCTCGACCAGGATGCGATCGAAGACCGTGCGCCGGATCGCGAGACCGTGATCGCGATAGCCCCGCCACCGCCCGCTGGTGGGATAGCGCCCGTCGAGCACGGTGCCGTCGGGCGCGGTGATGCGCATACCCGCGAGCGGCTGCGCGCCCGCCGCGTCCACCGCCTTGAGCACACCCAGGCGCGCTCTCGGGCGAAAGGTACTCGCCGCAGATCTTCGGGCGCGGGAACTCCGCCTTGTCGAGGAGTGTCACCGCCCACCCGCGCTCGGCCAGCAGGATCGCGGCCGCGCAGCCGGCCGGCCCCGCGCCTACGACGACGACGTCGGCGCGGTTCACCCCTTGGCCCGCACCGCGCAGAAACGAAAGTACGGCCAGTGATGCACGACGTCCACGCCCCGGAGTCCGGCCCGCTCGCACAGCCCGCTCACCTCGGGCGGAGTGTACGACCGCCGCACCGAGAGCGGCCCGTCGTGGCGAGAGATGGCGCTGCGGGTGATGAAGCGGGTGATCAGCCAGACCACCGCGTGGGCGACGCGGCTGCGCACCAGGTCGTTGACCACGAAGCCCACCCGCGCCGCCGCGTCCATCTCGGTGAGGTAGCGCGTGCCCGCGTCCGGCTCCAGGTGGTGCAGCGTCATCGCGGAGATGGTGAGATCCACCGCGCCCGGCCGGATCGGCAGCGCGAGCGCGTCGCCCCGGAGGAAGGTGATCTCCGGATAGTCGCGCACCACCCGGGCGGCGATCTGCAGCGTGGCCGCGTTGCGGTCCAGCGCGAACACGCGGATGCGGCGCCCCTCGCGCCGCGCCCAGCGCACGAGCGCGCGGGGAATGTCGCCCGCGCCGGTGCCCACGTCGAGCACGGTGATGAGGTGGTCGGCGGGCAGATCCGCGAGCAGCTTCCGCACGTGGATCATCGTGACCATCCGGCCGCCGAAGAGGGCGTTGACCCGCGCGATGTCCATCATGCAGCACGCCATCTCCGCGAAGGGCACCGGCTTGGGGCCGTCGATGATCTCCGGCGTACCCGCCGCCCGGGCGAGCGGAGAGAAGAAGGGCATGCTACCAGCGCAGCAGGGCGCCCTCGGCGGCGAAGCCCGGCCCCAGGGCGATCATCAGCCCCCAGTCGCCCGGCACCGTCTCTCGCGCGCGGAACAGATCGTCGAGCACGAAGATCACGGTGGCGGACGACATGTTGCCGTAGTGCTGCAGCACGTGACGTGAATGCGCGAGCTGCGGCTCGTCCAGCTCCATCAGCTTGCCGACCTGCTCGATCACGCGGCGCCCCGCCGAGTGCAGCACGAAGTGGGCGACGTCTTCCTTCTTGAGCCCCTGCCCACTCATCAGGGCCTGGGCCATCTCGGTCATCATGCCCGCGCCGATGCGCCGCACGTCCTTGGAGAGCACCACGCGGGGCCGCCCCCCCGGATACTCGAAGCCCATCGCGCCCAGGTGCTCGGAGCGGAACATGGTCCGGTGCTCCACGAGCTCCGGCCCCGCCGCGTCGGTGCTCAGCGCGATGGCCCCGGCCCCGTCCGCGAAGATCGCGTGGGCCACCGCGCTCTCGAGCCGGTCGTCCAGGAAGTAGGCCGCCGAGCAGATCTCCACCGCCACCATCACCGCCCGGTGGCCGGGGAACGCCCGCAGATGATTGGCGGCCTGCTGCATCGCCACCATCGCGCTCGCGCAGCCGGTGTCGCCCACGTGCACGCGCTGGATGGTGGACTTGAGCCCGAGCTCGCGGATGAGCTGCGCGTCCAGGCTCGGGCACACCCGCCCGGTGCACGTGGTGGTCGCGAGGAAGTCCACGTCCTCGCGCTGCCACCCCGCCTGCTCGATCGCGCGCGCCACCGCGCTCTTGCCGACCTCGATGGCCCCGCGCCGCCACCGCTCGTTCAGCTGGTCCACGCTCTCGTCGGGCGTGAACGTCGCGGGGTCGACATAGAGGTGGCGGGCCTCGATCAGGCTGTTGCGGAAGAACCCCATCCGCCGCGGATCGTCGTAGCCCGACATCCGGAGCACCGTCGCCTGATCGTAGCGCCAGGGCGGCGTCGCGGTCGCGACGGCGGCGATCTTCGGCGCGAGCATGGGGGCAGGCTACACCTCGCCTCTTGCCTTGTCTAGGCGACGAGGGCAATATCGTGGCGCGTCATAACGTCGCCAGCGAGGGAACCTCGATGCCACTCTTCGCGTTTGAGGGAAAATCTCCACGGGTCCACCCGACCGCGTTCATCGCCCCCACCGCCAACCTGATCGGCGACGTCACGGTGGAGGAGAACGCCTCCGTCTGGTACAACACCGTCCTCCGCGCCGACTTCAACCCGATCGTGATCCGCAAGGGCGCCAACGTGCAGGACTGCGCGGTCATCCACGTCACCCCGGCCGGCGGCGTCGAGATCGGCCCCGGCGCCACCGTCGGCCACCTCTGCCTGGTGCACGCCGCCACCGTCGGCGAGGAAGCCCTCGTCGGCAATTCCTCCACGCTGCTGGACGGCGTGAAGATCGGCGCGCGCGCCATGGTGGCGGCCGGCTCCCTGGTCACACCGGGCACCGAGATCCCCGACGGCGTGCTCGCCATGGGCGCCCCCTGCAAGGTGAAGGGCCCCCTCGCGGGCACCGCCGCCGAGCGCTGGGTGCAGATGAACCCGGCCGGCTACCAGGCCCTCGCCCAGCGTCACCGCAAGGGAGTGCAGCCCGCGTGACCCCCGGCCCGACACCCCACATCCTGCTCACCGGCTTCGAGCCCTTCGACGGCGACAGCGTCAACCCGTCGGGCGAGGTCGCGAAGCTGCTCGACGGCAAGACGATCGGTGCCCGCGTGGTGCGCAGCGCGATCCTGCCGGTGCAGCACGAAGCGGCGCGCGCGGTGGTGGCGCCGCTGCTGGAAGCGCCGGGGCTGATCGCGGTGGTGCACCTGGGCCTGGCGGGCGGGCGCGCGCGCATCTCGCTCGAGCGCGTGGCGGTCAACGTGATGGACTACTCGCGGCCGGACGCGCACGGGCAGGTGCTGCGCGACGTGGCGTGCGTGGAGGGCGGCCCGGCGGCCTACTTCAGCACGTTCCCGCTGCGGGAGATCCTGGCCGCGCTGACCGCGGAGGGCATTCCGGCGGCGATCTCCAACACCGCCGGCACCTACCTGTGCAACGACATCAGCTATACGACCCTCCACGCGCTGGCCCGGCGAGGCGTGACGATCCCGACCGGCTTCATCCACTTGCCGTTCCTGCCCTCGATGGTGAGCACGCACAACCTCGAGGAGCCGAGCATGGACCTGCCCGTGATGATCCGGGCCACGGAGATCGCGCTCTCCTGCGTCGCCGTCGAGGTGATCTAGCGACCGGCAGCGCTCACTACGACGGCCGCGCGGCCATGAGCCCCCGACGGTACAGGACTCCGCCGAGCCAGGCGCACGGCAGCGCGGTGAGCACGAGCGCGAGCGGGTACCAGATCGGGCCCAGGTTCATCGGGATGGTGGCGATCGCACCCGCCGTACTCACCACGAGCCCCACGACTCCCAGGACCAGCGCGTGGCGCATCGGATTCCGTGGCGCGAGCCGGGCCGCGATGTAGCCGCCGACCACGCCATAGACGATCCGGTAGCTCAGAGCAAGGCAGACC